>ERZ780148.1109-NODE-1109-length-19442-cov-7.778047_pt1 | contig 19442 bp, 19 predicted proteins | sample MGYA00510984_ERZ780148 | MGnify/ENA primary metagenome ERZ780148 (study PRJEB29588, sample SAMEA2160902) | human gut metagenome | biome: human gut; feature: human-associated habitat; material: faeces | place: Denmark | collected 2008/2010 ...
CGCGACTTTGTTCACCAAGGAAAAATCGAAATTGATGTAAACGAAAGGGCAGTTTTTATCAGGACTCAAGGCTGCTTTTTCGTTTACACCAACTCCGATTGTTTCCTTAACAATTTGTCACTGTAAAACCCTTACCAAAATCCTTTGTCATTTGTTTTGACAATTCTTTTAACAAACCTGTCCCATACTCTGCTTTTTCATTACCACCCTGTTCTTCAATAATTGATTTTCCTATATTCCAATAGGCTTCAACCATTGCAAAATTAGCAGTCTTATAGACCTTATTTCTTGCAGTTAATAAAATATCCTTAATCCCATCATAAAACTTTTGATTCATCAAAATACCTCCAGAAGCCTTGCTATTAGTCTGTAACAAATACGCTTCCTTTTTTAGATAGTTTTTCTGCACGTTCAATAATAAAATTAATAATTTTATCAATATCCATCCATTTATATACATAGCCTCTAGAATCTGGAGTGTAACGCCTTGCAATTTCTTTTAAAACCGCAATATCATATTGATGTAAAATATTACTTAATTTTTCCTCACCTTTATCCCGATATATTTCTATTGGATTTAATCCATCAATATCATGTATTTCATTTCCAGATCCCCTACTCGTCTGTTTGCTATCACCAATACATATTTTAACCTCAAGGTTTATGCTATTTAAGAGTTGTTCATTATTCTCCAAAAATTGCAGCACTCTCATTAAATCTAACACTGTTTGCCTATTATTCTTTTCACCATTTGCATAAACATTCTGACACAAATTCCAATGACTTGATTCTAAAAAATCTTTTATATCACTTATATCATTTCTGATTTGTGCAATGTCATTTTGGGTATCAGATTGGAGATTTCCTTTAGAATTTTTTTCTTCATTTCGCCCTTTGGAATTTCTTATAACCTCCTTCACATATTTCTTATTGTAACCCATTATTACTAAATCCTCTATATTTTTTCCTTCATCTAAAAGTTTTAAAATAGTCTCTTTTTTACTAGACATAACAGCACTCCTTCTATTTAATTCTTCTAAGAAACTCTTCCGTTATTCCTAAATATGAATTATAAATTTCTTTATCATATCCATATTTCTGTTTCAATGTAGTTATAGGTGTATCGATATCCGTCGCCTCCGAAACCCTTGTTGTTTCTTTTACATAATCTGAGAATACTTCTGGAACGTGTCTTTTATCTTTTTCAGAAAGCTTACTTCTTGCAATCAAATCGCTTTTTGTTTCTCTATGCATTCTGCTTTGTACTCTAAATTTAGTTATAACAATTCCCAACGGTTTTATATCATAAGACCTATTGATTGCCCGAATATCTTTTGCAACCTTAGTTATTCTATCCTTAATTTGTGGTATTCCGTATGTAGATAAAATATCTGCAACAACTGGTATTAAATAATAATCACTCAGAAAAATTCCATTCAATGTAATCGCCCCCAGATTCGGCGGACAATCAATTAAAATAAAATCATATTTATCTACTATCTCTTGTGTTAAATATGATGCTAAAACAGTTATTGGACTTTGCGCAAAATGACTTAATTGATTTATCATTGGTATTCTATCTTGAACCTCTAACAAATCTATACTTGATGGTAATAAGTCCAATCCTTGAATCCCATTAGAAACACCCGAAACATTCTTGATAATAGATTCATTAATATTAAACTTATCGGTATTATCCAATTTATCCAAAAACATCTGGTGGATAGTTTTTCCTTCCTCATTAGATTTTTTCCATACTTCCTGATTAATAAGCATAACCGTTGCATTTGTCTGTGGATCTAAGTCAATCACTAATACTCTTTTTCCCTTTTCAAATGTCAAAAACTCTGCTAATGCAACTGTTGTAGTTGTTTTTCCTACTCCGCCTTTTAAATTAATTAAGCTTACAATTTTTCCCATAATATTTAACTCCTTTTTGATTCTTTATCGCTACATACTTTATATCTACTATTATACCATTACCAATACCTCAACTGCAAATAACCTCAAAATGCTTTAAAGCATCCTTTATCGCTTCCACTTTCTCTGCTGTCGGATGCTTCCTCGGCTGTTTCAATTCTTCTACCGCATTAGGAGCATCATACATCGGCAATCCTAACTCCCTCTTTACCTCTGCGATATATGCGGTATGTACTTTGAAGCCATACTTCGCTTCTATGTACTCCTTAATCATTTTATATGTAACCCGCTCTTTTGGCTTATACGCTTCGGCTCTCTTGGCGATATTATCAAGCGGCACTTTGCCCTCACCCTCGCCAAACTCGACTTTTACGTTGATTACGCTGTCAGGTTTTTTGTGGGAAAGCATTACAACCGTCTCCACATGCACCGTATTCCCAAACTGGTCCACAGCCTGTACCTTTTCTACCTTATATCCATGCTCTTCCATAAACTTCAAATCTCTTGCCAGCGTTGCACTGTCGCAGCTTACATATACCATACGCTTTGGTGACATCTTAACCACCATCTCAAGCAGTGTCTCCTCGCAGCCCTTTCTTGGCGGATCTACAACTACAACGTCAGGATGAATCCCTCTCTTCGCTTCCTCATCCCCTGCGGCTGCTTTCCTGCTTAATTCCTCGTAAAATGCCGGTACTACCTCTTCTGCCTTTCCTACAAAGAACTCTGCATTATCAATATTATTAAGTCTGGCATTATTTTTAGCATCCTCTATTGCCTGTGGTACAATCTCTACACCATATATCTTTCTTGCCTTAGCTGCCATAAACAGTGAAATAGTTCCTATTCCACAATACAGATCCCACACAGTCTCATTTCCTGTAAGACCTGCATACTCAAGTGCCTTAGAATATAACTTTTCTGTCTGTTTAGGATTGACCTGATAAAATGATAATGGTGATATCTGATATCTGATATCACATATATAATCTTCTATATATGATTTGCCCCATAATGTCTTACAGGTATCTCCTAAAATTACATTTGTTTTATTCCTGTTGATATTAATCATTATCGATGTCATGCCATCAATATCCTTTAAACGCTTCACAAGGTCATCACCGTTCTTAATGCTTTCTGCATTAATTACAAGACAGACCATAATCTGATCTGTATGATATCCATTTCTTATAAGAATATGCCTTACAGTTCCTGCATGCTTATCTTCATCATATGGCTTAATCTTATTATCCTGCATATACTCTTTGATGATACCAAGTATCCTGCTGTTAATCTTTGCACCGAGCGCACAATCTGTATTATCAATAATATGATGTGTCCTTCCTGCAAAGAAACCCATCACAATATTACCATCTTTGTCCATGCCTACCGGATACTGTGCCTTATTTCTATAATGAAATGGCTCATCCATTCCGATAACCGGCATCATCTGATAATCGCTTATATGTCCGATTCTTTCAATATTATTCTTTACAAGTTCCTGTTTAAACCTTAGTTGTGCCTGATAATCCATCTCCTGAATCTGACATCCACCACACTGTCTTGCAACAGGACATACAGGTTCAATCCTGTCTTTGGACGGAGTTATTATATTCATAAGTCTTGCATAGCCATAATTTTTTTTTGCCTTTATTATCTTAGCTTCGACCTCATCACCGATAATTGCATCCTTAATAAAAAGGGTATAGCCATCAACTCTGCCTATACCCTCTCCATTCGTTCCAATATCAGTAATAATAAGCCTGACTGTATCATTCTTATTAAAACCCATATATTTAAGCTGCCGGATACCCCTATTAAGGACATACAAAATAATTACTATTCCATCCGTACAGCTTCTCCTTTCTTAATTTTTAGTAATTTAACTTCAGTATATCAATCTGATTATTAATACTAATTCCCATTTCTGAGCAACTTTTGCTGCGAAGAGGCGAAGAAAAATTCGCACAGGCGATTTTTCACACCATCTTATATAATAGTTCTCTTTACATTAGACTCAAGCCATTTGTTAAATCCAAGCCAGTCATCAGACTCCTTCGATTCAAGAACTTCTCTCATAGTCTCTAACTTCGCATCCATATTATCTGCCATTGAAAGAGCAAGTGCTTCTGCTATCGACGGCTTCTTAGGCGAACCATATTCAAGCTCTCCATGATGTGACAATATGCAGTGACCAATCTGTGCTGCAAGCTCTGATGGGAAACCATCTATAGTATTAATCTTTTCCATTACCATCTCATAACCAATAACGATGTGTCCTATATAATTACCCTCGTTAGTATAGTCATTCTTAGGAAATTCTGATAATTCCTTAACCTTACCTGAATCATGTAACATAGCACATGCCACAAGCAGATCTCTGTTTAAGAAATCATAATTATCTGCCATATGTCCACACATCCTGGTAACGCTTAAACTATGCTCTAATAATCCGCCTGCAAATCCATGATGTACTGTCTTGGCTGCCGATACATTCTTAAACTTCTTAATGAACTCTTCATCTTCTACAAAGAACTTATTAAGAAGCTGTGAAATGTATGTATTTTTCACACTCTTTACATATCCCATCAGCTCTTCATACATATCATCTATACTGAATCTGCTGCATGGAACATAATCTGCTGCCACATATTCATTCTCATTAGCGACTCTTATTCTGTCAATCTTAAGCTGTAATGAACCATTATAGCTGCTCACCTGTCCTGTAACTGCAACATAATCCATTGGCTCAAAATCTCCAATTCCACCTGACATAGGATCCCATATCTTAGAATCTATAACTCCTGTCTTATCCTGAAGCAGTACATTTTCATATTCTCTTCCTGCCTTTGTAAGTGCTGTTGACTTAGACTTACATAAATATACCTCTGATACTCTGTCTCCATCCTTTAACTGTTCTATATAATGCATCATTTCACCTTCCTAATATTATTCACACTAATATCTTACACCGACGGTAACCGGAAATTCAACCTCTTTATAGCCATCTTTTCCCAGACGTTTTACCTTTACCTGTATCTGCTGTCCATTACCACACTGATATAGTTTCTCACTAAATGCCTGAATTGTCAAAACCATTTCTTCATCAATTCCGGTAATCACATCTCCCGACTGTATTCCGGCATTATATGCGGGTGAATCTATCTGCACTTCTTTTATATATATTCCCATTGGGAGTCCATAACGTGTAGCCAGTGTACTTGTAACATTCTGTCCGTATATTCCCATATATTCAATTCCATTGCCGCTTGATAATGCCTGTATGGTACTCTTAAGATCTGATATTCCGGTTACTGACATGGCCTCCTTAGTTTCTGAATAAAATGCAAGACCTATAAGACTGCCATTTGTTCCAAATATAAATGAAAAATCATCTTCCCTGCATGTAAGCCCTACATCCATAATCTGATATGAATTATCAAGAACACTTTCTGTTGAAATATCTGTTATTGTACAATAGTCAACTGCTCCCGGTACTCCATTAATCCTGCCTGCCGCTATTGCAACATCCCCCTGCTTAGTCTTATAGGAATTACCAAGCCTTGCTATAGAAAGCTGTGTCCTTTCTTCCGATGGTATCACACTTTCTTTAACACTTAAAAGAGCCATATTACTTTCTTTATCCATGCCGATAATATCAGCCCCAGTCTCAAACTTGTCATCAAACTTTACAAGCACCGTATCAGAATCATTAACTGCGGCACAATCAGTAAGTATAATATATTCCTGTCCGACCATTCCTATGACTGCACCTATAGTCTCTGTAGGACTTACTGACTGCCTGATAAAGTCATCCATATCTGATTCATATATATCAATAGACACTATAGACTTCTGTATTGTCCCAATTACCTTTTTTAATGCTTTCGTAAATGAAGTATAATCATCTGCGGTAATGGCAGCATCACCTATTGCCTCTTCCGTAAGATTGTCAGATAACTGTCCCATCGTAACGGTCTCGTCCTCTGTAGATGTATCAGCCATCGAATTGTCCGTCTCCTGAGGATAATCATCCTTTTCAAACTGCAACGTCTCACGCTCCTCATGGCTTATTACCAATCTGTCATACATCTGTGGTGTAAATAATACTATAACAACGCTTGCTGCTGCACCAAATATACAACCTGCTGCCATAACCCAGCCTAAAAGTATAAGCTTCTTATACTTGACTGATGGTTTAACAATTATCTTTTCAGTATATAAGGGATATTCCTGATTGTCACACCCTTTATCCCCATTATTATCCATGTCGCTTTTCATATAATGTATAACTCCTTATTATGGCATATATCATATGTTTTATAAGTCCACTGCCCATTCTAAATTATAATAATAACTATCACACGCTCATATGTTTTTTTATTATATAAAACAGATATGAACATTTTATGACATACTTGTAAAAATTATATACATATATAGATATTTCAAAAGAAATGCTGTAAAATATATTACAGTTGTATTTTAAAAAGATTACCTGCATTTTAATACTGAATTAAATATAACATTTTTAATTATTTATACGAGGTGAATTATGAACTATAAGTCTTTAACGACTCTTGAATATAATAAAATAATTGATAAGCTTGTATCCTTTGCTGCATCTGAACCTGCAAAGTCACGCTTAAAAAAGCTTGTTCCAATGAATGATATTAATAATATCAATTATGCTCTTGCACAGACCAACGATGCCCTAAGACGAATATATGCCAAGGGCTGCGTGGATTTTAACGGAATTAAAGATATAAGAGCTTCTGTAAAAAGACTTGAAGTCGGAAGTGCTTTAAGCATATCAGAGCTTCTTAATATAAGCTCGGTTCTTAGCTGTGCAGCACATGTAAAGAATTATTATGAAGAAATACCTGATTCCATATCAGATATGTTTGAAATGTTAGATGGCATTACGCCACTTAATAATTCCATTAAAAGATGTATCATCTCTGAGGATGAGATAAGCGATGATGCAAGTGCTAACCTTAAGAGCTTACGCCGTCAGAAGGCTGCCACAAATGATAAGATTCATTCTGAACTTACACGTATGCTTAACTCTAACAGTGTAAGAAACTGTTTGCAGGACTATGTAATAACTACACGTTCAGGAAGATACTGCCTGCCTGTCAAGGCAGAATACAAGTCACAGGTTCCCGGCATGGTACATGACCAGTCTTCTACCGGTTCAACACTTTTTATAGAACCTGCCGCAGTTGTTAAGCTTAATAATGATATACGTGAACTTGAGCTTAAAGAACAGGCAGAGATTGAAGTTATCCTTGCCACACTCAGCGCTTCTGCCGCTGAATATACTGATATTTTATCCTCTGACCAGAGTATATTAACTGATCTTGATGTTATATTTGCAAAGGCACAGCTGTCACGCTTTTATAAGTGCAGCCAGCCGGTTATGAATACCAATGGTTATATTAATATTAAAAAGGGCAGACACCCACTTATCGACCAGCACAGGGTTGTTCCGATTGATATCTACCTTGGAAAAGATTTTAACCTGCTTATCGTTACAGGTCCTAATACCGGTGGTAAGACTGTATCACTTAAAACAGTCGGTCTTCTTACGCTTATGGCACAGTCAGGTCTTAATATTCCTGCACTTGACCATTCAGAGATTGCCGTATTTGATAACATCTTTGCAGATATCGGTGACGAGCAGAGTATTGAGCAGAGCCTCAGTACATTTTCATCGCATATGACTAACACAGTGAACATTTTAAAAGAAGCTGATGAAAACAGCCTTATATTGTTCGATGAGATTGGTGCAGGAACTGATCCGGTTGAGGGCGCTGCTCTTGCAATATCAATACTTAATGACCTTCATATGCGTGGAATTACTACAATGGCTACTACTCATTATAGTGAGATTAAGGTATATGCCCTTACAACTGATGGTGTTGAAAATGCCTGCTGTGAATTTGATGTTGAATCACTCCGTCCTACATACAGACTGCTTATTGGTATTCCGGGCAAAAGTAATGCATTTGCAATCTCAAGAAAGTTAGGACTTCCTGACTATATTATCGAAGATGCATCTTCACGTATGGATTCCGAGGATATAAGATTTGAAGATCTTGTATCTGACCTTGAACACAGCCGTATTACAATCGAAAAGGAACGTGAAGAAATTAACACTTACAAATCAGAGATAGAACAGCTAAAAGCACAGCTTAAAAAGAAATCTGACAGACTTGAAGAACGTACTGACAAGATTATAAGAAAGGCTAATGAGGAAGCCGCGAGTATTCTGCGTGATGCCAAGGAATATGCTGACGAGACCATTAAGACGATGAATAAACACGGCATGACTGTCAAAGAGCTTGAACACCAGCGTTCCGCACTGCGTGACAAGATGAAAAAGAACCAGTCAAAGCTTGCTATTAAACCGGAGGCTTCAACAGCTAAGACTCGCAAATCACATAATCTGTGTGACTTTACAGTAGGAACACATGTAAGGGTATTAAGCATGAACCTTGATGGTGTTATAACTTCCAAGCCTAATAACAAGGGCGAGCTTACTATACAGATGGGAAGTTTAAGTACTAAGACCAAGATTAATAATCTTGAAATCCTTGTCAATTACAAAGAACCTAAAGAAAAGACTACCGCTAAAGGTACGGGCGGTTCAGGAAAGATTAAGATGCGTAAATCAGCTAATATATCACATGAGATTAATCTTTTAGGTCTTACCGTGGACGAAGCTACGGCAAAGCTCGATAAATATCTAGACGATGCCTACCTTTCCGGTATACCACAGGTTCGTATCGTACACGGCAAGGGTACCGGTGCCCTAAGAAATGGCGTTACCTCATATCTTTATGGTGTACCATATATCAAGTCTTTCAGGCTTGGTGAAATCGGCGAGGGCGATGCCGGCGTAACCATTGTCGATTTTAAATAATATCACTTAACTAATTTAACCAATTAATAATAACCAACATATAGGGGGAATATATATGGCTGCAAAACAACGAATTATGATTGTTGACGATGATGAAAATATCAACGAACTTATATCTTTATATCTTAATAAAGAGTGCTTTGAAACTAAGATGGTTTATGACGGAGAAAGTGCCCTAAAAGAGCTTTCTGTCTTTAAGCCTAACCTTATCATACTTGACCTTATGCTTCCGGGCATTGATGGTTATCAGGTATGCAGGGAAATACGAAAGACTAATAATGTACCGATTATCATGCTCTCCGCTAAAGGCGAGACCTTTGATAAAGTATTAGGACTTGAACTTGGTGCTGATGACTATATGATTAAACCTTTTGAAACTAAGGAGCTTGTTGCAAGAGTTAAGGCTGTGCTTCGCCGTTACCATTTACCACAGACAATTGCCGCTTCCGACACTTCTGCACAGCAATGTGTACAGTATCCCGACCTTACAATTAATCTTAGCAATTATTCTGTATTATATAATGGTAAAAATATTGAAATGCCACCTAAAGAGCTTGAGCTGTTATACTTTCTTGCCTCATCTCCTAATCAGGTATTTACAAGAGAACAACTGCTTGACCATATATGGGGCTATGAGTACCTTGGAGATACACGTACTGTCGATGTCCATATCAAGAGAATCCGTGAAAAGATTAAGGACCATGAACACTGGGGCATAGAAACAGTCTGGGGCATAGGCTATAAATTTGTCACACGCCCTTAACTTTATTACTTATGATGCTTGGGACAGAAACCCAACTATGATATCATGGAGAAATTATGAATTTTAACCTTCTTAAAAAATATATGTGCCTGTATATAATTGTAGGCATTACAGCGTTTTTATTTGTTACATTTATAAGCTATAAAATAGATTACAGCCGTATCTATAACACATATTCCGACTCTCTGTACAGACAGGCTGTATCCGTTTCAAATGAATATGCTGCTGATTATTTCAGCAATGAACACTTAAGAATTATTGAAACAGAACTTAAGTCCGTATCCGCACTTAGCAATACACGGATAATATTTATTGATACTGACGGACATATTATTCTTGATACGCAATACACACAGCCTGCCGATGAAAATGGATATCTTTATACTATTTATAATTTTGACTATTCATCCTTAGGCACAGGTCATACTCTTACAGGTACCTTTTATGGTATGTTTAAAGAGTCCTATATAAGTGTATTTGCGCCTATAACCAATGCATTTACAACCAAAGGTTATGCAGTTGTAAGTATTCCTGAAAGCTATATATCTGATGATGTGTATACAACCTTTAATACCAACTATATAACTATGGGAGTGACACTTTTACTTTCAATATCATTCATATTATTGTATATTATACACATACACAAACCTCTTGGTGACATTGCATATGCCATAAAAGAATATGGAAAGGGCAATCTTGCATATAAGATACAGCCACGCCACAATGATGAAATAGGCCGCCTTGCATTGTCACTTAATTATATGGCTAATAAATTAAATGAAGGTGAACAGTTCCAACAGAAATTCCTGTCAAACATATCACACGACTTCCGTTCTCCTTTAACTTCAATCAAAGGATATCTGGAAGCTATGTCTGACGGTACGATTCCTCCTGAGATGATGGGAAAATATTTTGATATATTATTATTTGAGACAGACCGTCTTACAAAGCTTACAAGCAATATACTTACGCTTAATGAGCTTGACCCGTCAACGGTTTCTTTAGATATAACAACTTTTGATATTAATTCGATTATAAAGCATACAATTGAAACATTTGAGGGATTATGCAAGAAGAAAAAAATACAGTTCCAGCTTACCTTCTCCGGTGAAGAACAGTTTGTCAAGGCAGATAAGGGTAAAATAACGCAGGTTATATATAATCTTGTTGACAATGCCATTAAATTCAGTCCGGAAAATTCATGTATATATATCTCTGTGCGTGATAAAGGTGAAAAAGCATATATATCCGTTAAAGATACAGGAATTGGTATTCCAAAAAAAGATATCGATAAGATATGGGACCGTTTCTACAAATCCGATTCTTCAAGAGGACGTGATAAAAAGGGATCCGGACTCGGTCTTTCAATCACGAGGGAAATAATAATATCACACCATGAACATATAGATGTAGTCAGCACTCCCGGCGTCGGAACGGAATTTACCTTTTCTGTTCCTGCCGCCAGAAAGAGCCTTCTATCATATAATTAAGCTTCACTGTTCCAGTGCAGTCTGTGCAGGTGTCCCTCACAGTTCATGTGGTCAAAGTTATTCTGCCTTAAGGCTTCATATAATACAATTGCCACTGAATTAGAAAGATTAAGCGAACGTATATCACCTATCATAGGTATTCTTATACTTGTATCTTCATGCTCTACAAGTATCTCCTCAGGAATACCTGCACTTTCCTTACCAAACATAATATAACAGTCAGGCTCATATTTTACATCACAATATGTCTTATGAGCCTTGGTTGTTGCCATATATATCTTTGCATCCGGGTTTTTCTTTTTAAAATCTTCCCAGTCATCATAGACTATAACATCAAGCTTATCCCAGTAATCAAGTCCCGCTCTTTTTACCATCTTTTCATTAAGCAGGAAACCGAGCGGCTCTATAAGATGCAGCCTTGCTCCGGCTGCAACACATGTTCTTCCTATATTTCCTGTATTTGCCGGCATCTCCGGCTCATGTAATACAATATTAAGCATAATACTCCTTATTTCTTATCCGGTTACAATACAACTGATTATTGTTTAATTGCAACATTTATTTCCATCTTTATTCCACCACCCTCAAGAGGTACACATATATTCTGTGCATAAGTAGTTACAATATTAACTGTACCAATTGCAAGTGACGGTGGTGTTATATCAACTATTACACCTTTTTGTGACAGCATTGTTGCCGCATTTCCCATAATCATATTTCCAAGCTCACTTATTGCACTCTTTGCCATATCATCAAGGGCTGTAACAGGCATGCCCATCATCATCTTTGATGCGGCATCAAGGGCACTTTGCATTGTAAATGCAAGAAGTACCTGACCCTTTAACTGTCCTGTAAGACCAATCATAATAATAGCTGATTCTTTACTAAATTCATTTGTCTTAACATAAGGTTCTCCAATATTCAAATCCACCTGACAGGCATCCTTCATAATTCCCGTTGCTGCCATAAGAAACGGATTAATATAATCTTTACTTATCTCTCCCATAATAATCTCCATTCAGCAGGCATTTTCTAATTCTGGAGGAATAACGGACCCAATATCAGATTTGGCTCTGCGATAAAGGCTGCTTTGTGACACCTGCGGCACAAACAGCCAGTTCATTTATGAACTTTTGAAAATCAGCATATTAGTGTGATTTTTTGCACTATCCTCCTGATATAAAGTTACTAATCAGACACATAGGATTATTGGTACATAACCTGTTATAACATTTCCCCATATTTAACAATTACATTCTCTTACTTATAAAATGTCTTATTCTTTTTAATCCTTCTTTCAGGCTGTCAATTGAATATGCATATGAGATTCTCACAAAGCCTTCTCCCGGCGCACCAAATGCAGTACCCGGAACAACAGCTAATTTCTCTTCCTGTAAAAGCTTATTTGCAAATTCTTCTGATGTCATTCCAAATTTTTTAATTGATGGGAATATATAAAATGCCCCAAATGGTTCAAAGCACTCCATTCCCATATCACTTAATTCACTTAGCAGAAAACGTCTTCTCTGGTCATAGGAATCTACCATTCTTGCGACCTCCATATCACAGTTTTTTAACGCCTCTACCGCTGCAAACTGGCTGTTTGTCGGAGCACACATTATCGCAAACTGGTGCAGCTTAATCATCTCTTTAATGATATTGGCTGGTCCACATGCATATCCAAGCCTCCAGCCCGTCATTGCAAATGTCTTTGAAAAACCATTTATTACAATAGTTCTCTCTTTCATTCCAGGAAATTCTGCTATTGAGCAGTGTCTCTTTCCATATGTAAGCTCGGCATATATCTCATCAGATATTACAAATATATCCTTTTCAATAATCACAGGCACAATCTTTGCAAGCTCTTCTCTTGTCATAATAGCCCCTGTAGGATTATTAGGAAATGGCAGTACAAGCACCTTAGTCTTATCTGTAATTGCACTTAAAAGTGCCTCCTTAGTAAGCTTAAACTCATCCTCTTCCTTAAGTTCTAATGTAACAGGAACTGCATCTGCCATTACAGCACAGGGAAGATATGATACATAACTTGGCTGTGGTATTATAACCTCATCACCCGGATTAATCATACATCTCAAAGCAACATCAATAGCTTCACTTCCACCTACAGTTACAAATATCTCATGCATAGGATCATAATCAAGCTTATATTTTCTATGCAGATAAGCAGATATCTCATATCTTAATTCCTTAAGTCCGGCATTAGAAGTATAAAATGTCCTGCCCTTTTCAAGTGCATATATTCCCTCTTCTCTTACATTCCATGGAGTATCAAAATCCGGTTCGCCAACACCTAATGATATAGCATCCGGCATTTCACTTACTATATCAAAGAACTTCCTTATTCCCGATGGCTCTATTCCTAAGATTTTATCTGACAGTGGATTTCTCATGGTGTAACCAGCATCCTTTCATCTTTCTGTTCTGCATCAAGGACAATGCCGTAATCCTTATATTTTTTAAGTACAAAATGTGTTGATGTACTAAGCACTGCATCAAGCGGTGAGAGTTTATTAGCTACAAACTGTGCAACCGACTTCATAGTCTTACCTTCAATAATTACAGTAAAGTCAAAGCCGCCTGACATAAGATATACTGATGTTATCTCATCATATTTGTAGATTCTTTCCGCAATGCTGTCAAAACCAAGGCCTCTTTGTGGTGTAACCTTAACCTCTATTAATGCTGTTACCTTCTCTTCACTTGTCTTATCCCAGTTAATAAGTGTATTATAACCACAGATAACATGTTCTTTTTCCATATCAGCTATCTCATTGGCTATTACTGCTTCATCAATTCCTAAGCGTATTGACAGCTCATGCAGGTCAATACGTCCGTTATTTTCTAATATATCAAGGATTCTTTCTCTCATCACATCTTCTCCTTTATAAATCTTATAAAAATCTATATATCTCATCTCTTTGAGGTGTATCTAAATATCTTACCTCATCAAGATTATTAATCACCTTATCATTATTATCTGTCGCTCTTCCTATAACTGCGGCCTTAATTCCTTCTTTTTCAAGAAGATTTATAAGTGTATCCGCATCATCTGCTGCAATAAGAAGCGCTCCGTCTGACTCTAACTTATATGGATTAATATCATACATCTCACATAATTCTATTATCTCCTGCTTAACAGGTATACTTCTGAAATCTATGTCAAGTCCTACATTACCTGCCTGCGCCATATCCCATAATGCTGCAAATATACCTCCCTCTGCTACATCATGCATTGCCCTGATGCCTGCCTTTAATGCAAGCTGTGCTTCACATTTAACTGACATATCTTCTTCACTGCCATATGCCTTATCTATAACATAATCTGTATATTTTTCACGCATCTCGTCTCTCTTTATATCTATCAGCTTGCGGATACCTCCAATACCAATCCATTTGGTCATTACAATATGCTGTCCCGGCCTTATATTCTTAGAGGAAATAATCTCATCACTGTCTGTAACGCCGATTCCTGTCACTGTAACAACCGGTGCCTTTACCATATCATTTATCTGTGTATGGCCACCTGATATCTGCATGCCAAAAATCCCGCACTGCGAGTTAATGGTGCGTATCTGTTCCTTAAGATAATATTCATTAAAATTCCTCGGCATAATGACACTTATATGCGCCGCCAGTGGTATCCCACCGCATGAATATATATTATTAGCTGCCCTGTATACAGGCCATATTCCACAGCTTTCACTGCAAAGAATCCTCTTATCCTGTTCATTAATATCTATTGAACCGCAGTCCGCACCTATAAATGGCTTAGCAACACGGCTGTTACGGCTCTTAATCAGCCTTAATACTGACCTGTCAAGTATTGAATTAGACACCTTACCCGGATTCATAACTTCCTCCATCTTACTTGCTTATTACGAATAATTAGTATATTATTAAAGAAATACGGATACTACCATTGGAACTACCATTGCCAGTATAAGCAGGATAATTATAATTGAAGATACTATTTTCTTTGTTTTTTTATTATTCATATTAATCATTGCTTTTCCTTTCCGATATGTATCCTTATAATTTAATATGTTAAGGAATCCATTTTATGAAACTATTATTGCCTTATTTTATAATATTAATTGTTGTTATTCAACTTAAACTTCACAAAAAAAGTGACAAAAACAGTATATCTGACTTTCTTGACAGAGAAACCAAAGCTAATTCCACACGAAAAAAAGATATATCTAATCTTAATTATATCACTATTCCTGACTCACTTCCATTAATTAATACGGAGGATTCTAATATTTTACGTGCATATGATGTTATTAATTCAATGCGTAACCGTAAGATTGTCAATCTGTCAGGTATGAGCAATACAGATATCAAGCTTGAATACGGAGTTGCCAATCTTCCTGTGCTTACAGAATATGATGATAACTTCACAACACTTGTAAGAGCCCTTAATACAGCAGGCACCGGACTTATTAAGGCAGGTCATGCAAAAGAAGGCTGTGAGATACTTGAATATGCCATCTTAAACGGTTCTGATATCAAAGCCACATATGTGGCACTCGCAGATTATTACCAGTCGGTAAATAACCGTGAGGGACTTGATAAGCTGTTAATGTATGCCAATGCCATACAGTCACCTTCCGGTGCAAGAATTAAGGATTATCTTAAATTGCTATATTAATCTTAATTCCGCAGGTATTTTCTAATGCCAAAGGAATCCGCACAGGTATTATTTTTACACTAAAATATAAGACTGTCATACTAATAAAACTGATATTTTCCATTTCAGGCAGATAAGCAGAATAATAATCACCTGTTTCTTAGACTGCAATGGTTTAACCGGAATATGAAACTCTTTATCAGTTTTATTGTATGACAGCCTTTTTACTGTCCTTTTTATCTATAAATCTTTTAAACGCATTATCTTTTATACGGAAGCTTCCCATACTCGGATATAATTCCGTCAATAATCCTTGACGCACTGCTCTTTGTCATTCCCTCCACTGGTTCATCAAGCTTAATCTTATGATATTTTACAAGGCTTGTAAGATAGCTTTTCTGTGCCGCTGTTATCGGAGTGTCTTTCTTAATTGAATATATGAGCTTTTGTGTATTTACAAAGCCCTCATCCTGTGGCTTCAGCTTGTATAATTCATTGAAAAGACAGCTTGCACTTATAGCATCGTCAAATGCCCGGTGTGAATTACCGGGATTAATATGAAAATATTCACACAAATCCTCAAGGCGCTTATGCGGCACTTCTGGAAGAAGCCTCCTTGCAAGCTTTAAAGTATCAATTCCATCTTTTTCAAATGTCATATTATTATTGAGTGCCGCTTTTTTAAGGAAGCTGTAATCGAATATTATATTATGACCTAATATCGGTAAATCACCTATAAAATCAAGAATATCACCGATAATATCATTAATCACCGGTGAGTCTGCAACCATTGAATTGTCAATGCCTGTAAGTTCTCTCACTCTCTCACTGATAGTACACACAGGATTAACAAGTGTCTGATACTTAGCTGTAACCTGCCCGTCATTAATCTTAGCCATTCCTATCTCTATAATTCTGTCCTTTGAAGGGTTAAGACCTGTAGTTTCAAGGTCTAATGCCACATAATCTCTAATCATAATTCTATACCGTCTTGTCCTTTGATTTACATATATCCTTTAAAAAACATTCACTGCACTTCGGCGCTCTTGCTGTGCATATCTGTCTTCCAAAAGTTATTATCTGAATATTGTATACAATCCAATGATCCTTTGGAAGCACCCTCATCAGGTCAAATTCCACCTTATCAGGGTCTGTCTCCTTAGTAAAGCCTAACCTTTTTGATATTCTTTTAACATGTGTATCCACTACTATACTTGGATCGTGGAAAATATTGCCTCTTATGACATTCGCAGTCTTTCTTCCTACTCCCGGGAGTGCTGTAAGCTCTTCAAGCTTAGATGGCACCTCATCATTATACTTCTCATGTATAATTCTTGCTGTATTAATAATATTCTTAGCCTTACTGCGATAAAATCCTACAGAATGTATATCACGCTCCATCTCGCATATATCTGCCCTGGCAAAACTTACCACGTCAGGATATTTTGCAAATAAATCCTTAGTTACTATATTAACTCTCTCATCAGTACACTGTGCCGAAAGCATCGTGGCAGCAAGAAGCTCCCATGGGCTTGTATAATTGAGGCTGCACCTGTATTCTGTTGTATATACTTCATCAAGTAATTCAATTATCTTAGCTGTTCTCTTCGTCATAACTATATCGTTTCCCTAATATATTTCCTAACATGGATAAATATATTATATCACTCTCACCCCACTGGCGTCTGTTTGATTTTCTATTAAATGTAACTATTCTGTGACGGCATACATCCTGTTTGACATCCACATGTATCGACTGGTTGATATCCATATCAATAAGCGCTCTATATAACATAGGGGCTTTTCTTTCATAAAAATTAACGTTGTCAATTATCATCAGATTATCTTCCCTGAAACAGGCAAAATAATTATCATGATACATATATTCACCATCATATATTGATTTATTATCTTTTCCATAGAGTACATACTTATTATAATGTCCCCCATTGATATCATATATGCATATACTTCCCAGCCCGAATGTAAGTGCTATCTTTTCAGCCACCCTCTGACTGCTTACTATATGCTGTATACAATAATCATTGACAATGTCATTAATAACTACGTTTTTTCTGTATTTATAAAAGAATTCCTCTGTATCCCTGGCTTTTCCTTTACCATTCACATAATCCCTGTGAAAGTTCTCCTGATATATTATATATCTGTTTCTTCCCTTTTCCTTGGCAAGATATAACATCTTATCTGCCAGTTTAAAAAGCGACTGGTAATCTTTAGCATCCAATGGATATGTAGCAGAACCTATAGAGCATGTCACTGCCGGCTTGCTGTCATCATTAGCATACATCCACTCAACATTATTTCTTATTGTCCGGAGTACACTTCTTATCTCTTCCTTAGTGCAGAGATTCTCCATAACAATAAACATCTCATCGCCGCCTATTCTTCCTGATATTCCCTTACCCTCAACGGCATTTTTAATAATATCTGCAACGTTATTAATAACCTCATCACCAACCATATGTCCATATCCGTCATTAACGAGCTTAAAATCATCTATATCTATTATGGCAATTGTAACCGGATAATCAGGTTCTGACTCAATAAGCTTTCTTGCATAGTTAGTAATTGCCCTCTTATTAAGAAGGTCTGTACCTGCATCCTTTATCTCCTGAATATATGGAATCCCCTTACTTCCATTACCATTAACAGGGTTAATGACTGACATGGTAGCAATAACCTGATGCTTCCTTGACATGTTATTAGCTGTTTTTCCTTTTATAAGACACCACTTCTTCTTTTCCCTGTTATCAAAGAAGTTCATCTTTAATTCCCGTTTAAATGACATCGTTCCATTTCTGAAATCATCACACAAAAGGTTAAATGCTTCCATACTTTTTTCATCAACATCACCATTATTAATCTTATTTTCACACCACTCGCTTAATGTTCCATTATAAAAGTTAATCTGCTCGTGACTTCCCAGCATGAATATCTTCAGCTCATCCGTATCAATATCATATGATATCATCAAATACTCCATAAGACTGAAATATTCAGTAATAGTATCGTTATTTCCCTTAAGACTGTCAATCATGCTCTCATATTCTGATACATCCTGACACTCCATACTAATCAGATGTTCCTTGTCCTTCTTTAAGGTAACAAGCATCCATCTGTATTGTCCATCACATCCTACCATTCTTAATGCAATGACATTAACCTGTTCCTTTGCAAGCTCAGATACTGCATCCTCAATTCTTTGAATGTCATCAGGATGAACAGACCTTGCCAATGAATAAATCGCATTTTCCCCAATAAATGCGAAGAAATTACTGTCCCCATTCCTTATTGTAAGGTCCTCATCAATAACTGCCTTGCACTTGGTAAACTTACTGTCTTTTACCATACCTGATATACCTCCAATACCTGTATATTAAATTCTTTTACACAGATATCTACAGTATAATATTAATTCTTTTAATTTACAAGTCATGGTTTTTTTCTAGTACCCTTTTTCAACATAACTATATGCTATCATAATCACCAGACATTTATTCTCCATAAATAATATTCAATCTAATAACGCAGAATACATTTTCTATAAATTTATCCCATAGCCTGATAATAAATAATGCGATATAGAGAGATAATTAAAATTTTACGCACAAAAAAGCGGGTGATGGGAATCGAACCCACGTATCTAGCTTGGAAGGCTAGTGTTCT
>ERZ780148.1114-NODE-1114-length-19415-cov-4.903357_pt1 | contig 19415 bp, 17 predicted proteins | sample MGYA00510984_ERZ780148 | MGnify/ENA primary metagenome ERZ780148 (study PRJEB29588, sample SAMEA2160902) | human gut metagenome | biome: human gut; feature: human-associated habitat; material: faeces | place: Denmark | collected 2008/2010 ...
TGACTCCCGATTAGGGGTTGCAGTAAGCGGAACACTCGCCGCTAAATTATAGTTTATCGACAAACCAAAAGGAATCAGCACGCGCTGCTTCCTTTATTCGTTCTATTGTTCTACACATTTGTCATTCCGCTATAGGTGTTCAGAATATCATCCGCGATCTCCCGCTGCGTTCTCCGCGTATCCATCGCGAGCTTCTGAATATGCCTGTGCGCCTGGTTCTCCGTGAGGTTCAGGTACTGTATCAGGCAGCATTTCGCGCGGTCGATTATCTTCGTGTCCTCAAGCTGCTTCGAGAGCTTGGAGCGCTCCTGCTCCAGCCGCTGCATGTTCTCCTTCGCCATCTGAGCCATTCGGATAGTCTGCACCAGCGCCTGCTTCGTGAACGGCCTCGGGAGCACATACGCGCCTGTGAACTTGATACGGTTCTGCACCTCGTCGGCAATCTCCGTCTTTGCCAGCACTATGATAACCGCGCTAGTGCGGTCGTGGATATCCGCGACGTAGTTCAGGCCGAACTCGCTGCGAAGCGGTGTGGATACTATCACCACATCATAGCCGGAAAGGTCTGCCGCCGCAGCCTGCTCGTCGTCAAAGCAGCAGGTGATCTCTGCGCCGGTGTCCGCCAGCGCAGCCGATATCGTGCCGCAGATCATCTCGGTTTTGGCGTTGATAAATACCCTGGACATCAAGGATCCCCCTTCCCGCGGCGTTCCCGCCGATCAAAGATTGTTGACGTAAAGCTGCTTGTAAGGGCTTGCGGAATTCGGAGTGAGCTTGAAGAAATTGGAGCTGAGCAGCGTGTCAGTATCATTGCCGAAGTGCTTCGTGAAGCGCTCTACGTAGTGTCTGATGGACTCCTTCTCCTCTGCGGTGGCTACTGTGCAGCACACCTGAACGGGGAGTCCCTTCGGCATAACGTCGCTGCGAATAAACATCTCGCCGCCGTGCATTCCGGTGCCGCAGAAGTGACCTACCGGGCAGCCCTCAACGCCGATACCGAGCACGATGATGATACCGCCCGCCTGGTACTCGCCGAGGAAGTCGCCGACCTTGCCGCCGATAACGATGGTCGGGAACATATCCTGATAGCTCTTCATGTGGATACCGACGCGGTACCCGGCGTTGCCCTGGACGTATATCTCGCCGGAGCGCATCGCGTAGCCGGTGGTGTCGCCGCTGTTGCCGTGAATGATTATCGCACCGTCGTTCATTGTGTCGCCGGTGGCGTCCTGAGCATTGCCGTGTACGCTTATCTTAGCGCCGTTCAGGTACGCTCCGAGGGCGTTTCCGGGGGTTCCCTTTATGAGTATCTCCTTGCCGGAAAGACCCGCGCCGATGTATCTCTGCCCGAGAACGTTCTCAAGCGTGAATTTCTGCTCGTCAGAGTCCCTGATCATTTTATTCAGCTCTGCATACGGCATATTCTTTGCGTCAATGATCATCTCTTTATTCCTCCCAGCTTATCTTCCCTGCGCGCCTTGCTGAACATCATCATCTGCGGTCTCTCTTTAAGCATATCCATGTCAACGTCGGAGAGGTCTATGCGCTCCTTTATCATGGAGGTGTATATTCCCGCGCGCTTTACGTCGCCCATCAGTATGAATCCCTTGAGCAGTCCGTCCTTGAATACCAGCTTTTTATAATTATTGCCGTGTTCCTCGACATATTCCTCGCCGTCGTAGCTTCCGGCGGTGATGATGTGCAGCCCGAAGAATCCTATCGCGTTCATCGGTATCGCGTTCTCGTACTTTGTCTCGGCGCCCGCCATGTTTCTTCCGGCTACCTCGCCCTGCATGTACGCATTCGGCAGCAGCGCGAGTATCCTGTCGGTGTCGGAGGAAGCGTCGTGGCTGACTGTGCAGTCGCCTGCGGCGTAAACGTCGTCGATGGTGGTTTTCTGGGTGAGGTCGCAGATTATGCCGCGCTCTACCTTGCCGCCTGCTTCGGAAACAAGCTCGGTGTTCGGGCGTACGCCCACCGCGATTATAACCATGTCGAAATCAACTGCAGCGCCGTTCTTCAGCTTTGCGGAGTGCTCGCTGAACTCGTCAACGGAGGTTCCGAGAATAAACTTTGTTCCCTTGCTCTCGATGTGCTTCTTCATGATGGAGCCTGCACGGACGTCCAGAATGGACGGCAGGATACGGTCAGCCATATCGACTACAGTGATGTCCGCCTTGTACTCGTTGAGCGCCTCGGCAGCCTTCAGACCGATAAGTCCCGCGCCGATTATCAGCACCTTCATTCCGGGCTTGACCTCAGCCTTGATGGCCTTTACGCTGTCGTAGCTCATGAACGTGTGGCAGGAGGCTATCTTCTCCATTCCGTTCATCGGGGGAACGAACGGCTTCGAGCCTGTAGCCACCATCAGCTTGTCGTAGGGGACCGTGCTTCCGTCTGCAAGAACGACATTCTTCGCAGCCGGGTCTATCTTAGTCACGCGGGTATCGAACCTGGTCTCAACGCCGTTCTTCTCGTAGAAGTCCGCGCTGCGGTAGTATATGTTCTTGTCTGTGACTTTCCCCATCAGCCAGTAGGAGATGAGCGGGCGGGAATAGGTGTGGTACTTTTCGTCGGAGATAACGGTTATCTTTCCGGTCTTGTCTATCTGACGGATACCCTCGATCGTTCCGACTGCCGCAGCAGAGTTGCCGATAATTACGTAGTTCATATCCGTCACCTCACCTTTCCTCGAAAACTATAGCGTTGTTCGGGCAAGCCTTTACGCATGCCGGCTCGCCGTGGCTGTTGCGCGTGCAGAGGTCGCACTTGCGGATCTTGTGTCCCGCCTCGTCGATGACGATAGCGCCGTAGGGACATGAGAGAACGCAGGTGTAGCAGCCTACGCACTTCTCCTCGTCGCAGACGATAACGCCGTCCTGCACTGAGAGTGCGCCCGCGATGCAGCCCTTTACGCAGGGGTGAGCGTCGCAGTGGCGGCACTGGACCGCGAAGTTTATCTTGTCGCCTTCTTCTATCTGGATCCTCGCGACGGGCTTCTTCCCGCCTGCGAACGCCTTAATCATATCGGGAGCACCGCTGTTCGCCGCCGCACAGGTGAATTCACACAGATGGCAGCCAAGACACCAGTCCTCGTTCACATAAACCTTTTTCATTGTTATGACCATTCCTTTCGAGCAGTGTCAGGGTTTATTCACCTGCGTGCATGATTCCGAGTATATCAAGTTCCTTCTGGTTGAGTCCTATGCCGCGGAGCATGAGTCTGTTGCCGCGGAGGGACTCCAGCGAGTTGATACCCATACCGCCCATCATTTCCTTGATCTCGTGATCCCACGCGTGTACGAGGTTCACCAGGCGCTTGTACGCGATATCCGGATTGAGGCGCTTAACGAGGTCTGCGCGCTGAGTTGCGATGCCCCAGTTGCACTTGCCGGTGTTGCAGCTCCTGCAAAGGTGGCAGCCCATCGACAGCAGAGCCGCCGTTGCGATATAAACCGCGTCAGCGCCGAGCGCTACAGCCTTTACGACGTCCGCGCTGCTTCTGATCGAACCGCCGACAACGATGGAAACATTGTTTCTGATACCCTCGTCGCGGAGCCTCTGGTCAACGCTTGCGAGCGCAAGCTCTATCGGAATGCCCACGTTATCGCGGATACGTGTCGGAGCCGCGCCGGTGCCGCCTCTGTAGCCGTCAATGGCGATGATGTCCGCGCCGCTTCTCGCGATACCGGAAGCGATAGCCGCAACGTTATGTACCGCCGCTATCTTTACGATGACCGGCTTCTTCCAGTCGGTGGCTTCCTTCAGCGAGAGAACAAGCTGGCGGAGATCCTCGATGGAATAGATATCGTGGTGCGGAGCGGGGGAAATAGCGTCCGTGCCCTTGGGTATCATACGGGTCCTGGATATTTCTTCGTTTATCTTCATACCCGGGAGGTGTCCGCCGATACCCGGCTTAGCGCCCTGACCCATCTTTATCTCAATAGCGGCGCCGGTGTCGAGGTACTCCTTGAACACGCCGAAACGTCCGGAAGCTACCTGGCATATCGTGTTGGGGCCGTACTTGTAGAAATCCTTGTGCAGACCGCCTTCGCCGGTGTTGTAGTAGGTTCCCAGCTCCTGAGCCGCTCTCGCAAGGGACTCATGCGCGTTCTTCGAAATGGAGCCGAAGGACATCGCGGAGAACATCACCGGAACGTCCAGCTCGAGGTACGGATTGTGCTTGAATTCAGCCCTGCCGTTCTCGTCGTAGTGGATCTCCTGCTCCTTCTTGCCGAGGAAGGTCTTGGTCTCCATCGGCTCGCGCAGCGGGTCGATAGGCGGGTTTGTTACCTGGGAAGCGTTCAGCAGTATCTTGTCCCAGTAAACCGGGTACTCGCGGGGGTTGCCCATCGCAGAGAGGAGCACTCCGCCGGAGCCTGCCTGCTTGTAGACCTCGTCCATTACCTGCTGGCTCCAGTTGCCGTTCTCGCGGAACTCGTTCTCGTTCTTTCTTATCTTGAGCGCTCTTGTCGGGCAGAGCGTCACACAGCGCTGGCAGTCAACGCAGTTCGTTTCATCGGATACCATTCTGTCGAGGTCGGGGTCATAATGGTGCACCTCGTTGGCGCACTGGCGCTCACAGACGCGGCACTTTATGCAGCGGTCAGGGTTGCGGACCACCTCAAACAGAGGATTCATATAGTTAATAGCCACTTGTGATCTTCCTTTCAATTCTGCTCTATCGCTTATTTGTCAAGTGTTACGATTATCGGTTCGCCGCCGCGGGGGCTCCAGATCCTGTCGACGTCCGGAGACATCGTTCTGATGGAGCATTCCTCGCTGGATACATAGACCGTATCGCCCTTTTCAGCAGCGACCATCGAACGGAGCTTAAGTCTGTCGTTGAGCGCCATGATTCCGTTGTTGAATCCGAGGATTATTGAAAAGGGTCCTGTGATGAGCAGGCTGGAATAAACGTTTCTGAAATGGCGTATCTTCGCCGTTTCCTCCGGGCTGAACCTGCCGGATTCAAGCTCGCTCCAGAACGGAGCCGCGATGACCTTCGCAACGTCGTCAAGGGGCATTCCGAGGCGGCGGTGGAGGTAGTCGATGATGTAGGTGATGACCTCGGTATCGGTCAGCAGGTTGCACTTGTAGCCGAACATTTCAATGAAACGTCTGTTCGCGTCGTAGGAGGAGATCTCGCCGTTATGTACTATCGTGTAGTCGAGCAGCGCGAAGGGGTGAGCGCCGCCCCACCAGCCGGGGGTGTTCGTCGGGTAGCGGCCGTGTACCGTCCACGCCCAGCCGTCGTACTCGTCGAGGCGGTAGAATTCGCCGACGTCCTCAGGGTAGCCGACCGCCTTGAATACGCCCATGTTCTTGCCGCTGGAGAAAACGTAAGCGCCGTCGATCTTGTCGTTTATCTTGATGACGCAGCGGGCAACGTAGGTGCGCTCGTCGAGCTGGCTCTCCTGGAGCTTTGTGGGAAGAGGGTTAACGAAGTAGCGCCAGATAAGCGGCTCGTCGGTGATGTTCGGGTGCTTTCTGGTGGGAATACGCGAGAGGTTGATGACGTCGAAATGGCGGTCGATGAACGCCTCGGTCTTTATTCTCGCCTCGTTGGAATCGTAGAAAACATGGAACGCGTACTGATCCTTGTACTCCGGATAAATGCCGTATCCGGCGTAGCCGCCGCCCAGACCGTTCGAGCGGTCGTGCATACAGGCAATGGAATTCACAATCACGCTGCCGTTTGTCCTTCTGCCGCTCCTATTGATAAAGCCCGAGATCGCGCAGCCCGCAGGGATCCTTGTTTCTCCCTCTTTCATTAACATAAGCTCACTCCTTAATAAGTACTGAAAAAAACCGGATCCGGCAGAAGATCCGCCGGACGCCGCGATATTCGGCGCAGCGCTGAGCCGGTTTGATCATACGTTATATCCGCGGTGGAATGTGCTGAGGTGAAATTTCTGCCATCGTCAAGTTGCAGATACTTCACTGCCGCGGCAACGCTGCCTGCGGCTTTGTTATTCGGCACAATTCGTTTTGTCCGCTTGAATTTACGTTCATATTATATCACCATATCGCTGGTTTGTCAAGAGGTTTTTGCAAGTTTCTTTCCGGCAATCTTTCATTTTATTGTATATTAGATTCCATTATTGCTTTATATTTCCGATTAGTCTGGACTATCTATTGCGCTTAGCTCCGCTGTACGGTGCGTTTTGAAGCCTGAAATGTTATTTTTGCAAGAATAGGAGATTACATATTTCAAAATTTCTGGTGAATATGCCAAAATGCAAAAATTCAACGATTTCCTGCACAATTTTTAAATAACACTTGAAAAATCTGCTGAAATGGAGTATAATAGTACAGTATTATTAATTATAGTATCATCTTCATAAAGAAAGGAACGCTATATCATGGCAGTAGAACTCAAGACGATCCAGCACCTGTGCGAGCTGTCCAAGCTCAACTACGACGAAGCCGGACTTGAAAAGGTCATGGGCGAGATGGGCGACATCATCGACCTGATGGATACAATCAAGACCTTCGACCTCACCTACGACGATACCAAGGACAACAACAGCATTTCCCTGAGCGAGGTAAGAGAGGACGTACCGCAGCCCTCGTTCCCGACGGAGAAGCTGCTCTCCAACGCGGAAAACCGCGATAACTGCTACGTCGTACCCAAGGTAGTTGAATAAACAGGAGGTAATTATGGATATCACCCGCGCAAAGATACGCGATCTCCGCAAGGCGCTGGATTCAAAGCAGATCAGCGCCGCAGAGCTCTGCGGAGAATATTTCAGAAATATAGAAGCCGGCGACGGCAAGGTACAGTCCTTCATCACCGTTACCAAGAAAAAGGCGCTTGAGATGGCTGAAAACGCCCAGAAGCGCATTGATTCCGGCGATGTGAGCCCGCTGACCGGTATCCCGCTCGCCATCAAGGACAACATCTGCACCGACGGTATCAAGACCACCTGTGCAAGTAAGATGCTTGAGAATTTCATACCGCCGTACAATGCGACCGTTATTGAGAAGCTCAACGCAGAGGGCTACGTGCTCCTCGGCAAGACCAGCATGGACGAATTCGCGATGGGCGGCTCCACACAGACCTCCGCGTTCGCAAAGACTAAGAACCCCTACGACCTTGAGAGAGTTCCCGGCGGTTCATCCGGCGGAAGCGCTGCGGCTGTGTCTGCTTCCTTCGCTCCCGCTGCGCTCGGAAGCGACACCGGCGGCTCCATCAGACAGCCCGCGTCCTTCTGCGGCGTGACCGGAATCAAGCCCACCTACGGCAGAGTTTCCCGCTACGGTCTGGTGGCTTTCGCAAGCTCCCTTGACCAGATAGGCCCCATCTGCTCCGACGCCCGGGACTGCGCAGTTATGCTCAACGCCATCTGCGCGCACGACCCGCACGACGCGACAAGCTCCCGCCAGCCGGTTCCGGATTTCACCGAGAAGCTCGGTCAGTCCGTCAGCGGAATGAAGATCGCAATGCCCAAGGAGTTCTACTCCGACGACATCGACGACGAAGTAAAGACCCACGTAATGAACGCCGCAAAGACGCTCGAAGCCCAGGGTGCAAAGCTCGTTGAGTGCTCCATTCCCGGGCTGAAATACGCTATCCCGGCGTACTACCTCATCGCCTGCGCCGAGGCTGCCTCCAACCTGTCGAGATTCGACGGTATCAAGTACGGCTTCCGCGGCGAGGGCCGCACCTTCGAGGAGCTTATCCGCGACAGCCGCAGCAAGGGCTTCGGCGAGGAAGTAAAGCGCCGTATCCTGCTCGGAAACTACGCGCTTTCCTCCGGCTACTACGACGCTTACTACAAGAAAGCGCTCGCCCTCAAGCAGCAGATAATCAAAGAATACAACGCTGTATTCGACCTTGCCGATGTTATCCTCACCCCGACCGCTCCGACTCCGGCGTACAAGATAGGCGCGCAGGACAACGATCCGGTCAAGATGTACCTCGCGGATATCTGCACCGTTACCGTCAATATTGCCTCTCTGCCGGGTATCTCCACGACCTGCGGCTACACCGCCGAGGGTCTCCCCGTGGGCATGTCCGTCATCGGCAGACGTTTCGACGAGCAGACTATTCTTCAGTGCGCCGACGCATTCGAGCAGACCTTCGCTCCGACTGCGCCCGCCAAGCTTTAAGGAGGTACAGGAATGAGCGCATATTTTCCTACGATAGGACTTGAGACACACGCAGAGCTTTCCACAAATTCCAAGGTATTCTGCACCTGCTCCGCTGAATTCGGCGGAACTCCGAACTCCCGCTGCTGCCCCGTGTGCAGCGGACTTCCCGGAACCCTCCCGGTGCTGAACAGGAAAGCCGTTGAATACATCATCAAGGCTGGCTACGTGATGAACTGCGACATTTCGCGCTTCACCAAGTGGGACAGAAAGAACTACTTCTACCCCGATCTGCCGAAGGCTTACCAGATCTCCCAGATGCCGCGCCCGGTGTGCCTCGCAGGCAAGGTAAAGATAAACGTCAAGGGCGAAGAGAAGGAGATACGCATTAACCGTATCCACCTCGAGGAGGATGCGGGCAAGCTCGTCCACGACGATGTTAACCGCATTTCCCTCGCGGACTACAACCGCTGCGGCGTTCCGCTCATCGAGATAGTCACCGAGCCGGATTTCCACTCCGCTGACGAGGTCGTGGCTTACCTGGAGAAGATCATGCTGCTGTTACAGTACGCGGGTATCTGCGACTGCAAGATGGAGCAGGGCTCTATACGCTGCGATGTAAACATCTCCATCGCACCGAAGGGCAGCAATGAGCTCGGCACCAGAACGGAGCTGAAAAACCTGAACTCCCTGAAGGCTATCGCGAAGGCGATAGAAGTTGAGATCGAGCGCCAGGAGGAGCTTCTCGACAACGGCGAGCGCGTAATTCAGCAGACACGTCGCTTTAACGAGGATCTGGGCGAGACCACCGCTATGAGAAGCAAGGAGGACGCCCACGACTACCGCTACTTCCCAGACCCGGATATCCCTCCGATAATCCTCACCGAGGAGGAGCTTGACGAGATACGCAGTTCCATTCCGGAGCTTCCCGAGCAGCGCGTTGCACGCTACGTCGAGCAGTGCGGCATCAAGAAGCAGGACGCGGATCTCATCGTATCCGACAAGAAGATCTGCGATTTCTACGAGGAAGCAATCCAGGAGTACGACAATCCGAAGGCGGTCGCAAACTACGTGACCGGCGAGTTGCTTCGCAGAAAGAACCTCGGGGAAGTCGACATGGATGACCTGAAGTTCAGCGGCAGGGAGTTCGCACAGCTTGTTGAGTTCCTCCAGACGGACAAGATCTCACAGTCCAACGCGAAGGCTATTCTTGGCGAGATGATCGAAAACGGCGGCACTCCGAAGGATATCGCGGACGCGCAGGATCTGTGGATAAAGGAGGACAGCGACCTCCTCGCAAAGACCGTCGACGAGATAATCGCGAACAACCCGAAGGCAGCCGAGCAGTACCGCAGCGGCGACCAGAAGGTATTCGGGTTCTTCATGGGTCAGGCGAACAAGGCGCTAAAGGGTCTTGCATCACCGAAGGCTATTCAGGAATATATCAAGAAGAAGCTGTCCGAATAATATCAAAACAAAAATCACCCGGCTCTTGCCGGGTGATTTACAATTTAAAACCGCCCACAAAAACGGGCGGTCGTTTTTTATTCAGCAATCTCAGCGGACGAAGATGCCGGAAGCTCCACCGGCTCGGTCTGCTCGGTGGGAATCAGATCGTCGCTTGACTTCGGTGGAACTGCCGAATCCGCAGTTCCGGAAGGTGCCGTAGTCTCAGCCGGCTTGGTATCCTGCGTCGTTACCTCTACCGGAGTTTCCTCTACGGGTATTTCCTTGGTGGTTCCGGAAGACTTTGTGGTTTTTTGAGGCTTATCAGGCTTGGTCGGCTTAGTTGTCTTTGCGGGTTTGGAGGTCTTGGCGGTCGTTTCGGCTGTCGTGTAAACCGGCGGAACCTCGTCAGCGGGCTGGAAACTTTCCGCCTCAAACGTGCCTGTCGCAGAATCGCCGTCCCACAGACCCGCTTCGGTCAGGGCGCGGTGCATTTCCCACAGGGCAATGCGGTAGGCGTACGGACCGAGGTGTACGCCGTCGCCGGAGTGCAGGCACTCGCGAAGCTCGTTCTTCTCATTCTTGAGGTATCGCCCGAAGTCGAAGTAGTGTACGCGCTCCGGGAAATTCTCCTCGAGATACTTTTTCATGGTATTGTTGAAGCTATCGATAACGCTGTTTCCGCAGAACTTGCTGCATACAGGAGTTATCGCCGCAACGAAAACGTCGGCGCGGCATCCTTCGAGCGTGGCTTCAATGACCTTGCGGTAATTCTCGCAGTATGTGGCTTCGTCCACCATGTTGACGTCGTTCATGCCCATCGAGAGGAACACGTACCGCGGATTAGCGGACTTCAGCACCTGATCGTAGGTTCTGCCCTCCCAGCCTCGGAACTTGAACGTATAGTCAAAAAAGCTGCGGGAACCGAGGTTCCCTTTTGCGGCAACATGCTCGTGCGGAACTATCCCATACTCGGAAAAGCCGCTGCAAATGCTGTCGCCTACGAACAGCGAGTAATCAACGAAGCTCAGCTCCTCGCTGGTAAGCTCGAACTTATCGTGAACCGCCTCGTAGAACATATCAAAGTCGTTGTTCATGTCCCGGACCTCGGCGGTTTCCTCCGTGGAGCCGCTCACGGCGATCTCGGGCAGCGAGCCTGACGGTATCTCCGGAGCCTGCGTGCCTTCCGGAACGTCCGTGGCTGTCTTATCATTCTGTTCCGTCTGGGAAGTCACCGAGGAATTCCCGCCGGAAACGAGGTCAGCCATCAGATCAAGGCTGTTCGGGTCGCTGGGGTTGTGGGGGTCGTTCTGTATATCAGTCGAAGCGCAGCCGCTCAGCAGCATTATAGCCGCAAGAGCCGCGCAGGAAAATCTGTATCTCATCTATATTCAAATCCTTCCGGATACGATTCGTCAGTACCGCGTATTCCGCAAAATTCGGCAATTGAATGGTATATTCGCGGTAAAAAACACAAACAGACGCCCGGGAGTAACACACGGGCGCCTGGATAATTCAACAATAAATTACTTGCCGTGCTTCTTGCTGCCGGTGTGCTTTTTAGCAGCAGGCTTTGCAGCAGGTGCCGGAGCCTTGGTCTCAGCGGGCTTAACGGCGGGTGCGGCAGCCTTGGTCTCGGCGGGCTTAGCAGCAGCGGGAGAGGGCTTGGTCTCAGCCTTCTTCTCTGCGGGCGCAGCGGGCTTTGCAGCAGGAGCGGCCTTCTTCTCTGCAGCGGGCTTCTCAGCCTTCTTAGCGGGAACAAGAGCCTCAAGAGCCTTGAACTTTGCAACATCGCCATCGACCTTTACAAGACCGTCGGTGAGTGCGCCGTCAAAGGAAACATCTCCGCTGAAAAGCTTCTCGATGTTCTCAGCAGCGCCGGTAACGTTAGCCTGGAGGTCATCGTAATGATAAGGAGCAACGTCAAGAACGCCCTCTCTTACTGCAACATAGAAGTCGTCCATATCGTCGATGAATGTAAAGTTTACAGCAACGGTATCCTCGTACTTCTTAGCCTTTGCCTTGCTTCCCTTTAGATAACCCTTGATCTTTTCAGCAAACTCGATATTAGTCATAACAAATTCCTCCTGTGGTATGCTTCAGACGGAGCGCCCGAAGCCAGGTAAAATTACCTGCCCGATTTATTCCAAACAGCGAACCTGGCGCCGTTTTATTCATCTATTGTAGTATACCATAACTCCGCCTTTAATTCAATAGTCATTTTCTATAAATTTACAAGAAAAACAACTTGATTTTCAGATGAAAATATAAATATCAACAATCAGATGAACGATCAGACTCTTCTCTGGGGTATCTCCCTGCCATTTTTATCTATGAAAAGGCGCGGGTGCTCCTTGACTTCCTGAACCGGGGGTCTGTATGTCAGCATATCAAGGCGGACTCTGTCGCGGTACTCGGGCTTTACAAGATAATATACGTAGCTTTCGATTACGTTAGGCTTTGAGAGTACGCGACCCTCTATCTTGAAATTATTAAAGCCCATGTCAAGGTATCTTCCGTAGACATCGTTGTTGGAAACAAACGTGCTGTAATGTGTTATCTGATAGAAATTGTATCTGGTATTGGGGCAGTTGAAATTATTTGCGTCCTCCATCGGATCTTTAACGCTCCTTACTGCTCCAAGCTGCTCATACATAGTCTGCTTGCTGCACTTGCGCTGGCTCTCGCCGAGCACCTCGTAGTGCTGCTTTCTACGCTTGCAGTGAGGAGTGCAGTACGGATTTATAAGGATCTCGACTCTTGAGCGAAGCTCCTGCGGGATCTTGTCCAGCTTCTCGAAATCATTGTTCCAGTTGTAGTCAAGAACAACCAGCTTGTAATCCTTCTTGAACTCCTCCATAAGCTGATCGTAATCTTCGATCTGCTTTACCGTCGAAGAAATCAGCGGGAACTTGGGGTAATTCCTGCGCACGTAATCTTCAAGGAAGGGCTTGTTCACGATGAGCTCATTAAAGCCGTTCTCGGCAATGGCGCAGAGGTGATTGCAGAACTTGTCCTTCAGATCCTTCTCGGTAAGAGTCGGGTTTGTAAAGGTGTATCTTATAGGGACGTTTCTGTCATTAAACGCCTTTATCGTGCTTTGAATCTGCGTCTCAAGCGCCAGGCCGCCAAGGGCGCGCCCACCGTTCCAGAGCGCAGACGGAAAGCAGCCGTAGCAGGAAGCAATCTCTATATCGTCATAAAAAAATTCCGGGTGATTTTTTATCATGTCAATGAGATACAGGTTCAGGTCCTTATGTACCCATATATCAGGAATATGAAATTTAGCTTTCATTAATAAATGCTCCTTAATTTAAAATTGATGAATACTGTTTTAATTATAACTCAATATTCCCTTATTGTCAACACATTTCAGCAAATTCTAATGAATAAAACCGGGATAAGGCGGCAAAATATCAACATCAACCGAAAGGAGATAAAAAATGGCAGTAGTACTGATCAGAGCCACTATATTGTACATTATAATCACCTTCTCACTGAGACTGATGGGAAAACGCCAGTTAGGCGAGCTCCAGCCGTCGGAACTGGTGGTGACGATACTCATATCCAACATCGCGGCAATACCCGTGGAGGATTCTTCGGTGCCGATGATACTGGGGATAGTTCCGATATTTACGCTGGTCTGCCTTGACGTGATCGTATCGGCGGTAATGCTGAAGTTCCCGAAGTTCCGCAAGCTGATGATAGGCAGCCCGCGGGTGATAATGTCCGAGGGAGTCATCATGCAGAAGGAAATGAAGCGCCTGCGCTACACCGTCGACGACCTCGTCGAGGCAATGCGCGAGGAGCAGATATTCGACATAACCGAGATATGGTACGCCATCGTAGAGACAACCGGAAAGATACACTTTCTGAAAAAGAAGGACTGCCAGAACGCGGAAAAGGCGGACGTAAACTGCGGCGGCTCCTCAAGCGACCCGCCTGCGGTGATAATCCGCGACGGCAGGGAGGACGAGGAGCAGCTCCAAAGCATGGGGCTGGGAATGGGCTGGCTGAAAGAGCAGCTCCGGGAACGGAAGCTCTCGATAAAGGACGTGTTCCTGATGACTGCGGACAAGAACGGTCAGCACACGATAGTCGAACGTCAGAGGGGGCTTTGAATGAACCGTCTTGTTGTAAGCATACTGCTGCTGGCGGTGATGTCGGCGGGGTGTTTCTGGTCGGTGTTCATCACCATTGATAAAACCAACGAGCTTTCCGGCTACATTGACCAGGTGGAGCAGGCGCACTCCGAAGGGGACAGCGAAGCCGCCGTGAAGTATGCCAAGCAGCTCCACGACGCGTGGGATTCGGTGCTGCACTACAGCATTCTCGTCAACGACCTCGGGCACGCGATGGAGATAACGTCCTGCATAGCCGAAATATCCTCCTTCGCCGAGGAGGGCGACGATGAGCTGTACGCCGCATGCGACCGTGCACAGGCGCAGCTTGAGCTTTTCCGCGAAATGCAGACTCCCACGCTCTGGAAAATACTCTGACATTTTCGGAGTGCATTCGGCGGATAAAATTGCTGGCTGGCTGTGAGCCAGCCAGCATGACTAAAAAGTCTGCACGAAAAAAGCGTTGGCGGAACATTCGCCTTTAAATTATAGTTTACCTGTATAATTTCTTCTTGAATCTTGTTGGAGAAGTCTCCTTAACATCATAATCACAAAAAAATAATAAAAAATTGTTGCAAATTGTTTAGGTTTGTGTTATACTAACTTTGACTGCATAAAGTCAGAGTGCAGCAACTTTATTTTATCGAAAGGTCGTGATGTTAGGGTTGGAGAAAAAGGCAGAAGCAGTTCCTGGCGGCGGCAGCTCCAGACTGGCTTTATATGGCTTTAACAACCTCACAAAAACACTTAGCTTCAACATTTATGATGTGTGCTATGCAAAAAGTGAGAGGGAGCAGAAGGATTATATCGCGTACATAGACGAACAGTATAACTCCGAAAGGCTCACAAAAATTCTCTGCGACGTCACCGAGAAGATCGGCGCGACCGTCCTGAATATTTCAAAGCAGGACTATGATCCGCAGGGTGCCTCTGTCAATGTCCTCTTCGCCGAGGGTTACATTGACCCCGACCACGTAGACGAGTCCTGCAACAAGGGCGCCGGCTACTTCAACAGGAGCGGTATCCAGCCGAATACCGTTCACGCACATCTTGACAAAAGTCATATCACGGTGCACACTTTCCCGGAATATCACCCGGACAAGGCTATTTCTACCTTCCGCGTGGATATCGATGTCGCCACCTGCGGCGAGATCTCCCCGCTGAACACGCTGGATTACCTCATAGGCAGCTTCGACTCGGATATCATCACGATTGATTACCGCGTCCGCGGCTTCACTAGGGACGTCTCCGGCAAGAAATGTTTCATGGATCATAAAATGACATCCATTCAGGACTTCATCGATCCCCAGACCCTGACGAAGTACGACGCTATAGACGTCAATGTGTACCAGTCGAATATATTCCATACAAAAATGCTGATCAAGGAGATAGAGCTTCAGAACTATCTCTTCAATTCCGATGTCTACGAGATCCACCCCCAGCAGCGCCTTGAGATCACCAACAACCTGCGCCGCGAGATGATCGAAATATTCAGCGGAATGAACATCTATTGAGGTGAGCGTAATGCAGCTTGATCACACCCATGCGCCTCTTTACGAGGCAATGAAGGAATATCAGCTTGACCGCGTTGTCAAGTTTGATGTCCCCGGGCACAAGGGAGGCCGCGGCAACAAGGCGCTGAGGGACTTCCTGGGCGAGGCGTGCATGAGGAACGACGTGAACTCCATGAAGCCCCTCGACAACCTCTGCCACCCCGTTTCCGTCATAAAGGAGGCTCAGCAGTACGCTGCGGACGCCTTCGGAGCGGAAAACTCCATCTTCATCGTCAACGGAGCCACCGGAGCAGTTCAGGCGATGGTGATGTCGGTATGCAAGGCGGGGGATAAGATAATTCTCCCGCGAAACGTCCACCGGAGCGCAATCAACGCGCTGGTGGTCTGCGGAGCGATACCAGTCTACGTGAACCCCGGCGTCAACAACGACCTCGGCATACCGCTCGGAATGACCCCGGAGGAAGTCGAGGCGGCTATCCTCGCAAATCCTGACGCGAAAGCCGTGCTGGTCAACAACCCGACCTACTACGGCATATGCTCCGATTTGCGGAAGATCGTCGAGATAGTACACAGGCACGGCATGAAGGTGCTGGTTGACGAAGCGCACGGAACGCACTTCTATTTTGGCGATGGACTTCCGCCCAGCGCCATGAGCTGCGGCGCGGACATGGCTTCGGTATCGGTGCACAAAACCGGAGGAAGCCTCACCCAGAGCGCGATACTGCTCCTAGGGAAGGGAATAGACCCGAACTACGTCCGGCAGATAATCAACCTCACACAGACCACCAGCGCAAGCTACCTGCTGATGGTGTCCCTCGACCTGGCGCGGCAGAACCTCGCGCTCCACGGCAGGGAGTTCTACGCGAAAACGGTGGAGTTCGCGGATTATGCGCGAAAAGAGATAAACGCCATCGGCGGCTATTACGCCTTCGGCGAGGAGCTTTGCGACGGCAAGGCGTTCTACGCGTTCGACAAGACCAAGCTTTCGGTGCATACCAGGGCGATGGGTCTTGCGGGCATAGAGGTCTACGACCTGCTCCGGGACGAGTACGACATACAGATAGAGTTCGGCGACATCGGCAATATCCTGGCGATAATCACCGGCGGCGACCGCGCGCTCGAAATAGAGCGGCTCCTCGGCGCGCTGAACCTTATCAAGAAGTTCCACGGGAAGTCCCCCGCCGGGCTTTACGACCACGAGTACATCGACCCTATCCTTGAGATGTCCCCGCAGGCGGCGTTCTACGCCGAACAGGAGACTCTACCGATAGAAAAGACCGCCGGAAGGGTGTGCAGCGAGTTCGTCATGTGCTACCCGCCGGGGATACCGATCCTGGCTCCGGGCGAGCGTATCACACAGGATATCCTGGATTATATCGCGTTCGCGAAGGAAAAGGGCTGCTCCCTCACCGGCTGCCGGGATATGAACGTTGAGTACTTACAGACCGTCAAGTTCAGCGCCGGGAACGACCGGCGCTGAACATCCGGTTTTTCTTTGATTTTCCGGAGTGGAAAATCAATTTCGCCTTCGGCGAAACCGAAAAACCTCGGATTTGTTGGTCAGCTTAAAATGTTCAGAGCCGGGAATTATCGGCGCTGAACGTCAGAAAGGAAATCCTATGGAATTATGGTTTACAGAGAACCATACGGACAACATACGGTTCTCCATAAAGATAAAACAGCACGTCTACAGCGAGAAGAGCCGCTATCAGCAGATAGATATTCTCGACAGCTACGAGCTTGGCAGGATACTGGTGCTTGACGGATTCATCATGCTGACGGAAAAGGACGAGTACATCTATCACGAGATGATAACCCACGTTCCGATGGCGACGAATCCCGATATAAAACGCGTTCTTGTAATAGGCGCGGGCGACGGCGGAACTATCCGTGAACTTACCCGCTTCAAAAACGTCGAGCACATCGACATGGTGGAGATCGATCAGCGCGTCGTTGAGGTCTGCAAGGAGTATCTCCCACAGACAGCGTGCAGGCTGGACGATCCCCGCGTGCATATCTTCTACGAGGACGGTCTGAAATACGTCCGCGGTAAAGATAACGAATACGACCTGATAATCGTGGATTCAACTGACCCGTTCGGACCCGGCGAGGGGCTGTTTACAAAGGAGTTCTACGGCAACTGCTACAAGGCGCTCAACGAGAACGGCATACTTGTGAACCAGCACGAAAGCACGTTCTACGACGAGTACGCCGAGATAATGAAGCGCGCCCACAGCCGCATAAAGAGCTTCTTCCCGATTTCGCTGGTTTATCAGGCGCATATCCCGACCTACCCCTCAGGACACTGGCTGTTCGGGTTCGCGAGCAAGCGGTTCCACCCGGTCGCGGACCAGCACGCGGAATGGTGGCTGGCTCAGGGGCTGAAAACCAAGTATTACAATCAGTACGTCCACAGCGGGTGCTTCGCGCTGCCTAACAACGTCCGGGACGTACTACGGGAAACAAAGCCCGCAACATGACGGAGGTATAATATGCTGATAGATTTTTCCGACATCGAAGAAAAGCCGCTGGAGCATTTCAAGGGCGGCGAGGGTACGTTCTTCGCGAGAATGTTCACCGACCCCAAAGTCAAGATAATGCGCGGCAGGTTGGAGCACGGAGCTTCCATCGGACTGCACACCCACGAGGGCAACAGCGAGATAGTGTTCATTCTCGAGGGAAAGGGCAAAATGCTGTGCGACGGCAGATACGAGGAGCTTTCTGCGGGAAGCTGCACCTACTGCCCGGAGGGTCACGAGCACAGCCTTATTAACGACAGCAAGGGCGACCTGATTTTCTACGCGGTCGTACCCGAGCACCACAATTAAATTCGGAATTCGTAATTCGCAATTGAATGTGTCCGGCTTCGCCGGACGATATCTGAATACAGGAGGAATAAACTAATGAGCAGAGCAATGATAATCGGCGCGGGCGGCGTCGCAGGTGTGGTAATAAACAAGTGCTGCCAGAACAGCGACGTTTTCACGGAAATCATGATAGCAAGCCGCACCAAGGCTAAGTGCGACGCATTCAGGGAGAAGCTCCAGCCTACCACAAAGACGGTCATCACAACCGCGCAGGTGGACGCGGACAACGTTGAGGAGCTGACCACGCTCATCAAGAGCTACAACCCGGAAATCGTAATTAACGTAGCGCTTCCGTACCAGGATCTTCACATCATGGACGCGTGCCTTGCGGCGGGCGTTAACTACCTCGACACCGCAAACTACGAGCCGGAGGACACCGCGAAGTTTGAGTATAGCTGGCAGTGGGCTTACCGCGAGCGCTTCGAGAAGGCGGGGCTGACCGCTATCCTCGGCTGCGGCTTCGACCCTGGCGTTACCGGAGTTTTCTCCGCGTACGCCATGAAGCACCAGTTTGATGAAATAAACTACATCGATATCCTTGACTGCAACGGCGGCGACCACGGCTATCCCTTCGCCACCAACTTCAACCCGGAGATCAACATTCGCGAGGTGTCCGCAAACGGCAGCTACATCGAGGACGGCAAGTGGGTCGAGACCAAGCCGATGGAGATAAAGCGCGTCTACAACTTCAAGGGCGTAGGCGAAAAGGATATGTACCTGCTCCATCATGAGGAGCTGGAGTCCCTCGCGCTGAACATCAAGGGCATCAAGAGAATCCGCTTCTTCATGACATTCGGTCAGAGCTATCTTACGCACCTCAAGTGCCTCGAGGACGTCGGAATGACCTCCATCAAGCCCATCATGTATGAGGGCAAGGAGATAGTTCCGCTCCAGTTCCTGAAGGCTGTTCTGCCCGACCCGGCTTCCCTCGGCCCGAGAACAGTCGGCAAGACGAACATCGGCTGTATCTTCATCGGCAAGAAGGACGGCAAGGAGAAGCACTATTACCTCTACAACATCTGCGACCACCAGGAGTGCTACAAGGAGGTAGGCTCCCAGGCTATCAGCTACACAACCGGAGTTCCGGCAATGATAGGCGCGGCTATGGTGCTGACTGGAAAGTGGAAGAAGCCCGGTGTCTACAACGTCGAGGAGATGGATCCGGATCCTTTCATGGAGAACCTCAACAAGTGGGGACTTCCGTGGGAGGAGGACTTTGATCCGGTACTGGTTGACTGATCACCGAACATCGCATGCAGGCGGGCGTTTGCCTGCCTGCGTTCTTTCGGAGCGGCGTGAAGAAATGCTAGAAGCGATTGATAAATCGGAATTTAACGCACATCTAAAAAACGAGAATTCACAAAAACGTAGCC
>ERZ780148.1118-NODE-1118-length-19400-cov-2.715327_pt1 | contig 19400 bp, 30 predicted proteins | sample MGYA00510984_ERZ780148 | MGnify/ENA primary metagenome ERZ780148 (study PRJEB29588, sample SAMEA2160902) | human gut metagenome | biome: human gut; feature: human-associated habitat; material: faeces | place: Denmark | collected 2008/2010 ...
TTTAGTTTTCCCCTTTCTGAAGATTAAGAAAAGTTTTTATCTTCTGTTATATTATAACATATTTTTTTGAAAAATCTATATTTTAAAAAAATATTTAAAAACAAGAAAATCCCCGGATTACCACTATTGAAGTGATATCCGGGGATCATTGTTTATAGAGTTTAAAAGTTCTTAAAATCCTTTGAAAGTTTGATTTAGTTTTTAAAACTTACTTACTCGCCAGCAGGTAGCACGCACGGATTGCCTGCGGACCGGCAAGGCCGTCGACGGTTATGCCTGCGGCTTTCTGTACCTGCTTTGTGGCGGTTCGGGTGCCTGCGCCGAAGATGTTGTTGTTGTCAACTCCCTGCGAGATTATACCCTTTTTCTTGAGGAGCATAAGCTGCTGTTTGTATGCGTAAACACCCTCGTTGCGGTCGCCTACCCGAAAATATCCTCTTGTCATATCATTACCTCCTACTTCTGACGGTGCGTCAATTTTGATTGTGGTTGTCGGTTTGGTTGCCGGTGTTGTAATGCCTGTGGAAAGTCGCTTATTTACCTGAGCTGCGATATCAGACATATGCGAATATAGATATTCTCCCGGGCAAATTGTTGAAAGGAAATCTCTATGCACTGTCATATTGCAGCCATTTTGGTGGTTTATACGGTCGGTTTTGTTGTTAGACCATACGAGCTTTTTGATGCCGTTACGCTTGCAAACATCGGTTACAAGTGCAATAAGCGCACTGTATGCCTTGTCAGTGACTGCATACGGTGGCTTTGCATCTGAGGCAACTTCAATAGTGATTGCTCTATGGTCATTCGGCGGTGAGTACGACGTCCACGCTCTGTGATTTTCAGCGACAGAAAGACCGATCGAACCGTCACGACCGACAACATAGTTTGAGGAAACCTCTCTGTCGGTGTTGTAAAAATAATCGCAACCCTGCTTTGCCGTGACCTGTCCAACGTAACAATGAATTGTAATCGTGTCGATCTTGTTTCTGCGAGGGTCGTAATTATCGGTCAGTCGCTGATATGTAGCGAGTGAGCTGTTACTCATATTCACTCACCTCTTCCGTTTGTCAGTTCGGGGCTGTTCTTGACATCATCGGCAACCTGTGCGTTCTTGGTGAAGCTGTTATTCTTCCACCATGCGACGATTGATGCGCTGACGGTGAATATGTAGGTCACATACTCCTGCCACCGGTCAATGTCGATTGCTTCGCTGCGCTTGCCGAGAATAACAGCAAGCTGACTGATGAGTGCAAGCAAGAGAACGAGCGTTCTTGCCCATGTCTGCGCCGTTACACCTTTAATGTTAATCTTTTTCATTGTGATTCCTCCTTAGTCTTTCTGATTGATATGCTCTAAATCGCTGATACGGTGATCTGCGACCTTTGCCTTTTCTTCGAGCACGGGAACACGCTTCGCAAAGTTGTTATGTTCCCGTACTTCTCGTGTTAATTCTTCAATTTTGGTATCCGTTACCGCCTGTGCCTTTTCAAGTTCCTTTGACATCTTGGCATTTGCCGCAATGTTGCTTATTACAACGCCGATAAGCGACAAGACGCCCGTGATGATTGCTGCGATTATTCCTTCCATGCTGTACCGCACCTCACATCAGCCCGAGGGCTTTAAGAATTACAGCACAGATCGGCAAAATCACATTAAATGCAATCGCCGAGCCTGCGACATATATGATTGTGTCAATAAGTCTGTTTCCTGTTGGTGTCATGTTATGATTCCTCCTTATAATTCCTCGAAGTATTCTTTTGTGATTGTTTCGGGCGAACCTTCGGCAACAGCGACATACCTCTTGCTGCTATAAGTGTAATATCCGTTCAGTATCAGCTTCATGCCGGGCGTCCACTCAAACGGGTTGTTCTGCGTGCCAATGGGGTTATCCTGCTCAACGTATATAGATTTTACAAGCTTATCGCCAACATAGTAGTTGTGCCAATCATACCCGATTTTATCCGACTGCTCTATCTTCTCGGTTATGCCGCCGAGCTTTTCAACCGTTTCGCCCTGCACAACCTTATCACGATATGCTTTCGCCTCAGCTCTCGTCATTGTCAACACCTCCCGATGTTATTATAGCTAACGCCTCACTGTCTGAGATTTCTTCGTCCTCTGTCGGCAAAATCGGAGGTTTTTTGACCTGCTCATCAGGTGTATCAATAGGAACTGCGTGATAATTGTCAAGCAAATCTTCAAATTCTGCGGAAAACATAATTTGCATTGTGCTATATGTATCATCACCATTTGCTCTGAGCTTGTAACCATCGTTCGGCTCAATCACAAGCATTTTAAAGCCGCTATCCTCAACGATTGATACGGTTGCGTTTTCAATCGGCTGTTTTTCGTAAATCATGCTATTATCACTCCTTTGTAGTTCGTCAAGACAGTCGCCAGCGTCATACCCTGCGTAGATGCAATGTACAAGCCAGTTTCATCGTCTTTAACGCAACGCCATGATGTTAAATAGTCCTTTACAAGTGCCGAAAATTTAATCGTAATTTGACCTAATTCCGATCTATATTCGCGGACGCCGTTAACAATTGACAAGAGCGTTCCCGGGTCGTCGGTGTTTGCTCCGTACTTTCCTTTCATCAATCCTGAGCAGTCTGATAAGTCAAGATCATGACTTATTGTAAATGGCTTAAACCGAACATACTTTAACTTTGAACACTTCTGAAACGTTCGTGTGTACCCCGTTCCACGGCTCATGTCAAGTGTTCCAAGAATTGATTGTAGGTTTGAACAGTTTCGGAAAAATTCGTACCAATAACCCACGTTGTATTCTTCTGCATTGTTTTCTTTTTCAATCAGCGTTATTTCCTCAATAGAACCGCTGTCGTTGAACATTCCTCGAGGGTCAACAACGCACTCAAAGTCGGCAAGTGTAAGTTTCTTTAGATTTGCCGCAACCACTCCGCCGAGAGAATTAAACATACTTCTTTCATTTCCTGCGATTGTTTTCGCCGAGCCTTTAACGCTGAATCCGCACTCCTCGACAAATTGCGAAACACGGGTACTTTTACTGTACACTGCTTTCGGCGTCTCAAGAAATGGAAGCTTAATCAAAACGTCGGGTGAGTCAGGATTGTCGGGTTCTTCCTTGTCGAGCTTATATCCGCCTGTAATCAAGCTCGGAGCTGTCGTTGCGTGTTCAAAGGCATTGGTTAACTCACTGCATTTTCTAAGGTCAAGCACATCCTGCTCACTTTTGAGCGGCAGCTCATTGGCAATGTCGATAAGCTCGTTCCAATCCGCTTTCTTTAAATCCTGCCCTGTGAGGTCGGATAACGTTTCGCCAAGCTCCGTCCTGTCGGTCTCTCTCTGCTCCGTTTTCGCTTTTTCAATGACGTTTTCACCGCTGTCGTCAAGGGTCGGATTGAGGGTGAATGTGTACGGAATTGACTTCCATATGACGTTGTCACCGTCCTTGAGAACAAGCTGTAAAGCAAGCGTATTGTCCGTCAGAACCTCACTCGGCAGGTCGAAGGTATCGTTTGATACAGTATAATCAAAACTGCCCTGTGCGGTCTCACAGACGATATTTTCACTGTATCCCTGCAACGACAAAGGGAGAAGAAACAACAGCGTCGTTGCGTTCTTCTCCCCTATCGTACCGAGGCTTGAATATTCGGGAAACAGTCCCCTTTTTTCGCTGACTGTAATTCGGTTAATCATCGGTGATCACCTCAATAAAAGGCTCAATACTGATGATTTCCTGCGCCGAAAGCTCAAGGTCGCTGATGTCAATCAGCTTGATATCAAGCTCGACCTCTTGGCTCTGCAAGACGTTAATATCAGCCTCAAAGCTCTTGTACTCCTCGTCCTCAAACTCGTAGATATGCTTTTCCTTGTTCAAGGTACCGTATTTCTCGCAGAGCTTGATACGTTCGCCGTCGTACACATTGATTTCGCCGTCAATGGCTTTAATGAGCTTTGCCAGCCTGTAACTCTGCTTGACGGGCAATGTCCGCCCCGCAAGCCGTGAAAGTGTCTTACGGGCGTTTAATATTTGCTTAATTGATGTTTTCATGTGTGCCTCCTTAGGTGGATATGATCCCAGTATTTGTATCAACATATAATGGCTTTTTGGTGCCTTTTGTGTCGGAAATAAAATAATCAGTGAGCCGAACGGTGCCGCATAGCCAAACGCCCGAATTTCCTTGTAAACAGAGCTTATCTTGAGAACCAATAACCATACCACAATCAGAAAAAAGCAGCATTTGTTCTGCCGAAGATATATTACCGTAATCCCACTCTTGCATACCGACACCAAAAGTGTTACCTTTATGCACAATTCCAAAGCCCGTATCATCCAACAAAGTAAGACTTGCCGACGTATCGCCTTTTGTTACCGTAAATCCAGAATCATATATCGCCGTTCTATAACCATTTCCGCCATTTGATTCCAGCATTACCCCACACGCATCACCAGCAGTTATTGCTTCGTAATACGTTCCTATTAAATCAAGCTTTACACCGATTTGCCCAATCTGTCTCGAATTGAATGTATGCGAGATTGTCGCATTTGTAATTTTCATACTTGTGATGTCTTCTGTTCCTACTTCCTCATCACGAAATATGCGCACACAGGTTAAATCGTTACAAATCACCGCGCCCTCATTTGTCAACTCAAATTTATTCGACTTAATAGAAATCATATTACCCTCAATTGCAATAGCAGATGTGAGCTTGTTATTCTTGTCCTTCTGTACACACATAGATATCTGCGCCTTGACAGATTGATCTATATCTTCCGCCGACGGCGTCCAATCGGTAGCAATGTTGCCTTCTTCAAGCTTAAATGAGGAAATATCAATCCAATATTGTATATCCGAGTCTTGCGTACTCGCCAAGCAGTTTTTGAAGAAAAGCATTATATAGAATTTACTTATTGTGCCTGTAATGGTGAACGTCAAAACATATTTCTGCCATGAGGTTGTAGGCGTCGGCGTGACACTGCGGTTTAAGTCCAGAGAAACCGATGCACCCTCTCCGGCATAAATAACCGAATATTTTTCGAGCTCATCTACTTGTGCACCGCTTCTTGTTTTTAGCCAAAATGACAAGGTGTATGTCGTATTCGGCTTGACCTTATCAACAGTACTCTGACCGAGAATATCGGTTTCAACGAAGCGGATACCTCTTGATGTGCTGCCGCCTGTCGGCTCCGGAGTGAACGCCACAGCAGAATACCTCCCCGAAGGTACATAGGTATCGGAAATTGAAGGGACCATTGACGCAGTTTTAACCTTATATTTCGTCGGTGTGAAACCTGCAAAGCACTCGGAATTCAGCAGAATATTTCTTGTGCCGATTTTAAGATTTTCCTCAACCGAAAGCGTAATCTTGTCCGACTGTGCTTCAATGAGCGAATTACACCGCTCCTCGGTGATGTATCCTGCGTCCTGAATGTTCTTGATCGACTCTGCCTGTGTTGAAAACTTTTCGGCGGTCTGATTGACGAATGTGTTGTATGTGCTGTTTGCCACATAGTTTTCCTCAACCTCCGTTTTCAGCGCCGTATATTGACTTGTTGCCGCCGAAGCAGTTGCCGTGATTTCTGCTTTCAGATCATTCTTGGTATCAACTATCTTTCCGTCAAGACCGTTTACTGTTTGCGTAAATTCTGAGAATTTCTCGTTGCTCTCTTTAACAAGAGATGTGATCCTCTGCTCCTGCTTGTCAACCTTGATCATGGTTTTCTTCAGCAGCTTATCAGATGCCGACTCTGCCGCCGAATAGTCAGTTGATGTAGCCTGCGGCGCTTCAAGCTTCGACTTTTCTTTTACTCCTTGGCTGACGGTCATATCGGTACGCATAAAGATTGTTTTGTACTCTTTTTCGTCACCGATCATACCGCCTGTGCGTTCACAAACCTTGAGAGTGAATATATCACCGAAATTAAGGAAGCCGATGCCGAACGAGTCGAGCTCATAAAGGTAATACTCCGTACCTGTAACGTTATCATAAATACCTTTCGCAAACTGCTTTCGGTATTCGTCGTTGCTTGAGTCCTCAATAAGCTCGACGTTCGATATTTTAATCGCTGTCTGAGAATCCGAAAGGTTTGACGGATAATAGACATTATCCTCCTGCGGCTCTCGGGAAAGCACAACGCCCTTGACGGGTCCGTACTTTGCACCGATTGTCACACTGCGGAGGTTGCTCTCGTCAATCACATAGCCGCTCTCTGTCGGCTTGATTGCATAGAGCTTAGCAGGATTGCCGCCGAGCGAATTCTTGAACGCAAACGTCACGCCCGAAGCCTTTGCGATTTCGTCAAGAATATCACGGTATGTATAAGCCGCTTCGGTGCTGTCGTCCTCAATGTCAAGATATTTCTCGCTTGTGATCACCTTATCGGCATTTGCCATAAGCGATAAGCTGTCGGCATCATAAGGAATTTCGCATTGTTTAAGAATTGCTACGAGAAATTCCTTGAGCGTTATGCCCTGCTTCCAAAGCGAGATATCGTACGGTTGCATGGACGGATAGAGCCCGTCATATGCAATTATGCTTGTGAGGTTCTGCGCCGCATCGTATTCGGGCTCTTCGGCGATGCAAAAGCTGCCATATTTAATTTTAATGCTGTCGCCCTCGGGGTGGGTCAAGGTCAAGCCGATTTCGCCGAGAAAATAGCCCTTGCGAGCCTTTTCGGTCTGATTGCCGATAAGTTTGACCTCAAGGCAGCGCATGACCGAACGATAAAGCGCACCGTCAAAGTAATAACGCATTTCGTTAATGCTCGTCGGCGCAAGGTCGGCAACAAGAGAGTAGTTGCCGCCACTTTTTTTAATTATCGCCATAACGACCTCAGCCGTCTTGCCCATTACCTCCATTATTTCCTGTACGGTTTTGCTCATGATTTCGACCTCCTGTTATTGGCAATGACACTAAATTGCATTGAGTCAAATGTGCTTTTACATTGGTACGACTGTACGCCGTTGCTCAATGTTCCAAGCGTACCGTATTTGTCCCAATGTTTTATTTTGTTGGTGACGTCACCAAAATAAAAGCTTGCGGTTTCAAAGCGCTTGCGTTCGGTGCAGTACGCTCTGACGGTAGCTTCGGTCTGATTAAGACATTTACACAAAATGGCACGCTCGTCGGCATTTTGTTTTCCGATTGTCACCTGCAACTTCGGAAATATACCGATAAGCGTACCTTTTGATGAGCCCGTCATACTGCGCCCCGAATCATCGCCCCAAAGCTTATAGTCGCTGAGCGACGCATCTTTAATTGTACTCGGGAAAGCATACCACGTTGCCCCGCATTTGATTGCAAAAGGTTGCGTGCAGTTTTTTATAGTGGTATCTGTATATGTTTTTATCATCACAAAACACCTCCGTTTGTGGCAAATGCATAGCGTGAGTCGTATGTACGGTTGGAATGGTTTATATCTTTTCCGTCAAGGGTAATTTTGTTCACGACGTTCATTGATATCCTGTCAGCAACCTTGTCAACGAGCATATCCATCCATTCGGTGTTATTCTGCAATGGCAGAATCGCTTCCGCTCCTGCTTCACCGGCAATAACCGCCTGACCTCTGCCCGGGTTGTTGACAATACCGCCCTTTGCAAGACGGGGAAGATGAGCGTAAGGAATATTAAATCCCAAAGAGCTGCCGCCATAGGTCGGTACCCAGTTTGGAATTTTAATGCTGAATGAATTCAGCTTTGAAACGATATTGTTTATCGTACGCTCGACAATACCGATAACACCGTTCAGAGCGTCTTTCATTCCCTGTTTTATACAGTCAAATTTTCTGCTCCACCATTCGGCCTTGAATACATAACCGATATGTGCATTCCAAAAAGCTTTAATTCTTGCCCATGTATCTTTTACGGTGTTTAAAATCAAATCGGAGTTAATGGTTTCACCTGTTTTAAACGCTTTTATTCCCGATAGAATTAGCGCCAAGCCTAAAGGTAAGCTGACACCTGTTACACACAGAAGAATACCGACGACTATTGCGCCTGCATTTAATAAGTACATTTTCACGGTTTCCATTGTAGCCTGGATTTCGTTTTTCATTTTTTCCCAATCAAGCGCTTCGTCTGATTTTATTGCTCTGACACCCTCAATAATTAAGCCTACGCCCAATGGGATACCAACTCCCGAACAGCAAAGCAGAACACCGACCACCATCATAAGATAACCGGTGATAATGTTTTTAACCCTTGTGAGCGCTGCTTCAATATGAGTTTTAATTGCTTCCCAATCAAGTGTTTCTTCCGATCTGATCGCCTTAATCCCTTCAACGATTAAGGCAATACCAAGAGGCATGCCTACGCCCGTCGTAAGTAACATTATTCCGAGAACAATAAGAAAGGACTTCAAAATTACTTGCTTGATTTTATCCAGTACGACCTCAATTTTTGCTTTTATACCGTCCCAATTCAAGGCTATTGCGGTTGCTATCATTGCAACACCTAAAACAATCAGAGCGATTCCCAACGGATATTGCTGAGCAATGCACAGGATAATTCCCAGCGCCAAGAAAGCAGTACCTGCAATTCCCATTATGGCAGAAATCATTTTTTGCGCTTCTTCGGATAATTGACTCCAATTTCCCAAGGCTTTCGCTTCAAGGACTATACCCGCAATAAGGCAGGCAATGCCCATAGGATATTGCCCCAGTGCAAGTAATATCAAGCCTATTGCAATCATCGCCCAACCTGCAATAATCATAAGTTCGTTAAGGTGTGCCTTGATATTTTCACATATCTGTTCAAACTTTCCGCCGCTGACATCGGGAAGATCAAGCAATGCGGCAGGGTTTTCTGACTCGGTATCTGCTGCATTAAGATTATTTGCCGACTGAACGTTCTTTTCATCAAACGACGCAAGCTGTGCATTTGCTTCTTTTGTCGCCTTTGCGTTTTTCTTTGTAGCTTCGGTCTGCTTGTTGATTGCTTTTGCGTTGTACTGTGCAGCCATATCAACGCCTGTAAGCACCTTGACAAACAGATTTAAGTATGCAAAGGCATATTTCAGCCAATATACCACCCGTTCTATTACGGGAGCTAAAGCGTTTGCAAATGCACCTTTCATAGCGGTAACGGTATTGTTAAGCTCCTCATTGTCGGAAAGCACCTGACGAATGGCATTCTTTACGGCATAGAATCCCGCCTGTGCGCCGAAAATTGCAAGCGTATATTTTGCCATGCTTTTTACTGCGCTTTTCATGCTTGCACCGAGCTTTTTGGCACCGGAATTCGCCGTATCAAAACCGCCTTTTGACGAGCGTTTAAATTTGTCTGCACTGGCTATGAGTGCGTCATACTGCTTTTTAAGCTTCTGATATTCTCTGTTTGCGCTCAGTGCGTCCGAGCCGTCAATGCCTTTCTTCGCTGCCAATTTCGCAGTTTTCTGCTCAATCGTCTGCATTTTTGCTTTGACCTTTTCAAGTGTCGCTTCGTACTGCTCGGCATTCTTGATTTTCGATACAAAATCATCACCTGCGACCGTGCCGGAAACATCGGAATTGATTGATTTAATATCGTCTTTCTGCTGTTTTTCGGCAGCCTTGATCTCTGCTTGTCTTTGTCTTTCAAGCTCATTTTGCTGCTTTTCAGCAGCTATTTTTTCTTGTTTGGCTTCATATTCGGAAATAGCCTTGTTGAGATTGTTTTGCTCTGCCACAAGATTTTTTGTTTGTTCCTCCTCCAGCTTGAGAAGATTAACAACCTGTTCCTCCGTTTCTGCCTTTGGAAGCAGTTCGTCTGTCTGAGCTTGTATTTTTTCAACCTCTGCGTTGATTTCTTCAAGTTTTTTCTTTGCTTTTGCAAGCTGAGAATTATTTATAATCTCAATCGGATTTGTTTTGATATTCAGGCTTTCCGCAATGCTTTCAAGGTGCTTTTTAGTGCCGTTACATATCTTATAGACATCTTTCAAGCCTTTTTCAAAGCCCTTGGTATCGAGTTTCGTTTCAACTCTTATTGAACCGTCCGCCGCCATTTAACCACCTCCAAACAGAGCGTCAAACTCATCAATTTTTTCCTGTTCCTCCGTTGATATTCTCTCCGGAAGCTTCAACCGTTCCTGTGCCTCAGCCATTTTTGACCGCTGTATAGGGTCTTTGATTTCGTTCAAATCATAATTCCTGATTTCACGCACTCTCGACAGTATGCAATGCTTGTCAAGCCCCTGTACAAGATCGTTAAACTTCCACCAGTGCATATTGACCTCATCAAGATCAACCCCGTAGCAGCTCTTAAAGGACGCCTCAATAAAGCCTTCATCCTCGTTTACGTCAAAATCGGGCGGCTCGTCGGACTTATTTTCCTGCTTCTGTCCGCAAGTCAAGAAAAGCGAAGCCTTATCAAGGAACGCCTCACCGTTTTCAAGCGGAACAAAGCCGAAAAGCTTATAAATAACCGCTAAAGCTCTTTCTTGATCAGATATGGTATCATCGTTGATGATCTCGTAGCATTCCTTTGCGACACGGTAATCGGTGTTTATCGGATAAAGTTCGCCGTTGATTTCTGCGTGTGTAGGGTACACGTTAAATCACCTGCTTGTTCTTTGCGCTCTTGTACTTGTCCTCAATTCTCTTGACAATGGCCTCGTCGGAAAGCCTCATCTTCTCAAGGTGAGATTTTCCGTCAGCCTGCGGACGGTCAAGCTCATCAAACAAATCATCGAACATTTCAAGATAATTGCTGTCGCCGAAAATTTTCTGACAGCCGCCTTCGCCGAGGAAACCGTCCATCGCCGTGCGCATCTTGCTGTATGCGTTCTTCCATGCGTTCATTCTGTCACGCTGATTTCTGCTCATAAGGTCATTTTTGCCCTTGCTGTCCTTCTGCTTATCAATGATGATAAGACGGGTTTTCAGGTCATTCTGTATCTTGTTGACGTCGTTAAACGCTTTGTCAAGCTTAAACGGCAGTTCAAGGTCACCCAACTGAAAAACAATCGTATCTCCGTTGTCATTGACCTGAATTTCATAAAGATCTTTACGCTGAATCCTTAACTGTTCCATAATATCCTCCTATAAAAAGAAGAGGGAGCATATAGCCCCCTCCCGATTATGCTGTTGCTCCGACAGTGATAACGCCGCCTGCGACGGTTACATCAACCTCTGTTGGGTCGCCGTTAAATCCGATTTTATACTTGATTTTAGCGATTTCGCCGCCTGAAAGATCAAAATCGGAAACTGTTACTGTTGCATTGAACTTCTGACCCTTGCCGGTGCCCGAACCGTCTGTAATGTTCATGTTGTAAATATCAACCAAAACTGCGGTTGTTTCACAATCCGAACCCGTTTTCAATCCTCGTCTTATTCCGTCGACATAATCAAAAATCGGATCGTCCTTGATTGCAGTCTGTTCGATATCCGAAGAAATCTCATAGCTGTCAACCGAGGTTGTCGCATTGTCCTCGTCAACGTATGTTTCCGTTGTGGTTTTCGGATTATAGCTTATCGGCAATGATGTTACACCCTTACCGATACGCTTGTAGTCCGGTGATGCCGCCGTGCCGATATTAAGCAGCACCGCCGACTTACTGGATTTTACTTTTTCCATTAAAGTCACTCCTTATCATAAATTAAGCGGCACTGTATTTGGTAGCGGGAATTTTTCAAATCACCCGATATATCAAACAGGTAGCCGCTTGAAATTGCTTCAATTTTCAAGGGCGTCAAGCCCTCTCTTAATTCAGGGAGATTGTCGGTCTCCGTGCATTTTTCCAACCATTCCTCAAAGTCCTCAAAAAATCCGCTGTTGTCAATGTTGTTGCGAACCTCATCGCTGTAGCTGAGACGTGCCGCAAAGGTGAACATAAACTGCCTTTCCGACGAACCGTCAAGATATTTTTTGCGAATTGTTTCCGACGGCACTTCTTCGACCGAGTATGTGTCGGGGTCAGCCGGGAGGAAATCAACATTGACACGTGCCAGCTCGTTTAAGAACGGGCAACTCATAATAAACCTTGTTACGCTTTCGATTATTGTCATTTTCTCATAAACGCCTCCGTTGATTTAATTATGTTTTCCTTTTCGTTAATCCAGCACCGCTCGACCCACCGAGGACCTCTTAACGGCGCACCGTTGTAATTAAGGTCCCGGTCGGTTTTCTCTTTGTTTACGTCGGGTCTGCTCCAAAATCCATAAGTCGGGCTGTAAAATGCGCCTTTTTTTGTAATCGGATCAACATATAGCTTGCCCTCCCATTGGTAGTGAGCGTAATTTTCCCCAGCGCCTCCATAGATAATAGCGCATTTATCCTCAGATATACGAGCCGAATTTTTTAATGCATTCGACAAAACTGGCACATACGGATCAGCTTTTTTCATTACTTCGCTTGTGAAAAATGCCTGCACTCTTCCACCCGGATTTAATCCGTGGTTCTTCAAAATTGTTGCAGCGTCGCTTACATCAATCTTAATCGTAAACATCTTACTTGCCCCCGATCATGATATTATCAACCTCTGAGCCGCAGATATGCTCCGCAACCGACGTTACCGTTATGACCTGCTCAACGTTTAAATCCTTAAAGGTAGCAATATCGCCGTGCTCGCCCTTTACAATGCGGTCACCGTTGTGTACCGTCCACGATTTTCCGTATTCGGCTGTAGTCTCGGGCGACGTGATGATTTTTACATCGGAAACATTTTCAACGCCTTTATTCGCCGAGGACATACCCACCGAGCCGTACCAGTAAACACCTGATACGACTTGACGGGTATATATATCTTTGAGGTTTTGGGAGGAATGGGAATAGATTGTTATTGTGTTTGGAAACACATTATCACCTCAAAGCCGAATAACAAAGCCCGGTGCCCGACAGATAAAGCATTACTTTCTGTGTAAGCTCCGAGCTGTATTCATCGGATGTTTTTCTTGTATCACGGTACGATACCGAATGGTCGCCGACGCTTTCGCTCGCTTTTATACTCTGTTCCGCCGTTTTCCTCTCCGCATATAAGCAGTCAACAGCGGCGCAAACGGCAAGCCTGCGCTTTCTGTCAATCTGTTCATATTTAAGGTTATCGGGGTTCGTGATCAGAGCGTCAACATAAGCTTCTGCTTCCACGGATAAGCGGTCAAACGTAGTTTTGTCGATATTATTTCCGTGATACTCTTCAACATAGAACTGATACATTATGTATTACCCTGTGTCTCCGTGTTCGTGTCCTCGGCGGCGGTCGGTGCGGTACCGTTAACGCTTGCATATACGCCTGCGAGCTTATTTGCATAAACATCGGCGATAGAAACAAGACGGTAGCCGTACTTCCATGCATCGGCGTTCTGGTTTGCTTCGGGGCTGATGATCTTCGGCTTTACAAGCTTGTTGAACTGAATAAGAGCCGACGGGTGAATGATCATGAAATTAAGCGGATTTGCGTCCTCGGGAACACTGTATCCGCCCTCTTTATAATCACCTGTGCCGCTGAGCTGAGTGATCTTATTGTTAAATCTCTTCTTGGGCATCTTGATAATACCTGAGAAAGATCTGAGAAGCTCTCTCGACTTGGTTGTATCCATATCCTGGATAGAGCCGATAATACCGGGGGTAGCGAGAAGGATTCTTCCCTCATAAGGTACTTCGTCGTTATCCATGGCATCGTTGGCTGTTCTGATAGCTTCGATAGCCTTTGCGCCCGTGGTGATTGAGGTCGTATAATCCTTTGAGATGCCCTTCTTGCTCGCATACTTGGAAATTCTGAAAGCGTCAAGCTCGGGAACGACCTTTGTTCTCACAAATTCGCCGCCCAATCTGCCGAGGGCAATGCCGCCTGTTTCAATGTTGTCAAGCTCGTCAACTTGGAACATTCTGCCTCTGTCGAAGTTACATTTTACAGTCTCATATCTGAGCTGTACATCGCCGTTTACATAGCCGTCGTTACGTGAATAATCGGCAAGACCGTTCATGTCGAGGATAGGAATTACCATTTCGTTGGCATTATAGCCCTCCCTGACAAGCTCCTGCGCTCCGTCAAGAACGCTTGTTAATGATGCCTGCTTATACACAAGATCAAGCATCGTTGAATATTTCTTTGCAAGTGCAATTGAATTTGCCATGTTTCATTACTCCTTTTTCGTTATTCCGAAAGCCGCTTCGAGTCTTGCGGTGTCATAATCCTTGTCGTCATGCTTCAATCCGCTCTTATTTCGCTGCGGTTCGTTGTCGAAAAGATATGCCTTACTTTCCGTAAGAGGCGTTATCTGCTCGGTCAGACCGACAATATTATCATTTTCGACGCTGATTTTTTCCATGTCGATGTGTGGGATTATGTCGTTAACGTCTTTCGGATGATATTTGTTCTGAATTTCATTGATAACGGTTGAACGCTTCAACTGCTTTTCGTAATCGGCCTTAAGGCTGTTTACTGTGTTTGTGTTTTCCGCTTTCAATCGTTCGATTTCTGCCTTCAATTCTGCGTTGTCGCCCGCTTTTTCCTTGAGGGTATCGTATTCGGTTGTTTTCTCGGTCAATGCGCTGTTGACCTTACCCAACTGCTTTCCAAGGTCCTTGTACTTGTCGGCACTGACATATTTGTCGGTGGACAAGTCACCAAGTCTGATTTTCGAGTCCTTCGTTTCGGCTTCAAGCGCCGCATAGGTCTCATCGGATACGATGCCTTTCAGGATTTCAAGATTTTCCATATAAATACTCCTTGTTTTTATGTCCGGTGTCTCCGGCAGTATTAAGCCTTTTATGTCCCGTGCTCAGGGGTGATCGAGCCTTTTATGTCCGATTGCTCAGCGGTGTATATGAAAAAAGACACCCTTTCGGATGTCTTGAATCAATATTTTGTTGCACGAAAAAAGCACCTCGATTTCTCAGGGTGCTTAGTTACGCTTTCGTATTCTGCTCTTTTAAATTTTTTCGCTCATTTAAATATTCTACGTATGCTTTTTTTGCCCACTCGGGAGCATTATCTTTAATACATTTAATTCCCCCATCATGAACACCATCGTATCCTTGCTCATCTTCATAAGGGAAGAAAACCAAATAATTCCAAAAACTTGGTTCTAATATCATGGCGATACTCCTTTATATTTTTTCATTCGTTCAACAGTTAATTTATATATTTCCTGCGATAATGGATTAGCTTTTGACTTATTCGCATATAAATCAGCAAAAGCCTCTGCCAATGTTTCAGAGGCATCACTAGAAGCATATCGTGAAATTGATTCAATCAATTCTGCCTTTTTCTTTCCTTTTCCGTATGGAGTCTTTTTTATATTCTTACATGCTTGTGAAACAATATTTTGGGCTTCAGTGCAATTATTCCAAGCAAGAGTTCGTTCAAGGCCACAAGAATACGTTGGATTCGCTTGAATCAACGCCCATTCAACACCATGCCCTGCTTCGTGAGCTCCTATCGACTCGATACTCGAGTTTTGAATCCACCATCTACTTGTCGAAGATCTCTTGCAGGCTTCTTTTAACCCTTTTATATCCGTAAAATATTTAGGGTTAAAAGTGATTTTATCACCTGAGCATGACATTACTCCGCTTGTGCAAGTTTCAATCTTTTTCAGGAAATTTCCGACATCTGGGAAATCCTTTATAACTGATTCAACTCCGATCATTGCACCGCGTACTCCGTCAAAGTCCAAACTCTGAACCGTAGTGTCTAAAGTCACGCCGTACTTGCTCTTTATCTTTTGAGACAAATCAGAAAAATCAATTGACGTTGAAATTGATTTTAAACTTTGTAAATTTATTATACCACTATTTTCGGAATTTGCAATACTTGCAGGGATATATTTTCTTCTGAACTCCTCAAAGTTAGCGGTCTTATCAAGTCCGAAATATGCCGCACGCTCTTTCAGCTCGTCAAGTTCGTCCTCATCGAGCACACACCTTGCACGCTGAAGAAGCTGACAACGACAGTTTATAACCTCTGCCGCCCTGCCTCTCGGATCGCCGGGTTTCATAAGTCCGTTTGAGAAAGGCTCGTCAAGCTCCCGTATTTCGCCGTCAACTCTTGCATGTGACGGTCTTGTTCGCTTATCGAGTGTTGCGTCCCACTGCTTCACGACATCAGCACCGTTATCCTTTGCCTTTTTCAGTGCATCATACGCCGCCTGCTGACTGATTCGGTGCGCTTCGGTTCTCGTTATTCTCATTGCGTTATACAATGCGCCGCCTTATACCGTGTATGGCCGCATACGATCACGCCGTTTTTGTCAATGACTATCGGCACCTTAAACCCGAATTCTTTAATTGAATTCGTGACATACTCAACCGCCGCATCGTTCTTTCTCGGGTTCTTTTCGTAAGGTATCAGTTCTTTTATCTTTTTCTCTTGAATTTCCATAAATGCACCGTTTAAACATACAATATGCCGTCTGAGCATTGATCCTCTCAAGCCAAACGCATTTCTTACATCTCTTATTCATAGCTTCTCCAAAAGCAAAAGCCGCATTGACTTCTCAACACGGCTTTACTATATTTCCAAGTATAATAATATACCATGTCAAGAGGGACATTCAAGGACATTTAGGGACATTTTTCAAAATTTCTGTGTGAATTTTTTCAAAGCTCTGTAATGCTTCTGCGTGTTTTCTCGTGATATGCCGCCTGACATAGCCCATTTCATCGGCGATTACAGTCCAGGGTTTAAAGCTTATGTACCGCTTTTCAAGAAGTATCTTTTCCTCGTCCTCGGGAAGCTGCCGAATTTCTCTGCCGATTTTCTCTCTGAATTTAAGATATCTTTCAACCTCGTCCGACAGCTCGGATTCGCTGTCTGCTATCTTCTCAACAATAGAGGCAAACACGGCATCGGGCTTTCCTGAGGTCTGAACAATGCTCTGCTCATAGTTTGTAGCCTTTATCGTCTCCGCCAGCTCCCGAAGCTGCCTGATCTCATCGTTACGGTTCAGTATCTTCTGATTAAGCCACCTCCCCTGCGACAAATATTCCTTCGCTGTCACTGTCAATCACGCTCCTTCAACAGATTTTCATCAACTGGTTTTAGCCGTCTTCCACACTTCGGACAATAATCACATCTCATTCTTCTTTTTCCTTTTCCTTTCCCTTTCTTCCACTTTCTGTTGAAATTCTATTTCTCTTTTTCTAAATTGCTCATAAAAATCAATACCTACAACATCTTTAAAGCAATCTTCACAATAATCAAGATTCCAGTCAGCCCCAATCGTTATTTTACCGTGTATTCGCATGTTTACTTTTCGGCATTCTTTAAAGTTCTTTAACTCTTTGCCGCACTTGTTACAATAGGTTTTTGTCATCGCTTTTCCTCCCAGTCCTCGCAAGTATCATCATAAGCTGTCGGAACTGCGTAATAGTCCGATTCTTCATTGTCACAACAAAACTCTGCGTTGCAATGTCCGTCAAATGTTCTTCTGTTGTATTTACAATTTCCGCATATTTCTTTCATCAATATTCCTCCTCAATCAATGTAGCCCATTCCATTACCTCCGAATATTCAGGCAACAATTTGCATATACCCTCACAAGCAGGAAAAAAGTACCAAACGTATTTGTTTTCGTATGGTTCTTTGACATAATAAACAGGGTATTTAATTTCGTGTTTGTTCTCAACCTTGTTAAATGTTCGCACAATAAGAGGCGTGACGACAGGTGGTAATCCGTCTTTTATTTTTTTAAACTCAATCATTCTTTAACCTCCTTCAAATATGTTTCCTTTGCTTTATAAAATCTGCACACATCAGGCTTACGCTTGAGTATCGTGCAATACTTGCCGGTGCAGAAGCGACAGGTCTTGTCTTTACACTTCGGCTGCTGTTTCAGTCCCATGGTTATTCTCCCATTTCTTCGTAATTTTCTATATCCCACGCCATTTTCAGTGTTTCGGTGAGGAATTTATCATTGTGCTGCCAATATACCGGGTCGTCCATGCGGGAGTTTGATATCTCCGCTATTTTCTCAACGAGTTTATATAACCGTTCTCGTCCAAATCCGTATTCTTCGTGCAATGCAATGCAAACCAGCTTTAACAATCGTCTGTTCTGATTTTTCATCTCGTCCTTACACGCTCGCCGTATTGCTGTTCTCTGCTCCTTCGGCAGACATTCCGTTCTTATTACTGATTTCATGGTTTAATCCTCATTCAAGTTCAACATCTCGAAGCCGCACCCAAATCACCCTTTGCATACCTTTTCTTTCACGCAGGCCAACCGAGTAGAGCTTCTCATTGTATATATTTATTTCCAGCTTATAGCCGACGACGAAATACCTGCCGCCGTCATATGTAGCCTTCTGTCTTTTCTCGATTGCCGATTTGATATCCTTAAGCTCCATCAGATAATCTCCTCGATATCGTCGTAAACCTCATCCGGGCGCTCCCAGCCGTATGTTTTAACTCCGCTTGATTCAGAAAAAATGCGCTTCGTTCTTTCGCTGTACATCAGCCCGATAGAATTATTACCCGTTGCCAGCCTACCCGACAATCTGTTCTTTGTAATCAACAGTCTGCCGTTGAACGCTCCGTCCTCGTCAACCCTCTGATAGCTCATAACGATATCTACCTTGTTTGTAATGTCACTGCTGCCGGAAACATCGTCGTTCGTGAACTCCCTGTCCGATTTTCTTGGATGCGCAACAAGAATAATCACAACGTTGTGTCTGATCGCTATTTTTTTGAGCTTGCCGACAAAATTGCTCTGTGCCAAATAGAGATTATCGTTGCTCACGACCGTATCCATTGCCGTCATAAGATTATCAATGCAAATGAGCTTTGTGCCGTACTGCCTTATGACGTTTTCAATCGTCACGGTAAGGCTCTCGAATTCGTCACCCTCGGGCAGATAATTGTTGTCATAAATAAAAGCACGGCCTCTGTACCAAGCGTTTATTTTGTCAATCACTCCGTCCTTGATGATATATTCCTCGTCGCCGTATTCGTTCGTCAGACAGTCAATATTGCTGTTTCCTGCAAGCTGATAATCAATCCAGCGTTTGAAGTGATAGTCAGCCAGCTCACCCGAATAAACAAACACGCTTTCGTCCTGTTCGAGAGCTTCGCATACAAGTTGCGACATAAAGGTTGATTTTCCGTTTCCCCTCTTGCCCGTCAGCAAAGCGACCTGTCCGTAGCATAAGCCGCCTATCACACGGTCAATTTCACGGATATTCGTTTTGATTTTCGGCAAGGAATTAAGGTCAACCGCCTCAACCTCAGAAAGGTCCTTGACGTTTTTCAAGCGCTGTATTTCTGCATTCTCAATACAGTGCACAATCGCCTGCTTGCCGTATTTGCAGTAAATTGCATTTGCGTCCTTTTCGCCGAGATAGTCCTCAGTTCTGACCGCCTTGACCTTCTGCGGAAAACGCTTCTGAATTTCATCAATCAAGGTCATTTTGCCCTTTTCAAAGTCGCCGAACACAATGACCTCTTTAAATTTAATCAGCCATTCCCAGCAAAGCGTTATCCACAAGAAAGCGTTCG
>ERZ780148.1143-NODE-1143-length-19051-cov-14.538324_pt1 | contig 19051 bp, 18 predicted proteins | sample MGYA00510984_ERZ780148 | MGnify/ENA primary metagenome ERZ780148 (study PRJEB29588, sample SAMEA2160902) | human gut metagenome | biome: human gut; feature: human-associated habitat; material: faeces | place: Denmark | collected 2008/2010 ...
GACTGGGGCATCCAAAAGGGTGCCCTTTTTTCATTTCTGCAGGCCATGTACAGCCCACTCTGCTTCTGCCCTGTTCGTATCTAGGATACTCAACTGGCACTTCGATTTGCAGGATGCATGGATCTGGGCGCTTTACTCCCCATCCACAGGCTTGCCAACCATGTATACCCAGCCATGAGGAGGACAGACAGAATATGTCCAGTACCCGATGACCACACCGTCAAAGGGAGCAATGACCCGATCCACTTCCTCTCCGAACAGGTTCGTAATGATGGAAAGCGTGTCGCCCTTACGCACAGAATCCATTGCCTTCTTCACAGGCACATGAATCCCGCCGTTGCGGTTATAGATATAATCAATGTCATAGTGGTGTACGCCCTCATTGGCGGGCACGCTGCCCTCCAGAATCCCCAGCAGGGTCATCACATTGCGAATTCCGGTCTCCAACATCTGCTTGTGCTCATCCCGCTGATACATGCGGGTGCACTGTCCGCCGATCTCGGGTGTAATGCAGGGAATGCCCATCTGATAGGCATACTCATCTTCAATTCCGCTGTTCTCCGCGTAGCGGGTGAGCTTTTCCGGAGTCAACGTTGGGATACCATCCTTAAGTTATTGGAATTCTAACTAGTGATCATGAACTGGTCAGAGGACAATGTCAGACGGGCAGTTTGACTGGGGCGGTCGCCTCCTAAAAAGTAACGGAGGCGCCCAAAGGTTCCCTCAGCGCGGACAGAAATCGCGCGAAAGAGTGTAAAGGCAGAAGGGAGCTTAACTGGAAGATAGACATATCGAGCAGATACGAAAGTAGGGCTTAGTGATCCGGTGGATATTGAATGGAAAAGCCATCGCTCAACGGACAAAAGTTACCCTGGGGATAACAGGCTTATCTCCCCCAAGAGTTCACATCGACGGGGAGGTTTGGCACCTCGATGTCGGCTCATCGCATCCTGGAGCGGAAGTACGTTCCAAGGGTTGGGCTGTTCGCCCATTAAAGCGGTACGCGAGCTGGGTTCAGAACGTCGTGAGACAGTTCGGTCCTTATCTGTCGCAGGCGGAAGATATTTGAGAGGAGCTGTCCTTAGTACGAGAGGACCAGGATGGACATACCGATGGTGTATCAGTTGTCACACCAGTGGCACGGCTGAGTAGCCAAGTATGGACGGGATAAACGCTGAAAGCATCTAAGTGTGAAGCCCACCTCAAGATAAGATATCTCATATCGTAAGATAGTAAGATTCCATAAAGACTATGTGGTTGATAGGTTGGAGGTGTAAGTACAGTAATGTATTGAGCTGACCAATACTAATAAATCGAGGGCTTAACCACTAATATATATGAAATAGCAAGGTTAAGAAGAAAATTGGAAGGTTGGAAAGTTTACTGAAAGGAAGAAAAAGACTTTCTCTATATATTTTTGAGTGTATTTAAAAATATATTTGACTTTAGATACAAGTTATACGAGGAAAACAAGCAAAATTTTATGAAATAATACATATGTATATTGAATAAAATTTAGTGAAGTTTGACAAAGTAGAACGAAGTATATAAAGGCAAAGTACACTAAACATTTCTGGTGATGATTACATGGAGGAAATACCTGTTCCCATACCGAACACAGAAGTCAAGCTCCAATGTGCCGACGATATTTGCGGGTTACCCTGCTGAGAAAATAGGTTGTCGCCAGTTTTTTTATTTTTATAAAAATACAAGTTAAAGATTATAAATGACAAATTATAATTTATAACTTGTATTTTTTTATGTTTATAGTATAATAGAACTGTAAAATATAATTGAAAGATAGAAAATAATGAGTAATATGTTTATCAATAAAAGACATTTTTTAGAAATGATATTAAGAGATTTTATACAAAGGAGAACAAACACAGGATAAAATTAACAGGGAATATAGCGGGTATCAATTGTTGTTGGCAAACCAGTCAAAGATAACAACAGGAAAAATGAAAGGAAAAGAAGTTGAAGAATGTAAAGTAATATTCAAATGCAGGTGGATATATTGGAATGATATCAAGACAAAACAACAAATTAGCTAGAGGAGAACAAGAAACAGTAGCAGGGGTATATACTTATAGAATAAATGATAAGTACTGTATTGAATATGATTCTGAAGATCTTTCTGCTGTTATGCTATATCAAAGTGAACTACAAAAACAAAATAAAGAAAAAAGAGAGGAAGAATCTAGATAATTTATGGGTAAAGTTATATGGAAACCAGGTACATTTATATATCCTTTACCAGTTGTAATGGTAACGTCAGGAGATATGAATAAAAATAATATTATTACTGTTGCATGGACGGGAATAATAAATACTGATAAACCAATGTGCTATATATCAGTAAGAAAAGAAAGATATTCACATGATATAATATCTAGAAACAAAGAATTTGCAATAAACTTAACAAATAAAAATTTAGCTTTTGCGACAGATTGGTGTGGAGTTAAATCAGGAGCAAAAGTTGATAAGTTTAAAGAAATGCACTTAACAAAAGAAAAAGCCAAATTTGTAAAATGTCCACTTATAAAAGAGAGCCCAGTTTCAATAGAATGTAAGGTTACAGAAATAAAAGAAATGGGAAGTCATGATATGTTTATAGCAGAAATTTTATCAATTGATGCTGATGAAAAATATATTGATGATAAAGGAGCTTTTGATATAACCAAATGTGATTTAATTACTTATGCAAATGGAAAATATTTTACGTTAGGAAAACAAGTTGGAAAATTTGGTTATTCAGTCCAAAAAAAGAAAAGAAAATGAAGAAAATATGCCAGAATAGTTGACATATTTAGAAAAACATGGTATGATATTTAAGCGTATGTGAGAAACATACGCTTAAAAAAATGAAATTGAAAAAGCATAAAGCTGGAGGTGTGTTAAATGGCTACAAAAGGAGCAAGAGAACCAATTACATTAGAATGTACAGAATGTAAAAGAAGAAATTATTTAACAGAAAAAAACAAAAAAAATAATACAGACAGATTAGAAGTTGTTAAATATTGCAAATTCTGCAAAAAACGTACAACACATAAAGAAACAAAATAAGCCTTTTAAGGGGGAAATAAGATGCCTAAAAAAGAAGTATCTAAAAATGACAAAAAAGAAAAGAAAGAAAACAAACACTTTTTTAAAGATTTTAAGGCAGAATTAAAAAGAGTAATTTGGCCAACACCAAAGCAACTTGTAAATAATACTGTTGCTGTTATTGTAATTGTACTTATTACGGCTGTTATTGTATTTGCGTTAGATTTAATATTTGAAATTGTCAACAAACAAGGGATCAATAGAGTAAAAGATTTTGTTGAATCTCATAAACAACAAGATTCTAACAATGAGGCAAATGATGCAATAGATAATATTTTAAATGCAGAAAATTCTAATAATGAGGCTGAAAATAATACAGTAAATGAATAATAAGGAGGCTAAAAATATGTCTCAACAAGAAGAATTAGTACCAAGATGGTATGTTGTACATACATATTCTGGTTATGAAAACAAGGTAAAAACAGACTTAGAAAAAACTATTAAAAATAGAGAGTTAGAAGAGTTCTTTTTTGATATTATTGTACCAATGGAGGAACAAATAGAAATTAAAGAAGGACAAAGAAAAACAAACTTAAAAAAAGTTTTTCCTGGTTATGTTTTAGTTAAAATGATTGTAACAGAAAAAACATGGTATATAGTAAGAAATACTAGAGGTGTTACAGGATTTGTTGGTTCTGGTACAGATCCAATTCCATTAACTGATGAGGAAATTAGAAAGATGGGATTTGAACAAGTAGAAGTAAATGTAGATTATAATATTAATGATACAGTTCGTATTATGGATGGACCATTAACAGATTTTACAGGAACTGTTACAGAAATCAATAAAGAAAAACATAAAGTTAAAGTATTAGTTTCAATGTTTGGAAGGGAAACACCTGTTGAACTTGAATTTTCTCAAGTCCAAAAAATTTAATTTTAATTTAGAATGAGTAGTACGAGGAAACCAAGCAAAATTTTTTAAAGCTATACGTGTGTATGTTGAAGAAAATTTTGAGATGGTTAAAAAAGTAATAAGAAGTTATAAATTAAAATTACAATAATTTGTAATTTAGGTTTTGTTTTATAACATAAATAGAGTGCTATAAATCAAAATTTTAGATTAATATACATATTACAAAACAATAAAGGAGGTGCTATAACAATGGCAGAGAAAGAAGTTAGTAATATTATAAAATTGCAAATTCCAGGAGGTAAAGCATCACCTGCTCCACCAGTTGGACCAGCATTAGGTGGTAGTGGTGTTAATATTATGGACTTTGTAAAACAATTCAATGACAAAACAGCACAAATGGCAGGAACTATTATTCCAGTTGTTATAACTGTTTATAAAGATAAATCATTTGAATTTATTACTAAAGAACCACCAATGGCAGTTTTAATTAAACAAGCTGCAAAAATTGAAAAGGGTTCAGGAAAACCTAATAGAGATAAAGTTGCAAAATTAAATAAAGCACAAGTTGAAGAAATTGCTAAAAAGAAAATGCCAGACTTAAATGCAGCATCATTAGAAGCAGCTATGAGTATGGTAGCAGGAACTGCTAGATCTATGGGTGTAGTTGTAGAAGACTAAAAAATAAATTGGGAGAAAATCAAATAGTGATTTTCGATTGAACCAAAGGAGGGTAAAAATGAAAAAAGGAAAGAGATATCAAGAAGCTGAAAAGCTAGTTGATAGAAAAAAATTGTATACTGCTAAAGAAGCACTAGATACAATTGAAAAAATGCCAAAAACAAAATTTGATGAAACAGTAGAATTACACATGAAATTAGGTGTAGATTCAAAACAAGCTGATCAACAAGTAAGAGGAACAATAGTACTTCCAAATGGTACTGGTAAAACTCAAAAAGTATTAGTATTTGCTAAAGGACCAAAAGCAGACGAAGCTACAAAAGCTGGAGCTGATTTTGTTGGAGCAGAAGAATTAATACCAAAAATTGAAAAAGAAAATTGGTTTGATTATGATGTTATAGTTGCAACTCCAGATATGATGGGTGTTGTAGGTAGATTAGGTAAAGTATTAGGACCAAAAGGTTTAATGCCAAACCCTAAATCAGGAACTGTAACAATGGATGTTACAAAAGCAATCCAAGAAATTAAATCAGGAAAAGTTGAATACAGACTTGATAAAAATAATATTGTTCACCTAGGTTTTGGAAAGGTATCATTTGGAGCAGATAAACTACTTGAAAACTATGAAACAGTTGTAAATGCTATTATAAAAGCAAAACCAGCAGCTGCAAAAGGACAATATATTAAGAGTGTAGCTATATCTACTACAATGGGACCAAGTATGTATATTGATCAAAAATAAATAAATATTGCCGAAGAAAGTAAGCATACACTTAAGTCTTACCGAGGTAAAGAAAGAAACGGAAATATCATCCAATCAATCTTTGTCTTAGTAAGAATAGGCATTATTGATTGGATGTTTTTTTAGATTAAATTGCATTCATATAAAATTTGGGAGGTGAAAAAATGGCAAGTGAGAACATTTTAAAACAAAAAGAAGAAGAAGTTAGTAAACTAGCTGAAAAATTAAAAGAAGCAAAAATAATTCTTTTAACAGATTACAGAGGAATTAATGTTGCTGATGTAACAAAATTAAGAGCAGATTTAAGAAATACAAATAGTGAATACAAAGTTATTAAAAACAACATTATAAAAAGAGCATTAGACGCAAATGGAGAAAGTGGACTAGATGATTTACTAGAGGGACCAACTGCAATTGTAATTGGAACTGAAGATTATTTAGAACCATCTAAAGTAATATACAACTTCTCTAAAAACAATGAATTCTACAAAATTAAAGGTGGAATTATAGAAGGTAAAGTAATGACAGCTGAAGAAATTATAACTTTAGCAAAATTACCATCAAGACAAGAACTTATGGCAAAATTGGCAGGTGCTTTACTTGGAAATATTACAAAATTGGCTGTTGCGCTTGATGCAGTTAGGGAACAAAAAGCTAACGCCTAAACAAATTATAAAGTTTAGAATATGATTATTCTAAGTTGATTAAAATAAAAAAATATTAAAAATAAAGAAGGAGGTCATTTTAAAATGGCAAAAATTGATGAATTATTAGAAACTATCGACACTTTAACAGTTGTTGAATTAGCAGAATTAGTAAAAGGAATTGAAGAAAAATATGGAGTATCTGCAGCAGCAGTTGCAGCACCTGCAGCTGGAGCAGCAGCTGGAGCAGCTGAAGAAAAATCTTCATTTAATGTAGTATTAAAAGAAGCTGGAGCAAACAAAATCCAAGTAATTAAAGTAGTTAGAGATGCTACAGGATTAGGATTAAAAGAAGCTAAAGATTTAGTTGATGGAGCTCCTAAAACAGTTAAAGAAAATGTAGCTAAAGCAGAAGCAGAAGAATTAAAAGCTAAATTCGAAGAAGTTGGTGCTACAATAGAATTAGCATAGTTTTAAATATAACTATATATTCCAAAAAGAGTACTAGTTTAAAAGTACTCTTTTTTTGTACAGAACAACAATATATACACATATAAATTTTTTAAATAATTAAACTCATGAGAAAAATAAGAGTAATGATTAATTACAATTGATCGGAAAAATGCTTTTCTTATTGATAATTTTTAATTGACTTTAAACAATATAAGTTATAAAATAGAAAAGTAAATATATAATTAATTATGTTTGATATAACTAAAGGAGAGAAAAATAAACAATGGTAATATTACTAGATGCTATGGGTGGAGATAATGCACCTGATGCAACAATAAAGGGAGCTGTAAGAGCCATAAATCAAATTGATGCTGAAATTTTATTAATTGGAGATAAAGATATTATTAATTCAAAAGTAAAAGAATTTTATAAAAAAGATGATATCTCAGATGTATCACCAAAAATAAAAATACATCATACAACAGAAACTATAGAAATGGAGGATACACCTACTTTAGCAATAAAACATAAAAAAGACTCATCTATGGTTGTAGGTTTTAATTTACTTAAAGAAGGTAAGGGAGATGTATTTATTTCTGCTGGAAACTCAGGAGCATTACTTACAGGTGCAACACTTTTAGTTGGAAGAATAAAAGGTGTTGACAGACCAGCACTAGCCGGAATTTTACCAGCATATAAAAGTAGGTTAGTTTTAATGGACTGTGGAGCTAATACAAACTGTAAGCCAACAAATCTTTTACAATTTGCACAAATGGCAAGTATTTATTTAGAAACAACAATAGGAGTAAAAAGTCCAAAAGTTGGATTATTAAATATTGGTACAGAAGAAACAAAAGGTAATGAATTAATGAAGGACTCATATAAGCTTTTAAAAGAAAAAAGCGGAGAACTTGGAATTAATTTCATTGGAAATGTAGAAGGAAGAGATGCTTTTTCTGGAAATGTTGATATAGTTGTAACAGACGGATTTACAGGAAATAATTTTTTGAAAGCAGTAGAGGGATTAGGAAAATTCGTAAAAAGAACATTATCAGAAAGCTTAAAAAAGAATTTATTATCTAAAATAGCGGCACTTCCAAGTATGCCAGCAATAAAAAGATTTGCTAAAAGTGTAGATTATAAAGAATATGGTGGAGCATTGTTTTTAGGTGTAAAAAAACCAGTTGTAAAGGCACATGGAAGCAGTGACGCAAAGGTATTTGAGTTTACTATAAAACAAGCTGAACAATTTGTTAAAAATCAAGCTGTTGAGAAATTAAAAGAAGAATTTACAAAAGAAAATGAAGAAAACTTGCAAAACTAATAAAATGTGGAATATAAATATATAAAAATGAAAATATTTTTCGAATTTGCTTGACAATTATACTTACATGTATTATCTTTTAGTAAAGAGTTAAAGCAAAAAAATAAAGGAGGTGGCTAAAGTATCATGAGTTCAGAAGAAGTTTTTGAAAAAGTAAAAGAGACAATTATAGAACAAATAGGTGTAACAGATACAGCAGTTACTATGGAGGCATCTTTTATTGATGATTTAGGAGCTGATTCATTAGACATTGTTGAATTAATTATGGCGTTAGAAGAGGAATTTGATATGGAAATTCCAGATGCCGATGCAGAAAAAATAGTTACAGTAGGCGATGTTGTTGAATATATTAAAGAACATGTTGCATAAGAAAAAATATAATGAATGGTATAGTTATAGACTATACTATTTTTTATCTTCTTGTAAGATTCTCCTAGTAGGAGGATTTTACGTAGAAGATAAATATGCGAATTATTAGAATTTATAGCAGTTTACACTGCGCATAAATTCTTAAAATTCGTTTTTTTTATGCTTAAATTTCCATGCAGGTTATATTGCATAAAAATTAGACATTATGATATAATTGCCAAAGGAAGAGGTGGAAGTATGAATAAAATTTTAATAAAAAATGGAAAAGTACTACTTTTAAAAAATGAAGACATTGTAATTGAAAATAAAGATATTTTAATAGAAAATGGAAAAATAGTAAAAATTGAAAGAAACATACAAGATAATGCAGACAAAGTTATAGATGCACAAAATCATATAGTTATGCCAGGTTTAATAAACACGCATGCACATATACCAATGAGCATATTTAGAGAAACTACTGAAGGATGCAAGTTATATGAATGGTTAAATGATAAAATCTGGCCAATAGAAGATAAACTAACAAGAGAAGACATATACTGGGCTAGTATGTTATCATATATTGAAATGATAAGTACAGGAACAACATGTGTAAATGATCAGTATTTTATGCCAGAGCAAATTAGAGAAGCAGCTGTGAATACAGGAGTAAGAGCAGTTATTACAAGACCAATTGTAGACATGGGCGGTGATTTACAAACAAGAATAAATGAGTTTAGAGAATTTTATGAGTCTAGAGATGAAAATAATGATCTAATTACATATTCTGTTGCTCCACATTCTTTATATACTTGTTCTGATAAAGCATTAGAAGCATGTACAAGTTTAGCAAAAGAATATAATTTACCAATACATGTACATTTTTTAGAAAGCATAGATGAAATAGAAGATATAAAAAATAAACATGGGAGACCAGCAATTCAAGTATTAAGAGACTACTTTAAAGATGTACATACAATATTAGCACATTGTGTAAAATTAACAGATGAAGATATAGAGGTTTTAAAAACCATGGACTGTGGAATTGCACATAACCCTATATCAAATTTAAGATTAGGATGTAAAATAGCTGATACAACTAAATATTTAAAACAAGGGTTAAATGTTGCTCTAGGAACAGACGGCCAAGGTTCAGGAAGTAATATGGATATGTTTGAAGCTATGAGAGTGGCATGTTTAGCTCAAGGTGGAATTCATGAAAACGAAGAAAGAATTACTGCTAAAGATGCGGTTAAAATGGCAACAATAAATGGAGCTAAATTATTACAATTAGACAATAAAATAGGAAGTATTGAAGTTGGGAAAGATGCAGATATAATTTTAGTAAATATAGAAGAAAAATTAGATAATATTACAATGCTTCCTAACTTAAATAAAATTGCAAATTTAGTATATAATACATCAGGAAGAAGTGTTGATACTACAATTGTAAAAGGCAATATTTTAATGGAAAATAGACAAATAAAAAATGTAGATGTTAATGAAGTAATTATGAAGTGCAATAAAATACTAGAAAGGCATTTATCTTAATTTTCAGAAACATTAGAAAAGGTGAAATAACAAATGTATTTAAAAAGAATAGAAATGCAAGGATTTAAGTCTTTTGCAGATAAAACAGTATTAGAATTTAAACCAGGAATTACAACAGTAATTGGACCAAATGGTTCTGGAAAAAGTAATATATCAGATGCAATACGCTGGGTATTAGGAGAGCAAAGTATGAAGTCTTTAAGAGGTGCAAAATCTGAAGACATCATTTTTGCAGGAACACAAGCAAGAAAATCATTAGGATTTGCAGAAGTATCAATTGTAATTGATAACAATGATAACAAACTTCCTATTGAATACTCAGAGGTAACAGTTACGAGAAAAATATATCGTAGCGGGGAAACAGGTTACTTTATAAACAAAGTTCCTTGCCGTCTAAAAGATATTTTAGAACTATTTATGGATACAGGTATTGGCAAAGACGGGTATAGCATAATAGGGCAAGGTAAAATTGATGAGATTTTAAGTAATAAATCAGAAGATAGAAGACACATTTTTGAAGAGGCAGCTGGAATAGTTAAATATAGAACTAGAAAGCAAGAATCAGAGAAAAAGTTAGAGCAAACAAAATTAAACTTACTTCGTATAAATGATATATTAGCTGAAATTGAAGCAAATATTGAGCCTTTGAAATTACAATCAGATAAAGCAAAACAATTTTTAGATTTAAGAGAAGAACTTAAATCTATTGAGGTTGGGCTATTTATATATAACATTAATACATATAAAGAAAAGCTAGAACAACTTGTAAAAGATGAAGATATTATTACTTCTCAAAAAGAAGCGGAAGATAGCAAAATGGAAGCACTACAAGCTTCTAAAGAAGAATTAAGACAAGTTGTAGATGATATTACAGCTCAAATTGAAAATATGCAAAATATAGGGTTTGAAAGTTCAAATAAAATAGAAAAAATAAACTCTGAAATAGGAATATCAAATGAAAGAATACAAAACAATAATGCAAATAAGCAAAGACTTGAAACTGAAATATTAGAAGTAAAAAGCAGAATAGAGGAACTAAAAGAGGAACAAAAACAAAAATTAGAAAAGAAAACAAATTTAACATCTAATAAAGAAAAGTTTGAGAAAGAGTTAGCAGAAAAAGAGGCAGAACTTGCAGAATTATCAAAAAAATTATCTGCTAAAGAATTAGAAATAGAAGGCAAAAAGCAAATTGTTCAAAATAATATAGACAAAAAATATGAATTTGCAGCAGAAATAAATACACAAGATGTTAATTATGAGAACTTAGAAAAACATAAAAAGCAACTAAAAAATGAAATTGATTCAGTTATATCTGAGTTAGATTCTACAAGATATGGTAAAAATGAAATTTCAAAAGGATTTTATGATATAGAATCAAAAAGAAATATTGCAGTAGAAAAGCTAGAGAAAAGTGTTCAAGCAAAAGAACAAAATATGCAAAAACTAAAACAATATGAAGATGAAATTTCAAAACTTACATATACACAAAGAATGAAACAAGCAAGACATCAATTCTTAATTGAAACTGAAAAAGAAAAAGAAGGATATAATAAAACAGTTAAATCTTTATTAGTAGCATGTGATAAAGACTCAAATTTAAATAAAGGAATTCATGGTGTTTTAGCAAACTTAATTTCAGTTGAAAAAGAATATGAGACAGCAATTGAAATGTGCTTAGGACAATCACTACAAAATATTGTAACATCAACAGAACAAGATGCTAAAAAAATGATTGAATATTTAAGATCAAACAGTTTAGGAAGAGCATCATTTTTACCAATAGCTTCTGTTCAAGGCAAAAAGTTAGATAAATTAACTAAAATGGATGGAGTAATTGGAATTGCCTCAGATTTAGTAAAATGTAAAAAAGAATATGAGCAAATAATTTTAAGCTTATTAGGACGAACAGTAGTTGTTGAAGATATGGACACAGCTATTGCACTTGCTAAAAAAGATAAATATTCATTTAGAATAGTAACTCTAAAAGGTGACATCATAAGTTCTAGTGGTTCTATTTCAGGCGGAAGTGTACAAACTAAAACAGTAAATATTTTAGGAAGAAGCAGAGAAATTGAAGACCTAGAAAAAGAACTTAAAAAACTAGAAAAACAAATTGCTGACAAAACAGCAGAAAAAGAAGAGTATGCATCTTCTATTGGAGATAGTATTGAGGAGACAGCTAAACTTGAAAAAGAATTACAAGAAATTGAAATAATATATGCAACAGAAAAACAAAAAATGGTTGCAGTTGAGGAAAATATTACTCGTTTGGAAAATAGGCTTGCTAAATTAAAAGAAGAAGTTACACAAACAGAGAAACAAAAAGAAGAAAATAGACTTTTAAAAGAGCAAAAGGAAACGGAAATACAAACTCTAACACAACAAATAGAAGAGTTAAACAAAGTAATAGAGGAATTTGCACTAAACAACAAAGATAATCAAAAATATATTGATGATTTGAATTTTGATATTACTAATTTAAAAATATCTGTTACATCTTTTGACGAAAGTGAAAGCTCAATTGAAGAAATGGTTGAAAGAATTTCACAAGATATTAAAAATAATGAGCAAAGTATTGAAAACAAAAATCAAAATATATTAGCAATAAATGAAGAAAATACTAAACTAGAACAAACTATTACAGAATATAATGCTCAAATAGAACAAATCAAACAAGAAGTAACAAATAGTGGAACTAAAGTTGAAGAGCTAAAACAAGAAAGAATTGCTAAAAATGAAAAATTAGTAAATACAGAAAATGAAATTCAAAGTCAATTTTCTACATTAGAAAGTTTGAAAGAGCAAATTATAAAACTTGATGTTAAGAAAACAAAATTAGAGCAAGATTTACAACAAGTAGTTGAAAGCTTATGGAATGAATATGAACTAACACCAAATAGTACAGAAGAATATCAAAAGCCTAATAATGTGGCAACAGCACAAAAACAAGTAAATAGTTTGCGCAATAAGATAAAAGACTTAGGAAGCATAAATATTGATTCTATTGAAGAATATAAAAAGACTAAGGAAAGATATGATTTCATGTCTGAACAACGCTTAGATTTGGAAAATACAGCATCTAAACTAAGAAAAATTATAGGCGATATGACAACAACAATGCAAAATCAATTTAAAGAAAAATTTGAGCTTATAAATAAAAACTTTAATGAAGTATTTACAGAGCTATTTAATGGTGGAAAAGCAGAACTAATATTAGAAAATGAAGAGAATATTTTAGAATGTGGAATTGATATTAGAGTTCAACCACCAGGCAAAAAACTTCAAAACATGATGCTATTATCAGGTGGAGAAAAGGCATTTACAGCAATAGCACTATTATTTGCAATATTAAAAATAAATCCAGCACCATTCTGCATATTAGACGAAATTGAAGCTGCATTAGATGATGTTAATGTTTATAGATTTGCAGAATATTTAAAGAAGTTCTGCAAGCAAACACAATTCTTAGTAATAACACACAGAAAAGGAACAATGGAAGCAGGAGATTCAGTATATGGTGTAACTATGGAAGAAAACGGAATAAGTAAGTTATTATCAATTAAATTAAAATAAAAAAAGAATGTCATTTAAATGACATTCCTTTTTTAGGCATTATCCTATTTTTTTATCGTATTCTTCTAATGCTTCTAATGCATATTGAGTATCTGTCAAACAAGGTAAATATTTTTTGCCATATTTTTGTCTTGTTTCATTACCCTTTCCAGTAATTAAAACAACACTATTTGGATTATCTAAAATAGCTTCTTTTATAGCTTCTCCACGGTCTTCAATAATTTTGTAATTTCCATGTTCTTTAGCAACATACTCAGCAATTTCTTTGCAAATATCAACTGTTTCTTCTGGACCAGGATCTTCAGCTGTTAAGTAACTAACTTTTGAATGAATACCAGAAAGAGTACCTAAATCCCTTCTACGAAGTTGAGCTTTTCCACCAGGGCAACCAAATACTGTAATTATATTTTTATCAGGATATTCTTGTTTTGTAGATTCATATAATTTTTGGAAACTTAATTTATTATGAGCATAGTCAACAATAACAATAATATTTCCATCTTTGCTAACATGTGCTTCCATTCTACCACTGGCTCTAGCTACTTTTAGACCATTATAAATGTTTTTAAATGGAATGTCTAAAACCATTGCAGTAGCAATTGCAGCTAAAGCATTTTCTACATTAAATAATCCAGGCATTGTTAGTAATATCTCTTCATCAAATTTAGCTGTTTTAACTCTAAAAGAAATTGATGTGTGAGTTAATTTTTTAATATCATAAGCAAATACATCAGCTTTTTCATTTTTAGTGCTAAATGTAATAATCTTTTTAGATTTTTGTGCATTTTCTAAAATACGGTCAATATAGTCTGAGTCTAAATTTACACAAGCGTTTTCAACTTGGGCAAAAAACTTTAATTTATAAGCAAAATAGTCTTCAAAATTAGGATGTTCAATTGTACTAATATGGTCTTCTGAAATATTTAAAAATACACCAACTTTATATAAAACATCATGAACTCTATCTAGTTTTAAAGCTTGGCTACTAACTTCCATAACTAAATTTTGCATTTTACAATCAACAGCATTTGCAATGTGTTCTTGCAAATCAATAGATTCTGGGCTGGTAATTAATGATTCTTTACATTCTTTACCATCATAGGTATCAATAGAAGAAACTATTGCAGTATCTGGTAAATTGTGTTCTTTCATGTAATCATCTAAAATACTTTTTATGTAATAAGCAGTTGTTGACTTTCCTTTTGTACCAGTAAGACCAATCATATTTATTTTGTCAGCTGGAAAATCATAATACATACAAGAAACAGCAGATAAAGCTTTTCTTATATCATTTACAACAATATGTGGAAAATCTGGGTTTGTTACATTTTCAGGTTCTGCAATATATGCAGTAGCACCATTTACAATTGCTTCATTTAAATATTCAGGTTTATAGTTTAAACCTTTACAAATATATAAAGTGTTATTAGCAACTTCTTTTGAATTATGTTCTAATTTTTCAATTGAAGTATTTAATATGTTATCACATAAGCAAACATTTTCTACTAAGTTTTCTTTTTTTAAAATATCAATATAATCTTTTAATAAATAACGTTTCATAAGTGCTCCTAGTCATATAAATTTGATAATATTTTATATCAAAATATAACAAAATGCAATACAAATATAAATACAAAAGTAAGGCAAAAAATTTTGTTGAAATTTGTCTAAATACATTATATAATAATAAATGAAAATAGGGAGGATGTTTATGTTTGGATATAGATCAGATGGAAGAAAGATAAAAAATATTCCGCCGTTTTTTAAGATTATTCCGCAGGTAATGAGAACAAGAAGTGATTCACAAGTTTATTATACTTATGATATGCCTATAAAAGAAATTGATAATTATATTGATAAAAAAGCTGAAGAAAACATTAAAATTTCATATATGGACATAGTATATTCAGCATTAGTAAGGCTTATGGCTCAGAGACCAAGGCATAATAGATTTGTAATGAATGGTAGAACTTATGCAAGAAATGAGATATTTATATCATTAGCTATAAAAAAGAATTTAACTGATGATGGAATAGAAACTACAATAAAATTACCATTTACAGGTAAAGAAAACATTTTTGAAATAAAAGAAAAATTAGGAAGTGTTATTAATGAAAACAAAAATGTTGAAAAAAATAATGATACAGATGCGTTAGCCAGAACTTTATCGATAATACCAAATTTTGTTTTGAAATTTGCAGTAAGCACAATAATGTTTTTAGATAAGCATGGAATTTTACCAAAGGCTATTATAAAGGCAAGTCCATTCCATACAAGTGCATTTTTAACAAATGTGGCTTCACTTGGAATAGATGCAATATATCACCATTTATATGACTTTGGAACGACAGGAATATTTTTAGCAATGGGAAAAAAGAAAAAAAGCTACATATATGATGATGATACTTTTAAAGAGGAAAAATGTATATCACTTGCCTTTGTGTGTGATGAAAGAATTTGTGACGGATACTATTTTGCAAACTCTGTAAAGTTATTTAACAAATACCTAAAAAAGCCAGAGCTATTAGAAGAAAACATAGAAAAAGTAGAAGACTGTAAATAAAATTATAGGAATAAATGTAAATACAAAAGTGTTTGCATTTATTTTTTTGTAGAAGACAAATACGCGATTTATTAGAATTTCTAGCAGTTTGCACTGTATAGAAATTTTTAAAATTTGTATTTTTTACATAAACCAAGTACAGGCATCATATAATTAACTAACTTAAAACAAAGGAGGATAATTATGTGGTACACATTATCTACAAAAGAAGTAGAAAGGCAAATGCAAACTAATATTGAGTTTGGTTTAAACGAAAAACAAGTAGAGGACAAGCAAAACAAGTTTGGACTGAATAAGCTAGAAGAAAAAAAGAAAGAGAGTATAATTATAAAATTCGTAAAACAATTTAATGATTTTATGATAATTATATTAATAATTGCCTCAATTATTTCAGCAGTAGTAGCAAAACTAGAAGGAAGTAATGATTATTTTGATTCAATTATAATAATTGCAATTGTAGTATTTAATGCTATTATGGGATTAGTGCAAGAGGCAAAGGCGGAAAAATCATTAGAAGCGCTTAAGAAAATGACTGCACCCACTTGTAAAGTAAAAAGAGATGGTAAAATATGCACTATAAAAAGTGAGCAAATAGTTCCAGGAGATATTGTACTACTAGAAGCGGGAAATTATGTACCAGCAGATTGTAGATTAATTTCAAGTTCTAACTTAAAAATAGAGGAATCTAGTTTAACAGGTGAAACTGTACCAGTTTTAAAAGACGCCAATTGCATGCTAAAAGAAAAAACAGCATTAGGAGACATGGTAAATATGGCATTTTCAACTACAATAGTAGTTAATGGACATGGAGAGGCAATTGTAACAGAAACAGGAATGAATACAAAAGTAGGCAAAATTGCAAAAATGATTATTACAAATGAAGCACCTGAAACACCAATTCAAAAGAAATTAGGAGAAGTAGGAAAAACGTTAGGAATTGCATGTTTAGGAATTTGTTTATTGATATTTATAATTGGACTTTTAAAGAAAATTGAACCGATAGAAATGTTTATGACTTCAGTAGGCTTAGCAGTAGCAGCAATACCAGAGGGGCTACCAGCAATAGTAACGATTATGTTATCAATTGGTGTAACAAAAATGGCAAAGAAAAACAGTATAATTAGAAAGTTACCAGCAGTTGAAACACTAGGCAGTAGTAGTGTTATATGCTCAGATAAGACAGGAACTCTAACACAAAATAAAATGCAAGTTACTAAAATAGCAAATATAAATGGAGAAACTAATGATAAAGAATATATAAAATGGTTAATTGGTATGACTACAATGTGCACAGATGTGGAAATATCAAGAGAAAATGGAAAAATAGAACTAACAGGAGAACCAACTGAAAAGGCAATAGTTAACAAAGCTTTAGATGAAGGACAAAACAAAATTGAGTTATATAATGTAATGAAACGTGTAAAAGATATTCCATTTGACTCAAGTAGAAAAATGATGACAACAATTCATAAAATACCAACTGGATATAGAGTTATAACAAAAGGTGCACCAGATATATTATTAAAAAGATGTAACAAAGTATATGAAAATGGAAATGTAACCACATTAGATTATTCAAAAACTAAATTGATAGAAAATCAAAATAATAAAATGGCAGATGAGGCCTTAAGAGTATTAGCAATAGCATATTTAGATATACCAAGTCTGCCAAGCAAGATAGATAGTGAGAATATAGAAAAAAATCTGATTTTTATTGGACTAATAGGAATGATAGATCCACCAAGAGAAGGAGTAAAAGAAGCTGTTACAACCTGTAAAAAAGCTGGAATAAAAACTGTAATGATTACAGGAGATCATATAATAACAGCAAAAGCAATTGCAAAAGATTTAGGCATATTAAGAGGCAGTGATTTAGCAATTACAGGTGAAGAACTAGATAAAATACCGCAAAGCATATTACAAAAAAACATTATGAATTATTCTGTTTTTGCAAGAGTAACACCAGAACATAAAGTTAGAATAGTTAAAGCATATCAGTCAACAGGTGCGGTGGTAGCAATGACAGGAGATGGTGTAAACGACGCACCAGCATTAAAAAATGCTGATATTGGAATTGCAATGGGAAAAAATGGCACAGATGTTGCTAAAAATGCAGCAGACATGGTCTTGACAGATGATAATTTTGTTACAATTGTTGAAGCTGTTAAACAAGGAAGAAATATATTTGATAATATAAAAAAGGCTGTACATTTTTTAATTGCAACAAATATAGGAGAAATTGTTACCATATTTTTGGGATTGTTATTAGGTTTAAAATCTCCACTTTTAGCTATTCAACTATTGTGGATAAACTTAGTAACTGATTCACTCCCAGCAATTGCTTTAGGATTAGAAAAGCCAGAAGCGGATATAATGAATAAAAAACCTAGAGATAATAAAAAGGGAATTTTTGCAGACGGATTATGGCAAAAAATAATTGCAGAGGGAATAATGTTAGGTGCTTTAACATTAGTGGCATTTAGTTTAGGAAATTATTTATATGGAATAGAAGTTGCAAGAACAATGGCTTTTGTGAGCTTAGGATTATTAGAACTAATACACAGTTTTAATATAAAAAGTGATGAGTCTATATTTAAAGTTGGATTATTTGAAAATAAATATTTAATGGGAGCATTTATCTTAGGTGCTATATTACAAGTTGTTGTGGTTGTGATTCCATCAGTGGCAGAAATATTTAAACTTGTACCATTAACACAAACACAATGGTTATATACATTTGGAATATCTATATTACCATTAATAATAATTGAATTGCAGAAGATGTTTGACAAGACTGATTCAAAGTTCGAAAATAAAGGAATATTAGTAAAACGTGCAAGCGTATAGAACTTGAGAGTTGACACGTATGAGCAGAACAGACTCTCAAAGGAAGCGGATTGAAAGAATTGGCAAACAATTTGAAGCCAACGGATTTGAAACCTATATGCCTCATCAACATCTGAAAGAAAAAGCTAAGTTGTCTAAGAAAAATTATAATGCAAACAGAAGAAATATTGATAATGCAATTATTGAAATGGAAAGTGTCAAATGTCTTATGGAGTATGACACTGAGGAAGCACTGGTGGAGCGCATTCGATACTATATGAAAGATTTCTTTTTGCGAATGTTCTAACTCCGGTAGAGTGTCAGTTTTGGCACTCTATTTTTTTATAAAAAATATTGATATTTATAAATATATTATATAAAATGT
>ERZ780148.1150-NODE-1150-length-18854-cov-4.454971_pt1 | contig 18854 bp, 16 predicted proteins | sample MGYA00510984_ERZ780148 | MGnify/ENA primary metagenome ERZ780148 (study PRJEB29588, sample SAMEA2160902) | human gut metagenome | biome: human gut; feature: human-associated habitat; material: faeces | place: Denmark | collected 2008/2010 ...
TTGATTTTTATATCAGGGTATAGATATTTAATTGTTGAAATAGTTATGACTATAGTTTTCCTATATTTGGACAAATTAAAAAGAATTAAATTTAAAACTTGGATTATATTAGCAATAGGTGCGATTGTATTTTATGTAGTTATTACATTAACAAAAGTTTATATATTGGGAAGTGATGTAAAAAGTGTTTTATTTACACATGAAAGAAATATATTTTATTCATTAAGTGCCATATATCAAAATATTGAAAATAACAGTATTTATACATATTGGTCAACTATAAAAAATTTGTTACCTAAATCATTAACTGGAAGTACAGATTTGAATACTGGTGGGTTATTAATGCAATATATTGATATAAATGCATATGAACAAAATGGTATTACAATGGGAGGATTTTATCTAACAGAAGCATTTGCAAACTTTAAGGTTTTTGGTATCTATATTGTTAGTATATTGATGGGAATTATTATATCATTATTTGAACTAAGAAAACAAAATGGTAACAATACGGTATTTTTTGAATTTAATTATTTTCTTTTAATTTCACAAATGTACAATATTATATATTATGGAAGTTCAAATTATATAAAAATTATAGTTTATTTCTTAATATTTGCAAGAATTATAACACTGAACAATAATATAAGAATAAAAAGATAGAAATCAAAAATTACACTTTGTATAAAAGTGAATTTTATAAAAAATAATTTACAATGGAGGTATAATATATGTATGATAAGCCCTATATAATTGCTGAGGCAGGATGTAACCATATGGGAAACATGGATATTGCGCATGATTTAATAAATACTGCGGCAATATTTTGTAAAGCAGATGCAATTAAATTTCAAAAAAGATGCCCTAAGGAACTATTAACACCGGAGCAATATAATGCACCGCATCCCAATCCAGCTAATTCTTATGGAAAAACATATGGTGAACATAGAGAATTCTTAGAGTTTACGGTTGAACAGCATGCACAATTAAAAAAATGGTGTGAAGAGGTTGGAATTACTTATTCTACATCAGTATGGGATATGACAAGTGCAAAAGAAATAGCTTCATTAAATCCTGAATTTATTAAAATACCATCAGCATGTAATAATAATTTTGATATGTTGCAATGGTTATGTGATAACTATGAGGGAGAAATACAGTTATCATTTGGTATGACAACTCATAAAGAAGAAGAAGAAATTGTTGAATTATTTGAAAAAAACAAAAGAGCAAAAGATTTAGTTATATTTAATTGTACATCAGGTTATCCTGTACCATTTAGTGATGTTTGTTTACTAGAAATAAGTCGTATGAAAGAGTTATATGAGAATAGAGTAAAAAAGATAGGATTTTCAGGTCATCACTTAGGAATAGCAGTTGATGTAGCTGCATATACACTGGGAGCTAGTGTGATTGAAAGACATTATACATTAGACAGAACATGGAAAGGAACAGACCATGCAGCATCTTTGGAACCGGATGGAATACGTAAATTGGTAAGAAATTTAAATGCTGTACATGATGCATTAAGATATAAGGAAATGGAAATACTACCAATAGAACAGGTACAAAGAGATAAATTAAAGTATAGAAAAAGGTAATAAATTTTATATTAGGAATTCAATTATAATTTTTTATCAGAGATTGATAATTAATATGAAATAGAGATATTTTATTTTGTATATTTAATTGAATTCCTTTTGCTATATTAAAAGTAGAAAAATTAGTTATGATAGAATGGAGAATAATATGAATGTTGCATTTATACCAGTAAGGGGTGGAAGTAAGTCAATTCCGTTAAAAAATATTAAGTTGATTAATAATAAACCTTTAGTTTATTGGACTATTAAAGCGGCATATCAATGTAAGTATATTGATAAAGTTTATGTGGCTACAGATAGTGAAATTATAAAAAATACAATAAATCAATTAAAAATAAAATCTAACGATATAGAGTTTGAAAAAGTTGAAGTTATAGAGCGTTCAGAAGAGTCAGCAACAGATACAGCTTCTACAGAATTTGCAATGTTGGAATTTGCTGATAAGTATGACTTTGATAATATAGTATTAATACAAGCAACATCTCCACTACTTAATGCAGATTATTTAAATGGTGGATTTGAAGTATTTAATCAAAAAAATACAGATAGTGTAATGTCGGTTGTAAGACAAAAAAGATTTAATTGGCAATATACAGATAATGGTAATATTGAGCCGACTAATTATGATGTATATAATAGACCAAGACGTCAGGAATTTAATGGGTATCTTGTTGAAAATGGAGCTTTTTATATAACATCAAAAAAGAATTTAATAAAATATAAAAATAGGGTGTCAGGAAATATAAAGGCATATGAAATGCCAGAAGATACTTATTATGAAATAGATGAACCAAGTGATTGGAATATTATAGAGAATTTAATGAAGGTAAGAAATATTTTGTATCTTTACCGGGGAGAGTTCTCCATGATAAAATAGAAAAAAAGACTATTAAGATGTTTCTAACAGATTGTGATGGCTGTATGACAGATGGTGGAATGTATTATTCTGAAAGTGGTGATGAATTAAAAAAATTTAACACTAAAGATGGAATGGCATTTAAGTTATTAAAAGAAAAGGGAATAATTACAGGCATTATAACTGGAGAAGATGTTAAATTAAATAAGAGAAGAGCAGAAAAAATAAATGCAGATATTTTAGTTTCTGGATGTACAGATAAATTACAAGAAGTTAATAAAATTTGTAAAGAGTACAATATAGACATGAAGCATATTATATATGTTGGTGATGATATAAATGATTTAGAATTATTAAAAAATGTGGGAATTAGTTGTTGTCCAAATAATGCAGTTGAGGCAGTAAGAAATATAGTGACATATATAAGTGACAAGAGAGGTGGAGATGGTGTTATTAGAGATGTAGTGGAATTTTATATGGGTGATTTTTGTAATGAATAACAAAGTTAAAGTTGTTTTTAAGAATACAATATATACATTTTTGTCTAATTTTATTTCTTTTGTAATTAATGCATTAGTTGTTTTATTAATTCCGAAACTTATAGGAGTAGCTGAATATGGTTATTTTCAGTTGTATTTATTATTATGTACATATGCTTTGTCATTTCATTTGGGATGGAATGATGGAATTTATTTGCGATATGTTGGTATGGATTATGATGAATTAGATAAAAAAAATTTATCTGCACAATTTAGGGGAGTATGTGTATTAGCAGTTATTTGGTTTATAGTTCTATTGGGATTAATACAGATTTTTGTTAGTGATGTTGATAAAAAATGTGTATATTCAATGGCTTCATTAGTTGTTTTAATTGTAACACCTAGAATATTTACGTCTGTAGTTATGCAGATGGTAAATTATATGAAAAAGTACTCGCTTATCATATTAGCAGAAAAATGTGTATATGCAATTATATTAATAATAATGTTAATATTTGGTGTGAGAGATTTTAAAATACTTATTATTTCAGATATTATAGGTAAAATTGCTTCTTTAATTTTAGGTGTTTATTTTTGCAGGGATATTATATTACAAAAACCAAGTAAAAACAAATATTTACAGTATTGTGTAGATGCAATAAAAAATATAAAAATAGGTTTTTTCTTGCTAATATCGAATTTTGCAAGTATGTTAATAACGGGAATAATACAGTTTGCTATTGAGAATCGCTGGAGTATGGAAACTTTTAGTAAGGTATCATTGACTTTTAATATGTCTAAAATGTTATTAGTGGTTATTACGGCATTAAGTGTTGTGTTAGTACCTATGTTAAAACACCTTTCAGATGATATGTTAGCAAAAAGTTATAAAAGAATTAGAGCTATTTTGATGTTTGTATTATGTGGAATGTTAGTTTTTTATTATCCAATGAAAGTTGTATTATCTATTTGGCTTCCGCAGTATAAAGAAAGTTTAGTTTATATGGCACTATTATTTCCAATGTGTTTATTTGAAAGTAAAACCTCCTTGTTAGTTAATACTTATATGAAAGCAATGAGAGAAGAAAAAAGGTTATGTTTATACAATGTAATTACAGTAGTAGTAAGTGCTATTGTTGCCATTGTTACAATTTTTATTTTTTCTAATTTATTTGCTTCAATTGTAGCAATTCCGTATTTGCTTGCATTTAGATGTTTAATTTTGGAATTTTACTTACAAAAGAAGTTGAATATTAATTTAATGAAGGATGCCGTTATAGAAATAATAATTGCAACACTTTTTATAATATTTAGTTGGAATATTCAATCATGGTTATCAGTAGTTTTATATTTAATTATATATTTAGCTTATGTTATATATATAAAAGATGAGTTAAAAAATGCTTTTAAAGTATTGAGAAAATAATGTTTAATGTAGGATTGTGTATAAATAATTTGATTATCGTTACAATGTAAATGATAAGTAGATTATTACATAAATTGAATAAATAACTTTCGTATAAAAGTTTAAATGTCTTCATTTTTACTTAAGATGTATTTATCTTACACAATCTATTATTATGGTGGTAAACGCTCCATCATCAGAATTAAATATGAATGAGCTGGTTAACAATCTTATGAAGTAGTTTGAGGAGAAAGACCGTCAGATGTCTGAATTTAATCAGACAATAGATAACCTTACAGAGAAAATTAATGAGATGAAGATGAAATTGTTTGGAGTTTCAAGTGAAAAATCAGTCAGAGGCGGTACAGGAAACTTGTAACCTTAATAAACATTCAGAAATCTGATGTTTTATTAATTAGATGATCTGGATATTTATTTATATGGTGGTTATATAGCACTTATGAAATAAAGGCAGCTAATATGTAATAATTAAATATTATTATTTATATACACCATAATTGTTACATTAATAATATCATGTAATTATTATGGTGTTATTTTAAACAATGAATATATATTTTTAAAATATATTTTTGAGATTTTATAATAAAGTTTTTAAACGGGGAACACTAAGATGAAATGTATTATTTTAGCAGGGGGAATAGGTAACAGCCTTTGGCCATTATCAAGAAAGAACTATCCTAAACAATTTATGAACATAAGAAAGGGACGTTCATTATTACAGGATACTATTGTAAGAAATATGCCATTTGCAGATGAATTTATTATCGTAACGAATGAAAGTTATTACGATATAATTGAAGGTCAGATGAAGGTATTTCAGGGACTTACATATAGGATTATTTATGAAGCTGTACCATGTGGAACACTTCCGGCTGTTACATTTGCTGGAGTATTCCTTAATTCATCAGAACTTATGATGGTTACGGTATCTGATCTTGTTATAGGGGAGGGTAATTACAAGGATTCTATTCTGGAAGCAAAGAAGATAGCGAATGATGGTGGTATTGCTAACCTTTACAATAGTGATGGTTCAGGTCATATTGGATTATTCATATGTCAGGCAGGAATATTCCTTAATGAAGTCAGAAAAAGCTTTAGTGACATTTACAAAGCATGCAGGAATTTCAGAAAGAAAATCCGTACTGTAAGCAGTAGTATTCATATTACTTCTGATATTGTTGAACATTTTTCAGAGCTTAGTGTACAAAGAGACCTTTTTAATGGACTTAAAGGACTTCATAATATTGATACGGATTTTTGTTGCAGTGACATTGATACTATTTTTGATGTTAATAAGCTTGACAGTAGTCTTTATAAAGAAAATGTTATTGAAAATAAATGTGACAATGTATGTGTAATTAATACGGCAGGCAGGCATCTTATTGTTGCAAATGATATTAATGATATTGCAATTGTTAATACTGACGATGCCACATACATTTCTTCTGAGAAAGCTGTAGGAAATATTAAGGGAATAATATCGGAACAGACTGAGGAATATGGTAATTATTTTGAAAATAATAAGGTGTCATACCGGTCATGGGGTATTCATGAGCTGCTTGCCTCAACGGATAACTATAAGGTTAAGCGTGTTACTGTATATCCGGGTATGGGGATGAATATGCACAGGCATGAGCACAGAAGTGAACATTGGTCTGTAGTGGATGGTACAGCGACGGTTGTGCTTGATGGAGCTGTACATGAGCTTAACAGATTTGACGAGATTACTATTCCGATGGGAGCATCCCACAAGGTTATGAATGGTACGGATAGGAATGTTGTTATTATTGAGACGGGAATAGGTGATATTTTATCGGAGACTGATTTTCATAATGTTGAAAATGACGGCAATCAGATATACATACCGGATCTTATTAAACTGGAACCCGCATTTAAGGATAATCTATGGGGTGGTACTAAGCTTCGTACTGTTTTTGGCAAGAAATGTGATTATGATATTATTGCGGAGAGCTGGGAGCTGTCAGCACATCCTGCCGGTCAGTCTGTTATAGCAGATGGAGTATACGCCGGTATGTTTTTCGGTGAATTTATTGAGAAGATTGGTAAATCCTCACTTGGCTGGAAATGCGCATCTCTTGAGAGTTTTCCTATTCTTATTAAGTTCATTGATGCTATGAAGCCTTTATCTATCCAGATTCATCCTGATGATGATTATGCTCTTGAGAATGAAAATCAATACGGTAAGAACGAGATGTGGTATGTCGTTGATTGTGAGCCGGGAGCTTTTCTTTACTGTGGACTTAACAGGAAAGTAGATAAGGATGAGTTAAGAACAAGAATTGAGAATAATACGATTACAGAGGTTCTTAATAAAATCGAAGTTAAGCCTGGGGATTGTGTTTTTGTTAAAGCAGGCACAATTCATGCTATAGGAGCAGGTATTCTTATCTGTGAGATACAGCAGAACTCTAACAGCACGTACCGTATGTATGACTATGACAGAAGGGACAGGTTTGGCAATGCAAGAGAGCTTCATATTGATAAAGCGCTTGATGTTGTGGATACAGAGCCGTATGTATTTGAGAGTTATGAGGATGCAACATCAGATAGTGAATATACATTCACAGATATGAATATACCACCGGTTGGTGGGGCTTATATTACAGCCAGCAGGGATGTATCATTAGATAATAATACATCATTTTTGGAGACTGCACAGTCTGTTTCTAGCTCTGATAAAGTGGCAGAAGTTAATTCTGATGCTGCCGGTACAGGCATAGGAACATATGTTGATAATGATATGGCAGTTTCAATTGAAGGGGATTTCTTCAGAAAACTGCTTGTAAGGTGCAAGTATTTCCAGTGTGAGAAGTACGATGTGTACAGACAAACCAGAATTGCTGTGGATACATCTTCATTTTTATCTATTATTGTTATATCAGGTACAGCTAAAATCAGTGTTGGCGCTGACTCAAAGGGTGCCAAAGCTGGTGAAAGCTTCTTCGTAACTGCCGGCAATAAGACCGTGGTTATAGATGGAGCGTGTGAGTGCGTGGTAACGAGGATATGATGATATAAATAATAAGGATTAGTGATTTTATAAGTATAATATTAGCGAATTAGAATATACCATATTGCATGGGGTGTTGTTTTTTGTTTTTGAAGTGAAAATAGGAAGCTGATGGCTGGGGATTTTTAGTGGTTTATGGACGATAGTTGTGGTGTGTTTTGTTAATAATGTATACTTATAGTGCGATATATATAATAGTTATATTGTAAAAGAGAATTTTTTTACCCAATAACAAGGGTTTATATAATGTGGATAGTATGGAGAATGTATATATGAAAGAGTATATAAATATAATTTTAAGTTCAGCAGTTATTGTTGCATTAATTACAGCAGTTACATCATTCTTGCAAAATAGAGAAAAGGGTAAGATAGAGAATATAACGAAAGAACGTGAAATGTGGAGAACGAAAATTAGAGAACTTGCAGAATCTATAAATGGATGTATATATAATGGAGAAAATGAGAAAAATATTGATAAATACCTTATACAGCTAAAAGTCAGAGTTAATCCATATGGCAAAGCGGGAGGAAAACATTACTTGAATGATGCTAATATATGGTACATAATTGATAAGCTGGAAAAATCAGAGAATGAAGAGGAATTTAATAGAGATAAAGCGTCATTGATATACAGTTTGTCTTTTATGTTAAAAGAAGACTGGGAAAGGTCTAAAAGAGAAATTGCTGGAAATACAAAATCTATATACAAGCTAATAGCCTTTAGTTGTATTTCTATTTATCTGGGGTATTTATATGCCACTAAGAGTACTTATGGGGGATATGGCTTTTCTTTATTAATTATTTTAATAATAGGTGCGTTTGGAGTATGTTTTAGCGGTGGAATACTTTATAGGTTGCACTGTGGAATTATTATTAAGAATAGATTGAGGGTTAGTAAGGTATTACAATTAATTTTTGATCTTATTTTTTATGCAATATTGGTTATGTTTTTATGGTGGGTGTTGTATAACGTTGCCAGAATGTTGTTTGTAGAAGAATTTAAAGTAGAGATTGAATTAGTATTTATATATTATTGTATATTGCATTTTTTAGTATTTGCAGATTCATTTAAAAAACATTATAACCATATGTTATTTCATGCGGACATTACAGAAGATATTAGTGATATTGTATTTGATGATAGTATAAAAGAATTAAAAGACATAAGGAATGAGTTTTATGAACTATATAATAATCTAGATGAGTTATTGCAAAGTGAAGATAGAAAGAAAATGAATATGTATATGCATGTATACAATAAAAAAATAGATAAAATGTTAGAGTTATTAAGATTAATGAAAATTCCTAAAAAAATGCTGCTAAATAGTGAGGAAATTGAAAGGAATATAAAAATTTCAACGATAACAGTTTTATTAAAAGATCTTAAATATAAAAGAAAACAAAATGTATATTTAAGTATTCAGGAACAAAGAAGAAATAGTTTATCAGAATTAGATAAAGCTTTGAATGATTTGCGATAAGTATTTAGTTTCTATAGATGAGTAAATTTGTAAGTGCTACATTTATATTGCAGCTATAGCACCATGACATTTATATGTAAATGAAAAAAAACAAAAAGACATATATAAATCTTGTAGTCTTTATAAGTTCGTCCTTGCAGATACTTTCTGTATACATGCTTTTTATATCCTTTGGATTTCTTTTTTGAAATAAGATTGCATTTTTATCGAATATTTACTATGAGTTATCTGTCATAATCCTAAATTTCACTATGACTTGTTCGCGTTAACTCGACTGTTTTACTATAAGTTGTTTTGGCAGATTTGTTTTACAAATGTATCTGATAAGAGCTTTAAGGTACTGAAGTTTGATAATAATGTGATAACACTAGAAGAGGAGTTGTGATATGAGATATTTATGGACAGAGGATACAGGTGCAGGGTTTCACTTCTAGAAATTAGTTAATCAGCTTTTCTTTGACAATGAGCTTGTTGTTGAAAGTAAAGGAAGTAATCAGGGTTTATTGGATGCATTAATAGACTTGGATATTAAAGATGATGATAAATACTATATTGCATTTGATTATGTGGTTGATAATCAGGATATTCGTAATAAGTATCGCATGTTGAAATCAATAGCAGATAAGGCGGAAGGAAAGATTGTAGATGCTATTAGAAAGACATGGTTATTTAACAGAAGCAGATAAGATAGTGGAGAACCTGCTATAAATTTAAATCTAGGATATATTTAATTACCACTACCAATCCCTCTTGAATATCCTATATGTATTGTATATAATTATAAAGTATGCCCTTGGATTTAAGGGGATTTCTATAAATACGGAAATGGAGAACAATAGATGAAGGATTTGAAGACTGCAATTTTAAAGACAGAGGACTGGCTGCAGTATATATATTTATTTTTATTTACCGGAATTGTGTTAAAATATTATCTTAATACTACACTTTTGGAAAACAGCTATTCGTATGATTTTTACAGAGTTGTCAAATGGACTCTTGTAGTATTTGTAGTAGTCAATCTTATACTGGCTGCTATAAAGAGACAGTTTGATTCATGGCTTGAGATTGTATTTATTGTGGCGCTTATAGCATGTGCGGCAGTTGTCAGCTATACTATAGGTGAAGATGAAGTGCTTGATATTGTACTTCTTATAGCAGGAGCTAAGAATGTATCATGGAAGAAAATTGCATATTGTTATTTATGTGTAGCAGTAGTTGTCCAGTTAGTTGCATTTTATGCAGCACATACAGGAATAGTGCCTGATATGACTTATGAGACAGACAGGGGTATAAGACAGTCATTTGGTATAATATATCCTACTGATTTTGCGGCACATGTATTATTTATATTTATGGTATATGTAACTCTCAGAGAGAGCCGGCTTACATTTGCAGAGATTGCTTTGATGTTTGTAGCTGGTTATGCAATATACCATAGGACATATGCACGTAATGATTTTATCTGTATAGTTATATTATGTCTGCTTCTTGCAGTTATTAAGTTATTAAGAGTAATGGGGATACAGTTGTCTAAGCATCAGTGGCTTAAATATTTTGGAATTATAATGCTTGTCGTAGCAATATTCTGTATAATTGCAGTTACATTTTATGATCCGTCAAGTGAGTTATATCAGAAGCTTGATAATATATTTTCTAATAGAATATCATTAAGTTATCAGGGGCTTGCACAATATGGAATACAGCCATTTGGTTCGGTAGTTATAGAAAATAATACTATTCTTGGATATAATTTCTTCCTTGATAGTTCTTTTATAAGAATTGCGATAAGATATGGATGGGTATTTTTATCACTTATCACTTTTGTATATATGCTTTGCTTTGAAAGAGCTGTTGAGAATTATAAGGATTATACTGTAATTGTCTTAATTGTTATGCTTGTATTTGGATTTACAGAACATCATATGTTAGAGGTTGCATATTGCCCTGTATGGTATATGTTATTTAGCAGAATTAAGCCGGATAAATTAGCAGGAAGGAGTACAGACTGATGAAAAAGATAATAATTAAACTTGTAAGAAGAGCTGTTGTATTCCTTGCAGTGTTTATAGCTGTAATTTGTATGGTTGATTTTCATTCGGATGGCGTACTTATAAGAGATGCCAATTATTACATAAGGTCAGCTAATGAGACCTTATATCAGATGGAAGTATATAATTCTTTTGAGGTTTACGGAACTCCTGTACAGCTTATCAAATCATCATCAAGTGCAGGACAGACATTTGAGATTAAGCATGTCAAGGATGATGAATATGCAATAATGTATGGACCATATGGAATGTGTATTGCTGTGGCGTCAGATAAAGAAACAGTGGTGGCACAGGGGTATGATGAGAATAATGATTATAACAGATGGCATATAGAAAGAATTGGTAATACGCAGAGCTACCGCCTGACTAATGCGGCAACACATACGTCACTTTGTTATGAATATTCAGAAACACTAAAGTCTTATCAATTGTTGGTAAAGGAAGAGACTGATTCTGATAAGAAATATGAATTTTTAATAAGAAAGTATTAAACTTGATTTTATTATGTAATAATGTTATCTTATTTTAGATATGATGATATTGTCTTACATAGAGTTAATGTATAATATTATAGGATTTTATATAATATGCAGCGATATATAATCGTTGTGATAATATATATGATTGATATATTTTATGTGGTTATAGCTAGTATAGCATTTGTTGAGTATAGTTATTTATTTTATAATCAGATAGCTATACAGTTATGGAGGATTGTGATGAAAGTATGTCTGGTAGGCTCATCAGGTGGGCATCTTACTCATCTGTATATGATGAAACCATTCTGGAGTGAGAAAGATAGATTCTGGGTTACATTTGATAAAGAAGATGCAAGGAGCCTGTTAAAGGATGAGAAGGTATATCCTTGTTACTATCCTACGAATAGAAGTATTAAGGCATTGGTTAAGAATACTAAAATAGCATGGAAAGTATTAAGAAAAGAAAAGCCTGACCTGATTATATCATCAGGAGCTGCAGTGGCTGTTCCATTTTTTTATCTGGGAAAGTTGTTTGGTGCAAAGCTCGTATATGTTGAGGTATTTGACCGTATTGATAAACCGACTGTAACAGGAAAGATGGTATATCCTATTGCAGATAAATTCATAGTACAGTGGGAAGAACAGAAGAAAGTATATAAGAAAGCAATATGTCTTGGAAGCATATTCTAAGAGGTGGATAATGATATTTGTAACCGTTGGCACACATGAACAGCAGTTTAACAGACTGATTAAGTTTGTTGATGAATTAAAGAGAGATAATATAATAACTGAGGATGTTATTATGCAGACAGGTTTCTGCACATATAAGCCACAGTATTGTGAGTGGCATAAGTTGATTCCGTACAGTGATATGGAAAAAAATGTAAAAGAAGCAAAAATAGTAATAACACATGGTGGACCTGCAAGCTTTATTATGCCTTTACAGATAGGAAAAGTTCCTATTGTTGTACCAAGACAGGAAAAGTTTGGTGAGCATGTTAATAATCATCAGGTTGATTTTGCAAAGCAGATTGCAAAGCGTATGGGAACTATAATTCCTATATATGACATTAAGAATCTGAAAGATACTATTATTAATTATGATACCATTGTAAGTAATATGGACTCACATATGGGTAGTAATAATGCAAGATTTAATAAGAAGCTTGAAAAGATAGTTGATGGATTATTTGACGGTAATTGATAGTTGTATACATTTTATTGTAAAATGTATGCTGTTATTTAGAAATAAATCTACTGCAATTCCGTTGTCTTTAGATAATTTGTAGGTCATTTATAAATAGCATTTTGGAAAAGATACATAATATACTTGGAGATTGTTTATGAAACTGCTTTTTTTAATACATAATATGTCACACAGGGCCGGAACTGAAAGAGTTCTGTCAAGTATAGCCAATGAGCTTGCAGGCAGGTATTATGACATAACAATAGCAAGCTGTCGTGATGGCAGAAATAGTGGATTTAAGCTTGATAAACGTATTAAGCTGGTATCGCTTGAGGGAGAAAAGTATGGTAATCCGGTTGTAAGAAGGCTTAAAGGTATAGGAAAAATACGAAAGCTGAATAAGAAGAATGAGTATGATTATATAATATGCATTGATGTAAGTCTTGTATTTTATGCGATGTTTGCAAAGTATAAGAACACTAAGATTATTGCATGGGAGCATTTTAATTATGGTGTTAATACCGGATCCAAGCTGCAAAGCTATGCCAGACATATCTCATGTAAAAATGCTGACATTCTGGTTGTTCTTACAGACAGAGATAAAGAACTCTATGAAAAGAATGAAAAAGATATTAAAAAGATAGTGAGAATATATAATCCGATAACGACAGATAACAGAGAATGGGATATACAGCGGGATAAAACTGTACTTGCAGTTGGAAGGCTGGAGAATCAGAAAGGCTTTGATCTGTTATTAGACGGCTGGAAGAATATTGAAGATAAATATAGTGACTGGAAGCTTAGAATAGCAGGCGTGGGCAGCAAGGAAGCGCAGCTTAAACAGCAGATGTCAGATTTACAATTAAAGAATGTTCAGTTTGCAGGTTATATAGATGATATTAATGAGGAATTTAGAAAAGCATCTGTCTTTGTATGTTCTTCAAGATTTGAGGGCTTTGGAATGGTTATTCTTGAAGCACAGGCTAACGAGCTTCCTGTAGTTTCATTTGACTGTCCATATGGACCATCAGAGCTTATTAAGGATGGATATACAGGTATTTTGGTGGAAAATGGTGATGTTCCCGCACTTTCGGCTGGAATTGAAAAACTGATTAATGATAAAGATTTAAGAAGCAGACTTGCCATAGAAGCTAAGAAGTGGTCAGAAAGCTTTAATGTAACGGGAATATGTGACAGATGGGAGAAGCTTTTAAAACAGGGAATTTAATAAGTAGTAGGAGAAGCGTATGAACAGGATATCAAAGCAGATAACTGTCTTTTGTATTATTGCCATATTCCTGAATCTTATTATAGTCAGATTTTGTGCTTTTAAAATTAATGATAATGAAATTAAAAGAGAAAAAGCAGATGTAGAGACACTTAATGATATACAGAATATTTTTTCGGATATATTAAAGGATGATGAATTATGGCAGTATCTTGATGATGATGTAATAAAGTATAAGGGTCAGACATTTATTTATATAGGAAATGGAAAAGATGGGGTGCAGTTTGATACAATAAAAAAGTGGTATCCTAATATTTATAAAAAGCTTCCCATCGACAGGCTGAAAAAAGAAGAATTCACATCGCAGTCATGTATAAATAGTAGTCATTCTTTGTATCTGATTGTATACTATGACAGAAAAGTAACGGTTATGCTATCAGATGACGGCAAGTCTGCTATAGGCTGCCGGTATATAGATGACTATTTTATAACGGACTGATATTAAATATTTAGGAAATGGAGATAAAAATGGATAATTCACAGGGCTACAGTCAGATAATCAGTAATAGAAAGATAGTTTCAGTATTAAAAAGAACATGGCTTAAATGTCTTATTGTTATTGTACTGGCGGCTGTAATAAGTGTGGCGGCAGGTGTTGTGCAGTATAAGCAGGGAAAGATTGGCTCATATACGACAAAAGCATCATATTATCATGGCTATATTTATGTATATGCTAACTGGCAGGATGAGAATATAGTTTACGACAGTCAGGAACAGAGTGCATATGAGCAGTATGCTATACAAAGATATATTGAGCAGAAGCATACTAATATTATAGATGAGACCAGAATGTTATTATACGAAGATGAGATAAAGAATGAGCTTAATAAAAGGCTGGAAAGTGCTGATTATGATAATTTAATGGCAGAGGATTCATTTAATATAACAACCGGTTCAGGAAGATATTTTATAATAACGGTTGATAGTAAGAGTACAGAAGAAAGAACAAGATATCTTGTTGAACAGGCAGCGGATATAGTTCTTAAGGAAGCCAGGGAAAGATTTGACCTTGCAGAGTGTACGATGCAGCCTAGCGAGACATATCCGGAAAAGAAAGACAATAATACATATAAGAGAATAGATATAACAACAGTACAAAAGAGCATGCCGTCGGCTGTATTGTCAGCTAAAACTACTAAATATATTATGATTCTTGGTATAGGTATAGTTGTAATTATAATTCTTACCGGAATTTTAAGGGATAAGAGATTGTATGATAAGAAAGAGATAGAGCCATATATTGGCAGGAAATGTCTGTATGATGGAAATAATGCACAGGAGGTGGCGGTTCCTGTTATTGAAGCAAGATGTAATGCGGCAGATACTAAAGATGTCTCAATTATAACATTTTCACATATGAAGCAGAAGAATGGTATTGTAATAACAGATATTTTAAACGGACTTGCAGACGATGGAATATCTTCAGAATTATATGAAAATATAATAGAGAATACAGAAGAGCTTAAGAATATATATAATACAGATGGTATAATTCTTGTTGTGCAGAAAGAACGTGACAAGGGAGCTGATATATATAACTTTGTTCAGATGGCACAAGCAGCTGAGGCTGATATACTGGGTTATATATGGATATAGTAAAACAGGAATCTGAACAGAAGTCTTATTTTAAATGACTCTGATTTTATAAGTGTCTGTAAAATAAGAATAGAAATAATAATTTTAACATAATCAGGGGCTGTCACAATAGGAGGTGTATATAAATCTTCGTTGATGTGTCAGCCCTATAGTTATTATATATAGGTGGGAGTTATGGATAAGAAATTAAAGATTAAGATAATGACAATAATTGACCCTAATTTTAATTATGGCAATTATCTTCAAAATTATGCGGTTAAGACAGTTATTGATAATTTGGCAGGTGCTGATGCGGCAACTATATCGTTTGAAAAGCCGGCGGGGAAGGTCTGGAAAAATGATATTAAGTATCTGATACATCGTATCACAGGATTTAAACATGCAGGTAATAAAGAATACTGGATAAGGTATCCCCTTAATAAGAAGAAGCGTAAGAAGTTTATGAAATTCCGTGATATGTATATTAATACGGAACCGGTTGAGAGCTGCTCACAGCTTGGCTCTGATGACTATTATGTTGTTGGAAGTGATCAGGTGTGGAATCCTTTATGGTATCCGTATTCACCGCTTAAGAGGGATATGTTTCTTCTTACATTTGCAAAGCCTGAGCAGAAAGTATGCTTTTCTCCAAGCTTTGGGTTAGAAAGGCTGCCGGAGGAATGGGAGGACTGGTTTAGGAAGTATCTGTCGAAGTTTGATATGATATCGGTTCGTGAGGACGCAGGTGCTGATATTGTTAAAGAACTGACAGGTAAAAAAGCTACGGTGCTTATTGACCCTACGATGATGCTTTGTGCTGATGACTGGAGAAAGATATCAAAGAAACCAAAGCGTATTGACTGTGACAGACCATATATTCTGACATATTTTTTGGGTGAGAAGTCTAAGAGAGCAGAGGAAGATTTAAAAAGGTTATCAAGTGAGAATAATGCAGTTGTATACAACCTCCTTGACATTAGAGATAAGGATATGTATATGGCTGATCCGGGAGAATTTGTATATTTATTTGAGCATGCAAAGCTTATTCTTACTGATTCATTTCATGCATGTGTATTTTCGTTTATCTTTGATCGTCCCTTTCTTGTGTATGCAAGACAGGATAATCATGGAAATATGATGTCAAGACTTAATACTCTGCTGTCTAAATTTGACCTTGAAAGAAAATATGTTGATAGCGGTCTTGATAATGAGGTTCTGGAATGTGACTATACTAACGGACATAATATACTTATAGAAGAGCAAAAGAAAGTAGATGATTTTCTAAGAAAGAGCATGAAGCTCTGATATATGGCATACAGGGCTGCTGCATTAGGAGCTTTATTAATATTAAAATAATATAAAATATATTTACAATTGTGTTAAAAATATTGTAAAAAAAGGTCATATCTGATAAAGTTTTATTATGAGATATGGCTTTTTAAAGTTTAAGATAAATCTGTAGAATTTGGGGGGATTATTATGAATATAAGAATGAGACAGGCAGGATCTATCCTGTCAGCATTGTGTTGTAAATATTTATGGATAGCTGCTTTTATTGTAATAGCGCTTGCAGCTATACATTCGGAAGTGATATATACACAGGCTGCGGTATCAGGAGATATCGCTGCAGCTAATAATTATGTGGCAGACAATTATTTTGCAGATAAATATAAAGTTCCAGATGATAGTATGACAGTGGATTATATTACAGAGGAAAAGTATAATGGAAGTAAACTTCTATATACATATTATGGTTTTGCTAATATGGATGGCATATGGTATCGCTTTATTGAGGGCAGTGTGGACGATGGATATACCGGAATGGGAGATGCACAGACAGGATGGGCATATTTTATAAGAGGAGTACAGAGTGCTGATTATACGGGGATGGCTTTTAACAGTGCAGGATGGTGGTATTACATCAATGGAAATCTTATATGGGATTATACAGGGATTGGATATAATGAAGCAGGTGCATGGTATTATAATAATGGAAATATAGATTTTACATTTACCGGAACTGTTGAATGTGGCGGTAAAGTTTATGAGGTGACTAATGGAATGGCTGGAGATATTACACCTGAGCCGGAGGAGCCTTGTTATACAATAAGCTGCTGGGGAGACAGCATGACAGCAGGTGTTGGAATGGGAACTGCCTATATGCAGACTGACGAGGGGATTGTAGATATATCTAACAAGGGATATCCTGAGTTTTTACAGGAACGTGTAGATGATTGCAAGGTTAATAATTTCGGATTTCCGGGCCTGGGTTCTGATGATATAACAGATAATGCGGAGTGGTATTATTCAGATGGAAATACCGATGACTGTGTTATAATTGAGATTGGAAGTAATGGCGGCTGGAATGACAATTATGATACATTAATTGAACAGTATCATAGAATAATAGATGATTCTGGTGCGGATGATTATATTATAGTAGGTGATACGGATGACCCGGGAACCTCTGCTGATATAAGCCAGTCTGAATATAACAGTGATGGTACATATGCAGGTTTTTGGGAAACTAAGTGGGAACGTGCCTTATCAGAAGAGTTTGGAGCACATTTTTTTAATACAAGATTGTATCTTCTTGAAAATGGTCTTAACGATGCATGGCTTACTAAGACTGATGAAGACAGGGAATATCTTAGCAGGGGAAGGATTCCTGTATCCTTAAGATATGATTGGACACATTTCAATGAATATGGATATTATTCCAAAGCAAAGGGGATATATTTGAAAGGTAAGGAACTTGGTTACTGGTAATATATCGGTAAAACAATAAGAAAAGTATCAGACTTATATTTTTATACTACATTATAGTTACCGTTTGTGGATTATTTCTGCAGGCGGTAACTATTGTTATATATAAGGAAGTATTGTTTAATACAGCGTACATAAAAGGTGTATGCGGTAATGGTTAATATATAATGATTTGTATACATTAAGAATTATATATTATTATTGACAATGAAAAAATAAAAATTATATAAATGAAGATATTGCAAGTATAGATAAAGAAGATATTCCAGACCACAATTTATTAGTAGGTGGATTTCCTTGTCAAGATTATTCAGTTGCAAGAACTGGAGCAAAAGGAATGGAAGGAAAGAAAGGTGTACTTTGGTGGCAAATAAGAGATGTTTTAGAAACTAAATCGCCTAAATTCGTATTACTAGAAAATGTAGATAGATTATTAAAGTCCCCTGCAAGTCAAAGAGGACGTGATTTTGGAGTAATATTAGCATGCTTTAATGATTTAGGATATACAGTTGAATGGAGAGTAATTAATGCTGCAGATTATGGGTTTGGACAAAGGAGAAGAAGAACTTTTATATTTGCTTGCAAAAATGATACTAAATATTATGAGTCAATTAAAAATGAGAAGTTGGAAGATG
>ERZ780148.1154-NODE-1154-length-18832-cov-12.944879_pt1 | contig 18832 bp, 19 predicted proteins | sample MGYA00510984_ERZ780148 | MGnify/ENA primary metagenome ERZ780148 (study PRJEB29588, sample SAMEA2160902) | human gut metagenome | biome: human gut; feature: human-associated habitat; material: faeces | place: Denmark | collected 2008/2010 ...
AAATGCACTGCTTCCAATGTTGCTGACTTTGTCCGGAACTGTAATTTCTTTTAAGCTGCTACAGGAAGCAAATGTTCCACTTCCAATATTTTTCAACACAGCTGGAAGTATTACTTTTTCCAGCGAAGAACACCTTTCAAACGCATTATCACCAATGTTTCTTACATTTTCCGGTATCTGGTAAGGAAACCACAGGGAAACTGTTTCGTTAATAATTCACAAAAATTTCCTATTTGTGCACATTGATAAGAAATCACTGTGAAACATCTACAAAAAATCCAAAACAAATTAGTAAAAATCACCATAAAATAAGGGAAAACGATTACCTAAATAAGAATTGACCGACAATTTCGGGTGAAATATAATCAGCTTATCAAACAAAAAGCGCGCAGATTGTTTTGGAAGATACTGATGAAGGATGTATAGGAGGAATGTTTATGAGTAAAGTGATGAAAAAAATAATTGCATTTTGCTTTATGGCAGTATTGACGATAGCCATGATACCGCAGACAATAAAAGCAGACGAAGCAACGGATGCAAAGAAAGCAGTATATGTACAGGTGCCGCAGGACTGGGAAAATCCATGTGTCTGGGCATGGGATGATGATGGAAATAATGCATTTGAGGCGTGGCCGGGCGAAGAGATGGACGCAGACAGCGCAAATGAAGGCTGGTATTACATCTGGGTTCCAACCTGGGTAAATCATGTGATTGTAAATGCCAATGATGGAAATGTCCAGACTGCAGAGCAGGTGCTGGATGGAGAAAAGGACTGCTGGATTACCGTAACAGACGCAGATAATGCAGAAGTAACCTATGACAAGCAGACCACCGGTGAGACACCGGAATATGTGGAGAAATTTGCAATCCATGCAAAAGTAGATGCAGCCTGGGAAAATCCTTGCCTCTGGGCATGGTCAGCACCGGATGGAACTAACGCATTTGAAGCATGGCCGGGCATGGAAATGAAGCAGGATGACAACGGCTGGTATACCGCCAAAGCTCCAATCTGGGTAAATTCGATTATTATCAATGCTAACGAAGGAAGTGTTCAGACCGATGACATTTCTATTGATGCCGCAGAAGTCTGGGTTACAGTAGATGCAGACGGAAAAGCAGATTTTAGTTATACAGACCCGGATAAAGCAGAGGTGGCAAATATAACCGTACATGTAATCACACCGTCTGACTGGGATGCACCTTGCCTTTGGGCATGGTCGGCACCGGACGGAACCAATGCATTTGCATCCTGGCCGGGCGAAGCCTTAGAAGAAGGCGAAAATGGATGGCTCATAAAAGAAGTACCGGGCTGGGTAAATTCCATTATTGTCAATGGAAATGAAGGAGGTGTTCAGACCAGTGATATTTCTGTGGATGCAGGAAAGGATATCTGGCTTGTGGTAAAAGATGCCGATAATTTTGAAGTAAGTTATGAAGAGCCACAGGTAGATGTGGCAGCAGAACCGGCAACCGAAGCTCCGGCAGAGACAGCAGAAGCAGGAAGCAACAATACTGCTCCAATCGTAATCGGTATTGTAGTTATTGCAGCAGCAGTTGTGATTATAATAGTTGTAGCGAAGAAAAATGCAAAAAATAAATAAAGATTAAACAAATAAGAACCAAGAAAAAGTCACAAGTAAAAGACAGGAGGACAGAAGTGAGAAGAAGAGTTAGAAGTAAATTGATGTCAATGGCACTTACACTTACCATGGCAGCAGGATTGTTAAGCGGCTGTGGTGGAAACAGCGTGTCAGAGACGGATAAGACTACCATAACAATCTGGCATGATAAAGAAGATGCAGTGGCGGAAGTCCTTCAGAAGAAACTGGAGGAACTGGAACCGGATGTGCATGTTGTGCTGGAGAAGAAAAGTGATTTGACAGAAAGCCTTAAGATGGTGGGAAGTGACCCGAAAGCAGCACCGGATATGTATTTCTTTGCCCATGATAAAATTGGAGTATATGCAGAGATGGATATTCTTGCACCGATTACAGACATTATCCCGGAAGAGGAACTGGATGTATATATGGATAATACCTTAGAGGCAGCAACCTACAAGGGAGAAATCTATCAGCTTCCTGTCTATTACGAGACTTTGTTATTCATGTATAACCGGCTTTATATGAAGGATGATGAAGTGCCGCAGACTACGGAAGAACTGTATCAGTATATGCAGGATAACACTGCCGGCGGACATTATGGCTTTGTGGAACAGCACAGTACGCCATACTATGCAGCAGGCTGGATCAATGGCTTTAATGGTACGATTCTCTCAGCCGATGGCACACCGGGGCTGGATTCCAAAGAAACCATTGCAGCCCTGGAATATCACAAGAAATTTGTGGATTTGATGCCGGGCGAGACGGAGTATGCAACGGTAAATACCCTGTTTAAAGAAGGTATGGCACATTCTACCATTGCAGGGCCTTGGCTGGTGCCAACCGTAAGAGAAAGCGGAATGGACGTTGGCGTGGCAGCAATGCCGGTAATTGACGAGACCGGAAATCCGATTTCTCCATATATGGGAGTGCAGGGAATTCATGTGCTGAAAAATGCTGCAGAAAATAAGAAGGATGCAGTAGAAAAAGTACTTCGTGCCCTAATGGATCCGGAAGTAGAGGTGGATCTTGCAAAAGCAAGCGGCTGTGCACCGGCGATGGAAAGCTGCTATGAAATGGATGAAATCACATCAGATGAAGTGGTTATGGCAATGCACGATACCGCAGAACATGCAGTACCGATGCCGAATATTCCGGAAATGGATGTAATGTGGACGGTGGTTGGTAATCTTTTAACCGATGTCAACATGAGTGGAAAAGATGTGACGGAAAGTGCAGAGGCGGCGCAGCAGGAGGCGTTGCAGTTGATTGAAAGTATGAGGTAACAAATTGAAGAAAAATAAGAAAAAAGAAATCCTGTTTGCCTATTCCTGGTCGGCACCATCCCTGATACTGATTTTGCTCATCGTAATCTTTCCAATCCTGTATACCGGGTACATTTCACTGACCAATATGAATGTGTATCACTGGAATAATTATGAACTGATTGGACTGAAAAATTATAAGGATGCCCTGCTGGTGCTGGATAATGGCTTTATACAGGCATTTCTGGTAACGATTTTATGGACAATTATAAACATGGTGTTGCAGCTTATCATAGCATTCTTGCTGGCAAATCTGCTGAACCTAAAGCGGCTCCGCCTGAGAAATCTATATAAGACGCTGCTGATTTTCCCCTGGGCAATGCCGGGCTATGTATCCATTCTTCTGTGGAAAACAGGAATGTTTAACTCCCAGTTTGGCTTGCTCAATCAGTGGCTGGCAAAGTACAACATCGGGCCGGTAAAATGGCTGGGCAGCGATGGTATGGCATTTTTATGCTGTACCACCGTAAACCTCTGGCTGGCACTTCCATTTATGATAACGATTATGGACGGTGCATTGCAGAGTATTGAAAAGAGCTTTTACGAAAGTGCTGTTTTGGACGGAGCAACCTGGTTACAGAAAATGTGGTATATTACGATTCCGATGATCAAGCCAATCATTGCACCATCGGTCGTAATTACAACATTCACCACCTTTAAGCAGTTTGATATCCTGTTCCTGCTGACGCAGCAGGTGGGTGCCAAGACCGGGTCGAATCTGCAGACAATCCTGACCTATGCCTATGAAAAGGCATTTATAACGAACAATTACGGCTACAGTTCTGCAATTTCCATGATAATATTTGTCATTTTGATTGTATTTTCTGTGCTGACCAATATGAAGCCAAAGGAGGAGACGGACTAACATGAAGAAACGAACCAGAGAAAATATTGGACTCGTCTTTGCAAATATCTTTCTTATCCTGCTTTGCTTTGTGGTATTGGTGCCGGTATTGTATGCATTTTCCGTGTCCCTAAATGCGGATAACAGCTTATTGAGTACAAATTTTTCTTTCCTTCCGAAGCATTTCACCCTGGCAAATTATAAAGCAGTATTTACGGAAAAACCGATTATGCTGTGGCTGAAAAACAGTCTGATATTAGCGGTAGTAACCCTTGGAATTTCCCTTGGAACAGGAATTCCGGCGGCATATGTTTTCTCCAGAAAGGAATTTCCGGGCAGAAAAGCAATCCTTCGGACATTGATACTGCTCTATGCATTTCCATCCCTGCTTTCCATGACAGCGCTGTATAAGCTGCTGTCACCCATGGGACTGATTAATACCAGAACAGGTCTGATTATTGTATACACGGGAACCATGGCAGTATTTGCCCTGTGGAATATGAAAGGATATTTTGACACGATTCCGGTAGAAATTGAAGAGGCGGCAATGATTGACGGTACAACGCCTGTGCAGCTTGTGACGAGAATCGTACTGCCGCTTGCAAAGCCGACTATCGCAGTAACAGCCATGATGGTGCTTATCTATGTATGGAATGAATACATTTTTGCAATCAATTTTATGACAGGTTCCGATACCTATACGTTAGCAGCAGGCTTATATTCCCTGCAGGCAACGGAAATGAGCGGAAGCTGGCCGATATTTGCGGCAGCGTCCATTGTGGTATCGATACCAATTCTGATTGTGTTCTTTGCACTTCAGAAAAATATGACAACCGGACTGACCTCCGGAGGTGTAAAAGGTTAAGAAAGGCTGGACAGAGAATGAACAAAAGTGCAATTTTACATATACCCATGTCACAGTATGCATATGGAACAGACGAAGAGCATGTGACAATCCGGCTCCGTACAGCCAAAGATGACATCAAACGCTGCTGGCTGTATTTCGGAGATCGGGCATGCCGCCTGACACCGGTAATTTTCACGGAAGCAGAAATGCATGTGGTGGCAGGCAGCGAATTATTTGACTATTATGAGGTGAAGCTGGTGCACCCTTATAAGCGGCTCTGCTATTATTTCCGGCTGGAAAGTGGGTCGGAAGAAATCTATTATTACGGAGACTGCTTCAGTGCGAAGCTGGTGGATGACCGCTCCGAATATTACCAGCTTCCTTTTAATCACAGGGCAGACATTGTAAGACCGCCGGAGTGGGCGAAGGATGCCGTTATTTACAACATTTTTCCGGACAGCTTTGCTACAGGAAAAACGTATATCAGCGGCAGACCGACAGAATCCACCTTTGAAGGAAATGTGGTAAGAGGAAAGCTGGGAGGCTGTCTTAAGGGCATTACCGAAAATGTGGATTACCTGAAAAACCTTAGCGTCAATGCCATCTACATTAATCCGATATTTGCAGCAGGCGAATATCATAAATATGATTTGCTGGATTATTTTCACATTGACCCATGCTTTGGAACAAATGATGATTTTAAAGAGCTGGTGGACACCTTCCATGCCAACGGAATCCGGGTGATTATTGATGGTGTATTTAATCATTGCGGCTGGCATTTCCCGGCATTTGAGGATGTGGTGCAGAAAGGCGAAGCATCCGATAAAAAGGACTGGTTCTATGGATTGCAATTCCCGGTTATCCGCCCCGAAGACCCGGAGGAGTATCCGAATTACGAATGCTTCGGTTACGAGCGGATGATGCCAAAGCTTGATACGGCAAACCCGGAAGTGGCAGATTTTATCTGCAAAGTAGGGAGATACTGGGTGGAAGAATTTCACACAGATGGCTGGCGGTTAGATGTGGCAAGTGAGATTAATGATGCCCTGTGGCGCAGATTCTACCGGGAGGTAAAAGAAGCCAATCCGGAGGCAATCTTAATTGGTGAAGTCTGGGAGACTGCCAATCACTGGCTGGATGGAACCATATTTGATTCAACGATGAATTATGATTTCCGGAAACACTGTAAACGCTTCTTTGGAGAAGAGAGTATCAGCAGTGCAGCATTTGACAGCCGGGTTACGAATATGCGGATGCGTTACCGGGAACAGACGGTATTTGCACAGTTAAACCTTTTAGACAGCCATGATGTGAGCCGGTTCTATTCCCTTTGCAATGAAAATGAATGGCAGTACCGGCTGGCACTGATTTTCCAGATGACATTTCCGGGTATGCCATCCATTTTCTATGGTGATGAGCTTGGCGTAACTGGAATTGAAGAGGCGGACTACCGGCAGGCAATGCCATGGAAAAAGGCATGCAAAGCAAAAACAATGGAAGAAAAGGGACTCCGGGAAAAATCTGGTGAACAGAATTCGGGCGATACTCTTTTTGACTTTATGCAAAGCCTGATTCGGTTGCGCCTGCATGAAGAACTGCTGCGAAGAGGTGATTTCCGCACGGTTTATACCCAGAAAAAAGGCGGGTTCTATATTTATGAAAGATATAGTGACACAGAACGGATTCGTGTTATGATAAACAGGAATGAAGAACCGATGGACGTTGCAGCATTTCTGGCAGAGCCGGGCAGCAGACAGAGCGAGATTCTGCTGGTGCATGGACTGCTGGGAAGCAAATTAGACGGCTACGGTTATGTAATAATGAAAGGCAGAGTGGAAGAGTGATAGCACGCATTGCATGGTAACAGGATATCGGGCAATAGCATGCAGATATGATGGCGGAAAATTATTTTGGCGCAGAAAGGACAGAAAATGGCGGTTACGATTAAGGATGTGGCAAAGCAGGCAGGAGTGTCTACGGCAACGGTCTCAAAGGTTATGAACGGCTCTTATTCCATTTCTCAGGAGACCATAGACCGGGTGAAAAAGGTCATGCAGGAACTGGATTACCATCCGAATCTCCGGGCGAGAAATTTTGTCACACAGTCTACAAAGACCATTGTCTTTGTGACCTCGCTGGGGAAGAATGCAGGATTTGCCAACCCGCATATGTTTGAAATGGTGTGTGGGATGGAGCATGTCTTAACGGAAAAAGGCTATAGCCTGGTGATAAAGAATATGTCATCTGTAGAAGCGAGGGATTATATCCACAAAGCAGCAGAAGAGAAGGCGGCAGACGGCTATATCATTCATGCGGCTGTTATTTCTAAAGAACTGGATGAAATGATTTTTCAGGAATCCATTCCTCATCTGGTGATTGGCAATCCTAACTTTACCAGCCATTTCTGCTGGATTGATATTGATAACCGCCTGGCGGGTGAGCTGGCAGCGAAACATCTGCTGGAGCAGGGCTGTCAGTCCCTTGCATTTATTGGCGGAACGGAAGAGGATAAGATTTCCATGCACCGTCTGGACGGCGTGTTGTCGGTTCTGAATGAGCATGATGTGCTGGTGCCGAAAGATTATGTGCAGCGAGGGGAATCCCAATGTGACAGTGGATATGAGATGACCAAAGAGATTCTTTCCAATAAAGTAAGACCGGATGGCATTATCTGTGCCAACAATTACATTGCCTATGGCTGCGTCAATGCATTACATCATGCCGGAATAGAGATACCTTCGGATATCAGGGTCATTACTTTTGATGATTATCCATTTTCACAGATATTGAAGCCGCAGCTGACCGTAGTAAATATTGATATGTATGACATGGGAATACAGGCGGGAAAATACATCCTCCAGAAAATCAGAAAACCGAATCTGTATGCCCAGTCTTATATTACAATCCCGACATTGATTGTAAGGCAGTCGACCTGATATCGTAGCTGACTGATATCGCTGCAATCAGATACGGCAGTTAATCAGACCCGATGGTCGGTTGGAAATAACAGTTTGCCGGGAAGATAGAAACTACGAAAAAACGCTTAGTCCGAGTACTTTTTTAGTACAAGGTCTAAGCGTGTTTCTTTAATTAAATTCTTAAATCAAGATTTATTTACTACAGGAATTGCGGTACTGTACCGGTGTCATCTCGTATTTCTTTTTAAAGAGGCGGTTGAAATGCTCTACATTCTGATAACCCACGGAGTATGCAATGTTTTCAACAGTCATATTTCCGTTCTTTAAAAGAGTTCTTGCTTTTTTCATGCGGACACCCTGAACCAGTTCAACGAATGTTTGACCGGATTTTTCCTTAATATATTTGGAAATGTACGGCTCAGAGAGGTGGAACTGTTTTGCCATATCCTCTAAGGTGACGGTCTGGTAGTTTGTCTGAATGTAATTCTTCATTTCCATTAAGCGCTTATCCTGAATCTCAACACTGGATTTTATGGAAGGAACCTGATTTACTGCAACAACCAGTGCGCTGATAGAGGATTTGATGATATCGTCGTCGATACCAACACCCCAGTACATCTGACCATAGCAGGTGATTCCTACATAGGACATAGCCTTGGAAGAGGAACCATGGCTCAAAGCGTGTTCTTCGTATATGGACAGCTCATAGCTGATGCCGAAGTACTGTTTGATAATGTTGCTGACAGCATCCAGACGGCCATTTCCGTTGGCGCTTACCAGGCGGTTCTGCCCACCATGAACAATCGTAGCTTCTGCCATAATACCATCCACCTGTTTGAAGTGGCATTCTTCGATCTGGAAGTAAGGCTGGCGTTTTACATACTTATCTTCAAAGATTTCATATACCCACTGTGGAGACAGCTCTTTGTGCTCTTCATCGGAAACATGTTTTACCAGATAGCCGACTTCCTCACGCATTTTCTCTGGCAGAGAAATGCCAAAGTTCTGTTTCAAAATGTAGTTTACGCCACCTTTACCGGACTGGCTGTTGATACGGATAACGTCAGAATCGTAAGTTCTGCCCACATCCATTGGGTCAACCGGAAGATAAGGGACAGACCACTCGTTGAGCTTTTTCTCTTCACGCCATGCCATACCTTTGGCAATGGCATCCTGATGGGAACCGGAGAAAGCGGTAAATACCAGATCACCGGCATATGGCTGACGTTCGTAAACGTGCATTCTGGTAAAATTTTCATATTTCTCACGGATTGCAGGCAGGTTGGAGAAGTTAAGCTTCGGATCAACGCCGTGTGAGAACATATTCATGGCAAGAGTGATGATATCTACATTACCGGTACGCTCACCATTACCGAAAAGAGTTCCTTCGATACGGTCGGCTCCGGCAAGAATGCCAAGCTCTGCGTCACAGACACCGCAGCCACGGTCGTTGTGTGGATGCAGGGAAAGTGTTACGGCATCACGATATTTCAAGTGCTTGTGAATGTATTCTACCTGAGTGGCAAATACATGCGGCATTGCATTTTCAACAGTGGTCGGAATATTAATGATTGCCTTATTAGAAGCCTTTGGCTGCCATACATCAAGTACTGCGTTGCAGACTTCCACGGCATAGTCCACTTCAGTTCCCGGGAAACTTTCCGGGCTGTATTCGAAGGAGAAGTTACCTTCGGTCTCAGAAGCCAGTTTATTCAAAAGCTTTGCCCCGTCAATGGCGATCTGTTTTACTTCCTCTTTGCTCTTTTTAAATACCTGCTCACGCTGTGCAACAGAAGTAGAATTGTAAAGATGGATGACTGCGTGCGGAGCACCTTTTACCGCTTCAAAGGTTTTCTTGATGATATGCTCTCTTGCCTGGGTCAGAACCTGGACGGTAACATCGTCCGGAATCATATTGCGGTCGATTAAGGCGCGCATAAAGTTGTATTCTGTCTCGGAAGCAGCAGGGAAACCGACTTCAATTTCTTTGAAACCGATTTTAACCAGCATTTCAAAGAACTGCAGCTTTTCCTCTAAGCTCATCGGCTCAATCAGAGCCTGGTTGCCATCACGTAAATCAACGGAGCACCAGATAGGCGGCTTGTCGATATAATCCTTCTTTACCCAGTCATAAGTACATTCAGGCGGCATAAAATATGCACGCTGATATTTTTCGTATCCTTTCATATTGAACCTCCAAAAAAATATTCTGATTATGTTGCAGCGTAACCTGCGTAAAAAAAATCTTCCGTCTCTATCATTCGAAGATGAATCATAGAGACGAAAGAAAACCTTCGCGGTACCACTCTGTTTCATGTTGTTACATGCACTCATTAGCACTATCATGCCATTCCCGGGTAACGGTGGGAGTCCGTCGCGACCTACTATAGGGTTCAGCCGGCAGCTTCAAGGCGAGTTCACTGTATTCCTTCTGCCGTCTTGCATCAACCGGCGGCTTTCTGAGAGAATTCCTGACAGTTACTATTCCTTTTCATAGCCTTTTTCAAATGTCTTTGGTAATACTAACACAAAAAAGTACATTTGTGTATGATTAAATTTAATCACTTATATTGATATATTTTAATAAGGAATCTGACCACTCTTGCTATATTTATTCCAAACACTCTGATACTGGAAAGTTGCCACAATAGCATAAATTGCTGCCACAAGAATCAGCCATCCGCCAAACGTTCCTGACGAAAGGAATACGTAAATGGTATTAATGACGCCATAGACACAAAGTAAAATAGAGCATACACGGCTCTGCGCAAGATGAATAGCAAGTCCGAGTCCGAGCATAATTGCAACATCAATCAGTGAGGTATAAGTATGTAAAAAAGCAATAAGAAGCAGATTAATTCCTACACATATATAAATGATAACAGAAGAAGCAATAATATTTCCTCTGTATTTCTTGCAGAGTGGAGAATGATAGAAATCGTGTTTACTCATTCCCTGTGGAACCTGATTCGGTGCAGCGTATGGATTGCCATAAGGATATTGCTGAGCATTGTTAAACTGAGGCTGTCCATTATAAAGGTTCTGCTGAGCGTTATTAAATTGGGGCTGTCCATTATAAGGATATTGCTGAGCATTGTTAAACTGAGGCTGTCCATTATAAGGGTTCTGCTGAGCGTTATTAAATTGGGGCTGTCCATTATAAGGATTTGGCTGTCCGTTGTATGGACGCTGGTTTGGCATTGGAGCCGGTGCACCGCAGTTCGGGCAGGTTCTAAAGTTATCCGGATATTGTGTTCCGCATGATTGACATTGCATAAAATGTCTCCCCCTTTTGTATTCATTATATTATATAAGGTAATGCAGATGTATTGTATTCAGGTCGTTGACAGAATGAAATCATCTTTCTCTCAAAAACCTTAAAAATATCATCGAATCACCTATATCATATTATTCTATCTGTTTTCCTGATATCTGTAAACAATAAAATAAGAAGAAATCCCCATCTGCCTTACACGCTGGCATCAATATGAGCTGCTTTTTTGCGGAGCCCGGAAAGATGGATATTAATTTCGCGTCGTACAGACTGAGCAGTGACAGGTTCTTCACCAGACTTATCGTCATGCTCTGCTTTGACCAAATCGGCAGTGTGCTTATCTGAGCCATCATCCGCTGCACCCACAGACTCTTCGGCAGAATCTGAACCGGAAGAGATTTCTGCATTATCGGTAGAATCGGATGTCGTTGCATCGGTTGAATCGGCAGAACTTTTATCCTTATCGGCTGGACTTACATCTTCGTAAGGCTCTTTGTCCGGTTTTGTCTGATATTCCGGCGTCTTGGTATAATCATTGTGTTCTTTTTCAATGGCATAGGTACGCTTTAAAATCTGCTCTAACATAGCCTTTTTCTTGGCTTTTGGAATGTGGGGGTCATTGGAAACCGTCTTAACCTCAGACATAAACTGACCCATCTTATAGAGTTTTAGCTTCTCAACGTCCTTTTTGGTACGGCAGTTTTGAAGCTGTTTACGGTAAGCTGCCACTTCTTCCTTCAACTTTTCATGTTCTTTTAGGGCATCCGGATTGACTTTTTCTAAATACTGTTCTTCCTCCGGAGTTAATTCCTGACCGGAATCTAATTTTGCCTGAAGCTCCTGCTGGAAATTACTTTCATGCATCTGGGAAATCTGTTCCTGATAATGCTGTAACAGGCGTTCCTCCTGGGTCAGCTCCTGGTTCCGTTCTTTTTTGGTGGGTCGCTGCGGGAGCCCCTGTTCCTTCTTACGTTGGGAAAGAACCACAAGTGAGTTTTCGAGTTTGAGATTCATATCTTTTCCTCCTTGAAAAGTTCTGTGAAAATCCATTTTCACATATGCCGTTAATGAGAATCTACTATATAAATAATATCGGCAAAATAAAATAAGACTTTACAACAAAACAAACAATTGCTATTCTAAATATTAAGTAATTTAAGAGGAGGACATTTTATGTTTAACAGTAACGTGCTGTGGATTCTTGCAGCATTTGTGGTATATATGGGTATGATGATTGCCATAGGTGCGAAATATATGAAAAGTACAAAGAATTCAGAAGATTATTTTCTTGGAGGAAGAGGCTTAAGCGGCTGGGTGGCAGCATTAAGCGCACAGGCATCTGATATGAGCGGATGGCTTCTGATGGGACTTCCGGGTGCGGTATATGCATTTGGAACCGGTCAGGCATGGATTGCTATTGGACTGTTTATTGGAACGGTCTGCAACTGGATATTTATTTCCGGAAGACTGCGCAGATATACCATCCGTGCCAATAACTCCCTGACTTTACCGGAGTATTTCCAGAATCGTTTCCATGATAAGAAGAATGTGTTGTTGTGTATTTCTTCTATAGTAATAGTCGTATTCTTTCTGGTATATACTGCATCTGCATTTGCAGCAGGCGGAAAATTGTTCCATGCAGTAACCGGTGTTGATTATACCGTAGCTTTAACCATCGGTGCAGTTGTTATTTTACTGTATACCTTCATGGGAGGTTTTATGGCAGTATGTGTAACAGACTTTATTCAGGGAATGCTGATGCTGGTTGCACTTCTTGCGGTGCCTCTGATGGCATATGCGGTGGTAAGTGGCAATGGCGGATTAAGAGAACTTTTAGATGCCAGCGGAGTAGCAGGAGGAAGCGATTCCTATATGAGCCTCTGGCAGAATGGTGGAGAGCCATATCGTGCCATCGATATTATTTCACAGCTCGCATGGGGATTGGGATATTGCGGAATGCCTCATATCCTGACCAGATTTATGGCGGTAAAGAGCCAGAAAGAATTAAATAAATCCAAAGGTATTGCAATTGTCTGGGTAGCATTATCCTTAACCTTTGCCTGCATCATCGGTGTGGTTGGAAGAGCGTACCTGTATCCGGAAGTGCTTGGAAGCGCCGGGGCAGATTCTGCGGAAAATGTATTCATTAATATGATTACACATTTGTTTACGAAGCAGTATGCATTGCCGTTTGTTGCAGGAATCTTCCTGTGCGGAATCCTTGCAGCAATTATGTCTACTGCAGATTCACAGCTTTTAGTAACTGCATCTTCCGTATCAGAAGATATATACAAAGGTGTAGTAAATAAAGAAGCAAGTGATAAAAAGGTTCTTATGGTCAGTCGTATTACAGTAGTGGTAGTTGCGATTATTGCTTATATCATTGCACTGAATCCGAACAACTCCATTATGGGACTGGTATCCAATGCATGGGCAGGCTTTGGCGCTGCATTTGGACCACTGGTAGTATTGTCACTATTCTGGAAGCGTACGAACAAACCGGGAGCAATTGCAGGAATTGTATCCGGTGGTGTGGCAGTTATCATCTGGGATTATATTCCTTTGATGAAAAACGCAGACGGTGCCATGGTAACACTTGGAACCGGAACCGGAATCTATTCCCTTCTGGTAGGATTCTTCTTAAGTTTAATCTGTATCGTAATTGTGAGTCTTTGTACCAAAGCTCCAAACGAAGAAATGCAGAAAGAATTTGCAGACGTTGCTGACAAGAGCATAGAATTATAATAGAAAAGAAAAGCTGTTTATTTGCAAGGGGCAAAAGGGTGCCGGCAAGTAAACAGCTTTTTATAATGAAAAAACAAGGCAGAAGTGAAAATACCGAAAAAAAGATAGAAAATGGATTGTATACAAAAAAATACAATTTTTCTGAAAAAAGTATTGCAAAAGCGAAACCTGTCGTGTATACTAATCCTTGCTGTGACATTGATAGCGTAGAAGCGTGAGGTTGCTGCCCGCTGTGGCAGGTTTTCCGTGGAGCGAATGTCAAGTTAGGAAACTGGCGACAAGTCACTGTATCACGAATATGGTCTACAGAGGTAGAAACAACGTGTGTAAAGCTTATGACACACACGGAGAAGTGTACAGTCACCGCTTGTCGTACTGAATTAAAGTGCGAAAAGGAGGCGACTTTTTTTATGGCAAGTCAAGTAATGAGAATCACATTGAAAGCTTATGATCACAAATTAGTAGATTCATCAGCAAAAAAAATCATCGAGACTGTAAAGAAAAACGGATCACAGGTGAGCGGACCGGTGCCGCTGCCAACTAAGAAAGAGGTAGTTACTATTCTTAGAGCAGTACACAAGTACAAAGATTCCAGAGAACAGTTCGAGCAGAGAACTCATAAGAGACTGATTGATATCATTGCTCCGACACAGAAAACAGTTGATGCATTATCAAGATTAGAAATGCCGGCTGGTGTCTACATCGATATCAAAATGAAATAAAGTCAAAACAAGTAGTAAATCCTGAGGGGCCGCAAGGCTTTCTAGGATGAACGGGAAACCGTTCCGCTGTAGAAAAAACAGGAGGAAAGATAATGAAGAAAGCAATTTTAGCAACAAAAGTCGGAATGACTCAAATCTTCAATGCAGACGGCGTATTAGTGCCGGTAACTGTATTACAGGCTGGTCCTTGTGTAGTAACACAGATTAAAACTGTTGAAAACGACGGATACAGTGCAGTACAGGTTGGTTTTGTTGACAAGAAAGAAAAAGTTGTAAACAAAGATGCCAACGGTAAGAAAGAAATCAGAAACAGACATGGCGTAAACAAAGCTGAAATGGGACATTTCAAAAAAGCTGGTGTGTCTGGAAAGAGATTTGTAAGAGAGTTCAAGCTTGAAAATGCAGCTGATTATAATCTTGCAGATGAAATCAAAGCAGATATCTTTGCAGAAGGCGATCATGTAGACGCAACTGCAATTTCTAAAGGTAAAGGATTCCAGGGCGCTATTAAGAGACTTGGTCAGCATAGAGGACCTATGGCTCACGGTTCTAAATTCCATCGTCATCAGGGTTCCAATGGTTCCTGTTCTACACCTAGCCGTGTATTCAAGGGCAAAGGAATGCCGGGACATATGGGAAGCGTTAAGATTACAACTCAGAACCTTGAAGTTGTAAGAGTAGACGCAGAGAACAACCTGCTTTTAATCAAAGGTGCTGTTCCAGGACCTAAGAAAGCTTTAGTAACAATCAAAGAATCAGTAAAAGCAGCAAAATAGTGCATTTAAGAAAGGAGGAACACACAGATGGCTAAAGTATCTGTTTATAATATGGAAGGCAAAGAAGTTGGCAATATGGACTTAAACGATGCTGTATTCGGTGTAGAAGTAAATGAACACTTAGTACACATGGCAGTCCTGCAGCAGCTTGCAAATAACCGCCAGGGAACACAGAAAGCTAAAACGCGTTCCGAAGTACGCGGCGGTGGTAGAAAACCATGGAGACAGAAAGGAACTGGTCATGCTAGACAGGGTTCCATCCGTGCTCCACAGTGGACAGGCGGCGGCGTTGTGTTCGCACCGGTTCCGAGAGATTATTCTTTCAAAATGAACAAAAAAGAAAAAGCAGCAGCGATGAAATCCGTTTTATCTTCTAAAGTAAATGAGGAAAAACTTATCGTTGTAGATTCTCTTGATATGGAAGCTCCAAAGACAAAAGAGATGAAGCAGATTCTTAGTAATTTGAAAGCTGAAAAAGCGTTGGTAGTAGTTGATGGTGATGCATCAAACGCAATTCTTTCTGTTAGAAACATTCCGACAGCAAGAGGTGTGTACAACAATTCTATTAGTGTTTACGACGTATTGAAGTATGACACAGTAGTCATTACCAAGAGCGCTGTAAAAGCAATCGAGGAGGTGTACGCATAATGGCAGATTTAAGATATTATGACATTATTGATAAACCGGTTATCACAGAGAAATCTATGGCTGGTATGGAATATAAAAGATATACATTTTATGTTCATACAGAAGCTACAAAGTCCCAGATTAAAGAGGCAGTAGAAAAGATGTTCCCTGGAACCAAAGTTGCGAAAGTAAACACCATGAATTTGGATGGTAAAAAACGCAGACGTGGTATGGTAGTTGGCAAGACAGCAAAGAAGAAAAAAGCGATTGTTCAATTGACAGAGGACAGTGCTGATATTGAGATTTTTGAAGGACTTTAAATCGAAAGGAGTGTAACAAATGGGAATCAAAACTTATAACCCATATACCCCTTCTAGAAGAAACATGAGCGGTTACGATTTCGAAGAGATTACAGCATCTACTCCGGAGAAATCCCTGACAACTTCTTTGAAGAAGCATGCAGGACGTAATGCGCAGGGAAAAATCACAGTGAGACATCACGGTGGTGGTTCTAGAAGAAAATACAGAATTATCGACTTTAAAAGAAATAAGGATGGTATTCCGGCAACCGTTAAATCGATTGAGTACGATCCAAACAGAACAGCAAACATTGCATTGATTTGTTATGCAGATGGAGAAAAGAAATACATTCTTGCTCCTGTAGGACTTAAAGTAGGACAGACCGTTATGAACGGTGCCGAAGCTGAAATTAAAGTCGGAAACTGCATGGAATTAAAAGATATGCCGGTTGGTACACAGATTCACAACATCGAGATGTATCCTGGTCATGGCGGACAGCTTGTTCGTGCTGCTGGTGTAAGTGCACAGCTCATGGCTAAAGAAGGCAAATATGCAATTATCCGTATGCCATCTGGCGAGATGAGAATGGTGCCAATCGTGTGCCGTGCTTCCATCGGTCAGGTAGGAAATACAGAGCATAACCTTGTAAACATCGGTAAAGCAGGACGTAAACGTCATATGGGTATCCGCCCAACAGTTCGTGGTTCTGTCATGAACCCGAATGACCATCCACACGGTGGTGGTGAAGGTAAAGCACCTGTTGGTCGTCCGGGACCATGTACACCTTGGGGCAAACCTGCTCTTGGTTACAAGACAAGAAAGAAAAACAAACAGTCGAATAAGATGATTATCCGTCGTAGAGATGGTAAAGCGCTTAGTAAGTAATTTGGCGCAGAACCGAAATAAAGGAGGTAAAACGTAGTGTCACGTTCATTAAAAAAAGGACCATTCGCTGATGCGCATCTGTTGAAGAAAATTGATGCCATGAACGAATCCGGAGATAAAACAGTAATTAAAACCTGGTCACGTCGTTCCACTATCTTCCCTAGCTTCGTGGGTCACACGATTGCAGTCCATGACGGAAGAAAACATGTACCGGTATATGTGACAGAAGATATGGTAGGTCACAAACTTGGTGAGTTCGTTTCTACAAGAACTTACAGAGGTCATGGAAAAGACGAGAAGAGAGGTTAAAACGTTGCGGATGACGGACGTTTTTAAGAAATGAAAGTTTCAATGTATGAATGTATGAAAGGAGGTTTCTGAAAAGTGGCTAAAGGACATAGATCACAGATTAAGAAAGAAAGAAACCAGAACAAAGATACAAGACCATCTGCTAAACTGTCACATGCCAGAATTTCTGCTCAGAAAGCAGGATTCGTATTGGATGCAATCCGTGGCAAAGATGTACAGACTGCACTTGGTATTTTGGAATACAATCCAAGATATGCATCATCAGTAATTAAGAAATTATTGAATTCTGCCATTGCAAATGCTGAGAACAACAATGGCATGGACCCGGAAAATCTCTACGTTGATGAGTGCTTTGCCAACAAGGCAACTACAATGAAGAGAATCAGACCAAGAGCTCGTGGTATGGCATACCGTATTGAGAAGAGAATGTGCCACATTACCATCATCTTGAATGAAAGATAATGAAAGGAGATTAAGATGGGACAGAAGGTAAATCCACACGGTTTAAGAGTCGGCGTTATCAAAGACTGGGAATCCAGATGGTTTGCAGATGACGAGAATTTCTCCGACAACTTAGTAGAAGATTATAAAATCCGTGAATTTTTAAAGAAAAAATTGTATCATGCCGGTATTTCCAAAATTGAGATCGAAAGAACAAACGATCGCGTAAAAGTTTTGGTATACACAGCAAAACCAGGTGTTGTTATCGGTAAAGGCGGCGCTGAAATCGAGAAGTTGAAAGGTGAACTTGCTAAATATTCTACGAAGAAAGTGCTTGTTGACATCAAAGAAGTAAAAAGACCGGATAACGATGCACAGTTGGTTGCAGAAAATATCGCACAGCAGCTTGAGAATCGTATTTCTTTCCGTCGTGCAATGAAATCCTGCATGGGAAGAGCTATGAAAGCTGGCGCAAAGGGAATCAAAACTTCCTGCTCCGGACGTTTGGGCGGTGCCGACATGGCTCGTACAGAGTTCTACAGCGAAGGAAACATTCCGTTGCAGACACTTCGTGCTGATATTGATTATGGATTTGCAGAAGCAAATACAACTTATGGTAAGATTGGTGTTAAGACATGGATCTACCATGGTGAGGTACTTCCAACCAAAGGTAAAAAACCAGCTAAGGCTAGTTCAAAGGAAGGGAGCGATAAATAATGTTAATGCCTAAAAGAGTAAAACGTCGTAAACAGTTCCGTGGTTCCATGAAGGGTAAAGCCCTCAGAGGAAACAAAATTAACTACGGTTTCAGATGCTGCATCAACAATTCAGAACAAGATTTCTACATACATTACAGGCTCTGAAATCAACATGTATGCAAAAATTTACTCAAAAATTCATACTGAATTCGGGCTTGATTCTAATGGCAAGATAATCTTTCAAGAATCTTCAACCCAGGAAGTTTACGATTACCTCAAAGATCAGATTGTTACAGACATGACAGAACAATATCCTGACGAAGTCGCAGCTCTAGGTGGAGCAGAAGGACTTGAAAGAATTTTGCAGGCTGCATGGATTGAAACTTACAGTTCTTTCAATTCTTCTCAGAGCAACGACACAAAAGCTTTTGTTAATAAAGTTGTTGCTAATCTGAAAACTATCCTTAGCAAAATCAGCAATAATCAAGATTTATTAGAAGTCTACACAGGAAAAGCTAACTAC
>ERZ780148.1165-NODE-1165-length-18691-cov-2.869822_pt1 | contig 18691 bp, 15 predicted proteins | sample MGYA00510984_ERZ780148 | MGnify/ENA primary metagenome ERZ780148 (study PRJEB29588, sample SAMEA2160902) | human gut metagenome | biome: human gut; feature: human-associated habitat; material: faeces | place: Denmark | collected 2008/2010 ...
CGCAACCTTGATTTCCGGGCGCGATTCTTTTAGTTTTTTGACGATGCCCAAATTCCCGAGAACGTGTTCCTCGGCGGTTTCGCGTACGCAACAAGTATTAAACACGATTATATCGGCGGTTTCTTGCGATTTCGCTTCTTCGTAGCCTTTTTCTCTTAAAATGCCTGCGAGTTTTTCGGACTCGTGAACGTTCATCTGACAGCCGTATGTATTTATAAAGTATCTTCCGAGCATATAGCCTCCGCACACCATTATACCTTGTTTCGACAAAAAAGTACAGCAATTAGGTCGGTATATATAACTTTTTATAAATTCTCGCTTGGTTTTTCGCGCGATTGATAAATACTATCGATATGAAAAAACGATGCAAAACGCTTGCGGCGATTATATGCGGTCTACTGCTTCTCACAGTCGTTTCGGTTTCGGCAGCAGCGCTGATTATCGAACCGCGCGTTAAGATCGACGGGTTTGCGGAACTTGATCGCGCTCGACTCGATAACGTTTCTAAAACGGTAACGATACTCGATCGCAACAATAAACCCGTAGTGAATCCCATATACGATAACAATAAGATATACACCGAAATAACCGATTTGCCGTCGTACGTGCCGGCGGCGTTCGTGGCAGTCGAGGACAAACGATTTTATTCGCATCACGGCGTGGACTATCTGAGAATAATGTCCGCGGCTAAAAACAATATCTTTTCTAAAAGTTTAAAAGAAGGCGCTTCGACGATTTCTCAGCAATTGATAAAGAATACGCACCTTAAAAACGATAAGACGTTTTCGCGTAAGATTCAGGAAATCAGGATTGCTCGCGATCTCGAGCGCCACTATTCTAAGTCGCAGATACTAGAAATGTATCTTAATATCCTCTACTTCGGCAACAATCTTTACGGAATAGGTACGGCATCGGAAATTATGTTCGGTAAGTCAGCCGATAAACTAACGCTTGCTGAAAGCGCTACCCTTGCGGGAATAATAAACAGCCCCGCCGAACTCAACCCCTATATCCACCCGGACAAAACGAAAGCGCGACGCAATCTCGTACTCAAGCGTATGCGTGAACAAAATCTTATTTCGGAAAACGATTATTCCGACGCGACGAAAGTCGAACTTACGTTAGATAAACGGTCGATTACAATCAATCAATACGTCAATAATTGCATTGCCGAAGCGAAAAAAATCTTAATGAAAGACAAGTCCGATATTTTCGGTGAAGGTTATGAGATCGGAACTTATTACGACGGCGAATTACAGTCTTTTTCCGATAATATTGTGTCGTCTTTTACCATTTCGGGCGCTGAACTAGACATTATAATCGCAGAGAATGCGAGCGGAAACTTTATCGTGAACTCGTCCGATTCGAAACGCGATTTGTCCGGTGTTAAAAGACAGCCCGGTTCCACTCTAAAGCCGTTCGTGTGTTACGCGCCCGCGTTGGAAACAAAGACGATTTATCCCGTCACGCCTATTTTAGACGAAAAAACAGCATTCGACGGTTGGACGCCGTCAAACTTTAACGACAAATACTACGGATGGGTAAGCGTGGAAGAAAGTTTGGTGCGCTCGCTTAACGTTCCGGCGGTGAAACTTATGGAAAGTAACGGCGTGATTAACTCTAAAAGCGTAGCGAAAAAATTCGGTATCGAGTTCGATAAAGACGATAATTCTTTGGCGCTCGCACTTGGCGCAATGACAAACGGAGTGACTTTGAATTCGCTTGTCGACGCGTACAGAACGTTGGCAAACGGCGGAGAATACTCGGAGGGTCGATACGTTCGGTTTATAAAAGACAAAAACGGCAATTACGTTTACCGCGCGGGGCAACCGAATTTCAAGCGAGCGATTTCTGAGGATAACGCGTGCTTACTGACGAAAACATTGCAAAAATGCGCGGAAAATGGCACTGCAAAACAAATTAAATACGCGCAAAGCCACGCCGCAGCCAAAACAGGTACGGTCGGAAGCAAGGACGGAAACAGCGACGCTTATTGCGTTGCCTACACTCCGAATTATACGGTTGCGGTAAGAATAAGCGCAAAAGGAGACGAATTGCTTTCCAACGAGTGCGCCGGCGGAACTCTTCCTGCTAAAACCTGTAAAATAATTCTCAAAAAACTCGGAGATAAAAGTGACTTTATCGTGCCCGAAACAGTAGTAAAACTGTACGTGGACTTAAATGAATTAACCGTTAATCAAAAAGTTTTGCTTGCCGGCGACGATATTAAGCCGGAGAACAAACTCGGCGCGTATTTTTCGAGTGCGAACATTCCGCGTGCGTATTCTACTCCTCGCACTTATATCGAAAACGATAGTATTTTAGATTACTACGATAACTTTACGATAGTTGATTGAAATGGTAAAGTGCATAAAACAAGTCTGCGCCTAGTGCGCGGACTTGTTTTATGCTTTTTGTTTTTCGGTTATGCTATGGTTATTACTTCCATTCCCGCAACCGCTTCGTCTATAAGCGCGTCCATATCTTTAATGCGAGTTTCTTCGTGTTCTACTCTTTTTGCCGACGGATGCGTGACCGGCGCGTCAGGTAAGAAAACCGTGCAACAATCTTCGTACGGCAAAATCGAAGTTTCGAAAGTGCCGATTCTTCTTGAGATTTCTATAATTTCGTCTTTATCCATACCGATAAGCGGACGGAAAATCGGCAATTCTTTTACCATAGCGTTGGTTACGTTGATGCTTTCGAGCGTTTGGCTTGCGACTTGTCCGAGACTTTCGCCGTTTACGATGCAGTGACAATCGCGCATGAGTGCCACTCGTTCGGCAATACGCATCATAAAGCGTCTTACGAGCGTTATCATGTACGAAGAATCGCAACTGCGGTGAATTTCTTCCTGAATCTTAGTGAACGGAATACAAATCAGATTGATTTCGCCCGTGTAGTCCGACATGATCTTTGCCAAGTCGATGACCTTTTGTTTTGCAAGTTCGCTCGTATATGGATATGAATGGAAATGTATTGCATCCAACTGTAAGCCGCGTTTCGACATCATGTAGCCGGCGACCGGGCTGTCGATACCTCCGGAAAGCATCAGCAATCCCTTGCCCGCAGTTCCGACCGGCATGCCGTTTGCGCAAAGTATTTTATCGCGGTACACGAAAGTGCCGCCGTCCTCGCGAACGTCCGCGTAAATGATAAAGTCCGGATCGAACAAATCGACGGTAAGATCGGGATATTTATCGAGCACTCTTCCGCCGAGTTCAGTAGCGAGTTCGATTGAAGTCATCGGAAACGTTTTATCTGCGCGGTTGACGGTTATTCTGAACTTTCCGCTTGGCTTGGCAAGAGCGACTACCGCATCCGAAATTGCATCCAAAGTACTTTCCGTCTTTTCGGCAACGGAAATCGAGTGTATGCCGAAAACTTGTTTAAGTCGCTTTATTATTTCGTTTTCCGTTTCGGGACGGTATGCGGAAACGACGTAACGGCTTCTTTTGTAAGTGAACTCATATTCAAGGCCTGAAAGTTTGCGCTTAATATTCGAAATCAGTTTATTTTCGAAGAAACGTTTGTTTTTGCCTTTTAAGTGTATTTCGCCGTAGCGAATAAGTATTACTCTATCCAACTCTGCCACCTCTTAATTTTTCAACGTTAGTTCGTATGACTTCTACCGCACGGACTATTTCTTCCGGAGTCGTTTCAGGTGATAAACCGATACGCAACGCGCCGTCGATTTCTTTCTGAGATATACCCATGGCGGACAATACTCTGTTCCCGCTATGCTTGCTCGAGCATGCGGAGCCGCGCCCGATAATCACGCCGTCGGCGGCGCAAAGCGTTTGAACTATTTCCGCTTTCGTACCCAAAGCGGTAAATGAGGTTATCATTCCGGTATTCGGTGCATTCTCTGCTATGATTTTTACGCTTGGGATATTTTTTAATTCGTTAATCAGTAACGTGCGATTTTTTACGATTCGAGCGTTATCATGTCGCTCGCGATAAATTCTCGTCGCTACACCCAGTGCGGCAATTCCCGCAACGTTTTCGGTTCCGGAGCGCAGACCGCTTTCTTGTCCGCCGCCGTAAATAAACGGACGGATATTGAGTTTAGGCGAAATATATAACGCCCCCACGCCTTTCGGCGCGCCGATTTTGTGTCCGCTCAGCGAATACAAGTCAACGCCGTTTTTAAGTACGTCGTTGTCGATTTTTAAGTACGCTTGCACTCCGTCGGAGTGGAAAACGCAACGCGGCGAGATTGTTTTTGCGGTAGCGGTAAGCGCGGGTAGATCGTTGATGACTCCGGTTTCGTTTGATACGTGCATGATCGAAACCAGTCCGGTATTTTCGTCCATAACGGAATAAAGTGCTTCCGGGGTTACTATTCCGTTGCTGTCGAGCGGAACGAAACGAACGTCGACACCCGAACTTTTAAGCGCTTTTGCGCATTCGTATACGCACGCGTGTTCGCCGGATCCCACGACGATATTACCTTTCTTGTTTTTAAGTCCGAAAGTTAAAGCCCAGTTGTTCGCTTCCGTCGCGCATGAAGTGAAATAAATTGCATTGGGACTACAGTTCAGCGCGAAAGCGACCGAAGCTCGCGCCTCGGTAATAATTTTTTTTGCGGCTATGCCTCCGGGATAAGTTGACGACGGATTGAAATATTCTTCTCCGCATACTTTATCCATAGTCTTTATTGCTTCGTCGTAAACGCGCGTCGTTGCGGCGTTGTCAAAATATATCATTCTTGCGTTTCCGCCTTGTTTTTAAGTAATTTGATTGAATTATCGAATACGCTTAACGAAACGGTTTTTTTGAGATTTACGATAAATTCGTTATCGAGTTCGATCGTTACGAGTTTTTTCTCGCCGTCGTCTGACAACATAATGTATCCTAAAAGCGCGTCGTCGTTGCAGAATGCATGGATTTTTTTGATCGTTTTATCTATGTCGAACTTGTCGTACGCTTCGCTTTCCACGAGACCTATGGACGAAATTGCGGAAAGCGGAGTTTCGAGCATTTTTTTGCGTTTTTTACGATTTTCCACTCTTACTATGCGGAATATATCGCCGAGAATATAATAGTCGTATTCGGCGTTCAATCGCTTAAGAAGCCGCGTGAAAACTAGTAGCACGCATACCGGAAACGAAATTAAGACCAACGACGCAAATATGCATAAAGTAACGGCAAGCGCGCCCTTGTCGAACGGGATTGGTTGCCAAACGACAAAGAAATAGACTTCGATAACGAGCAAAACTATTGAAACGATTCTTATAACGTTAAAAACCGTGTTGCGTTTTTTATGCTTGTCTATCGACTCGTTGATTATATTTTTTTCGTAAAAAACTTCCATCGTGTTCTCCGCGCTTTGGTAAAAGATAAAATTTAACCGCTGCAATTATTCTATTATATAAGGATAGATGTAATCGGCACAATCGGGCGTTTAGTGGTCAATCGTGCGTGCCTACGCGTACATTATAGCATAGATTCGGTGTAAGTAAAAACGTTTTTAATAAAAATACAATGAAATTATCGAATTATTTAAGTGTGGCGATAGTAACGCCGTTGTCGCCCTCGCCGTATCTGCCGTAACGATACTCGGCGACGAGCGGACTTGACTTCAGATACGACTGAATGCCTCGCCCGAGTGCGCCGGTGCCTTTACCGTGTACTATGCGTAATATTTTTGCACCGTCCTCCCCGTTCATGGCGAGAATAAACGGTTCGATTGCTTCGATCGCTTCACTCACGGTCATGCCGATGACATTGATTTCTTTTTGAGTAAAACCGCCCGATTCGCCGCTTGTCGATTGTGATCCTGAAGATTTATTAACATTCTTGATCTTCTTGCCGGATTTGGTTGGCTGATCGGTTTTTCCTCCGTTTTGGATCGGCTTACCGAGATCTGAATATGCTGTCGAAGTTTTTATGAGCCCCATACGAACGATTGCTTTGCGTTTTTTAGGATCTGTCGAAACGATAGACCCTACGGCGTTGAGACTTTTAACGACAACCTCGACGCCGGGCTTAATTTCTTCGTTCGCAATCGGATCGCAGAGCATTTCCGTGTCGTCTTCGTTAAGTTTGAACGCAAGCCCTTCTAATTCGTTTCGCAACTTTTTTGCTTTCAGCAAAGCGGCTTCGTCGCTGAGTCGAATCTGTTCGTTCATTTCTTCGATGATTTCGTTTGCTCGTTCCATTGAGCCCGATACGAGTCGTTTTGTTTCGGCGGCGGCATTTGCGCGGATCTTATCGAGCGCCGCATTAAGTTGCGTTCTCGTTTTCTCGATTTCGGCGCGTTCGGCGCTGATTGCCGCTTTTATCGCGCGGGTTTCTTCCAGTTCTGTCAGTGACCTGTTTTTAATGTTTTCGGCGTTTTGCAAGACTTTTTCGAACTTTATTTTTTCTTCCGAAATCGTATTTCGCGCGTATTCTATTATTTCCGGGTTTAACCCGAGGCGTTTTGCTATTTTAAGCGCGTTGCTTGTGCCGGGCATTCCGATTATGAGCTTATACGTCGGTGAAAGCGTATTTTCGTCGAATTGCATGCAAGCATTCTGCGCTTGCGGACAAGTCATTGCAAACTCTTTCAATTCGTCGTAATGCGTCGTAAATATTGCGGTCGCGCCGACGTTTACCGTATATTTGACTATTCCGACGGCAAGCGCGGCTCCTTCGGTCGGATCAGTACCTCCGCCAACCTCATCCAACAACACAAGTGATTTCGGAGTCATGTTTTCGGTAATCTTAATAAGGTTTTTGACGTGTGACGAAAACGTACTCAGTTCGTTTTCGATACTTTGCTCGTCGCCTATATCTGCAAAAATATCGTCAAACACACAGATTTTGGCTTTAACGCAAGGGAGATATAACCCGAAATACGCCATTAAGCAAAACAGCCCTACCGTTTTTAAGCATACGGTCTTGCCGCCGGTGTTCGGACCGGTTATAAGAAGAATTTTAAAATCGTTACCACATTCGATATCGATGGGCACGACTTTTTCGTTGTCGATAAGCGGGTGTCGTGCTGCGTCTAATTTAATTGCGTTTTTGTCGGAAATTTCGGGTAAAATGCCGTGAATTTTAATAGAATACTTCGCCTTACAGAATACTTTGTCTATAATAATGCATATGTTTTGACAGATAAAAGTTGAATCCGCACCTAGCGCCACGCGATCGGATAACGCTCGTAATATTCTTTCAACCTCCGCTTGCTCTTCTGCCATCGCAAAGCGCAGTTCGTTATTGAGTTCGACTATTGCAAACGGTTCTACGAACACCGTGGAACCGGTCGCAGAACGATCGTGTACGAGTCCCGGAACTTCTCCTCTACATTCGGATTTAACGGGTAAAACGTATCTTCCTTCTCTTATTGTAACAAGATTGTCTTGTAGATATTTTGACGAATCGTTGGTTCTTGTGTAACTGAGTAGCTTTTCTTTTAACTTTGCATTTAGACTTAGGATTTTTTTACGAAGTCCGTAAAGTTTGTCGCTGGCGGTATCGCTCATTTCGAAATCGCTGAGAATTATATCGTAAATATCTTTTTCCAACGTTTTGTCGATTATTGCGCCGTTTACTATTTCTTTCAGTAAAATTATTTCTTCGGTGGCACGGTTTATAGCGGTTTGGGCGATACGCGCGCTTTTAAGCAATTTTCCGACCTTTAACAGTTCCGACATCGATAACGTAGAGTCTTTCTTTGCTTTTTCAAGTATTTCGGTAACGTCGTCAAACGCACATACCGGATTTAAGAGCAGTTTGTTCAACATAACGTCCGCTTCGCGTGTAAGCGAAAGGTTTCGTTCTATTTCATATTTATCGAACGACGGCGCGGAGTTTTGTATTTCTTCCGCGGTAAGCGACGATGCGGCATATTCTGCAACCGCATCTTTGACTTTATCGAATTCTAATAATGCGTAAACTTTGTTGTTCGGCATATCGACTCTCCGTATAATTATTCCCATACCGGAAATGTGTGATTAACTTATTTTTGCGGCGTTGGATGCGTTTATAAATTTTTAAGTAGCGTTTTGATTTCTAAACAATCGCATGTACGAAACGTATCGTATTGTTGCGTAAATGAAAAGGTTATTTTTGAACATATAATCTAATCCAACTTTTTTGCAAAGTAACCTCTCGTTATCGGCATCATGACGGGCTTTTCGTTACGTCGTAACGCGTCGATTACGGTATTGCGTAGACTTGGTTCAATTCCGATAAAGTCAACAATTTTACGAGTAATTTTCAACTTATCGCATAGATCGAACGCGCAAATAGGATTACAATTAAGTAATTGCGAATAACAATACCCTGCTTTATAGAAAATTACGTCAAATTCGTTCGATCTGTCTGAAATCATGAGGGGTTCATGGTTGCAATGTAGACATTTGCCTCCGTTCAACGTTTTCTTCGGGCAATGTGCAAACGTCATAATCGGATACTTCCCGAAAACGTAAGCGTAATTTCCTCTGAAGTCTTTTCCGTCGTATTCAACGGATATAATTTTTCTAGCAGGGAAATCGGGATTAACTACGTTCATCGCGCTTCCGAGCAAATAGTTTTTGTTTTTACATAATTCAAGTTCGCCGATATTATTGATAATTACGTTTTTTACGTTTTCGTCCGATAGAATTTTGTTGATAATATCACCGTCACACCCGCGAATCATGATCGGCAGATCTAAATATACTCTCTTACCGGTTTTGCTTTCTATGTTTTTAATTGTCGACGCAACGGTTTCGTTGTATTTGCGTGGAAAGTAAATTGCCGCGTCATATTCGTCTGCGGCCGCCAATAAAAAATTACAGTCGTCGGATTTGAATATAATGTTTTCGTTTTCCGTGTTAACCGTATATTTTGGGTTGTTTCCCGCGAAATCTGCGTTTGGCAAAATCTTTTTAATTAACTCAAATTTTCGATTAAAATCGTCGTTATAAGAACTTTCGCGTAAGATCACCCCATTAAGTTTGTTTTTTGCTTCGTAATCGATTATAATTTCGTTTTCGAGAAGTTCGTAAACCTTTCTGCGGAGCGCGTTCAGTGTGGATTTCGCTATAAACGCATCGCTTGGCAAATTACAAACGAAATCGGATAAAACAAATTCGGTATCGCCGGTTTTGTTAAAACAATCTTTAATCGTTTCGGCGGTTATCGGCGCGTTTTTTGCCTTTTCTACGATAAAATCCGAACGAACCGTTACGGTTTGTCTATTCTCCGTTGTGGTAATAACGACTGCAGGTTCGTTTATTTTACAAGAAAAATCGACGTTAATCGGAATTTTTTTCGTTCTCGAGTTAATACGTTTCAAAAGTTCCGAATCCGAAGTAATGCGAACTTCGTCGCCGACTTTTACCGAACCTTCGAAACTCGTTTTATAACCGTCGGATGAAACGCTTGCGTTTCCGCTTTCGATTCCGTTTCGAATAAATTTTATACCGTCGCCGGTCTTAAGCGGGGAATCGAGTTTTAGCGTTGCGATTTTTCCGTTTACGGATTTGACCGTTCCGATTTTTACGCCGACGTGTCCTTGTATATTCGGATATATAACGTTTTCCGTGGGGTTATCGAGATATGCGTGGCAACCGTTTCCGCGATTGAAAAGCGCGTTGAGATCGCGCACGTCATCGTCGGATCCGGACAACAACGTCTTATAATGCCTCGTTGCTTCCCCCACGTATTCGGCGCGTCGCATGCGACCCTCTATTTTAAACGAAGTAACGCCCGCTTTGATAAGCGCGTTAATCCGATCGGATTCGTTAAGATCTTTTGCCGATAAGAAATAACCTTCTCTTTTTTCAACGGAATACTTTTTGCGGCAGAATTGTAAGCATTTGCCGCGATTTCCGCTAAGTCCGGTTGCAAGCGAAGAAAAGTAGCAATTCCCCGAAAATGCAACGCAAAGCGCGCCGTGCACAAAACATTCTATTTCGAGTTTCGTTTTCCTTTTGATTTCGCGTATATCCTCGAGTAAAACTTCGCGCGAGAGTATTACGCGTTTTGCCCCGAGTTTTTCCGCAATAATCGCGCCGGCTGCGTTATGAACGCCCGCTTGTGTACTTAAATGCACTACTATGTCTGGCATAGTAGTGTGTAAAATACTTAAAAATGCAAGATCTTGCACGATAATAGCGTCAATTTCCGTTGTTACCGCACGTTTTACGGTATTCAGAGCGCTTTCATACTCTTCCGGTTTAATGACAGTGTTGACAGCAAGGTAAACCTTTACGCCGAACAAGTGGCAATAACGAACCGCTTCCGCCAATTGCTCAAACGTAAAGTTTCCCGCTTTTGCCCTTGCGCTGAACATGGGCGCACCCAAATAAACCGCATCGGCGCCGTTGACGACTGCCGCGCGCAGACTATCCGGGTTGCCCGCGGGCGCAAGCACTTCTATTCCGTTGTTCGGATTGTTTGTCAAATTATCTCAGTTTCGCACCGTAGGTTTCGTCAAGCGCGGTAACGGTTTTGCTCATAATTTCTTGGATCTGAGAGTCTACTAAAGTTCCTTCGTCAGAACGGAGTCTGATGTTGAACGCTACGCTCTTTTTACCTTTTTCGATCTGTTCGCCGGAATACACGTCAAACAATTCAACCGATTCGCAATAGTTTCCGCAAGCGGACTTGATGCAGTCGACGAGATCTCCTACAGCCGTTTCTTTATCTACAGTTACGGCAAGGTCGCGATCGACGGACGGGAATTTAGGAAGCGACTTGAATTGAACGACAGGCGTTTGCTTATCGATAAAACCGCTCATATCGATTTCGGCAACGAACACGTCTTCGCCTATTCCGTAAGTTTCGGCAACTACTGGGTGAATTTTTCCGAACGAGCCGATCTTACTGCCGTTCACGATAACGTCCGCAGAGATTCCCGGATGCAAATAAGCGCTTAAAGAACGTACTAATTTATAGTCTGCAACGTAATCTTTAAGGATTTTCTCTACCGCCGCTTTTAAAGTGTAGAAACTTTCTTCCTTGCCGGAATAAGCGACGCACAGAGTATCGTGCTCGTCCGGAAGTTCGGTAAGAGGCAATGCGTGAGGTAAGTACGTTTTGGCGATTTCGTAAATTCTGAAGTCGCCGTTCTTTCTGGAACGGTTGGTGTAAACTGCGTTGAGAATACTGCCGACGAGCTCGGTACGTATAACGGAAAATTCTTCGCTCAGCGGATTGATAATGCGAATTACGTTGCGTTCAGGAGCGTCTGCCGGATAACGAAGTTTATCGAATTGGTTGGGATTGATAAACGAGTAAGTACAGCACTCGTACGCTCCGAATGCATAAAGCTTATTCTTAATATCGTCGATATTCTTTTGGCGTACGGAAACGCCGCCCGCAGACGGATGCGAGGCTTTCAAAAGATCGGAAGTAAGCGAATCATAGCCGTAGAAGCGGATAATTTCCTCGGCAAGATCGGTATAATTGTCGATATCTTCGCGGAACAACGGAACCGAGCAAATCATATCGGAGCCTTTCGTTTCGACCTCGAATTCGAGCGATTTTAATATCGAAGTCATTACGTTTTGTTTGATTTCGATACCGAACAAATCATTGATTTTTTTTGCGTTCGTACGGATAACCTTTACTTCGGGTTTCACTACGCCGTCCTCGGTTGCAAGCGCGGTAACCTTACCGGCTTTTAACTTATGAAATAACGCAAGCGCGCGTTCTCTGCCAAGTTCCACACTGCTGTAATCGACGCCTTTCTCGTATCGAGCGGACGAATCGGAGCGCAGGCCGAGCGAACGCGAAGTACCGCGGACGCTTTCTTTTGCGAAGCGCGCCGACTCTAAAAATACGGTTTTGGTTTCGTCGTTGATTCCGCTGTATTCTCCGCCCATAACGCCGGCAATTGCAAGCGGCTTGCTTTTATCGGCGATAACGAGCATTTTATCGGTCAATTCGTACTCTTTTCCGTCTAAGGCAACTATCTTTTCGCCGTTTTCGGCGTGGCGTACGACTATTTTCTCGTCGAGCTGCGATAAATCAAATGCGTGAAGCGGTTGACCGATTTCTATAAGAACGTAGTTCGTTATGTCGACGACATTGTTTATCGGGCGAATTCCGACCATGCGTAATCTGTCGCGCATCCACTTCGGCGACTTCGCTATTTTAACGTCGGTAACCAGTCTGCCGGTATACAACGTGCATATATTTTTGTCCCATACTTCTGCATGCGGAATGTCTGCAATATTCGTATCGTAAACCTTGTACGACAACGTCGGGCGCTTGGCTTTTTTACCATAAAGCGCGGCAACTTCTCTCGACAGTCCGTAGATCGACTGGCAATCGGCACGGTTTGCGGGGATTGAAACGTCGAGCACGTAATCGTTAAGTCCGAGTACGTCTTTGATATCCGCGCCGAGTTCGGTGGCTGCGGGCAAAATCAGTATACCGTTGACTTCCGCCCCTTCTATGACGGAATCGTCTATCATAAGTTCTCCGCCTGAACAGAACATACCGTAACTCATTACGCCGCGAAGTTCGCTGGCAACGATATGCTTACCGGACGGCAAGTCGGAATTATCGAGCGCGACGGGCACTTTGTCGCCGACGTTTACGTTGGTAGCGGCGGTTACGATAGTCGTGATTTCGCTGCCCATGTCGACGGTACAGATACGAAGTTTATCTGCGGAAAAATGCTTCTTTATATCGATGATTTTTCCGACTTTGACGTTGTTTATGTTTTTTCCGGTATAGATTATTTCTTCGACTTCGAAACCGATTCCGAGAAGTTTTGCCGAAAGCTCTTCGGGTGTGGCGTCGATGTTTACAAAATCTTTTAACCAACTAAGAGGTAATTTCATTTCTGTTTCTCCTTTCAGTTAAACTGCTTTAAAAACCGCAAATCATTCTCGAACTCGAGGCGCATGTCGTTGATACCGTAGCGAATCGTCGTGATACGGTCAAGACCTATGCCGAACGCAAACCCGGTATACTCGTCGGGATCGATACCGCAACCGGTCAAAACGTTACGGTTGACCATGCCCGCGCCAAGGATTTCAATCCAACCGGTACCTTTGCAAACTCTGCAACCTTTGCCGCCGCAATGCGGACAGGACGCGTCCACTTCTACACTCGGTTCGGTAAACGGGAAGTACGACGGACGGAATCTCGTCTTTGTCTTTTCGCCGAAGAAATACTGCGCGAACTTATCGAGTATGCCCTTAAGGTCGCACATCGTGATATGTTTGTCCACGACCAAGCCTTCGATCTGATGAAACACGGGCGAATGAGTCGCGTCAACGTCGTCCGAACGGAATACTCTGCCGATATTTATCATTTTGATAGGAGGTTTAACCTTTTCCATAGCGCGGATCTGCCCCGCCGAAGTCTGCGTTCTCAGCAGAATGTTGGGGGTTATATAGAAAGTATCCTGCATATCGCGAGCCGGGTGATCGTCGGGCATATTGAGCGCCTTGAAATTGTAGTAATCGGTTTCGATCTCGGGGCTGTCCAGCAGAGTAAATCCGAGCGACGTAAAGAAATTGACCACGCCGTTGCGTATTATGGTAATCGGATGCAAGCCGCCGAGTTTACGATCGGAACCTTCAATCGAAATGTCGATCTTCTCTTCCTCGAGTTTTCGTGCGAGTTCTTCCGCGTAAAGAGTCTTAAACTTTTCGTCGAAAGCCGCTTCGAGTCTGACTCGTGCGTCGTTTACGAGTTTGCCGGCAAGCGGTCTTTCTTCCGCGGGCAGATCTTTCATGGTTCTGAGTATGCCGGTAAGTTCGCCGGATTTACCAAGAACTTCCACTTTAACCGCGGCAAGTTCCTTATTGTCGCGAGCGCTTGCGATCTTCTCTTCGGCGAGAGCGACAATGTCGTTCAGTTTGTCTTTCATAAGTCCTCCAAAAAAATAAACCCCGAGAACGAGTCCCGGGGCGTCTTTGTAACGCTGTACCACCCAAGTTCGCTACGCGGCATATCTACGCGTAACCTTTGGTAATCGATAACGGAATTACCCGGACGAACCTAATAATCTCGCGATTTTCGTTTTCGCCGACTTTGCGGTGAATATTCTCGGCGCGTACACCCTTTCAGCAAGCGGGTGTTCTCTGTCATTTGCGCTTCATCTTATGCCGCATAATAACGTCATAATTAAATTCTAACACAAACCGAGCGGAAACGCAAGCGTTTTAACCGATTAAATCCATCATATCCTCCATCGTAGTGGCATTTAAGTATGTATCGGGCACTTTTCCGATAATTATGCTCTCGATAAGCAGTACTTCGGCGTTTGATTTTACTACGTCGCTAGCGCCCGGGATAATTATTTTTACCGTAGAATCCAACGATAAATAAATTTTATGTACGGTTTGGTTGATCCCTATTTCGATGAATTCGGATCTTAGTTTTGCTTCGACCGAGCCGACCGGAATTACCGTAACGTTAACGGCAGGACCTTTGCCCGATAAGAATGTAATACCGGACAACGATCCTATCGGAATGTTTACACCGCTCGTTTTCATTTCAGTAAGATCGCTTTGAGTTTGTGCAACGGAACGCTGAACGACCAAATTGACGCGCGAAGCGTTGACGCGAATATCGCTCACGTCGCCGTTAGCGTCGTGCTCGTACTCTACCATATCGACGAAAGACGGTTCGTCACGAAGAACTTCCGAAACCGCGCCGGTGACTGTGCTGACTGTGAGTGCGCGAACGCTTGCCTCCGCAACGGTTTTTACGACCGGAGTAACGACGAGCCGAATATAAACGATAGCCGCGACGAACAGCAAAATAACCGACGATACTATGATTATCGTCGGTTTCTTTTGCTTTCTGCGATATTTATAACAATTCCGATACCCGCGCATACGTTATTTATATGCGCGAAAGCACGAAATAGTGCGCTTTACTTGGACTTCGGTGAGAAGCACAGCGTTACGACGTAACTAGCCACTACCGCCGCGCCTATGCCGTAAGCGGTACGGACCAGTCCGCCGGCGAACGCTCCCGGAAATCCGTAAGTCCGCGCGTAAAGTATCGAACCTTTGGCTAGCGATGCGCCGAACCCGATAATCGGTACGCTGATACCCGCCTTGAGATACTCGTATAAAAAGTCGTAAACTCCGACTGCTTCGAGTAGTATGCCGCCGAGCAAAAATATAACGAGTATACGCGCTGGCGTAAGTCGGGTTTTAATAATAAGGATTTGCGCAAGCATACAGAAAAATCCGCCCGAACCGAATACTATAAGATAAGTCAGTAATTTTTCCCACCACATAATTCACCTCTCGATAACGATCCCGTGACTTATGCACGGTATTGTTTCGCCCTGATAACAACTCTGCGTACTCATAAGAGCGCCGGTCGCAAAGTACGCTACGCGCCTGTATTCGCCGCTTATCAATCTGTCGAGCACGAGCGAATTTACCACGGATGCACTGCAACCGCAGCCGCTTCCGCCTTGATAGCATTTCTGCGTAACGTCGTAAACGAGTGCGCCGCAGTCTTTGTAATTCTGCCCGAGGTCGTAGCCTTTCTCTCTCATAAGGTCGCGTAAAATGTCCGAACCGAGCTTTCCGAGGTCGCCGGTAACGATCAGATCGTAATCCTTAGGCGTAGTTTCGGTATCTCGGAACAGCGCGCTCAGCGAGTCCATTGCCGCGGGCGCCATAGCCGCGCCCATGTTGTTAAGATCGTTCGTACCGAAGTCCACTACCCGTCCGAAAGTCGCTGAAACTATCTTAGGACCGTTTCCTATTGCGGAAATCAGGCTTGCTCCCGCTGCGGTAACCGTCCATTGAGCGTACGGCGGGCGCTGACAACCGTATTCGAGCGGATAACGGAACTGTCGTTCGGCGGTCGCGAAATGGCTTACAGTAGCGCACATAATATTTTCAAAATATCCCGCATTTATCATAGCCGCGCCCACTGCAAGACTTTCGCTCATGGTTGAACACGCGCTGTAAACTCCCATATAAGGTATATTCATTTCTCTCGCGACGTAACTCGAACTCGTTATCTGATTGAGAAGATCCCCGGCAATCAATAAGTCAATATCTTTCATGTCAATTCCGTAGTCATCCGCCGCGCCGTTTATCGCCGCGGTTAAAAGATCGATTTCCGCCTTTTCGAACGTTTTTTCGTGCATTTTATCGTCGTCGACTATTTTATGAAAAAACTTACCGAGCGGACCTTTGCCCTCTTTCTCTCCGACTACGGAAAATCTGCCGACGATGCGCGGTGCGTTTTCGAATTCAATGGTTTGTCTGCCTTTCTTAAAAATCGACTGATGCGGTAAAGCAACGAAGTTTTCTTCGGTAACGAAATTGCAATTATCGCCGGTATGCAGAGTTTTGCTCATTATACGCCGTACCTCCCGAAAATTATTAAGTGCACGATACCCGCCACCGTAGACCAGACGATACCGTTAACTACGACCGGGCCGACCACGGAAAACATTTTCACACTAGTTCCGAATATCAAACCTTCTGTTTTGAATTCCATAGAAGCGCTTGACATCGCGTTGGCGAAACCGGTTATCGGCAAGAACGAACCCGCGCCGCCGCGCCGAGCGATTACGTCGTAGAATCCAAGCCCCGTGAAAAGAATCGCTATCGCAATAATCGTCATGGAAGTTATGTTGACGATCATATCTTTCGGAAACGTCGGAAAAGCGAGCGCGTATAAATCGCCGACGATTTCGCCTAACATGCACGTTACGCCACCTATCCAGAAACTGTTGAACAGCGATTTGATCGTCGACGTCGACGGCGTGACCGCCTTTACGTAACGGTCGTAACGTTCGTTTCTCGCGTTGATTTTTTCGTTATCTGACATCTCTTACCTCCGAGGTTGTCGTTCTTACCTCCGATTCTTCGGGGTTACGCCTGTCGCACAGCGGCACGTCTTTCTTTTTCAGCATACAATCACCTCTTTGGTAATATCCCCGATACGGGACCTTTTTTATCCGTTTTACTACGAAAAAACGGCGATTTGTCGTCGCCGTTGCATTTCGATATATTATTATATAGAACAAGACTACTTAAAGCTTTCGCGTAGTTTCTCTATGATTTTAGTTTCCAAACGGGAAACTTGCACTTGCGAAACGTTAAGAACTTTCGCCACTTCGCTTTGCGTCTTATCTTTATAATAACGCAAAAGTACGATTTTCTTTTCACGTTCGTCGAGTTTGGATATAGATTCTTTGATAAGCATCTTTTCGATAGTCGAATCCGTTTGGTCGCCGTCGGTAAGTTTTTCAAAGATTGCCTGACCTTGCTCGTCGTCGCCTTTGTCGTAAATCGATACCGGCATTTTCGACGAATCTATGGTAAAAACGACTTCTTGCGGTTCTATCCCGAACCTTTCGGCAATTTCGTCGACCGACGGACTTCGTCCTTCGTTATTTTTGACGGAGTCGATATAATAAGCGATTTTACACGAGAGCGTTTTAGTCGTGCGCGATACTTTGATATAGCCGTCGTCGCGAAGGTAACGTTTGATTTCGCCCATAATCATGGGTACGGCGTATGTCGAAAACTTAACGCCGAATTCCGTAGAAAAATTCTTGATCGCTTTAAGCAGTCCTATGCAACCCAGTTGATAAAGATCGTCGTACTCTACGCCCTTATTCTTGTACCGCCTGAGTATACTCTTAATGAGCGGCGAATTGTTTTCGACAAGTACGGACTTTGCATTCTCGTCGCCGCTTTGCGCTTTCCTTATCAGTTCGAAAGCCTCGTTTTGTTCCAGCAATTACGTCACCGCCCTTCAGTTTTCGCCGAAAGTCTTGGACATTTTTACCGTCACGCCGCCGCCCGGGGTTTTTAATACGCGCATTTCATCGGTGAACGACTCCATAATCGTAAATCCCATACCGCTGCGTTCCTGATCGGGCTTGTCGGTAAAGTACGGTTTCATGGCTTCTTCGAGATTTTCGATGCCTACGCCGTGATCCTCGACTTCGATATGTAGCGTTCGCCCGTCTATTTCGGCGCGCAAAACGATATCGCCGCAAATTCCTTCGTAAGCGTGCACGATGCAGTTCGTTACGGCTTCGGAAACTACGGTTTTAATATCGTCGATTTCATCCATTGTCGGGTTTAATTCAACGCAAAAAGCCGCGATTACGTTACGTGCAAACGCTTCGTTTTTGCTGTAAGACGGCAGTACAAGTTCCATACGATTATCCATTCAAGCCTCCCGAAACTCAATTTTCGGCATTATTCCGTACAAACCGGAAAGAGTGAGTATTTTGTCTATGGTTTTAGTCGGGTTTGCGATATAAATCGGCACGCCCGCCGCGCTGAGTTTTTTGTATCGACCTAAAAGCACGCCGATTCCGGTGCTGTCCATGAATTTAAGTTCGGACATTTCGATAACGACTTTTCGCATATTGCTCGCCGCAAAAGTTTCGTCGAGTTTGTTTCTGACGTATACCGCGGAGCGCTCGTCTAGCTCTCCGCAAAGTCCGACGTAAAGCGTTGTTCCTACCAGTTTGCTTTCTACCACTTTCGTACCTCCCGCTGCTAACGTGCTATACGATTGTAGCATTGCAATGAGCGCGAGAAATGACGAGTAAAATCGAAACGACGGTTAAATCGTCGAAACCGCATTTCGTCGACTTTTACAATCGTCGAATTTAACCGCACGTATATGACTAAATTTCGATTGATTCGGGCAAGAAAAAATTACTTAAAATTTTTTTTGATTTTTTGTCGAAAAACTGTTGACAAAGAGGAATGGATATGGTATTATAAGTAGGCTGTCGCGCGAG
>ERZ780148.1166-NODE-1166-length-18677-cov-5.406508_pt1 | contig 18677 bp, 15 predicted proteins | sample MGYA00510984_ERZ780148 | MGnify/ENA primary metagenome ERZ780148 (study PRJEB29588, sample SAMEA2160902) | human gut metagenome | biome: human gut; feature: human-associated habitat; material: faeces | place: Denmark | collected 2008/2010 ...
GCCATTGATGGCAGAAGAAAAATTGCCTGCGCAAATTTTTCTTCGCCTCTTCGCAGCAAATGTTGCTCAGAAATAGAGAATAGTATAAATACTATTTTAAATATTAACTTCAATTGACTTTAGATAATTGTAATTATATAAACTTATAAAAATCATTTTCAGCATAGATATGTGTCGAATAAAACTCTTTAACAGCTTTTATCATATATGTCACATCCTTGATACCTGCTGTCTCATATGGCGAATGCATGGCAAGCTGTGCAAGACCTACGTCTACAGTATTAAGTGACACATGTGTATTAGCAATATTTCCAAGTGTTGAACCACCCGCAATATCAGAATTATTAATATATGACTGTATGGGTACTCCTGATTTTTGGCATATCTTTTTAAATATTGATGCTGATATTGAATCAGTTGTATACTTCTGATTAGCATTATATTTTATAACTATTCCTCGGTTCATATACGGTCTGTTTGTAGGGTCAGCTTTATCCTGATGATGTGGATGAACAGCATGTGCATTATCAGCAGATACCATGAAACTGTCCGCTATTGCCATCATATACTGCTGTCTTGTTCTGTTACAGCTTTCATTAATTCTTTCAAGTACATCAGAAAGCATTGTTGAGTCCGCCCCCTGCTTTGTAGTGCTCCCCACCTCTTCATTATCAAATACACAGCATACTGACACACTCTTGTTATTATTGCCAATGCTGTCAATAAAACCTGTCATAGTTGTATATGCACATTCCAGATCATCAAGTTTGGTTGATGATATAAACTCATTATCAGCTCCCCATATAGCCGGTAATACCCTGTTATATAAAAACATATCCATACCTGCTATGTTTTGTACGGAAACGCCTGCACTTTCGGCTATTATCTCATTTAATCTGCCTTTGGCTGTCTCTTCTCCCAGTATTGGAAGCATATCCTTTTGTGCACTATATTTATAACCGGCATTGACATCCCTGTTCATATGTATTGCAACATTAGGTATCATCACCAAATCCCTGTCAACATTTACAAGTCTTACACTTAATGAATCTGTGTCTGTATCATTAACTACTACTCTTCCTGCAATGGATAATGGTCTGTCAAACCATGGTGCAAATATCATCCCACCATATTTTTCCACGTTAAGTTCCACGTAATGTCCATCAGTCAGCATTTCGGGATTCTCTTTTATCTTAAAAGAAGGGGAATCACTGTGCGATGCACATATCTGATAATTACTATAGTCCTTACAAGGTATATAAAACGCAATTATTGATGAATCACCACGCACGGTATAATAACCGTTTCCTTCTTTAATATTCCATAATCTGTTTTCCTTAAGCTCACAAAAACCTTTGTTATCAAGCATAGTCTTAAAGTTATCAATAACATGATAACAACTCGGGCTTTTCTTTATAAAATCCAGCATATTCTTTGCATTTGATAAATATTTATCCATTTTATTATAACGCTCCTATTTTATAATATTGTTAGAATGATTTTTATTCCCATACAATGTGCAAAATGTCATTTTGTTATTCATATGTCACTCTCCCACTTTATCAGTTATTAATTATATTTCCCTTATTGATATTTTCCTTAATTATATTATCTACAACCTCAAATAACTTTACAGATCCATCCTTAGTCTTATTCTGCCTTTTATATACCTGACTTGCCGATACATTATGCCGTTTCCAGTCAGAACCACCATTACTGTTATTAAGAATTAATGGCTGCAGATTATCCATTGCATGTGCATACTTTGATTCCGGCGTTTGATTTGCCTCAAATTCGTCAAACAATGCAATCATTTCCTGTTTCTGATCATCAGGAAGAATGGAAAAAATATGTTCTTTAGCCATATCTTCCCTTGCCTTTTGTGTCTTTAATCCATCTTCATCATAAGCATATGTATCACCTGCTTCTATTTCAACAATATCATGAATAAGACACATAATCATAACCTTTGAAATATCAACCTCTTCGTTAGCATATTCCTTAAGAAGATATGCCATAACCGCCATATGCCATGCATGTTCAGCATCATTTTCGCTACGCCCATGTCCCGACAAATGTGTCTGTCTTAAGATATTTTTTTCCTTATCAATCTCTAATGCAAATGCCAGCTGATTCTCTAATCTTTTATCCATAATTTCATATACCTCTGAATATAATTATATTATTTTCAATTATACAGTCTTTTAAATATTATCATTAATACTAATCACTGTTTTTAACGGTTTCATTTTATCATTACACATATAAGCCGTCAAATCATTGGCTGACAAATACCTGACACATAGCCATATAAATAAAAAGTCATATGCTTTACGCTCTTATATTAATACAGCTTACCATAAGATGACAGGCTATATACATATAACTGTGAGTCTGCATATGACTTCTTAATAAATATATTCATCTGATTAAACCGGCAATTTATATGCCATGAAAATTATACTAACCCTGTATTAGTGTGTAAGGAAGAACATCAATACAAATAATATCCCAACAACCCATGTAAATGACTTAATTTCCTTTATCTTTCCGGCAAATACATGAATTATGATATATGAAATAACACCAAATGCAATGCCATAGCTTATATTATAAGCAAGAGGCATCATTGCAAGAGTAAGGAAAGCCGGTACTGCTGATGCAGGATCATCCCATTCAATATTTTTAACACCACCCATCATAAGAACACCTACATATATTAATGCTCCTGCTGTTGCATAGGTTGGAATAAGTGATGCAACCGGACTTAAAAACATTGCTACAAAAAACATTGCAGCAGTTGTAATTGCAGAAAGACCTGTTCTTCCGCCTTCTGCCACCCCCGCTGATGATTCAACAAATGTTGTAACTGTTGATGTACCGCATACTGAACCTACTACTGTAGCTACGGCATCTGATAACATGGCCTTTTCAAAGTTAGGCACATCTCCTTCTTTTGTAAGAAGATCCCCCCTTGAACATGCACCATAAAGTGTTCCAAGTGTATCAAACATATCTACAAGACAAAATGCAAGTGCTGTTGTTATAATAAGAATAACCAGCTCTGCTGATGTATGGTTAGCAAGATATGCTGAAAAATCAAATCCCTGTGTAAATACTTTTCCAAAAGCCTGTGAACCCCATTCACCAAATGCCTTAAACGGATTAAAGCTGAAATTAGCACCAAATCCATCATAAAAACCAGGTATTGTAAAACCTAATATATAATATCCGAAAGTTCCACCAAGAATACCAAAAAATACTGAACCCTTAACCTTTTTGCTTGCAAGTACAGCAATAATCATTAATGTAAATATTGTTATAAGCTTAGGCATAACTGTTGCCCATGTTGCATTACCGTTAAAAAGGTTAAATGAAACAAGATTAACGCATGTTGAAGTATCTGCAACAACAATTCCTGCATCCTGTAATCCTATAAATGCAATAAAAAGACCAATACCAGCCGGTATTGCAATTCTTACACACATAGGAATGGCATTGAATAACTTTGCTCGTATACCTGTTACCGTTAAGACAACAAATAATAAACCGTCAAATAATACCAATACTAATCCGTTAGCATAGCTTAATCCAAATGTAAAGCATACTGTATATACAAAGAATGCATTAAGTCCCATTCCGGAAGCAAGTGCCAGTGGAAGGTTAGCTAAAAGTCCTATCAAAAGTGTTCCAATAACAGCAGAAATTGCAGTTGCAATGTATACTGCATTATATGAAACAACACCTAAAGATGCAAACATATTAGAATTAACCATAAGGATGTATGCCATAGCCATAAAGCTTGTAATACCTGCAAGAATTTCAGTTTTTACATTTGAACCATGTTCTTTCACTTTGAAAAATTTTTCCATAGTCTGATTTCTCCTTTTTTGTGTTTAGGTTATAATTATAATGTATTTATTAACAAATAATCAATAATAATTTAATATTTTGTTCATCCTTAATATGGTAAACCATAAAACAGGTGAAAGTAGCTTAAAGATTATATATCATAATTTTATATGATAATATCTTTTCTTAACCACCATCACCTGTCTTATATTATATATTTTTAGTTACACTACTGATTATTTACAGATGATATCACATCATCTTTTGTGCTTCTATCTATCTGCTTATTATCAGCTGATGCCTTGTTATCAGAGGAAATCTTATCTGTAATATTTTTATTTGCAATATCTTTATCTGCAACATCCTTATCTGTAATATTCTTATCAGATACATTATTATTGTCTGTCTTCTTATCACCCTCTGCCTGTAACTTTTCAAGCTTTCTTGTCTCCTTTACATCACCACATACAAGGCACTTGTATTCTTCAAGACCTTCTTCGCTTGTTGTTGCAGGCTTAGCTACTACCCATGAATATTCATGTCCCTTAGCCTTAATAACTTCTTCCTTGGTTTCATCACAACTCTTACATGTATAACGTATAATACCATTGTCTGTACATGTAGCTTCTGTTACTGTAACACCGTCATCCCATGAATGTTTTACCTGTGTTACATAACCATTTGTAATTACATATGTATGTCCATCAGCTTCAATCTCGCCTGTATAATCATATGCTATTACGCCATCAACAAAATACCATTCTCCATATTCATTAGAAGCTATACCTGTATATTCAGAATCAAGCAATCCCTTATTAATATACCACCAGCCATATTCATTACGTGCCATTCCCGTATAATTTAAGTCAAGGGCTCCATTACTCATATACCACCAGCCGTATTCATTTTCTGCCATTCCTGTATAGCTTAAGTCAAAGCTTCCGTTACTCATATACCACCAGCCGTATCTGTTTAGTGCCATTCCTGTATAGCTTAGGTCAAGGGCTCCGTTACTCATATACCACCAGCCATATTCATTTTCTGCCATTCCTGTATAGCTTAAATCAAAGCTTCCATTGCTCATATACCACCAGCCGTATTCATTTAGCGCCATTCCTGTGTAGCTTAAGTCAACAATTCCATTATTCATATACCACCAGCCGTATTGGTTTAGTGCCATTCCTGTGTAACTTAAGTCAAGAACTCCGTTACTCATATACCACCAGCCGTATTCATTTTCCGCCATTCCTGTATAGCTTAAATCAAGAGCTCCATTGCTTATATACCACCAGCCATATTGATTTTCCGCCATTCCTGTATAATCAAAATTAATTGAACCATCTGTCAACATCCACCAGCCGTATTCATTTTCTGCCATTCCTGTATAATCACTTACTATGTCTCCATCTGAATACATATGCCATATATCATCGTTTCCAATCCTAAGACCACTCTTCTTAGTAAAACCATAATATTCAGCGATACCCTGTGCATCTGCCTGTCCCATTAATTCAAGCATATTATCATCACCAAGTAATGAAGCATCATTGGCATTAGAAATGTAAGCATGTTCTACAATAAGTCCAATAAATCCATTTTTCTTAGAACCCCTTATTACAGCATAATAATCCGCTCTTGAACCATCATTATACCAGTTAGTTCCATCATCTTCATCACCATTGCTGTCTCTTGTATGTATGCCTCTGTCATTAATTCCTATATCACTAAGCTTATCTGAAATACACTGTGCAAGTGCTGCTCCCTCAACATTAAATTCAGGAATATAATTAGCATTAGGATAATATACTTCATGTCCTGATGTATCCATCCCTGCATTATTATGAAGACTTACATATAACGATGCACCTACTGACTTTGCATAATCAGGTCTTGAATACAGACATTCCCTTGTACTGCTTCCCGGCAGTCCACAATCTATAGTAGGATGTGTAAGATATACCTTAACTCCATCATATTTTTCAAGCTCCGCCTTGCATGATAATGCAATCTTCATATTAAGTTCTTCTTCTTTAAGTCCATATCCTCTTGCACCGACATGTGTCGCATCATGTCCAGGGTCAAGCACGATTACAAAATCATCTGCTGCCTTAGCAGTAACCGGTTTCTGTGTCCATATACCTGCAATAACTGCTATTGCTGTAACCGGTATTAATAATAACCTTTTTTTCATACTAATCTCCGTTCCTCCGTATTTTATTGTCAAAATTATGAAAATATTATACCATTATCTGTATATTTAAACAATACATTAATTGAGATGAAATATAAACTCTGTCAAGCATAATTAAAAATCTATTATATTAAAAAATGGCTGCCATATATATGACAACCATTTTTATATAAATATATATTTTTAATTAAGATACTTGCTTGAAAGCTTAAGTCTTGTCATGGCTCTTGCCATAGCAGCCTGGGAATGATGATATTCCTGAATGCTCTGCTTCTGACGCATACGCTCCATAGCCCTGTCAAGTGCTTCCTGCGCTCTCTTTTTATCAATGTCTTCGGGTCTTTCGGCTGTATCTGTAAGAACAATAACTCGGTTATTCATAGTTTCTGCAAAACCTTTTCCTACAACTACCTGATGAACAGTGCCATCCTCTGTCCTGAATTTTAATTCACCGATATTAACAGCAATAACCATATTTTCATGGTGGGGAAGAATCTGCTTCTGTCCGTCCATCGCCGGAATAGTAAGAGCTTCTGCCCTGCCATCATAAAATACTTTATCGCTGGCTATAATTTTAAGGCTGAATGAACTCATTAACATCCCTCCTATTTAGCTTCATCAGAATTCTTGGCTTTTTCGATTACATCGTCAATAGTACCTACATTAAAGAATGCCCATTCTGGATAATCATCCATTTCACCATCAACAATCATCTTAAATCCACGTACTGTTTCCTTTAAAGGAACATATTTACCCGGAACACCTGTAAAGTTTTCTGCTACGAAGAAAGGCTGTGAAAGGAACTTCTGAATCTTTCTTGCTCTGTATACAGTAAGCTTATCTTCATCTGATAATTCTTCCATACCAAGAATTGCAATAATATCCTGTAATTCCTTATACTTCTGTAATAATTCCTGAACCTTTCTTGCTGTCTCATAATGTTCTTCACCAACAACCTCAGCTTCAAGTATTCTTGAATTAGATTCAAGTGGATCTACGGCAGGATAAATACCCTGTTCTACAATCTTTCTTGAAAGAACTGTTGTTGCATCAAGATGTGCAAATGTTGTTGCCGGAGCCGGATCAGTAAGGTCATCGGCAGGAACATATACAGCCTGTACTGATGTTACAGAACCATTCTTTGTAGATGCAATTCTTTCCTGTAATTCACCTACATCAGTTGCAAGAGTAGGCTGATAACCTACGGCTGACGGCATACGTCCAAGTAATGCTGAAACCTCTGAACCAGCCTGTACAAAACGGAAAATATTATCAATGAATAATAATACGTTCTGATGCTGTTCATCCCTGAAATATTCTGCCATTGTAAGTCCTGTTTCTGCGACTCTCATACGGGCTCCAGGTGGTTCATTCATCTGTCCGAATACTAAGGCAGTCTTTTCAAGAACTCCTGATGCTTTCATTTCAGACCAAAGGTCATTACCCTCTCTTGAACGTTCTCCAACACCTGTAAATATTGAATATCCACCATGCTCTGTGGCAATATTTCTTATTAATTCCTGAATAAGTACTGTCTTACCTACACCGGCACCACCGAAAAGACCAATCTTACCGCCCTTAGCATATGGAGCAAGTAAGTCAATTACCTTAATACCTGTTTCAAGTACTTCAACTACGGGACTCTGATCTTCAAATGTTGGTGGATCTCTATGAATAACCCAGTGTTTCTCACTGTCAAGAGATTCTCCTCCATCTATTGTTTCTCCTAAGACATTGAATAATCTTCCAAGTGTCTTATCTCCTACAGGTACTTTAATTCCTGCACCGGTAGCTGTTACTTCCATATCTCTGCAAAGACCTTCACTGGATGCAAGCATAATACATCTTACAGTATTATTGCCAATGTGCTGTGCAACTTCCATTACACATTTTTTTCCATTATTGTCCACTTCCAATGCATCTTTTATGTATGGGAGATCGTTGTTTTCAAATTCTACGTCAATTACAGGTCCCATGACCTGTACGATTTTACCTTTGTTCATGGTACAACTTATGTGAAAACACTTTCACATTATCCTCCTCTCCACTATTTTTTCTTCTTTTTCTTCTGTGCCTTGGCACCTGCTACTACTTCCGTTATCTCCTGCGTAATTGCAGCCTGTCTGACACGGTTATACTGTATTGACAGGTCATGAAGCATTGCCTGTGCACTGTTAGTTGCAGCCTGCATAGCCATCATTCTAAGATTCTGTTCACTTGAAAATGATTCAACCAATGCACCATATATAAATCCCTGCACATAATTAGGAATGATATTATTAATAACATCTTCTGCCGAAGGTGACATAATAAGCTCTTCTCTTCTTACACCTGCCGGAATTTTAACTGTATTAAATTCACTCTTACCAAGTGGAAGAAGCTTGATTCTTTCTGATTCAACCTGCATACTGTTAATCATTCTTGTATAAATCATTATTACCTCATCTACTTTATGGTCAAGGAACTGGTTTATAACTATATCTGCAATATTTCTGGCACGTCCGACTGTCGGATTCTGGGCCGTGTAATGGAACTGATGTGCAATCTTAAGTCCCTTCTTTTTAAAATACTGTCGTCCCATCTCACCGACTACAAATAACTTAGTATTTGCATTCTTTTGCATACATTCCTCAACTTCTTTAAAAATATTATGATTGTAAGAACCTGCAAGACCTTTATCAGCCGTTACAACTATATAACCTATTCTTTTATCTTCGGGTTTTATATTATTTCTTTCATCAAAATATTTATTTTCCATTTCAGGAACATGCCTTAAGATTCTGCTGATTTCGCCCTGCATCGCATAGAAGTAAGGCTCTGTATCAGCAAGATTTTTCTTAGCTTTTTTTAGTTTAGAGGATGAAATCATGTACATAGCATTTGTAATTTTCATAGTATCTTTGATACTTTTCATTCTGCTCTGGATTTCTCTGGCATTTGCCATGTTTCTACCTCCTTATCTTACTGGAATGTCTTCTTAAATGCATTAGCAATATCAAGAATCTGAGCTGTCAGCTCATCTGTAAGAACTTTATCTTTCTCAATCTTATCCATTACATCCTTATGCATTGTGTTAAAATGCTCAAGCATATCCATCTGGAACTTCTTAACCTTTGACTTATCTATATCAACCATAAGTTTATTAGTTGCAGTACAAAGTGTAACTACCTGTTCTGCCATACTAAGAGGTCTGCAAAGTGGCTGCTTTAATAATTCCATAAGTGAATTACCATACTGTAACTGTGCCTTTGTAGTAGCATCAAGATCTGAACTAAACTGTGTAAATACTTCCATTTCCCTGAACTGTGCAAGGTCAATTCTTATGCTTCCTGATGCCTTCTTCATAGCCTTAGTCTGGGCAGCACCACCAACTCTGGATACTGAAAGACCTACATTAACGGCTGGCCTCATACCTGAGAAGAACAAATCACTTTCAAGGAATATCTGTCCATCTGTAATAGATATTACATTAGTTGGAATATAAGCTGATACATCACCGGCCTGTGTCTCAATAATAGGAAGTGCTGTAATTGAACCTCCGCCTAACTCGTCACTTAACTTACTTGAACGCTCAAGAAGTCTTGAATGAAGATAGAATACATCACCAGGATAAGCTTCACGTCCAGGTGAACGCTCAAGAAGTAATGATAATGCTCTATATGCAACGGCATGCTTTGATAAATCATCATATACAATAAGCACATCCTTACCATTATGCATAAAATATTCTGCAAGTGCTGTAGCAGAATAAGGTGCTATGTACTGTAATGGTGCAGGATCACTTGCTGTGGCTGATACAATAATAGAATAATCCATCGCATTATTTTTTGTTAATGTATTAACTATCTTTGCAACAGTTGATGCTTTCTGACCAATAGCAACATATATACATATAACATCCTTGCCCTTCTGGTTAAGCATCGCATCAATTGCTATAGATGTCTTACCTGTCTGTCTGTCTCCGATTATTAATTCTCTTTGTCCTTTACCAATAGGGAACATCGAATCAATGGCAAGAATACCTGTCTGTAATGGCTCATCAACTGACTTTCTGTCAACGATTCCAGGTGCTTCCTGTTCAATTGGTCTGTAATCTGTACTTTCAATATCTCCCTTTCCATCAATTGGAGCACCGAGAGCATCAATAATACGTCCTACAAACTTATCACCAACAGGAATACCTGCCTTTTTGCCTGTTCTTACTACCTTAGAACCTTCTCTTATCCCTGTATCCTTACCAAATAGAATACATCCTATCTCTGTCTTTCTGATATCCTGCACCATTCCCTTAACGCCGGTATCAAATACTACGATTTCTCCGTACATCGCATGATCAATGCCATATACAGTTGCAATACCATCACCAACCCAGATGACTGATCCGGTTTCTTTATCAGATGTATCATAATCAAAGTTTTCTATTTCACTCTTCAAAATAGATATTATTTCTTCTGAACTAATAGAACTCAAAATATCACCTCTTTACTAGTTTTAGCTGTAACTGTTCTATTCTACCCTTTACGCTTCTGTCTATTTCGACATCGCCGGCATTGATTACAAAACCTCCGATAAGCTCAGGTTTATATATACAGTTTAATTCAACCTTATCTTTTCCAAATTTATGGCAAAGATAGTTTTCAATTCCCTGTTTCTGGTTCTTATCAGGTTCTACAACATACTCAAGCGTAGCAGGTAAAATACCATTTTTCTCATATGTTATGGTCTTGTATTCATCAAAAATCTCATAAATATAATCAATACTGTTATAATGACACAAAACCTTTAAAAAATTGTGCATTTCCTTAGGAAATACCCTGTCTATAATATTATCCTTACTATTCTTTGAAACAATTGGACTTAAAAGACTCTTATACAGAATATCATTTTCTGTAAAAATTCTCTCTGTCTCATCAATTATTTCTTTTGGAATTTCAAGTTCATATAAAACTGTCGCATAATTAATGGATGTCTGTGTCATTGGCATCACCTGCTTTACCTAAAAATTCGTCGTATAACTTAGCGTTATCAAGTCCACTTGATTTATCATTAATTACTTTGGTTGCTGCGCTCATTGCAAGACCTGCAATTTCACTTTCCATATCGCGAAGTGTTTTTTCTTTCTGAACTTCCATATTCTTTTCTGCATTCTCTACTATCCTGCCAGCCTGTGTATGAGCATCCTCAACAATCTTATCATATTCAGCTTTGGCATTCTTCTTTGCCTCGCTGATTATGTCGGCTGCCTGTGAATCAGCATTCTTAAATGTTTCCTCATATTCAGCCTTCATCTTATCAGCTTCTGCCTGCGTATTAGCAGCATTGGCAAGCTGTTCTTCTATAAGCGCTTTTCTTTTTTCCATAACGCTTACTACAGGACCAAAAAGGAACTTCTTTAATAATAGGAATAAAATAAGCAGATTTATTATAGTAAAGACAAGATTCATATCTAATCTAAGCATCTTTTACGCCTGCCTTTCTTAATTCACTAATTATTTTAATAAAAGAATTATTAATAATGCGATAACGAAACCATAAATAGCTGTTGCTTCTGCTAAGGCTGCACCAAGTAAAAGTGCCTTACTAATCTTAGATTCTGCCTCTGGCTGTCTTGCGATTGCATCTACTGCCTTACCTGTTGCTCCACCGATACCGATACCTGCTCCAATACCTGTAATAACTGCGATTCCTGCTCCGATAGCTATAAGTGTTGACATAATTTTAATCTCCTTTTCACATAAATATTTTTTGATATAAATCTTGATATTATCTAAATATCATAAATATAAATAAATTAAAATACAATCCTTCGGATTATATGATTGTCTTATAAGCTGTTATATACCAGCGCATTTTCTTTTGTAAAATACATATAATTAACATCAAAAACATTAATATATAAGCTATAAAATAACCTGTTATCTTATATCCTGTTATTCTAAAGCATATTAATACATAATAAATGTTTTATAACATATTTTAAAACATGCTGCTATTCTATAGCTTCTTTTATAAATAGTGATGTTAAAAATACAAATACATAAGCCTGAATAAATCCATCAAAAATATCAAAGTAAAAACTGAACGCTATTGGTACTACTAAAGGTACGACCAATTTAATCAGCTCCATTACTACAAAAGCACCTAAAACATTACCAAAAAGTCGCATGCATAATGATAAAGGTCTGATAAACAATTCAAGAATATTAATAGGTGCCACTATTGCTACCGGCTCCGCAAAACTTTTCACCCATCCTTTCACACCCTTGGCATGAATACCTGAGTATTCAATAAGAACAATACTCATTATTGCCAATGCGGCTGTGACATTCAATGCTTTCGTCGGCGGCTTAAAGCCAAATAATCCGATAATATTTGAAATTCCTATGTATATAATTACTGTTGAAAGGTAAGGTACATATCTTTTTCCCTTTTTTCCCATGTTACCTTCAAAGAAATCATATAAAAAGCTTACTGCTGTCTCAAGTAAAAGCTGCTTTTTTCCAGGATTTTCAACCTTCAGATTTCTGACCAGACATACAGATAATAGAACCAATACTGCCATTATTACCCATGTTACTACTACTGCTTCTGATATCTCTATGCCTCCGAACAACGGAATAGTGAAAACTGTTTCGCAATTGAGTTCCTCCAGCAATGAGTTTACCAATTCTTCCGTAATACTCACTTCCTTTCCTTCAATTACTTATCATATCAGGCACTTGTACATAATCGTTACAGTACACACCAATGTAACTAAATGTAATGCCACTTTATATCTCTTCTTATTATAAAGCGCACTTACTGCTACTGATATTGTAGCTATTATCGCACCACGCTTTTTAAATTGCAAGCTTTTATGATATCTATTTTCAGTACCTCGTTTTCTTTATTTTGACTAAATTTTCACAAATATACCTGTTTATTTTGTCAATTTTTTACACCGTGTTTCTACTTATTAAAATATAGTATTCTACAATAATTCTATATTATATTTTTTGTGCATACAGTAAAACATGTAAATATGAGGTAAAATGACCATTCGTCATTATAAAACAAACCGGCATAGTAAAAAACATAAGCAGTCATAAGTTTTTTATATACCGGTCATTCATTTTATAAAATAATGTTCAGTTTATATTTTTTTTATAATTTTTAAGTTCACTTACCTTTTCACTAACTTCATCTGTTATCTGTGTTCCGCCATTCTGATACCAGTAACTTACAAATTGGTCAAATTCATCAATTGAACCTTCTCCACATATTATTCTTATATATACCTGTTTTTCTTCCTCTTTAAGCCGCCACCACCGGCTTTTCATAGTATATGTACTTCCAAAAAATACAGAGTTTACCACGTTAATATTAGCCGAACTTAATACCGAACACGCCTTTATTCTTGACATATATGCCGCCCACTGGTCAGATGTTGCACCTTTCCTTCCTGCTACATTCCTATCTGAAACGGAACCATTAATGCTCTGGTTTACACCTCCTGAATTGTAAAGGTAAGATATACAGGCATCATAATATGAGCTTTCCATAATATTAAGTGAGGATGGCTGTTTTTCATTATTTATTACATCACAAAGTTCCTGATAACACATATTCAATGCATTCTTATAATCTATATTAATTGATAACGGTCTTGCTGTAGGCTCAACGCTAAGCTGGTAATACTGTTTTAATTCCTTTGACGTATTACATTCATAACGCATCTTATCAAATAAAACACTAACTATCTTAGCTGCAAGCTCCGGATGTTCATAGCCCTTTCTGACCACAATATATTTATAACATGGATTCTGGCTGTGATAAGAGGTTCTTCCCTGACTGTCTGTCTGTAAAAGATAAGGCTGCCAGTCAGCCTCCGAATCATAACCTACAGCCTTGATAAGCGGATTATTCGGCGCCCACCACGGTCCAATAAACGAACCACACTGACCATTTTCAATAAGCTCTATTATATTAGCGGTAGTTCTCAAAAGAAAATTATTATCAATTACATTTTCTTCGTATAATTCATGTATATAAGCTAATGCCTGCTTTGCATTATCTGTTACCGAACCATATGTGATACTTCCATCATCTTCTTTTAACCACTGCTTAGGATATGCATCAAATGAAGCAAATATAATATCCAAAAGGTATTCACTGCTATAGCCACATTCTCCTGCAATACTCGTATCACATACAAGCCCTACGGTATTACCATTTTCATTATCTCCCATGCCATTTTCCACAAATGCTTTGATAATATTAACAGCATCACTGATATTTTCAGGTTTTTTTAATCCCAGCTTATCCATCCAGTCTTTTCTTAACCATAAAAGATTGGGTCCATCTGTAATATTAGTCTCAGGAAGTGCCATAATCTTACCATCAAAAGTAACCTGACTTAAAAGCTCGTCCCCGTAACTTTCATACATGGATTTTATCTTTGGACTGAGACATTTTTGATAACTTTCACTAAGATCCTCAATCATATCATTCTCAATAAGAAGTGATAGTGTATCAGGATTACTGACAACCATAATATCGGGAATATCCTTCATTGCAACAGCCATTGAAACCTTTGTATCGTATTGTCCGTCTTCTGCTTCAAATGCATCTACATTCTGGACATTAATTGTATCTTTTATGTATCTTGTATACACATTATCCTCATATGTATCTCCTTTTGGCATATTGGAATTATTATCACTTGTCATCTTTCCAAGCGTATAATATATAGTATCAGGATATGCTCCAAACGGAGTATTGGAAGCGTTATTTTCTGCCTCCTTATATGCACTGCCATTTATATCTATAGCTGTATTATTCCCGGATATATCAAAAGCAACCGGGCTGTTACACCCGGCTGTCATAGATAATATCATAACTGTCATTATAATTACTGAAATACACTTTTTAACCATAATTACCTCTTATCTATATCTGTCACATTAACCCTTTACTGCGCCGCTCATACTTTCATTATAACATTTCTGCATAACAATGAAAAGTATTGCAATAGGAAGAGAGATACATACAGCTCCAGCTGCAAAGCACGTATACCAGTTATCTACATATTCTTTTTCAAGCATCTGCCAAAGACCGATTGCTACTGTATAATAATCTGCATTTGCCCTGCAAATTACTCTTGCAAATATAAAATCAACCCATGGAGCTATAAATGAAGTAAGTACAGTATATACTATAATTGGCTTGCTAAGAGGTATTGTTATCTTAGTAAACACCTGCCATCTGTTTGCCCCATCTATTCTTGCTGCCTCATCAATGCCTTTTGGAATTGTATCAAAAAATCCCTTCGCTATGTAAAACTGTATTCCTGCCGAGCCTGAATATACCAGCACAAGTGCTACACGAATCATTGCCCCTTCTGATAAACCTATTGCCTTAAGTATATAATACACTGCCACCATTGCCATAAATGCAGGGAAAAGACCGAGTATCATGGCTATATTCATCATAGGCTTTCTTAACTTAAATTTTAATCGTGACATACAATATGCAACTGATAATACGAAAAATGTTGATATAATACAGGAAAATATTGCAATAATAAGTGTATTGGTAAACATCCTAGGGAAATTCAATATATTTGTATCCGTAAAAAGCTTTATATAGTTATCAAATGTATATTTTTCAGGAAAGAATGAGCTTGTATATGCTCCCTTCTGTGCACGAAAGCTTGTAATTATTATCCAGAATAATGGACTTACCCAGACAATAGCAAGCACTGTTAAAAACAAATGTGCAAATATATTTCTGACCTTCTTTTTTCTTTTCATTGAAATCCCTCCTCGTCTTTATATGCTTTAGTTCTTCTGTATACAAGCAGTGAACCAATTGCTAACAGGATAAATGTCATAATACCGATTACAGCTCCAAGATTATAATACTGGTAATCAACCGTAAGCTTATAAAGCCATGTTACTAAAAGGTCTGTCTTACCGGCTGTACTTCCTGACGGTACCGGATCTCCTTTTGTGAGAAGATATATAATATTAAAATTATTAATATTGGCTGTAAATGTAGTAATAAGATAAGGTGCTGTTACAAATAACATATATGGAAGTGTAATCTTAAAAAACTTTACAAAACCATTAGCTCCATCCACATCAGCCGCCTCATATAATTCCATTGGGATATTTTGTAATATACCGGTAACCTGCATCATTGTATAAGGAATACCAATCCACAGATTGACAACAATTACCGTAACTCTTGCCCAGGTTGCATTAGTAAAGAATGGAAGTGCCTTGTCAATTATTCCTGCATTTCTTAGCATTACATTTACAATACCATCCTGTGTAAGCATACTTCTTAATACAAGAAGTGATACAAACTGTGGAACTGCAATTGAAAGAATAAATACAAATCTCCAAAAACCTTTTATCTTAGTTCCCTTTCTGTTAATAAGCATTGCAAGAAGCATGCCCAGTATATAATTTAATGCTGTGGCAAATATTGCCCATATTATTGTCCATCCAAGTACTGACCAGAAAGTCTTGCCAAGTGTTCCGCTTATATCAAACATCTGTTTGAAGTTTTCAAGACCAACCCAGTCAAACAGGATTAAATGGCTGTCAACCTTACTATAATTAGTAAATGCCATTGATATCATAAATACAAGCGGAAGAATTGTAAATGCAAGTACTCCTGTTACAGGAAGAGTAAGTAGTAATTTATGAAGATTATCATCAAAAAGACTCTTAATATCCTCCGTAAATGTTTTTATATGCTTTCCGCTCTCTTTTTTTATCTGTTGTTCGTATGCACTCTTTATATTACTTCTCCATAACATAATAAATGCTGCACATACAAAGCATGTTGCCACTCCATATAACAAAATAAGAAGTGAATTATCACCGCTTACATATTCATATACACCAAGTGTCTCATTCCATATCTCCCCCTGTTCATTTTCACCAAGACCGGGAAGCATGCTAAGACTCTGTAATCCTTTTGATACCATAAACCATATAAAGCCGGCTTCTGACAGCATGTATATAATACCTTTTACAATCTGTCCACATGTTATATTTCCAAGCCCCATTATAATACAGCTTAATCTTGTAAATATATTTCCATGTTTTAATGCATTACATACTGTATATTTATTTTGATATTTTGTTTTATTTTTACTTTTGAATTTATCTTTTTTTTGCTCATCTTTTATAAGATTATCTTTTTTAGAGTCAGCCATATAACACACTCCCCTTCTTTAAAGCTGTATTCCGTTCTTATATTTATTCTTATATTTACATTCTTATAAGACATTATAAGAAACCTATACAGACATTATTGGTGTCAACACTCCGGCAAATAATAACGATACATCCGCTGCCGTTATCAGGCATTACCTGACCGGAGGGATGTATCGGTTTCGGTGTTGCTAATTATTTAACTACTGATGAATTAATAAGCTTATAAAACTCATCTGTCTTTGTAGCTGCATTATCAGATGTAATCTCACCGTTTACAATAGATTTTGCAAAGTTTTGTGCTGGTGCCCAGTAATCATTCATCTGTGTTAATGTAGGCTGTATAATTGATGTTTTATCAATTGTATCATTCTGTGCTTTTATTAAAACGTCATTCTTAATCTTATCAGTATTTAAAAGCTCTGTGTTACATGGTATAACATTTCTTAAATCATAGTGCTTCTGCTGTGCTTCCTTGCCACCAAGATATTTTGCAAGTGCTACAGCTATCTGCTGGTATTTACAGTTTGGATTAACTGCTATAGCCTTAGAGCCGGCAAATGCCTTAAGCTGTTTATCTGTTCCGCCAATCTTTACTGTTGGAAGTGAAACTGCACCAAAATTATCACCTAAGATTTCCTTAACACTCTTATAATCCCATGAGCCTGAGAAGAAAGCTCCTACTGAACCATCTCTTAAACCTGCAATACCAACGCCCTGTGCATCATTTACAAAATTAGGATTATTAACAAGAGATACTAAAGCTTTAGTTGCATCTGCCCCCTTATCTCCTGATAAATCAATACCTGCCTTTGCATCTGTTCCGTTGCTTCCAAAATATGTACATCCGTTAGCAAGGAAGAATGATGACATATACCAGCCCTCTGTAATATTAAATGCCACCTTGTCCTTTTCAAGCATTTTATCAAGACACTTTATATCATCCTGTGTAAATTTACTCTTATCATAGTACATAAACCATGTATTAGTTGTAAATGGAATACCATATATATTTCCATCAACTGTTACAGAATTAACAATGCTTGATGAATTAGTATTCTTTACATAATCAGCAGTTTCACCACCCAGTTTAGCTATCGCATTAGCATCTATAAGTGTCTGTAACTGATCATTTGCAAAGAAATATACATCTCCTGAATTACTTGGATCCTGTGGAATCGTCTTACCTGCATCCTGTTCTGAACATACTCCGTATTCAAATGTTATATCCCATTCAGGATGCTCACTGTTAAACTGTTCACACATGGTCTGTAACCATTTACCATTCTCCTCTGCCTGATCTTCTGCATTTCCCCATACAGTAAGCTTAGTAGATATTTTTTCTGTTGAAGCCTGCGTTCCTGTAGCTGCACTATCCTTTCCCGAACCACAGCCTGACAGTGCTGCTGCTGTCATTGCCGCCATCA
>ERZ780148.1169-NODE-1169-length-18635-cov-4.755651_pt1 | contig 18635 bp, 14 predicted proteins | sample MGYA00510984_ERZ780148 | MGnify/ENA primary metagenome ERZ780148 (study PRJEB29588, sample SAMEA2160902) | human gut metagenome | biome: human gut; feature: human-associated habitat; material: faeces | place: Denmark | collected 2008/2010 ...
GGAGATATTACAATTGAACATCCGTTAGCACTTGCACCGATGGCAGGAGTTACAGATCTACCATATCGTTTGTTATGTAAAGAACAGGGTGCTGGAATGATGTGTACTGAGATGGTAAGTGCCAAAGGATTATACTATGGGAATCGTAAATCTGAGCCATTGATGGCAACAGATCCGAAGGAAATTCCAGTAGCGATCCAGATTTTTGGATCCGATCCAGAGATCATGGGTCAGATGGCAGCGAAAGTCAATGATGGGCGGTTTCAGATGATCGATATCAACATGGGATGTCCGGTTCCAAAGATCGTGAATAACGGTGATGGATCCGCATTGATGAAAAATCCGGAATTAGCAGGGAAAGTGATCAAAGCAGTTGTAGATGCTGTGGATATCCCGGTTACAGTTAAGATCCGAAAGGGATTTAACGATGAATTGATCAATGCACCAGAGATGGCACAGGTTGCACAGGAGAATGGAGCAGCAGCGATCGCAGTTCATGGAAGAACAAGAGAACAGTACTATTCAGGAACAGCAGACTGGTCGATCATTCGCAAAGTAAAAGAATCTGTTGATATTCCTGTCATTGGAAATGGTGATATCACATGTGCCAAGGATGTATTAAGAATGCAGGAAGAAACAGGCTGTGATGGATTTATGATCGGAAGAAGAGCAAAAGGAAATCCATGGATTTTTAAAGAAATCTTACATTTCTTTGAGACAGGGGAAGAACTTCCAAGACCATCCTTAGAAGAAGTTGTCACCATGATGTTGAGACATGGACAGATGATGATCGATTTTAAAGGAGAATACATCGGAGTCCGTGAGATGCGGAAACATGTCGCATGGTATACATTCGGTTTTCCGGGGGCAGCAAAACTTCGTGAGAAGGTAAATCATACAGAAACATACGAAGACTTAGAAGAATTATTGCAAACTTATCTCAAAGCTAATCCAGAAAGGGATTAGGAATTGACAAAAGAAACATAGGTAAGCTATAATTAATCAGTTAACATTTAGAACGAAAGGAATAGTGTTATGGCAGAGGCAAAGAAGAATATATTAACCCCAGATGGTTTAAAATCATTAGAAGATGAATTACAGGAATTAAAAGTCGTAAGACGTAAAGAGATCGCACAGAAGATCAAAGAAGCAAGAGAACAGGGTGACTTATCAGAGAACGCAGAATATGATGCAGCCAAAGATGAACAGCGTGATATGGAAGCACGTATCGAAGAGATCGAACAGATCTTAAAGAACGCTGTTGTTATCGATGAGAAATTCGAAAAAGGTGTCATCAGCCTTGGATGTTATGTATTATTAGAAGACATCTCTCTTGGAAAAGAAGTAACATATCATATCGTAGGTTCTACAGAGGCAGATATCCTTCAGAACAAGGTTTCCAATGAAGCACCAATTGGTAGAGCTTTACTTGGAAAGAAGATCGGAGATGTCGTATCCGTAGAAGGAATCAATCAGGTAAACGACTTCAGAGTCATTGATGTACAGAGAAAGTAAGAGGAAGTAAGAAAAGTGGCACAGCAGAATAAAAAGCCGCAGGCAGAGCAGGATGTAAATGCTTTGTTGAAGGTGCGTCATGAGAAACTTGCAAATTTACAGGAAGCCGGAAAGGATCCTTTTCAGATTACAAAATATGATGTAACCGTACATTCTCAGGATATCAGAGACCGATATGATGAGCTGGAGGGACAGGAGGTTTCTCTGGCAGGCCGTATGATGTTTAAGCGTGTGATGGGAAAAGCATCCTTCTGTAATATTCAGGATCTCAAAGGGAAGATGCAGCTTTATGTTGCAAGAGACGAGATCGGTGAGGAATCCTATGCAGATTTCAAAAAATACGATATCGGTGATATCATCGGCATCAAGGGCTTTGTATTCACAACAAAGATGGGCGAGATCTCTGTTCATGCCCATTCCGTAACACTTCTCTCCAAGAGCTTACAGATCCTTCCGGAGAAGTTCCACGGACTGACAGATACAGATATGAGATATCGTCAGAGATATGTGGATCTCATCATGAACCAGGACAGCAAGGAAGTATTTATCAAGAGATCACAGATATTAAAGGAGATCCGTAACTTCCTGGCAGGACGTGACTTCATGGAGGTTGAGACACCTATGCTGGTCAGCAATGCCGGTGGTGCCGCAGCCAGACCATTTGAGACACATTACAATGCACTCAATGAGGATGTAAAGCTCCGTATATCACTTGAGCTCTACCTGAAGAGACTTATCGTCGGCGGTCTTGAGAGAGTATACGAGATCGGACGAGTATTCCGTAACGAGGGTGTTGACACACGTCACAACCCTGAGTTCACTCTGATGGAGCTGTACCAGGCATACACAGATTACTATGGTATGATGGAGCTCACAGAGTCCATGTTCCGTTACCTCGCAGAGAAGGTATGTGGAAGCACCAAGATCTCATACAACGGAATCGAGATCGACTTTGGCAAGCCATTTGAGCGTCTGACTATGGTTGACGCTATCAAGAAATATACAGGTGTTGATTTTGACCAGGTTGCTGATGACGCTGAGGCGAAGAAGATCGCTGACGAGCATCACGTAGAGTACGAGGAGCGCCACAAGAAGGGCGACATCGTGAACCTGTTCTTCGAGGAGTTCTGTGAGGAGAAGCTGATCCAGCCTACATTCATCATGGATCATCCAATCGAGATCTCACCACTTACGAAGAAGAAGCCTTCAGACCCTACAAAGGTTGAGCGTTTCGAGCTCTTCATCAACACATGGGAGATGTGTAACGCATACTCAGAGCTGAACGATCCTATCGATCAGCGTGAGAGATTTGCCGCTCAGGATGCGAATGCCGCAGCCGGAGATGACGAGGCTGAGCACACAGATGAGGATTTCCTCAATGCGCTTGAGATCGGTATGCCTCCAACAGGCGGTATCGGTTATGGTATAGACAGACTGGTTATGCTCCTTACAGATTCACAGGCGATCAGAGATGTTCTTCTGTTCCCGACTATGAAGAGTGAGGGTGGTTCAGATTCTGATTCAGTATCTGAGACAGCCGGTGACAACAACGGATTCTTCACACCAAACGAGAAGATCGATTTCTCCAAGGTAGATATAGAGCCACTTTTTGCTGATGAGGTTGATTTCGAGACATTTTCAAGATCAGACTTCAGAGCGGTAAAGGTTAAGGAATGTTCAGCAGTGCCAAAGAGCAAGAAGCTCCTTCAGTTCACACTGGATGACGGCACAGGCACAGACAGAACCATCCTCTCAGGAATCCATGCATTCTATGAGCCAGAGGAGTTAGTCGGCAAGACACTTATTGCAATAACAAACCTTCCACCTAGAAAGATGATGGGAATCGATTCATGCGGTATGCTTCTTTCAGCTATCCATGAGGAAGAGGGCGAGGAGAAGCTTCACCTTCTGATGGTTGACAATCATATTCCTGCAGGTGCGAAGCTCTATTAAGATGAGAAAACTGAGCCTTGCGGCGGTGTGCGCTTGCGAACACCGACATAAGGCGAAAAACACACGGAGACGTCAGTCGACGTGATGTAAAGATGTACCGTTTTACCAAATAGACGGGACATACTTCATTTGATAAAAATGAAAAACAGCGATTTACATCAAAATTACATCATTTGATGCAGAAATCGGTGTAAGCAAGAAAAAATTGCATGATTAGTACGATGAATGGGCAATTCCAATTGGAATTGCCCATTTTTGAAAAGAGGAAAAATATGAATATTAAGGTATATCTTGGTGCAAACGAAGGTAATAATCCCTCTGCAATTTCTTTACTTCCGTGATACAAAATCAAAACTTTTCTCCTTCATCCTATACTTCCTCGGTGTCACTCCATACTTCTGTTTAAACGCCTTGATAAAATGGCTGCAGTCACAAAATCCTGTCTCCTGGCTGATATAAGTTAGGTCAAAATCTGTGAATTGCAATAAGTCCTCCGCTTTTTGCAGTCTTACCGTGAGAATCATCTCCTTGCAGGTCTGTCCATAGTACTCCTTGAATATTGCGGCAAAATACGAATAACTCATATGAAATTTTTCTGCCAGCTCCGCCACCGAGAGATCTTCCTGGTAGTGCTGTGAAATGTACTCAGATACCTCTGTAAATTTTTCGCTTAATACAGTTTCCTTTTTCCTTTTTTTTATCTGAAAGCCTTCCTGCTTCCAGATACGAAGAATTTCTGCCATAAGAAGACAATAATTCGAATGCATAATAATGTCATAACCAAATTGCTTTTCTTCTAACGCCTTCACTGATCCCTGAATCAGCTGCTTCATTTTTTCCTGATTAAATTTCTCTTTCGAAAAATAAACCGATAGCTTCTGCTCCACTGCGGCCATGGCGATCAGACTCGAAATCGATGGAAGTGCTGAACCGGATATATTCAGATGTGCCGGATCGAATTTCAGGACATAGTAACGGATTGGAAGCTGTCCTGTTGAATAAATTGCATGAGCCATCTGTGGATAAAATACGATCAGATCTCCCGGTTCCAATACATAATTCTCTTCTCCTGCCTCTACATACGCCTTTCCCTCCACCATGTAAAGAATCTCCACAAAATAATGCCAATGTGGAAGAATTGGGAACATCTCAGATGTCTGTGCATCAAATAAAAAGGCTTCATATGGTTTGTTTAATTTGTCTAAACATTCAAAATAAGGTTTCACAGATTATCTCCATCATAGATTTTTACAATTTTATAATAGATTCATTATATCATATCTTTTTTCTACATGATATACTTTCAGCAGAAAACATCCAGAAACTATATAATTCGAAAGACAGGAGGTTTTTACCAAAATGAAAATTCAAAATCAACTTGGATATATTAAAGGAATTACATTTGCCCCATTTCACAAACGTGGTTCTCTTTCTACACAGACTGCCCGTGACAGTTTTGATTATATGATAGAACACACTGCTGCTGATTTCGTAATCCTTGCTCCTGTAGGGCTACAGGACCACGCACACTCAGAAGAGATCTGTTACACTTCCAGTGCCACATTCTCAGATGAAGAATTAATCAATATGATCCGCTATGCAAAAAGCAAGCGCATCCGTGTTGCCTTGAAACCTACCGTTAATTGTAAAAATGGTGTCTGGCGTGCTTACATCAGTTTCTTTGAAAAAGATGTTCCATGTGAACCGAAATGGGAAAACTGGTTTGCCTCTTACACAGAATTCCAGACACACTATGCCAAAATTGCAGAAGCCGAACAATGTGATCTTTTTATTGCAGGATGTGAGATGGTAATGACGGAACACCGCAGTGAAGAATGGAGAAACGTAATCGCTGCGATCCGAAACTATTACCACGGACCTGTTTCCTATAATACCGATAAATATCAGGAAGAAAATGTAACCTGGTGGGACTGTGTCGACATGATTTCTTCCAGCGGATATTATCCTATTGATCAGTGGGAACAGGAACTTGACCGTATTGAAAAAGTCGTTCAGAAATTCAAGAAACCATTCTTCTTCGCCGAAGCAGGATGCATGTCCAGAAAAGGATCCTCACTGGTGCCTAACAACTGGGCAATTCAGGGAGATTTACGTCTGGAGGAACAGCCAGACTGGTATCGTGCTATGTTTGAGGCCTGTGCAAAGCGCTCATGGGTCAATGGTTTTGCCATGTGGGAATGGGCTCCGGTTCTTCCGTCCAGAAGTATTGCATCAAGAGATACCAGCTACGAAATCTGCAACAAACCGATACAGGAGGTTATTAAAGACTACTATGGGAGAGACACAAGAAAATAACATACAACAAACTTCAGAACAGGATCTCTGGCAGGAAGAAGCTGCCATGATGCACATCTTCAGCCGGAACAGAAAAAATAACCTGCGCACGCTTCTTTCTCTTTTCAAGGGACACTATGGCGCGCTGGTTGGTTCCATTTTCTTTTTCATTATCAAGCATTCCCCAACCTGGGTTCTTCCAATCGTCACAGCTAATATTATCAATGCAGTGACAGACCACAACGGGAATATTACCAAAATTCTGATTCTGAATACCATCCTTATGATTGCATTTCTGGTACAGAACATACCAACCAACTACATCCATACCTGGCTCTATGCTAAAACGGTACGAACAGTAGAGAAAGAACTGCGAGAAGCCCTAGTCTGCAAGCTTCAGCAATTGTCGATTACCTATCACAAGGAAATGCAGTCCGGAAGGCTTCAGTCGAAGATCATGCGAGATGTAGAACAGATACAAAATCTTGCATCTCAGATCTTTATCTCTCTTTTGACTATCATTCTGAACATTGGTGTATCCTTCGGAGTGGTCATCTTCAAAAGTCGGATCGTATTTCTTTTCTTCCTCTGCACGATACCGGTTTCTGTTTTGATCATTGTTGGTTTTAAAGGAAAAATCAAAAACCATAACCGTGCTTTCCGTAAAGAAATGGAAGAAACTTCTGCAAAAGTAATGGAAATGGTTGAAATGATTCCTGTAACTAAAGCTCACGCTCTGGAAGATCAGGAAGCCCGTAAAATGAGTGAACAGCTTCGTAAAGTTGCTGAAAAAGGGCTTCAGCTTGATATGATTCAGACATACTTTTCTTCAATCAGCTGGGTTGCATTTCAGATCTTTCAGGTATTCTGTCTTGCATTTACAGCCTACATTGCATGGAAAGGAATCATCGGTGTCGGAGATATCACCTTATACCAGACTTATTTTTCCAGCATCGTCGCTCAGATTGCAAGTATTGTGACTTTGCTGCCAATCATTGCGAAAGGCCTGGAATCCGTTGAATCGATTGGTGATGTGCTTTGTGCAAATGATATTGAGGACAACTGTAGGAAGAAAAAAGTAGTTGATCTGAAAGGTGAGATTACATTTCAGGATGTATCTTTTACTTATAAAGGCAATGAAAAACCGGTATTAAGTCATCTGAACTTCAAGATTCAGCCGGGGGAAACAGTTGCCTTTGCCGGTGGTTCCGGCTCTGGAAAAACAACAATCCTCAATCTTGCCATCGGTTTCCTGAAAGCTGACAGCGGACAGGTATTGGTTGATGGAAATGACCTGATGGAACTGGATCTGCACAGCTACCGAAAGCAGATTGCCGTCGTTCCACAACAGTCCATTCTCTTCACCGGAACTCTCCGCGAGAATATCACCTATGGATCTGAATCTATCTCCGAGGAACAGTTATGGAATGTCATACGTGCAGCCAACCTGGAAGAAGTTGTCCAGAAACTGCCTGATGGTCTGGACACGATGATCACAGAACATGGGGAAAATCTTTCCGGCGGACAACGGCAGCGCATCTCCATTGCCCGTGCATTTTTACGGAATCCGAAGATCCTGATTCTGGATGAGGCAACTTCTGCGCTTGACAGCATCTCTGAAAAGAAGATTCAGGATTCAATCCAGAAACTTGTGAAAGGACGTACCACACTGATCGTAGCCCACCGTCTGTCTACCATTCGCAATGCTGACCGGATTGCTGTGATTGAAAAAGGAAATGTTCTGGAATGTGGCTCTTACGAAGAATTGCTAGAGAAAAAAGGCGCATTTTATCGGATGGAGAAAATGTAAAAAATCATTAGGATATTTGAGTCCTATAGAGTACAGACATAGACTTGGATTGGTCACTTATATAGTCCAAGAAAATGTCTGCACCCTCCACTCATCACATATATGGAGTTAGCAATCGCAGTTTTCACTTCTTCTTCTTTTTTGCACCAAAACAGTTAGAAACGATTACGCCTATGCCGGAGGAAAGTCCCATACATAATGAGAAAAATAAGAAACTTATCATGCCTACAGAACCAGCACCTCCATAATAGTAGTTATTCCTATTATAGATGGATATTACATACGAAACAATGAATGAAATGATACAGAATATGCATTATATGCGTAACTTTTTCCTGGCTTTAGTTTTATATTTCCGACTTTCTGGTTTTCCGATATTCCCTCGGAGAAAATCCCTTCAGCTTATGAAATAATCGGCTGAAATAGAGCTGGTTATCGTAGCCTACAATCTTAGATATTTCATTGATGGAATAGTTGGTTGTCTCAAGCAAGACCTGTGCGTTGTTGACACGGAGCGCAACAATAAACTGCATAGGAGTAGAACCCGTGAACTTCTTGAAGCTTCGTATGAACCAACTGACGCTCATCCCCTTGGATGTCGCATACTCTTCTATATTGATATCACGGTTATAATTTTCGTTAAAATATGTCATGGCGGTATCCATCTCGTGGTCGAGATATTCATTTTTTAAAACTTGCTCTCTGGTAAGCTCACGTTGGAATATGATCAGAAGATGACGGAGCAATAATGTGAGCATTTCTTCGTAGTTATCCTGACAACGTTGTAATTCTATAATAATTCTCTTAAATATACGCTCATATTCCATGGATGTACCAACCGGGAATATTCTCTCGTTATCTGGGAAACCATATTTTCTTAGGATATTTTTTACATCACTTCCAGTAAAATGAATCCAGTAGACTTCTGTCTTATCTTCCCCATAGTATTCATATTTCTGAAGCTCTTTTGGACGGAATATGACAATGTTACCAGCGGGAACAATTGTTTCGTTATCAACAGTATCAAAATGAAAATGTCCGCATCCGGCTGCAATATATATAATCTGAAAATCAACACGTCCTCTTGGGCGATAGGTTGGCATCTTTGGGTGCTCAGACAAACGATAGATTCCGCAGCTACCGACAATCAGTGGTCGGCTTTTATCCTTAAAATCCATATGTGAATGTTTCAAATAACCGGTGTTCATGTACATAGGGCAGCACTCCTTTCACTCGATACAATAATCACGATTTCTTCGTTCTTCGAACTCTCGAAATCGTGCCAGCCATGCGCACTCCGGACTATCGTCCTGCGTGCTTATGACTGTTTACCCATCAAATAGAAAAGTGTCCGATGTTGCAAGCAGTTCGTCCACTTTTCTGCTTGATGGGATTATTGTATCATTTTGTGCATATTTTGTCCATTCTAGTTTATAGACATAAGAAATGGATTAAGGTAATATAAATCTAACAAAAGCGAGAAGGAAAAAAAGCAGACAGTAAGGAGAAAACTGTTAGCAGGGGTACAAACAACAAAAAAGTGTATAAACTGTATGAATGAAGGAGGATTATTTATGATCGTGCCACGTTACTATGAGGACTTAAGTGTATTACATGACAATACGATGCCAGCGAGAGCTTATTACATGCCGGCTTCCAAGCGGATGGATGACCTGGTAGAGCACAGAGAGCTGTCAGACAGAATGCAGCTATTGAATGGTACATGGAAGTTTCAGTATTTTGACAGCATCTATGATATGAAGGATGCCTTTTATGAGGATGGTTATTCGGTTGAGGGCTTTGACGAGATCAAAGTTCCGAGTGTATGGCAGATGGCAGGTTATGATACACACCAATACACAAATATCCGTTATCCATTTCCGTTTGATCCGCCATATGTGCCACAGGATATTCCATGTGGAGCTTATGTGCATACCTTTGACTATGCAAAAGATGCTGCAGCACCAAAGGCATATCTTAACTTTGAAGGTGTGGATAGCTGCTTTTATGTATGGTTAAACGGCACCTATGTAGGCTACAGTCAAGTGAGCCACATGACCAGTGAGTTTGATGTGACAGACGTATTGCGGGAAGGAGAGAACCGGATTTCCGTGCTTGTGATGAAGTGGTGCGACGGTTCGTACCTTGAAGATCAGGACAAGTTCCGTATGAGCGGAATCTTCCGTGATGTGTATCTCTTAAAACGTCCGGAAAAGGGAATCCGTGATTATCGCATTACAACACAATTAGATTCAGACATTGCAAGGATAAATCTTACAGCAGCATTTTACGAGCCGACAGAGGTTCGGGTAAAGCTCGAGGATAAGAATGGAGCAGTTGTTTCCGAGGGTGTTATTTCCGAGAGTGGAGAAGCGACTTTTGAGATTGTAGATTATACACTCTGGAATACAGAGAATCCGTATCTGTATACGATTATTCTGGAGACGGAGCAGGAGGTAATCGTAGACCATATAGCACTCCGCAAGATCGAGATCAAGAATCAGGTAATCTACTTAAATGGACAGAAGATTAAATTCCGTGGTGTGAACCGCCATGACTCCGATCCGGTCACCGGATTTACAATTAGCATGGAGCAGATCAAGACAGACCTTACCCTGATGAAGCAGCACAACTTCAATGCCATTCGTTCCAGCCATTATCCAAATGCACCATTTTTCTATGAAATGTGCGACCGCTATGGATTTATGGTGATTGACGAGGCAGATATCGAAGCACACGGACCATTTATGCTGTATCGAAAAGAGGATACGGATTACAACCGCTTTAAGCGTTGGAATGAGAAGATAGCAGATGATCCGGTATGGGAAGCTGCGATTGTTGACCGTGTGAAGCTGATGGTGGAGCGTGACAAGAACCGGTTTTGTATCGTGATGTGGTCTATGGGAAATGAAAGCGCTTATGGCTGCAACTTTGAGAAGGCACTGGCATGGACAAAGGGATTTGACCCGGAACGTATCACGCAGTATGAGAGTGCCAGATACCGCAATTACGATGTAACCTATGATTACGGGAATCTTGACTTATACAGCCGTATGTATCCGGCACTTACTGAGATAGAGGAATATTTGGAAAAGGATGGCAGCAAACCATTTCTTCTGGTGGAATACTGCCACAGTATGGGAAATGGTCCCGGAGATTTTGAAGATTATTTCCAGATGATACAGGCAGAGGATAAGATGTGCGGTGGTTTCGTATGGGAGTGGTGCGATCATGCAATCGCCCATGGTGTAGCCGAAAATGGCAAGACGATCTATGCCTATGGCGGCGATCATGGAGAAGTAATCCATGACAGCAACTTCTGTATGGATGGTCTGGTATATCCGGACAGAAGGATACACACCGGACTTTTGGAGTACAAGAATGTATATCGCCCGGCAAGAGTAGTATCGTATGATGCAGCAAGTGGAGAATTAGTGCTTCACAACTATATGGATTTTGATGATCTGAAGGATTATGCAGAGATTACCTATGAGCTGTCACAGGATGGAGTTGTGATCGGAAAGGGGAAGCTTTCTGAAGTATCCGTATTACCGCATTGTGATGGAAGCACAACTTTAAAGCTTTCAATTCCGGAGAATGGGAAGGTATATCTGAAGCTGTTCTATAAGCTGAAGAAGGACATCCCGCTTCTTTCCAAGGCGTATGTCTTAGGCTTTGATGAGATAGATGTAAGCAGTAAGGGTGCAAAGAATCAGCAGGCAGTAAGCTGGCTTACAAAGGAAGTGCCGAATACCGGTATTCAGGTACAGGAAAATGATACAGAGATCATCATAAAGGGACGGGATTTCTCCTATACGGTCAACAAGCGGACAGCACTTTTTGACAGCCTGACATTTGCAGGCAGAGAATATATGAATCATCCGATGGAACTGAACATCTGGAGAGCACCGACGGATAACGATATGTATATCAAGGCAGAGTGGAAGAAAGCCCACTACAACGAAGCCTATACAAGAGCATACAAGTCAGAGGTGATTCAGGGAAAGCACGGAGTAACTGTGACAAGTCAGGCTTCGGTCGTGGCAGCAACCGTGCAGAAAATTATGGATGTGACAATCACTTGGACGATTGACGCAGCCGGAAGAATTGGAGCGGATATCGCAGTGAAAAAGGATGAGGAGTTCCCGGATCTACCAAGATTTGGTGTGCGGATGTTCTTAGATAAGAAGCTTACAGATGCAGGGTTCTTCGGTATGGGACCGCAGGAAAGCTACCGGGACAAGCATAGAGCAGCAAGCCACGGATTGTATCGTCTGAAGGTTTCCGATATGCATGAGGACTATATCCGCCCACAGGAAAACGGAAGTCACTACGACTGCGATTATGTGGAGCTTGGCAACAGCCAGTATGGTATCACTGCCGTTGCAGAGGAAGATACATTTTCATTCAATGCGTCCTTCTATACACAGGAGGAGCTGGAAGAAAAGGCACATAACTATGAATTGATAGAATCGGACAGTACGGTATTCTGTCTTGATTATGCACAGAATGGAATAGGCTCTAACAGCTGCGGACCAGACGTGTTAGAAGCATACAGATTTGATGATAGATTATTCCGGTTCCGGTTTACACTGGTTCCGTATGTGAAAGGATAATGATATAACTCGTTTCCCGAATATCGACGTATAAGTCCGGACATACGGGGATATTCGGGATACAAGAGAACAAAAGTAAAAGCATTTAGAATAATATAGGCATCAGACTGTTTGACACATGAAATTCTAAACATGATTAAGATGAGGAGTGATTCTATGGAAGAAAAAAAGTATTTAAAATGGTATAACAAAGTTGGATACGGATCCGGCGATATAGCAGGAAATGTAGTATATGCATTTTTAACGTCCTTTGTGATGATTTATCTGACGGATTCAGTCGGACTTGCAGCAGGTATAGTAGGTACGTTGATCGCAGTTTCCAAACTGTTTGACGGATTTACAGACATTTTCTTTGGCTCGATGATTGACAAGACACACAGCAAGATGGGTAAGGCGAAACCGTGGATGCTTTACGGCTACATTGGATGTGCGATTACACTGGTATGTTGTTTTGCGGTTCCTACAAGCTGGGGAAATACAGCAAAATATGCATGGTTCTTTATTGCATATACATTGTTAAATGGTGTGTTCTATACAGCAAATAATATTGCGTATTCTGCACTTACTTCTTTGATTACGAAGAACAGTAAAGAGCGTGTGCAGATGGGATCTTATCGTTTCATCTTCGCATTTTCTACAAGCCTTTTGATCCAGTCTGTAACCGTAAAATTTGTTGATTACTGCGGTGGAGATGCAGCAGCATGGAGAACGGTAGCAATCATCTATGCAATTATCGGTCTGATTGTAAATACAATCTCAGCGCTCTCCGTAAAAGAGCTTCCGGAGGAGGAGCTTAACGATGGAGAAGTAAAAGGAGATGAAGAAAAGTATGGACTGGTTCAGGCATTTAAGCTTCTTGTAAAGAACAAGAATCTTTTTGGTCAGTTCGCCTGGGCGGTGAATATCCCGCTTATTATAGCTCTTATCTTTACTCCGACACTCGTTGGCAAGTGGAATGGTATGTACAAGCTGAATCTCAGAGGATATATCATTGCCGTTATTGGTAGAGCGTTGGTTGTTGTAGCAGGATATATGGGAAGTATTCCTCTTATGCTGGCATTTACAGCCCTTGCAGCACTTGGACAGGGCCCATGGCAGGGAGATATGAACGCAGTGATTGCTTCTTGTTCAGAGTATACTTATCTGACACAGGGAAAGAGAATTGACGGAACTATGTATTCTTGTACATCACTGGGTGTGAAGATTGGTGGAGGAATCGGAACTGCAGTATGTGGCTGGTTATTAGAGCTTAGTGGTTATGTCGGAACAAATGCAACACAGCCGCAGTCAGCACTTGATATGATGCAGTTTATGTATTTATGGTTGCCATTGATCCTTGATGTGTTAATTATGATTGTTCTTTCCAGAATGAACGTGGAAGCTGTAAATGAAAAATTGAAAGCTGAAAAGGGAATTAAGTCTGATGAAGTAACAGACGCAACAGAGTATTAAGGTTTATATGTAATGAAAAGCATTGTCTAATTGAACATTCGAGAAAGGCAATGCTTTTTGTGCAAGCTAGGTATTCAGTTTTCACAAAGTAGTCCTTTTAGTATTTTATGCATGATATACATGTTCAAAGTAATCAGCGTAGAATACTAAAAGGTTGTTCATATAATTCTTAAACTTGTTCATAATGCGTACCTCCTTTCCTTATTTACAAGCTGATTATAGAATAAATACAATGTGATTGCCTGCCAAATCGAAAGGAAAAGTAGACAAATCTTGCAAAGGGGGCGTAACCAATGCATTTATCATTTGTTGATACAAAAGAAGAAATATTAGCTTTAAAAAGAAAATCGAAGCATGTTGCTCCGCATTTACATAATGCATTGGAGATCGTATGTGTGACAAATGGAACACTGGAGCTGGGAGTTGGACAAGAGTTATACCACATGGAAAAGGGAGATATTGGTTTTGTATTTCCTGATATTATCCATCATTATCAGGTTTTCTCTTCGGGAGTGAATAAGGCGGTTTACATTATTTCTCCACCATTTGCGATCGGGAAATATGCTGATATTATACAGACGATGGCACCGGATTACCCAATCATAAAGGCAGAAATGGTGGAGCCGGAAGTATACCGGGCAATTAATGCCATCTTAGATACAGACCACATGGATATAGCAGTTATACAGGCATACCTGCAGATTTTGATTGCAAGATGCATTGGAAAGCTGAAACTGGTCGAGAAAGGAGATGTGGGAAGTAAAGATCTTGTCTATCAGGCAGTATCGTACGTGTCTGGTAATTTTAGAAAGAATTTCTCGTTAGATGATATGGCAAGAGATTTGGGAGTGAGCAAGTATGTTTTATCACGAACATTCTCCAAAACATTCCATCGTAATTTCAATCAATATCTGAATGATGCAAGACTAAATTATGCTTGCCATCGCTTGGAAAATACCAGTGATGCCATTACAAATATATGCTATGATAGCGGATTTGAAAGTCAGAGAACATTCAATCGGGTATTTAGGGAACGATACAAAGTTACACCGAGCGAATACAGAAATACAAGCCGTACAGATATAATATCGTGACTATCAAACATAGAGGCAGAGAATGGAAAAGTTGTGGCTGTGATTGGATATAGGCAGTAAATGTGGCAATTCTACCTTTGAGGGGTGTACTCTTTTGCTGTGATAAGATAAGATTGTCATGATGAAAGGAGGAATGACCTATGGATACTGCTAAGATTGGAAGATATATCGCAGAAAAAAGAAAAAGAGCTAGGCTGACACAGAGACAGCTTGCAGATAAGCTCGGGAAGAGTGATAAGTCTGTTTCAAAATGGGAACGTGGAATTTGCCTTCCAGACGTTTCAGTATATATGGAACTGTGTGAAATATTGGGAATCAGCGTCAATGAATTTTTAGCCGGTGAAGATATCAGAGAAGATAGTGTAAGAGAAAAGTCTGATGAAACGCTATTGCAGGTGTCAAAGGAAGGAAAGAATAAACAGAAATTTCTGCGACGAATCATTGTAGCACTTTGTATTATTCTGACAGGACTTATCACTGTAATCGCTGTTATAGCGTGTAAGAAGATGAGACAACCCCGAAATTTCATAGAAGAAGTATCGCCGGATAGTGCGGAAATGAAAACTGCGGAACTGATGTCTGGAGCAGATGGGGTAATGATGTTTCGGTATAAGACAAAGGATAGCTATAAATGCCTTTTTGTTTACTTGTCTGAATATCAATCCGGAAGAAGAGTATCGCATGAGAAAATTGCAGAAATATCTTTTAATGGTACAGAATCTACCGAAACTGGAATGATAGTGGTTGTTCCTAATTTTGAAAAATTTTCTGCAAGTCTAATTGTGGCAGATAACTATACGAAATACACAACAGAAAATCCAATTTTAAATGATGTTGAAGATCGGGAATATTATGGAAGATCGGCGACAAGCATAAACCATATATGTCCGATAGATTTTGGAACAGAGCAGGGGTTAGCGGCTTTGGTTTATGGTAAAAATGGATTAAGTATGTTACCGATACAGGATATTTCCGGAGATTATCTAAATACAGAGAATGATTATATGTATTATTACTCCGTAGAGTTTACGAAATGAGAATATGGATGATCTTCCTATAAAATCTTTACTGATAAGCATGAGGACTAAATATCCTCATGCTTTTTCCCTAGATAGGTGTCAATTTCCTTCTGGTAGTGTTGCAACTCCTTCAGGTCACGCTCATTTTGCCGCTGTTGTTCCTCAAGGTTATGCATGTTCTGTTTAGCCTGTTCCAGTAGTTTTTGTAGGATTTGGATGTTGGAATTCTCGGTATACCGGATGCCGTACCTGTCGTGCAGGTTCTTTTGTATCTCCTGCATGCGTCTGGCGTTCTGCACATTTTACCATTTCTGCAAGCCAACGGTATCCCGTGATACATCACCAGAGAAGTCACACATGGACGAGATTTTCAATCGACTTTTATCCAGTTTTTTTCACCGGGCGACATGGCATCATAAGCAGCTTTTCGCTTTTCTTTTCGTTCTTCCGCTTTTTTCTTTTGTGTTTTCAGATAGTCCTGTCGTCTCGAAATTCTCTTTTTTATGTTGTCATCGGTATAGAATGAACCGAGAGAGTAGCCACGATGAAAACGTTGTTCAACCGAAAATCGGTATTTTGTAACCGTTCCGTATTTCTTTGAGTTTCCGGTTTCAATTATAATATTCTGTGCTTTTAGTCGATTGATATAATCCTCAAATGAAACAGCTTCCATAAGAAGCTCCTTCAGTTCACACTGGATGACGGCACAGGCACAGACAGAACCATCCTCTCAGGAATCCATGCATTCTATGAGCCAGAGGAGTTAGTCGGCAAGACACTTATTGCAATAACAAACCTTCCACCTAGAAAGATGATGGGAATCGATTCATGCGGTATATATGAAAAAGGACCCCAGATTAGAAGTACACACTTCAGATTTGGGGTTCTCTTTTTGTGTGAGAGACGGATCAAAATCCATGATCGCAGGCATGAACAAGTCCGGTAAGTATGGCGCTGAGCTCAAGTTTTCTGTTAAGTCCATGGACGTAATGAAGGTCATGGTGAAGAGCGATTCCAAGAGCTCCAACGATGCACTCAAGGGCACGATGGCGCAGATAAAAGGTGAGGACTACACCGATCTGCAGGCGGATGCCCCCGATATCAAGGAGACAAATACGATAATGGAGAGTCTGGATGCGATAGAGAATCTTAAGGCGGATTTCACGGTATCGGATTACTACAGCGTGTATTATTATACTGAGAGACGGCATTTCTCAGCTTTTGCTGGGAGTGCCGTCTTTCTGCATATAAGCCGCAGTTAATTCACAAAACACTTTCACAGAAAGTCAAATTCAGTTCGCAGAATATCAAATGTAATTGATATTCTGCGAACTGGAGGGTATAATATGCGGTATCTTTGGGGTAGATGCTTGCGGTATGTTGATGCAAGCATGTGTGTATTAAAAGCGAAATGACAGGGGGGAAGGGTAGATGAGAAGATTAAAGTATGTTTTACAGAGTGCGATCGCCTGCTTTGTCGTGGCCGGGGCCATGCTGGTGCTGTTCTGGGGAGCAGGAATATACAATATATATCAAGAGTCACATGGAAATATATCGGATCTGTCAGAGCTGTGGTCGTATATTTCGGAACAGGGATTGATGTTTCTGATCGGATTGCTGGCTTTTGTGTCGTTCCTAGTATCCGGATTTCAGGCGAAGAAGGCCAGTGAGGCGGATAGAGCTGCTAACGGTGGGAACGAGTATGATGGTGTAGGATATGGTGATGCTGATTATTCTGGCACGATAAATGCTGGTGGCGGATATACATATGATTCAACGGACACATCTATAAAGTTAGATGAAGGTTCAGGTATGGAAAATGATAGGAATGTATATGGAAAAAACGGTATGCCATATGCGGACATCTATGGGATGACTGGAGATGCACAATTAACCAATACATATTCATTGCAGTCAGGTGCCAGAAAGATAAGCTTTGACCTGCCTCAGAGGTATAGACTGATAGATGGCGATGACAGTGATCCGGCATTTGCGGGGTTTAATGAGGAGCTTAAGCCGGAACTTGTCTATTGTTCACTTCAGGAGGCTATCGATGATGAGACGGCTGAGGATTACGTGCTGGATGAGCTGGTGGAGGATGAAGCCTGCCCGGAGGAACTGCGGACAAGGGCATATCTGAAACATGAAGTGATAGAGGGAAGACTTTATTACTATTATATATTCAAGTATAAGAAGTCCAGAAAGCAGAGACAGAAGTTTGCGGCGGCATGTGACATAGGCGGCGGGCTGTTCTATACGATAGAGACGGAGTGGATATGGCGCAAGGAGAAATTGACGATGGAAGCACTCATAGACTTTTTGAAGATACGGGTAGAGTGATTTATGACATCTACAGAACATGAGGTGATAATATGTGGACAATAAAGAGAATAGATGAGGCCGACTTCGGCTGTGAGGAGAGGCTTCCGGGGGAGCCGCTTATGGTGCTGGTGAGTCTGGAGTGTGACGATGGAAGGATGCTTCAGCTTGAGGTGGCTGACAACTGGCTGACCATGCAGGAGCTTGACGAGGGCGATGAGTGGCCGGATGATCCGGACGAACCGGATGAAGAAGATGCGAAAAGCGCAAAGCAGGTGCAGTGGATGGAGAGTTATCTGGATGCTCTGGAGGAGCTGGAATAAGAGTGAAAATAATAAGAATATCGACAAACCCGCCATATCATAAGCGATATTGGCGGTTTTTGTGCGTCTGGAATTACTTTTTGCCATATACTTTAGGATAATATGTTGTTATAACGAAAAGAATGGTCGTGTGAATTTTGTCGATGTTTGGTTTGCAGGCAACTGCGTATGGGAGAGAATTAATGTTTGGATTGTTTGAAATGAAATATATGAATATATGCCTTGTGGCAGGAGTTATA
>ERZ780148.1196-NODE-1196-length-18373-cov-5.987826_pt1 | contig 18373 bp, 19 predicted proteins | sample MGYA00510984_ERZ780148 | MGnify/ENA primary metagenome ERZ780148 (study PRJEB29588, sample SAMEA2160902) | human gut metagenome | biome: human gut; feature: human-associated habitat; material: faeces | place: Denmark | collected 2008/2010 ...
CGAAGATGGCGCGCACTGCACATTTTCGCTCACATGAGGTTTTTAGAGGTGACCTTTTGTATCTAGTATATCACAACTCGCCGGAAAATGCAACGGCGGTACGAAAATTCTGCACATATTTCCGTCATAATAACCGCCGCCGTCCGTCGATTTGCCATCAAATTATTACAATTTGGCTACAATTTGTTTCCTTGCAGTTACAAAACGCGCAAAACTGTTGACAATCACCGCCGTTTGGAGTATATTATTATAGTGGTAGTTTGTGTATCACACGATAATAATATCCGAAAGATAAAATTCAGATACAGGAGAACAGCTAATGATCAAGGAAACTTCACTTTGCATGGGCTGCATGAACGACAAAACCTATGACGGTCCCTGCAAGCTGTGCGGATACAGCGACAACACGCCGAATATCCCCACATACCTGGCGCCCAAGACCTTCCTTGCCGACCGCTACATCGTCGGTAAGGTGATAAGCTACAACGGAGAGGGCGCGGTATATATCGGCTACGACACGGCGGCGGGCGCGAAGGTCACAATAAAGGAATTCATGCCGGACACCCTCTCCTCCCGCAGAAAGGGCGAGACCGACATAACGGTCGATCCGTCTGCGGCGGCGCTCTACAAGACATACCTGTCGGAATTCATCGACCTCAACCGCACGCTGATGAAGCTGCGCGGAATGTCCCACGTTCAGACCGTCCTTGACGTGTTCTGCGAGAACAACACCGCCTACGTGGTATTCGAGTACATCAACGGCATTTCCCTCAAGACATACCTTGCGAACTCCTCCGGTGTGATAACCTGGGAGCAGGCGAAGGAGCTTTTCTCACCGTTCTTCACAACGCTGAGCCTTATCCATTCCGCCGGGATAATCCACCGCGGGATATCCCCCTCCACGATTTTCGTCACCGATAAGCTGGAGCTGAAGCTCACCGGATTTGCGATATGCGCGGCGCGCACCACCGGAACCGAGATCCCCTGCGAGATGTTCGCGGGATTCGCAGCCCCAGAGCAGTACACCAACGAGATAAACGGCACCTGGACAGACGTCTACGGCATATCCGCGGTGCTTTACCGCTGCCTGACCGGATGCATTCCCACCGAGGCAATAGCCAGAAACGGCACCAGCCTTATGGAGCCGATGATGATAAACCGGAACATTCCGGCAAACATTTCCTCCGTGATAATGGCAGGCCTTAACATCTCGCCGGAAGCCCGCGTCCGCACCATAACCGAGTTTGTCGACCGCCTGTTCACCCAGCCGAAGGCAGCCGAGCCGGCTCCCGCCGAGAAGGCGAAGCTCACCCGCAGGGAGCAGAAGCAGCGCCGCGAGCGCAACAAGACCATCGCGGTAATGGTCATCGCAGGAATCGTTCTTGCAGCGTTCATCGTGGTGTTCGTGCTGACCCTGAACGGAACTCTCACCGGCGGAAACAGCACCCCGCCGGAAAGCACTTCCACCGTGGAAGCCACCGCAGAGACCCGTGAGCCGGAAACCAGCCAGGCGGAAACCACGTCCTCCCAGCCGGAGCCGGATCAGATCATCACGTCGGATACGATAAAAATGCCGGACTTCTCCGGAAGAAGCTACGATTACGAGACCGAGCGCTACGGAAGCACCTTCACGTTCGTGCCGAAGTACGAGTATTCCGACACCTACGCAAACGGACTGATGTACGACCAGAGCATTGAAGCCGGCAAGGAAGTCACCGCCGGGATAACTGTGGTAGTAAAGGTCAGCAAGGGACCTAGCAGGGTAGCCCTGCCGGACTACACCGGTCAGACACCCGACAAGTATATAGCTGAGCTGAGCAAGCTCAACATCAAGTATTCAGTAACGACGGAGCGCTCCAACGAAGCCAAGGACGGATACGTGTTCAAGTGCAGCGTTGAGATAGGCGACCTCGTGGACGTTGAAAACGGTCAGGAAGTAACAGTATACTGCGCCGAGAACTACCCGCCCACAGTGGAAGCGACCATGGACGGCACAGCAGAGCCGTGGTTCACCAGCGAAGGTATCCCGGTAATCGGCGACGAAACACAGGAAGTTGAGGAAAACTAAGCATGGAGCTTGATTTAGGCGAGATCAGAAAGAATATAGACGCGATAGACGACCAGCTCCTTGAGCTGTTCAAGCAGAGAATGGGGCTGACCCGCAAGGTCGCTGAGTACAAGGCGGCGCACAACATGGTGGTGTTCCAGAGCGAGCGCGAAAAGGCGATAATCCGTTCTGTGAGGGACCGCTCCCCGGAGGAGCTGAAAAGCTCCGCAGAGTTCCTGTTCACCAACATCATGGATATATCGAAGTGCGGCCAGAACAACGCGATAACCCCCGCTGTGAGCATTCCCCACGGCACGCAGATAAAGCATACCCCCGACGTCGCAGTGCAGGGGATCGAAGGCGCATACGGCCACGCGGCGGCGCAGAAGCTGTTCCCGGACGGCCGCATGAACTTCCGCGCAAGCTTTGCGGAGGTGTTCGAGGCAGTTGAAAACGGAAGCGCCGATTACGGCGTTATCCCGGTGGAAAACAGCACCGCCGGGGAGGTCAGCGTTAACATGGAGCTGCTGGAAAAGCACCACGTTTTCGTGAACCGCACCGTTACCGTACCCTGCACCCATGTCCTCGCGGCAAAGCACGGCGTGAAGGAGCAGGATATCCGCATACTGTTCGGCCACGAGCAGGCTATACGCCAGTGCAGCGAGTACGCCTCCTCCCGCCCGGAGCTTACCATTATCCCCTACGCAAACAACGCGATGGCGGCGCAGATGGTCGCGGAGAACCGCAGCAGCGAGCTTGGCTGTATCTGCTCCCGGGAGTGCGCCGAAATGCACGGCCTGGACATCGTGAACCCCGCGATAGCCGCCGACCCCAACAACGCGACAAGATTCTTCTGCATCTCAAAAGAGACCGAGGTCTACGACGGCGCGGACACTATCGCAGTGTCTGTTTCCCTGCCGCATATTTCGGGCTCCCTTTACAGAATGCTGACAAAATTCGCGGTCAACGAACTTGACCTCACCAAGATACAGAGCAAGCCGCTCCCGCTGGAATTCCGCACCGAGGAGGACGAGTTCATGTTCTACCTCGAGTTCTCCGGAAACATCGGTCAGCCGGTGGTGCTCCGCCTGCTGAACAACTTCCAGACCGAGTACAGCTACTTCCGTTTCCACGGAAACTTCCTCGCGGTGAACTGACATGGCGATGTTTTCCGCTGTGATACTCGCCGGAGGGAGCGCCTCCCGCATGAACGGGATAAACAAGCAGCTCGCGCTCCTGGACGGTATCCCCGTAGTTATCCGGAGCGCCCTGGCGTTCGAAAATTCGGCGCAGGCCGGGGAAATAATTCTTGCCGTACCCGCCGGCGAGGAGGAGCGCTACGCCGCGCTGTGCAGCCAGTACGGCATAACCAAGCTGAAAGCCGCGGTACACGGCGGCGCGACGCGTTTCCTTTCGGTAAAAAACGCGCTCGAGTACGTATCCGCCGGATACGCGTACATCGCGATACACGACGGAGCGCGCCCGCTGATATCCACTGCGGATATCGACCGCGTGCTGACTGACGCCGTACAGTACGGCTCAGCGATAGCCGCCGCTCCGGTGACTGACACGATAAAGCAGGTCAGCGGCGGAGCGATAACGTCCACGCCGGACCGCAGCACGCTCTACGCCGCCCAGACCCCGCAGGCGTTCCGCAGGGATCTGTACGCCTCCTGCATGGAAAAGCTGGGGAGCCGCGCCGAGGAGCTCACCGACGACAGCGCCCTGCTGGAGCTGTGCGGCGAACCGGTGCACATAACTCCTGTGACCGCCTGCAACATGAAAGTGACCCGCCCGGAGGACCTGGCGATAGCCGAAGCTGTTTTACGGAGGTAATTATGTTCAATATTCTGGTCGTCGACGACCAGGCGCATATACGCCGCCTGTACGAATATACACTTGAAAAGAACGGCTACCAGCCCTACACCGCCGGAGACGGCGCGCAGGCGCTGAAGCTGATGGAGACCACCCACATCGACCTCGTGATACTCGACCTGATGATGCCCACGATGGACGGCTACACGTTCCTGAAAACGATGCGCGACAGCGGAAGCAGCATTCCGGTGCTGATAATAACCGCCCGGGACAGCGCCGAGGACGTCCGCAAGGCGTTCACGATGGGCACAGACGACTTCATGGTAAAGCCGGTGGACGACGTGGAGATGATACTGCGTATCCGGGCGCTGCTGCGACGCGCGAGGATATCCGAGGAGCAGAAGATAACCGTAGGCTCCACAACGCTGATATACGATTCCTTCACGCTGATACAGAACGGCACGGAAGTCCAGATGCCGAAGAAGGAGTTCCAGATACTGTTCAAGCTGCTGTCATTCCCGAACAAGACCTTCACCCGCGCGAACCTTATGGAGGAGTTCTGGGACATGGACAGCGAATCCGAGGCACGCACGGTGGACGTCCACATCAACCGCCTGCGCGACCGCCTCAAGGACAACAAGGATATCCAGATAGTGACCGTCCGGGGGCTTGGCTATAAGGCGGTAAAGACCGCGGACAAGCCGCAGGGGGCGTCATGAAAAACAAAAAGCGGAAAAGCTCTATATTCACCCGCCTGGGCGCGAAGCTCAGCCTGCTGATACTCATTATAACCGTCAGCGCAGACGTGCTCTCGTTTTCCGCCCGCATTTCGATAGACATGATAGTCTCCAACGGAAGCAGCGACACGGAAAACATCATAGCCTCCGTCGTCAGCAGTATCATTATCGGTACGCTGATGTCGTTCATAGTGAGCGGGCTGTTCCTGAAACCGCTGGTGGAGCTTATCAAGGCGACAAAGCAGGTGTCCCAGGGCGACTACTCCGTTCAGGTGGACATGGGCTGGGCTGAAAAGCACACCGTCCGGGAGCTTTCCGACCTCATCAAGGTGTTCAACGAAATGACCCGGGAGCTAAACAACAACGCGATGTTCAATCAGGATTTCATCGCGAGCTTCTCGCACGAATTCAAGACCCCGCTGGTATCGATACGCGGATTTGCGCAGCAGCTCTATAATGGAAACCTCACTCCGGAACAGCAGAAGGAATTCTCAAAGATAATCCTGGAGGAGACCGAGTACCTTTCGGAGCTTTCCACCAACACGCTGCTCCTGACCCGGCTTGAGACCACGGACATCATCTCCAAGGAGGAGTTTTCGCTTGACGAGCAGCTCCGCACCTGCATGCTGCGCCTGGAGCCACACTGGTCTGAAAAAAACATCGACCTCTCGATGGAGCTTGACGAAGTGAAATTCTTCTGGAACGAGCAGATGCTGGAGCATGTCTGGAACAACCTGTTCGACAACGCGGTGAAGTTCACCCCGGAGGGCGGCAGCATATTCGTGAGCTGCCACCGCAGCGCCGGAGTCATCACGATACGCGTCCGGGATACGGGAACGGGAATACCGCAGAACGCGCTCCCTCACATATTCGAGAAATTCTACCAGGCGGACAGCTCCCACGCCACAAAGGGCAACGGGCTGGGGCTTCCGCTGGCAAAGAAGATAGTCGAGGTGTGCGGCGGCAGGATAGGCGTACAGAGCGACCTCGGGAAAGGCACGGAATTCACCGTGATACTCCCCGACGGCGGAAATCTTTTAGGCAAAAACAGCAGCCGGAGCGAACTCAACCTCGGCGGCGAAGAATAAACAGGAGGGCAAAAATGGAATTCATCAGTGAAAGAACAGCCTGCACCATGATATCCGAAACAGTCGTCAAAGCAGGAGTGTCGCTGTTCAATGCGGTCAAGTACATCTACATGATAGCCGATAAGGACTTCTACAACATCAACATCAAGGATATCTTCAAGATAGCGCTGAACAACATCTCCGACACCACCTGCCTTTACAACACCGGGATAAAGCTCGACAAGGAGCGCTGCGCCGAAATGAACACCCCGGAGTACGAGCGCGTGCTCTCCCTTATGGTGTATTCCTTTGCGGTAAGGCTGCCGGTGCTGAAGAACGTCAAGACCTCCGGCGGATACCTCAACGACAAGCAGATAAAGAACATCTACGATATGGTGATATCCAAGGGCGCCGGAAACTACGACAACGTTATCGTCGATGACTTCGAGGAGATACGCCGCATGGTGAAGTCCGGGAAGCCTGTCCCCGCCTACGACGCGGAGTGGTACAAGGGGTATATCTACACCTACGTGCCCACGCTTGCCGCCATCACGAACAAGAATGTGTTCCTGCTGGGAAGCGCCGATATACTCTTCACGCTGTTCTATTCCTGCCTTGAGGAGGAGCTTGTCCGCCTGCTGAATTCCCTCGCCGCCCAGGCGTAATTCACGGCTCGCGCGCATATACTTACCTGAAAGGAAGGTACAGCATATGCAAAATGAACAAGCTGAACAGAACCTATACGAAACCGCCGGAGCAGAGCAGACTGAACGCTCCGAACGTTCCGAAACCCGCAGCAGCGTAAACCGCTTCGCTTACATGTCCGCGGAAGCCCCGGCGCTTCGCGGAGAGCTCCGCGGCAGCGCCGACCACCCGACAGCCGAGGGCAGCATATTCGCCTACTGGCTGGACGGAGCGCTGTACCTGCAAGCAGAGCTTTTGGGACTTCCTCCGGACAGAGTGTTCGGATTCCATATCCACGATGGAATAATATGCGGCTCCCCGGACAGCGGCGGAGCTTCCGGAGCCTTCGCCGAAGCCGGGCCGCACCTGAGCCTCTGCCCTGAAGGCACCTGGTGCGGCAGACACCCATATCACGCCGGAAACCTTCCGCCGATAATCTCGGATTCCGATGGGTACGCGGCGATGGAAGTCTACATCGGCAAGGCGCTGATATCCGATTATTCCGGGAAGCCGATAATCCTGCACGACATGCCGGACGATTTCAGCACACAGCCCTCCGGCGGCTCCGGAAAGCGGATAGCCTGCGGGATATTCACAGAAGTACTTTAACAGACCGGGAATTCCTCCGGCTGTAGTCAATTAGAAAAGACCATACGAAAACAAAGGAGAAAAACATGGCACACGAAATAAGAAACCCCGACCTCTGGGAAAGCGGCGCACGCAAAATAGCGTGGGTAAAGCGCAACATGCCGCTGCTTAACGGAATCGAAAAGGAATTCGAGCAGGAAAAGCCCTTTGCAGGGCTGCGCGTAGCGCTCTCGGTACATCTTGAGGCTAAGACCGCGTACCTCTGCAAGGTGCTTGCAGCCGGCGGAGCCGAAATGTACGTCACCGGAAGCAACCCGCTGTCCACTCAGGACGACGTTGCTGCGGCGCTGGTTCACGACGGACTGAACGTATTCGCATGGTACGACGCTTCAAACGAGGAGTACCACCGCCACATTTCGCAGGTCATCAAAGCTCGCCCCAACGTAATAATCGACGACGGCGGCGACCTGGTAAACCTCATTCACAACGAGTACCCCGAGCTTATCCCGGAGGTGCTGGGCGGCTGCGAGGAGACCACCACCGGAATTATCCGCCTGAAGGCCATGGATAAGGATCACGCGCTGAAATTCCCGATGGTGCTGGTAAACGACGCCGACTGCAAACACCTGTTCGATAACCGCTACGGCACCGGACAGTCCGTATGGGACGGCATCAACCGCACGACCAACCTTATCGTAGCCGGAAAGAACGTTGTGGTCGCAGGCTACGGCTGGTGCGGAAAGGGCGTTGCAATGCGCGCGAAGGGTCTCGGCGCTGACGTTATCGTCACCGAGATAGACCCGATAAAGGCTATGGAAGCCGTAATGGACGGCTTCAAGGTAATGCCCATGCGCGAGGCGGCGAAGGCCGGCGATTTCTTCGTGACCGTGACCGGCTGCGCCGACGTTATCGGCGAGGAAGCGTTCCTCAACATGAAGGACGGGGCTATCTGCTGCAACGCAGGTCACTTCGACGTGGAAGTAAACATGGCGAAGCTCCGCGAGATGGCTACGGAATCCTACCTTGCGCGCAACAACATCATGGGCTACAAGCTGGCTAACGGCAACACCGTATTCGTTATCGCCGAGGGCAGACTTGTAAATCTCGCCGCCGGCGACGGACACCCCGCCGAGATAATGGACATGAGCTTCGCTATCCAGGCGCTCTCCGCGAAGTACATCGCGCAGAACAGCGCCGCAGTCAAGTCCAGCGGCCACATGACGGTAAACGTACCCAAGGAGATAGACCGCGAGGTAGCGCTCCGCAAGATAAGCTACTGGGGACTTGAGATAGACAGGCTCACGCCCGAGCAGGAAAAGTACCTCGGAAGCTGGGAGGTCTGATATGACCTTCGAAGAACAGTTTGAACAGCTCCAGAAAATGTTCGATTCCTCGGATTGCGACATAGAGGTGCTCCCCCCGGACGAGGAGAAGGCTAAGAAACTCCGCGCCCAGGGCGGCGAGTTCACTCCGCTTGCGGCGATACTCGCAGGAACCGGCGGAGTTTCCGTAAACGGAATACTGCGTTTTCTCGGCAGCGGCATGATGGATTTCTTCGAGCGCAACGAGCGTCTTTCCGAGATGGGCATGACGATAGTCGCCGAAGACGTTTTCGGAGGTATCTACGGTCTGGACAAGCAGGGAACGCTGCTTTACCTCGCACCGGACGAGCTGATGGTCGAGGAGTTCGGCGATAATTTTGACGAGCTTCTTGAATTTGCCTGCAGCAGAAAGGAAATGGAACAGTTCTACCGCCCCTACATCAAGGAATGCCCCGGCGTGCTCTACGACGAGCTTCCCGCGGACAAGGGCGTGAGCGTGTACCCTCCCCTGTGGTCGGAAGCGGGAAATGACCCGCGCTCCACGGCGGCGGTGTCCATGAAAGAGCTCCAGGACGTTGAGATAGAGGTCATGAAAAAACTGAACAGCCAGGATAATGCTGAGCCAAACGACGGAGGTGCAGAATGAACGAAAATTACGAAAAGCTGACGAAGTGCTTCGAATGCGTACAGCAGAAGATAACCTTCAAGCCGGAGATCGCGCTGATACTGGGCAGCGGCCTCGGCGACTACGCAGACACGATGGAAGTTGTTGAAACGCTGGATTACCACGATATCGAGGGCTTCCCGGTGTCGACCGTTCCGGGCCACAAGGGACGCTTCGTGTTCGGCTATGCGGGCGGCGTTCCTATCGTTGCAATGCAGGGCAGAGTGCATTTCTACGAGGGCTACAAGCCGCAGGACGTAGTGCTCCCCATCAGGCTGATGAAGCTGATGGGCGCAAAGGTGCTTTTCCTGACGAACGCGGCGGGCGGAATAAACCGCAGCTTCAACGCAGGCGATTTCATGCTGATAACCGACCAGATATCAATGTCAGTCCCTTCGCCGCTCATCGGGGAGAATATCGACGAGCTGGGCGTGCGCTTCCCGGATATGTCGGAGGTATACAGCCGCCGCCTGCGGAAGATTATAGAGAATTCCGCCGTGACCGCCGGAGTACCGCTCCGCAGGGGCGTGTATATTCAGACCACCGGTCCGCAGTACGAGACCCCCGCAGAGATACGCGCATATGAGCGCCTTGGCGCCGACGCGGTAGGAATGTCCACCGCCATCGAAGCGATAGCGGCACGCCACGCGGGAATGGAGATATGCGGAATCTCCTGCATAAGCAACCTCGCGGCGGGGATATCGGTGAATCCGCTCACCCACGCGGAGGTACAGGAGACCGCCGACAGAGTTGCCCCGCTTTTCAAGAAGCTGGTAACTCAGGTGATTAAGGATATCCACAACGCATAAAATATTGCGCCCTTTTTCACGGAGGGCGCAATTATTATTTATTGTACTTTTTAAGCGCTGAATAAACCGAAGCCGTAATGTCTGCCATAAAACACAGTTCACTCGGTGAGCAGTCTGAAAGCGTGCATACAATATCGCTGACTGCCTGTTCAGTCTGGATTTCCCGCACACCGAAAAGTATCTCGTCAGCCCGGCATTCCAGCGCACGGCATATTTCTGCAAATACCTCTATGGAAAGCTTGGTGTTTCCGGTTTCAATGTGGCTCATATGAGTGGTGGAAATTCCGACCTGCTCTGCAAGCTGTTCCTGCGACAGCCGCTTTGCCTTTCTGACCTTTCGTATTCTCTGTCCGATTTCATAGTAGTCCATTTTTATACCTCTATAATTAAAATATATTACGCGCCTACTTGAATTATATAGGCATTTGTGATATAATTTAATAAACTACAAAGGCTATTATATGCCCTTGTGGTTAATATCTATGAATTGAGAGGTAACAAACATGAAAAGGCTACTCAAAAAACTCGCAGCGATTGTCACAATGACGGCGGTAACGCTGACAATGGCGGTTGCCATTCCCACCCCCGCCAGCGCGGACAGCATTTACGACACGGCTAAGGCAATATCCAGCGGGGAATCGGTTTCGACCTATATTTGGAGATATGATGAGGCAGACTATAAAATCACCTCAACTGAGAATGGCACATTAAAATTATCACTTGATGCACAAATGCCATCAGTTACAATATATGTTTTTGACACAAACGGAAACTATGTTGAAATATCTGATTCCAGTTCAACTTCGGGCAGTATTACTAAGCCAGGAGATGACATAGGCACAGCAAAATGGAATAATACTATTGAAAGATTTAAAGGAACAATAAGGAACAATTTCATATACAATAAAAAAAGGAACATATTATATTAGATTTTCTAGAAAAGATTTAACTGGCGATACTTGCAAACTGACCTTCACCGCCACCTACCCCTCCAGCACCTCAACAGCCAAAATCAACTACATAACCATCAATCTCCCCAAAGGAAGCACTCTTTCCCTCGGCACCGACACAACAGGCTCCGGAACCGTGACATGGAAGAGTTCCAAGACAAGCGTAGCAACAGTTTCCAGCACCGGAAAAGTCACCGCTAAGGCAAAAGGCAGTACGATAATCACAGCCAAAAGCGGTAAATCATCAAAGAAAATAAAAATCGTAGTCACATAATTAAACACAAAAACTCCCCACCGAACTCGATGGGGAGTCTCATTATTCAGAAGTATCTGAAATTAGTCCTGCTTGAACTCGTCGCCGTACATGTTCTGGAGTTCAACGAGGTGCTTATACTTAGCGGCCGCGTTCTTAACTGCCTTGTCGAACAGAACGGTAGCTCTCTCGGGGTTAGCACGCATGAGGGAGTTGTAGCGAACCTCTCTCATCATGAATGCCTTGTAGTCGCCTGTCGGAGCCTTGCTGTCGAGGGAGAACGGGTTCTTGCCCTCGTCTGCCAGAGCCGGATTGAAGCGGAACAGATGCCAGTAACCAGCCTCTACTGCTTCCTTCTCTACCTGCTGAGCGATGGTCAGACCGCCCTTGATACCGTGGTTGATGCACGGTGCGTAAGCGATGATGAGGGACGGACCGTCATAAGCCTCAGCCTCAGCGATAGCCTTTAAGCACTGGTTCTTGTCAGCGCCCATGGAGATCTGTGCAACGTAAACGTAGCCGTAGCTCATTGCGATGCCTGCCAGATCCTTCTTCTTGACGTCCTTACCGCCGGCTGCGAACTGAGCGACTGCACCCACGTTGGTAGCCTTGGAAGCCTGTCCGCCGGTGTTGGAGTAAACCTCGGTATCGAATACGAGGATATTTACGTTCTTGCCGGAAGCAATAACGTGGTCAAGTCCGCCGTAACCGATATCGTAAGCCCAGCCGTCGCCGCCGAAGATCCACTGGCTCTTCTTGGAGAGGTAGTTCTTAGCTGCGAGGATCTCGCCAACGATGCCGTCCTTTGCAGGGCACTGCTCAAGAGCGCTTACCAGCTTCTTGGTAGCAGCTGCGTTTGCCTTGCCGTCGTTCTCGGTAGCAAAATACTCGTCGATGAGTGCCTTAGCGTCATCATGAGCGACCTCGCGTGCTTCCTTCAGCTTCTTCTGAACTCTCTTTCTCAGAGTGTCCTGAGCCAGGAACATACCGTAACCGAACTCTGCGTTATCCTCGAACAGGGAGTTAGCCCAAGCCGGACCCTTGCCTTCCTTGTTGGTGGTGTACGGAGTGGACGGCTCAGAGCCTGCCCAGATAGAGGAGCAGCCCGTAGCGTTTGCGATGTACATTCTGTCGCCGAACAGCTGAGTAACGATCTTAGCGTACGGAGTCTCGCCGCAGCCTGCGCATGCGCCGGAGAATTCAAGCAGCGGCTGCTTGAACTGTGAACCCTTGACTGTGTTCTCCTTGAACTTCTCGTGAACCTCGGGCTTGTCGGAAACCTTGGAAACAGCGTAGTCGAATACCGGCTGCTGATCCATCTGTGTCTCGATGGGCTTCATAACGAGAGCGCTCTTGCTCTTGTCCTTTGCGCCTGCCGGGCAGATGTTTGCGCATACGCCGCAGCCTGTGCAGTCCAGAGTAGAAACGACCATTGTGTACTTCATGCCGGGGAGCTGCATTGCGTCCTTGGTCTTAACGGAAGCGGGAGCCGCAGCAGCCTCTTCAGCGTTCATGATAACCGGACGGATAACAGCGTGCGGGCAGACGAATGCACACTGGTTACACTCGATACAGTTCTCGGGGATCCACTCGGGAACGTCAACTGCGATACCGCGCTTCTCATAAGCAGCGGAGCCCTGCGGGAACGTACCGTCGGCAATATCAACGAATGTGGAAACAGGGATCTTGTCGCCGCGCTGTGCGTTAACGGGGATCTGTACATTGTTAACGAAGTCGACCAGGAACTTGTTGTCGCCCTCAGCCTTGTGCTCGGGGAGCTTGCCCTCGCAGTCAGCCCAGGAAGCGGGAACGTCTACCTTGATAACCTCGCCGGCACCCTTCTCGATAGCGGCGTAGTTCATGTTGACGATATCGTCGCCCTTCTTAGCAAAGGACTTGTACGCCATCTTCTTCATGTAGGTGATAGCGTCCTCGGGCGGAATGATGTTAGCGATGGAGAAGAACGCGGACTGGAGCACGGTGTTGGTCTTGTTGCCAAGACCGATCTCTCTTGCCACCTTGTTAGCGTTGATTATGTAGAAGTTGATGTTGTTCTTAGCGATGTAAGCCTTAACCGGAGCCGGGAGCTTCTCGTCCAGCTCGTCAACTGTCCAGTGGCAGTTCAGCAGGAAGGAGCCGCCCGGAACAACGTCCTCTACCATATCGTACTTGTCGATATAGGACGGGTTATGACAGGCAACGAAGTTTGCCTTGTTGATGAAGTATGTGGACTTGATCGGAGTCTTACCGAAACGCAGGTGAGAAATTGTAACGCCGCCGGACTTCTTGGAGTCGTAAGCGAAGTAAGCCTGCGCGTACATGTCGGTGTGGTCGCCGATGATCTTGATGGAGTTCTTGTTAGCGCCAACGGTGCCATCAGAGCCAAGACCCCAGAACTTGCAGCATGTTGTGCCTTCCGGAGTGGTGTTCGGGTTCTCGGTGATATCGAGGGACAGATGAGTTACATCGTCGTTGATACCCAGTGTGAATACCGGCTTTGTGGTGTTGTTGTAAACAGCGATGATCTGAGCCGGGTTGCAGTCCTTGGAACCAAGACCGTAACGTCCGGTGAATACCTGAGCGTCCTGGAACTTGTTCTCCTTCTTGAGGGCTGCAACTACATCGAGGTACAGCGGCTCGCCGAGGGAACCAGGCTCCTTTGTTCTGTCGAGTACGGAGATCTTCTTAACTGTTGCAGGGATAGCGGCAGTGAATGCGGAGGAAACGAACGGTCTGTACAGTCTTACCTTTACAAGGCCGACCTTTCTGCCCTGCTTGAGCAGGTAGTCGATGGTCTCCTCGATGGTGTCGCATACGGAGCCCATTGCTACGATGACTTCCTCGGCGTCCGGAGCGCCGTAGTAGTTGAACAGCTTGTAATCTGTACCGATCTCTGCATTTACCTTGTTCATGTACTCGGTAACTATGTTCGGTACGTTGTTGTAGTAGGTGTTGCAAGCCTCACGAGCCTGGAAGAAGATATCCGGGTTCTGAGCTGTGCCGTGGAGTACGGGCTTCTCAGGGTTGAGGGCTCTGTCGCGGAACGCCTGAACAGCGTCCATATCTACCATGCCCTTGAGGGTCTCGTAGTCCCACTTCTCGATCTTCTGGATCTCGTGGGAGGTACGGAAGCCGTCGAAGAAGTGCAGGAACGGAACTCTGCCCTTGATAGCGGAAAGGTGAGCAACTGCGCCGAGGTCCATAACCTCCTGAGGGTTAGTGGAGCAGAGCATTGCATAACCGGTCTGGCGACATGCGTAGATATCGCTGTGGTCGCCGAAGATAGAAAGCGCATGGGAAGCTACGGCACGTGCGGAAACGTGGATAACCGACGGAAGCAGCTCGCCTGCGATCTTGTACATATTCGGAATCATCAGGAGAAGACCCTGCGAAGCGGTGTAGGTGGTGGTCAGCGCACCTGCGGAAAGGGAGCCGTGAACTGCACCGGCAGCGCCCGCCTCGGACTGCATCTCAACTACCTTAACCTGCTCGCCGAAGATGTTCTTAACTCCTGCGGTGGACCAGGAGTCGGTCACCTCTGCCATAACTGACGACGGGGTGATGGGGTAGATAGCAGCTAAATCAGTAAACGCATAGGACACGTGAGCCGCTGCGTTGTTGCCATCCATTGTTTGCATTTCTCTTTTTGCCATTGGATTTTCCTCCTTTAATTATACAGGCTGACGAACGTCCCGCCTGCGACTAATACCCTGTCCGCGCCAGGCAGTCAGGGTATCCATTAAGCTTATTTTTATTTTATCACAAATTCTTCAATTTGTAAATAGGAAAAGGTTTTGTTTTAGTTTTTTTATGCAATTTTCACATAATCATCATGCTGGAATTAACCATTAAAGCTTAGGCGGCGCTAACTAAACACAGAAAAACCGCCTTTCGGCGGTAGTTTATAGTTGTTTGTTTCCCATGGAAGCTGCGCGTATCTCCATTATGCCCGTTTCGGGGTAGAAGAACACGGTGCGGCCGTAGTTCAGACCCGTGTCCTCGGCGACTATCGGGATACCCTCCCTTCGGAGAGCCGCCTTTACCGCCTGAATATTCCGCTCGCCGATGTTGAAGCGCTCGCTTGCCGTCGCGAACATTACGGCGCCTCCGGCGATCTTCGCCTTAATGCGGTTTCTGCTTGCTCCGAGCTTCACCATCTCCCTGATGAGCATCGGGATAGCGGTATCCGCGAATCTCATCGGAGTAGCGGCTCCGTTGGTAGCCTGGGTGCTGTCCGGAAGCATGATATGCGAAAGACCTCCGACGCCCGCAACGCTGTCCAGCAGGCAGATCCCGACGCAGGAGCCTAGCGCATAGGTGACAAGGACGTCCGGCGGCCTGCACACCTTCAGGTCGGAAATACCTATCGTCAGATTAGCCATCACATAACACCAAGTTTCTTCATGAGAGTTTCGAGAGACTCCATCTCGGGGATAAGGATAATATTAGACTTGATCGCAACGCCGTCGATCTTGAAGCCGTCGTCGATGAACAGCACCTTGTCGCCGACCTGTGCAAATTCGGTTATCGGGACGCTCATTATAGCGCCGAGCATATCCACGGTCATGGAAGGAATGCTCATATCAATGGTAAGCCCGGTCAGCGTACTGAGTGCGCGGAGGTAGCTGCCCGCCATGATGTTGCCCATCTCGGTGATAACTGAAAGCTCCATATCGCCGAGCTTTGTGACCTGGACGTTTTCCGCATTCATGAATGTGGACAGCACCACCTGAGCAAAGCTGTCCTCCAGCAGGAACATCATCATACCCTTAATGTCGCCTTCAAGGCGCACAAGGATACCTGTAATTACCTTCTCGGGACCTCCCATCGCGTCGATTATCTGCTGATATTCAAGCACGCAGACATTCGGCACCTTCATCTCGATGGTCTTGCCGAGCATTTCTGAGAGCGAGGAAGCCGCGCTTCCGGAACCGATATTTCCTATCTCGCGGAGGCAGTCGATAGCCACCGGTGACAGGTCGTCATAATTTTTGAGCATATTTTTCTCCTGATCAAAAAATATGCGGGAACAGCTCGCACCGTGTCCCGCAGGCTATTATCTGAGATTATTCGCAAGTCTGGTGAATTCGTCCGAGGTAGTCACCACGCGGGAGCTTATCTGATAAGCGCGCTGCGTTTCGATGAGCTTCACCATCTGGTCTGCAAGGCTGACGTTTGAAGTAACAAGGGCGCCCTGGAGCTTGTCAAAGGTACGCTCAGCCGTAGCCGGACCGCTTCTTTCGGTAGCCGCGTAACGGTTGTCTGCCGCAGCGTCGATACCGTAAACGTTGTCGAACCTGAACACTCCCACCATGTCGCGGAGCGTATCGTAATCCGGAGCCGTGCCGTCCTCGCTGAACGGAACTACTATCCGGTTGTTGTCGTAGTCAAGCACATATTCGCCGCTGCCGGAAACAAGATACCACTCGCCGGTGTCCGCCTGGGTCATTGCAAATGCGCCGTCGCGGGTGTAGTTGATGTCGCCGTAGCGATCCTCCACCGCGAAGAAGCCCTCGTTGGGAAGCGCGAAATCCAGCGGTCTCTCGGTATAGTAGAACGAGCTTTCATCGAACATAACCCCGGTGCGCTGTATATAAGCGCCGTGACCTGTCTGCCAGTCAGCCTCGGTGGCGCGCTGCGTGGAATACAGGCAGTCCGCGAAGGACGGGCGCACGGTCTGGTAGCCGTATGTGTTGATGTTCGCGATGTTGTTGCCGTAGACGTTCAGAGCCTGCGCCTGAGCGATCATGGCGGTTTTTCCGGTATGGAACGCTATATTCATGACTTACTCCTTAAATCTTGCAGAGTGACGTTGCCTTCTGATTCATCGAGTCATACAGCTTTGCGAGCGTGCTGGAAGCCTCGTAGATACGGTTGGCGTTCATCATCATGGTCATTTCGTAGTTGACGTCTATGTTGGAGCGCTCATAAGCGCCCTGGATTATCTCGTAGCGCGTGCCCTCAGGAACTTCCCCGGCCTGCACGGAGGTGAACATATTCGCGCCGAACTTGTCGACGTTTCCCTCGGGGTCGATGTATGAAAGCCTCAGCCTGTCCACAAGCTGACCGTCCTGATAAATCGCGCCGTCGTTGTCGATGACGAAATCCTTGTTTCCGAGGTATATCTCGCCGTTCTCGCCGAGTATCCTGCCGGAGTTGGAAAGGCACAGATAACCCTCCGCGTCAAGCTCCCACTGACCGTTGCGGGTGAGCATGTTCTCGCCGTTGTAACCCGCGATGTTGAAGTAAACGTCGCCGTTTATCGCAACATCGAACGGAGTCCCGGTGTACTCGAAAGTACCCTGCCCGAGGTCGGTGTACGAAGTGTCGACATAGGTCTGCGCGAATGTTCCGGAAAGCTCCTCGCGGTGCTTCACGAGTATCATCTGCTCCTGGAAGCGGTTGGTGATTATAGTGTCGCGCTTGTAGCCCGGCGTGTACATATTCGTGAGATTGTTGCCTATGCAGTCCAGCTTGCGCTGGTTCATTATCATGCCGTTGCAGGCGTAGTAGAAACCTCTGTTCAAGAACGTACCTCCTGACCGGCTCCCTGCTTCCCCGGGACTGCGCCGCCGTTTATGTACGGCTCCAGCGCTGCCTTTAGCGAAAGCATAGCCTTAGTGTTTATCTGGCACACTCGGGATTCCGACACGCCTATTACCTTAGCGATATCGGAATACTTCATGCTCTTGTAGTAATACAGTGTGATGACCTGCCGCTCCTTCTCCTTGAGACCCTCGATTGCTCCGGCGATGACCGTGCGGAGTTCCTCGCGCATGAGCCGGGAATCGGTGGATTCAGAAGCGGTAACGCTGCCGTCGTCGAAATTATCCTCGTACAGCAGCTCCTCAAATGAGAGCGTAACGGTATTTGAAGCGTCCGCCATGCCGCGCAGCAGCTTTTCCTCGCTTATCTGGAGGTACTCTGCAAGCTCGGCGGTCGTCGGAGCCCTATCATATTGATTATACAATATTGTGTTCGCGTTGTCAAGGTCGCGGGCAAATTTTCTTACAGGTCTTGGAACCCAATCCTGTTTCCGAACATAATCTATAATCGCGCCGCGTATCTTCAGCGAAGCGTAGGTCTCGAACTTTGCGCCCCTTGAAGGGTCGTAGGTCTCGATCGCGTCCATCAGTGCGATAACGCCCTCGTTCACCACGTCGTCTACCTCGCCGTACTTTATGTAGGTGTTCCGCAGGGAAAGCGCACAGGAACGCACCAGCCCGAGATTCTTCAGAACTATCTCATTGCGGACTGCTTCGCTGCGGCTCATGCTGTATTCCTCTAAAAGAGCCGCTGTTACGCTGCCTTCCATGCTTTTCCCTCCTTTTGTTGATGGTCGCCTCTAAAAACCTCATGCGAGCGAAAATGTGCAGTGCGCACCATCTTCGTCGTCAAACCTCCTCGTAAGGCATACAGCCTTACTTCGTCGGCTTT
>ERZ780148.1211-NODE-1211-length-18136-cov-5.019081_pt1 | contig 18136 bp, 12 predicted proteins | sample MGYA00510984_ERZ780148 | MGnify/ENA primary metagenome ERZ780148 (study PRJEB29588, sample SAMEA2160902) | human gut metagenome | biome: human gut; feature: human-associated habitat; material: faeces | place: Denmark | collected 2008/2010 ...
GAATACGCGGGTATGGTGGAATTGGCAGACGCGCAGGATTTAGGTTCCTGTGCCGAAAGGCGTGTGGGTTCGAGTCCCACTACCCGTACCAATTTAGAAGCCACATTTTGGCCTTAATAATTGGCCGAAATGTAGCTTTTTATGTTGAAAACGAGAGGCAACAGAAGTACAATTGAATAGGTGAGAGGCAACCCCAACCGGGCAAATCGTTGACAGCAACTTTGGAGGTATGGTAGGTGGGATATAACGATATCACTAAGATTGAGGCCTCGGAGGGCGCCAAGCGAGTTATTGATGTGTTGACTTCCCTTGCTCAAAATGGTGGAAATGTCTTTAGAGGCTATAATAAACAGGATGAATTACTGCCGTCTTTAATCCGCGAGAAAACCAACTATACCGATGTAGAAGTTGAGTTGTTGAAAGAATTTGAACGCTATGGTAGCCATTATTTTCATGCCACTACGCCAATTGATTTTATGTCCTATGCACAGCATTTCGGCCTGCCGACAAGGCTGTTAGATTTCACCTACAACCCATTTGTTGCACTGTCTTTTGCTTTGCATGGGCAAAAATCAAATGGTGGATATAAAGAACCCGATGATAAACTGTACTATTATGTGCGTTACGCTTCTCTTGATGAGAACCTCTGTGCACCATCCATCCCACTGAATGACGATGTTTATAATAACAAACTGACACGGACGGACTCCTTAGCGGTAAAGGCCGCTCAGTGTATCGATAGTATGACAGATTTGTTTGGCCGCAACAGCCTCCAGCGTAGTATTTGGGCATTGGACGGTTTTAAGGATAGTATAAAGAACACCATCAGTAAGCAGGAAAAGATTCGGAACCATGCCATCCTTTTCATTGACCCGAACCAATCTAACCTGCGTATTATCATGCAGCAGGGATTGTTTATGTTCCCCTATACGCTTGACAGAAAAGAACATCTCGACATTATCAAACAAAACTCTTCTGTGATAATGATTCATAAGGACCTCCGCACAGATTTGCTGAAATATCTTGATACGCTTGGCTTCTCTACATTTCGTCTGATGCCTGACTTAGCAAGTGTATGTTATGCAGTCAAGCATAAGGTAATTGACGAACGTTCCGAGAAAAGCCCCGCTTTTAAGAAAAAGTAATATTTCTGAAATCATGCTATAAATCAAAGCAAAGAAAGGTGGCATTGAGGGCCACTTTTCTTTGCTTTGATTTTAGGCCTTTATTCACTTCGGCAGTATGTTCATTTACGAGGTATAGATTGAGAAATATCGCACGAAATGATATATTAATTATTGTAAAATTTCAAAGTTTATACCGTTGATAGGAGGTAAACTATGACTGATTTAAGAGAACATTTCTATCAAACGAAAAATATCGAGTTTCTTAAGAACACTCTGGGGAAAGAACTCTGGATACAGGTGTCAGGAAATAGGAATATGGATGCATCTTCTGCCGTGTTTTGGGCAGCTTTAATGCCTGTAGAGAATATCGACGAAGCTTACAGAGATTATTCTTGGAACAGTCATATAGGAACACAATGCCCCGGCTTTATAGAATACGGGGGCAAAATAACATATGAGGCAAATCCCCTGAATTTTGATTCATGCTTGAATATAGTACAGTATAGGGAGTTCTACGGAATTAAGCCAAACTATATTGAGATTTCAGAAGAATTCCGTTTGCTGAACAATTTATACCATGATACGAATACCAATATTTTTTATGAGATTGAAGAAAATGGAGAATGTACCGAGGTTGCTAAAATCACAGATGATGATTGTGTATATATAAAACTCAAAAGCTTGATGAGATATGCTGCAGCGAAACAAATGGCACTTCTATTGTTCTTTGATATTCGGGTTAAGGTTTCCGGCTCACTGTTGGAGAATGGACTTGAGGCGTTTTCTGATACTGTGAAGGAGGATGGTCTTTTCTTTGGCTTATGGGGAAACGAACAAAGAATTCTCGAAACATATTCATACAGTGTTTTAATGGGGAAAAAGATTCTGATGCCAAAACCCATCGAAGAATGTGGATATGCACCATATTCTTATAATGAAACAAAAGAATACCTCGATTATATCATCGGGATAGACGAGTATGGAGAACCAAAAAGTTATACATCAAATCCTGATAAGTTATCAAACTATTTTGGAGCAAATCCCGGTGCTCCCCATTATTTAACGCCAGTCTTTTTCAAGAAAGAGGTGTTACAAAGATACCTATCTCGCCCTGATATTTTCAGCGTGGAGGCAGGATACCTTCGTTGCCAATGTCTCTGGGGAATCGAAATCGATAATGAGCACAAAGATGTAGTGTCGGTATACTTGGGGGATCTCGGGAGGGATTTGCCGACTCAGGAGCAAGCACATTGGAAACAGTATAATATTGCTACAGATGAAAAACTCAGCACCAATGCGATTAAGAAAGATTTTTTATGTACCTTTACACAGCCGGAAATTTCCGATTTGAAGTTCAAATCGAGCTTTGAACAGTTTGCGGATACTTGGAGAAAAAAGTATCAATGGGATTTGTTTCTACCTCTTTCTCAGAATGATGAGTACAATTTTAAAACTTTACATCTCCCGATAACAGATGGGCAAGAAGAATTTGACCATTTGGTTTTATCTTTGGTGAAAACAATGATTGACTCACTAAACGAAAAAGAAATTGTTAAACAATTCAAAAATCCAACCGATCTCAAAGGAGGAATTAGTAAGTTAGAATACTGGTTTTCCGAGTTAAACCTTTCTGATTACCAGCAGCAAATTAAGTTTTTGCGTAATTTACAAGAACTGCGGTCGACAGGTACTGGACATCGTAAGGGGAAGGGATACGAAAAAATTGCCGAAGTATTTGGGTTGGATGCTGATAATTATGTTGATGTTTTTGACAGGATTTTATTGCAAGCAAATACGTTTATTATGTTTTTAACTACAAGTTTTTTGTCGAGTGAATCTTAATGTGTACATCAAGTGGCACTTGGGGGGAGAGATAATGCCCACAGTATTACCTGTGAATTATCCAGAGATGATTGTTGAAAAGTCTGAAGGACTAACTACATCAGAGAGAAAGTTGGCTGCCCTGGGTTATCAAACATTTTTGAGGTTGTGGAGTTATCCGAACCCCTACAAACTACAGCCGAATGGAAAAGAACTGTGTGATTTATTAATTGTCTTTGATAACCACATAATCATTTTCTCGGATAAAGACTGTGCATACGGAAGCTCCGACAATCCTAAAGTTGACTGGAGACGGTGGTATAAGCGGGCGATTCAGAAGTCAGCAGATCAACTGATTGGTGCAAAAAATTGGATCAGCCGCTATCCGGACAGGATTGCCATAGATGTAAAATGCAGTAAAAAACTTCCATTGGAAATTAAAATTACCGCAGAAACTAAATTCCACTTAATAGCAATTGCCCATGGCGCAACAGAACCATGCAAAAAGTATTTCGCTGGTGGTGATGGAGGCCTCATAGTTAATAGTAATATTGTTGGAAATATGCACATCAGCGAGGACTGTGAGCCATTTTGCATTGGCCGAGTATTTGACGAGTCTCAGACATTCATCCATGTTTTTGATGATGCATCTTACATCAATGTGCTCCACGAGTTAGATACCATACAAGATTTTCTTAGATATTTGGAAGTTCGTCAGAAATTGTTGGTGACGAAGTGCGTAATTGCTGAAAGCGAGAGCGACATATTGGCCCAACATCTTCGGGGTATGATGAAAGGAAATCCGTGCATTTTACAAGAAATTTGTAAAACACACACCGACATATACTTTGAGGGAGGGTTGTTCGAAGAACTGAAGTGTTCTCCAGCATACGCTGAGTGGCATAACAAAATCAAGAAGAGCTATTTTTGGGATGAACTGCTCCAAAAAACCTTCTTCTTTATCGAAAACGGATTATCCGAAACAACAACATCACCTACAATCCAAGAGCAAAGTGAACTATTCAAACTGATGGCCCGTGAAGACAGGTTTCACCGCTACGCTCTTTCGGAAGGTTTTTTATCCTTTTTAGCGAAAATTAATCCAGACCAGAGAGGTACTCGTATATTATTCAATGCTGATGAACCCGAAGTCTGCTATATTTTATTTCTTTTGCCAAGAAAAGAATATATGTCTGATGATGGTTATCGCAAGGTGCGAAAAGACATGCTTATGGATTACTGTTCCATTGTCAAAGCAGAGTATCCTGAAGTCTTGCACATTATCGGCGTAGCGCACGAGTCTTCTGAGGGACAGTATACATCTGAGGATTTTATTTACCTTGATGCCAGAAAATGGTCTGAGGAACAACAGGCAGAAGCCTTTAAGTTAAAACAAGAATATGAGTCGCATGGTATGCTGGCTAAGCGAACAACGATACCAAGAACAGTTTACCCGGATAAACCCAAAATGAAGGGCCGTGACAGGAATAAACCTTGTCCATGCGGTAGTGGTAAGAAATTTAAGAATTGTTGTGGCAAATAATGGATGTACTATTATCGCACACGGCATAGTTGCTGAGTTTTTCCATCACCAGCCTATCAATCTCCTGCTCCAACGCCTGAATCCTCTTCTGTAATGACGAAATGTGGGCGTCGAGGATTGGTTTCCTCAACGCCCACATTTTTTGCATCTGCGCCAGTTTCTTCAGTTCTTCCGCACTGCTCTCACGAGCTGCGAAAACGAGTTCCCACACCATCGCATCCAGCTTTTCCTCGTGGATACGGTGGGAGGAGCAATAGGATTTTCCATTCCGGTGATACCCACGGCACACATATTCTACACGGCTCTTGCCGTTCCAGCAGCGGATCATAGGAATGAACGCATTCCCACATTCTCGGCAGGTCAGCAGCCCCGCGTAACGGTGCTTGGCCTGATTGCCGTTTGCGGGGCGAGCCTGCTGTTTGAGCAAGCGCTGCACCTGCTCCCATTCCTGTTTTCCTATGATCACAGGAAAGAATCCCTCATGACGATACCAGTCGGTTTTATCTATATGCTTGGTCTTACCGTTGGTGTATTCTCTGCGATGGTTATTCAGCACGCCGGTGTACGCTTCTTCCACCAGAATGTTTTTCACGCTGGTATATGTCCACAGGAACTGCCCATCACGGGTTTTGTGCGTATGCCGGACTTCTCTGCCGCACTGTTCAGCTCGGAGCTGCGCCGGTGTCTTTCGCCCCGCAGCATTAAGCCGCCGGGCGATCTCTTTCTGCCCACACCCCTGCAAGTACAGAGAATAGATGAGCTGCACCGTGACTGCCGCCTCTGCGTCTATCCTGATCTGCCCCGTATTTTTGTCTTTCCAGTAGCCGAAGGGAGGCGTGATCACGATGCCGTCTTTCTGCTTCTGGCGGTATCCCGCCCGGATCTTTTTGCCAATATCCTTCGCATAATAATCATTCATCAGGCCGCGGACGCCGATGATCAAGTCATCTTCGTCGCGGAATGTATCAACGCCCTCCGTGGCAGAGATCACGCGCACCTGGTGTTCCCGCAGATAATCGATGAACAATGCGGTCTGGGTCCTATGGCGGCCAAGCCGGGACAAATCTTTTACGATGACAGCGTCAATCTTATCAGCGTCTACAGCTGCCGTGAGCTCGTCCAGCCCACGGCGGTCAAAACTCATGCCGCTTATGTTGTCATCGAAGGACTGTCCTACGATGATGTACCCGTGCTGCTCGGCAAACGCCTGACAGATCTCCCGCTGATTCAGCAGGGAGTTCATCTCACGGTCATCATCGTTAGAAAGCCGCGCATAGAGCCATACCCGCACCTGTTATCACCTACCCCGCATAGTAATCGCCGTAGATCACCGCTCCCAACCTGTCATAGTCAAAATCTGCGGAGGGGAAGCAATCTGCCTGCGCCCCGTTTTCGAAGACGTCCAGATGGTCACGGAAGGGCGCTTTCAGCCGGATCTCCAAATCCAGCCTACCATCCTCCTCATGAACGAGTATCTTCTCCACCAGCATCCTCAAATGTGCTTCTGACATTTTACCCTCTCGCAGGATGTCGTCGATCAGGTTGATGTCCCGCTTCAGCTTGGCCTGTCGGCTGCGGAGCATTTCTGAAATATTCTGCAATTCTTCGATTTGTTTTTTGGCCTCTGCGATCTGCTCCTCGCGCTTGGCGATCATGCGGTCGTAGCGTTCCGCGTTGACCTTATCCCGAATGCGTTCCATCAGGATCACCTCCACTTCTTCCTCCAGTAAGAGGATGTGTTCTTGCAGTTTACCTATTTTGGCACTGGCCGTAGAAGCCTTCGGCGTCCATCTCTCAATGAGCCATTCCATCCGCGACCAGTTTTCCTCATACATTTTCTTTGTTCGCAGGATCTCCGCGCCGATCAATCTGTCCAATGTTTCCTCGTCTACCATGTGAGAGGAGCAGTGTTCCTTGCCGTACCGATGGTAGGTGTCGCAGACATAGGCGACCCGTTCTCCGCTTTTCAGCTTGATTCGTTTTCCAATAAAAGTTCGACCACAATCCTTGCAGCGAAGTAATCCGCCGTACCGGAGGATGCCCCGGTTGGTGCCCGCACGGACATTTTTCTCTTTGCGTTCTGTAAGGAGCGCCTGTGCTTGTTCCCATATCTCACAGGTCACGATTATTGGCAGATAATTCTCATGTCGGAACTGCTCCTCCGGGTCTGTGAAACGGAAGGTCTTATTGATCTTATTGCGCTCGCTCTTGTGGCAGATCAGAGTGCCGATGTAGCTCTCATCTCTCAAGATTCGCGCCACCATCGTTGCGTCCCACAAATATTTTTTGAGGATGCCATCCTGGGTGTTGGGCAGGCGCTTATTTAGCAGTTCCATCTGCATGAGCGCAGGCGTTTTCCTCCTCTGTTCATTCAGTGTGCGGGCGATGGCCTTCATGCCGCTGCCGCCGACATAGGTGGAGAAGATCAGTCGGACCGTTTCGGCGGCTTCTTCTACGACAACGACCTTTTTTGTGTTCTTATCCTTGAAGTAGCCGAAAGGCGGGATGGTCACGATGCCTTCCCTTTGCTTTTGCCGGTAACCGGTTCGCACACGACGGCTGCCATCGCGGGCATAGAAGTCGTTGACCAGCCCCTTAAAGCCGATGATGAGATCATCGTTCTCATTGAAGGTGTCGATATTTTCCGTTGCGGACAGAACCCGCACATCATGTTCTCGGAGGTAGTCGATAAAGAGTGCAGTCTGCGTCCGGTGACGGCCCAGGCGGGACAGGTCTTTAACGATGATCGCTTCGATTTTGCCCGCCTCGACCACCTCATAGATTTTGTCGATTCCCTCACGGTTGAAGTGCATACCGCTGACATTGTCATCGAAGGATTCTCCGACCACCTCGTGGCCGTTGCTGACGGCAAAGTTGTATATGATTTTCCGCTGGTTATTCAGGGAATTCAGTTCTTCATCCTCATCTCTGGACAGCCGGTAATAGAGCCAAACTTTCATAATCGTTCCTTTCCGCTACGGTGTGCCGATCATGCACGACACACCATAGCACACAATTTTTTGAATAGCTATCAAAACAAATCAGGCGACTTCTGTTTCTACTTTAGCAACAAAATCAGCGGGCTGATTTGTATATGGATGATCCACAGACAGATAGTCGTGGATCATCATTTTCAGGAAATCGTCAAACTGATCGTCCGTACCCAGATAGGAGTACATGACGCTTGCAATATTGGATTCTTTTCTCTTTCTACCCATAGCGCTCCTTTCTCCCGAAATCAATTTGGGCAATAAAAATAGCAGACCTCACATGGTCTGCTGCCAGTCATAACTCACCTCGTCCTCGTGGTCATCAGCCTTGTGACCGAGGGCGATTTTCTTTTCCCGTTCTTTTTGCAGTACCTTTCTGTCGGTGTAGTGCTGTACGGGCATCACAGGGACAGCAGGCTGAAGCTGTTCCAGACGGTGCCCAAGCCCCACCAGAGCAGAAGCAGCGCTGCCGCCGCTATTAGCAGAGAGATCAATGCCGGAATACTGATGTGTGGCAGATGCAGTCTGGGAAGTCTGATTTTGTGCAGAGAAAAAGAGTTCTCTTTCGGTTTCCCAACCTGTTCGGTCATCTGCTCCAGATGCTTCAGCACTTTCAGCAGCTCGTCCATCTGAGTCCGGGTCGGGAGCTGTTCCAGCAGTTCGCTGACCTTTTTCAGATAGCCGGTCTGTCTCTCGGCGTGGTAACCCAGCGTATAGAGGTCGCTCTGCAGATCCTCCCAGTCCTCTTTCGTGGGATGCACTTCGGGAAGAGGTGTCTGCTCCTGTGCCTGGGGTTGCGGCGTGCTCTGTGCTGTCAGCTCTGGTGTGGTCTGCGCTGTCTGTGCAGGACGGTTCTTCTCCAACAGCTCGTCCATAGATAATTTCTTCTCTGATCCTGAATTCATATTCCATGTTCTCCTTTAGATATTTGTCACCGAACAGCAAACGGTCCCGACACTGCCAGCCACTCGGCGTGGTATAGGTGATATTCTTTCGGGACTTTTCCCAGCGAACCTTGTAGCCCTCGCTCTCCATCAGCGCAATGAACTCCTCGCGGTTGGAAGCGTGGCGCATACAGTCATTGATGATATTCATGAGCTGCAGCTTCTTGCTCTGACCGCGGGCCGCCGTGTGATACTCTCCGATGGTCATAGTCTTTGTTTTCTGCTTTTGTTCCCTGGGTTGAAATACAGGAAGTGAAAACTCCTTGCAGACCATGTCGTTGCGTTGCCGCAGTTCCTGGAGCTGCTCCTTTACGATATGCAGTTTCCGTCCGGTATCGAAATTGACCGAGTTGATGAGGAAGTGGGAATGGATGTGCTCACGGTCTGTGTGGGTGCAGACCAGAACTTCGTATCCCTCATAGTACTCGGCCAGCTTCAGCGCGGCCGCGTGAGCGGTGACCGGGTCGACTGCTTCGCCTTTCGGGAAGCTCTGTACCATGTGATAGAACAGTACACCGTCCGTCTTGTGGTAGAGCCGCTTGGTGGTCATGAAATCCGCGTAGACAGATTCCGGCTGACAGTTGATACCTGTGACCAACTGCTGCCCCTCGAACTCGGTCTTTTTATCCTGCATGGTATACCGCATCACGGCGCTCATGCATCCGGTGGTCTGGCCCCGCTTGTAGTTTGTGAAGCTGATGATAGCCATAGCTTACCAGCGCTTTCGTTCAAGGATCATCCGAACGGCACCACAGAGTTCAGAGAACGCCCGACATACGCTTTCCAGATCGATCACGGTCACTCGTCCCATGTGCGCCAGGGTGACGAGCTGGTTCAGATTTCTGCCGATGGACTTCAGCTCCTTCAGCACTTCTTTCAGGCCGTCGATGACCACCACCTGCTTTCCCAGGCAGCAGGCAGTGACGTAGTCGCTCATGGACATCCCGGACTGCTTCGCCAACTCCTTGATGGCCTCCCGGTCTGTGGACGCCATGCGGGTGCTGAATTTAACATCTTTTTTCATGTCGTTTCCTCCAAATCGTAGATAAAGTGGGCCCGGGCTTCTGCCCGGAATTCATGCGGAAGTCGGGCAGCGGCGTTGCCGCAGACCAGACAAACGCGATGCTGGCCACCTCCAAGGAGGTGATTTCCCTGCACCGAACACCCGCGCTCCGCTTTCGGCCACAAATGGCCACAAACGGCGTTTCTTTTTCCCTGCGGGTGTTTACTCGCCATGCCCGGCAATCTCCCGCAAATCGCCGCACAGCGCCCCAACAGGGTCAACAGGGGCGACCACAGGTACACCCTGGGCATCGTCACTTTCGGCACGGCGCAGCTCGATGAGCCGCTTCCCGTTGCTGCGGCGCACCATACCGGAAATTCCGATTTTGCTTAGCGCGTCAAGGTTTTGCAGGATCAGGCGGGACACTTTCTTAGGCGAGATACGCTCCATACCGACAGGGTCGATTTTTTCAGACAGCTCTGTGGGAGTGCCGATAAATTTCGTACGGTCGCGCATCAGTTCAGAGACCAGATAGGTGATCCGGTCGCCCAGTAGCTCCGGCTGCGTTCTGCTGTCTGCTACCATCTCCCACACGTTTTCAACGTTGCGTTCCAGAGACAACTCCCGGTATTCAATGTCACGACCGATGCAGGAGAGCTTCGCCTTACCGCTGCCGCGCCGATCTTCCACCAGAGTAAAACTGGAATCCACCGCCCCGCTGATGGCTGTCGTACCGGAGATACGGTTGAACACATCATCGGCAGTTTCCTTTCGCAGATGATGGATCAGCAGGATGGCGATGCCGTGCTTGTCCGCCAGCCGCTTCAGCACGGACAGGTCCCGGTAGTCATTGGCGTAGGTGGCATCGTGGACGGGGCGGACCATCTGCAGCGTATCGACGAGGACCAGAACAGTATCCGGGTGAGCTACGAGGAAGCCCTCCACCTGCTCCTCCAGCCCCTGGCCGATGGGAGCGCACTCCGTACAGAAATGGACGCTGTCCGGCGCGTCCTCTGTGATCTCGAAGAGGCGGTTCTGGATGCGAAGGACGGAGTCCTCCAGGCAGAGATAGAGGGTGGTGCCCTGCTTCACGCTCATTCCCCAGACCGGTTCTCCCTTGGCCACCGTCACCGCCAGCCACAGGGCCAGCCAGGACTTGCCCACCTTGGGTGAACCCGCCAGGATATGCAGACCCTGAGAGATCAGCGTGTCCACCACAAAATTGGGCGGCTCCAGCGGACGGTCCATCAGCGTCCTACCGTCCACCGTGACCAGAGGACGGTCCATTTTGTTGCTCATAGTCAGTACCTCCAATTCAAAATATCTGAATACAAAAATCTCCCACCTCGAAAGAAGTGGGAGTAGTATTCTTTTAGAGGAGCAGTGCCCACAGGACTTTTGAGCATCCCCTTGCCCCTCTGCTTGTATTGTGGTGGAAAAGATGGTATCCTGATAAAAAGCATGGACAGATTAAAAATCAAGTAGGACAAATTATTGCAGAGGAGGGGGCCAGCGGAAATGGAGGGGAGCATCATATTCTATACCTACGGCAGCACCTTGGAGCTGAACGGGCAGCAGTTTGAGGCAGGCAGGCTGACCGAAGATCTGCTGAATCTATCACCGGATGACTACCACCCTCTGCACGAACGGATGGTGCGCATCCGTACCCTTATGGACATCTACGAGTATGTCCGCAAGAGTGAACTTTGGTGGAAACTGAATGATGAGATGGAGCAGCTCTGTCAGGAACTTCGCCGATATACTGTGTTCCGCTTGCTACCGGACGATTGCTATGACGCTTTCTTTTCGGTGATACGGGAGATCACAGGACAGTTCAGCTTGTTTCCTCCCGAGGAGCACAGCCTTTCAGAGGATGATCAGACAAAACTTCTCAGCGCCTCAGCGGAAGAATTCTTCCAGAGCGATGATGGGGACAGCGATCCTGAAATCTCCTTGGGACTGCTGGATCTGTTTCGTCGCAGAGAGGGCAGCGAGGAAAAGGGCGAGTTGTTTTATTACGAGATGTTTCGCCTCCTGGGAGCGTGCGAAGATACCTGGAGTGCCTACAAGAAATACATCGACCGCTACATGATGTATCTTCACGACATCCGTGCCTTTGTTCCTACCATCCGGAATTTCATCAAGTTTATCCTCTCCACACTCACGACCAATGGGCCGGAAAGTTATGCGGCAGCGCTCTATGGTTTCTATAACGATGATCGCACCGCAGAGAAGCTGATCGTCAACCCCATCACTTACCACGGGGACTGCTACAGGAGACACGATGAATATATGCTCTCCTATGTCCCGCGGGAGCTGCCGGACGGCTCCATGGCCATCTGTCAGGAGCATGTGACGGACAGCTTACAGGCGCTGATGAAGGCAGACTATATGCTGGCCCTGAATAGCGGACACAACATCCGCCGCTGCATCATCTGCGGGAAATACTTCATGCTGAAGAGCGGCGTCCACGCTTTGTACTGCGAAGGGGCCTGTCCCCACGCTCCTGGCTACACCTGTCGGCAATTTGGCACGGTGGAAGTTCAAAAGGAACTGGCAAAGAACAACCCCAAGGTGAAGGCCAAGCTGACTGCCTTTTCCAGGATCACGAAGGATATGCAGCGGGGAGCTATCTCTCAGGAGGATGCCAGAAGAGCCAAGGATCATGTGCGAGACCGGCTCTACGATGCGCTGCGCAGCCCGGATATCTCTGTTGAGGAGTTTTCTGAACAAATATCTACTGCGCAAGTGTATGAATATTGCCGCATCACCAGAGTGAGCAAGCCCCGAGGGCGTCCACCGAAAGCAAAGGCGGGTGGGACCCATGACCAATGAGGAATTGGTCCGCCGATATTACGGCGGTGATGAGCGCGCGCTGGAGGAGTTGTACCGCAGGAATCTCGGGCTGATCCGGCGCATCGCCCGGGAGACTGCCAGAGAGTTCAACTGTCTGCATATGGACAGGGAAAGACCGGGAGAGTTGTCCGGCTATACGAAAACGATTCTGGAGGATCTTTGCGGCGAGGGTGCGTTGGAATTTCTGACACGGGTCCAGAGCAGAGAATACGATGAGAGCCGTGCTGTGCTTGCCACCTACCTGTACCCACATCTGAAAGGCCGGATGACCCGTTGGCTGGAGCAACATATCGGAAATCTTTCTCTGAGCAAGCACGAGATGGATGCTGTCCGGCAGGCACAAAGGCTATATCATTCAGGTCAGTTCAGCATCGAAGAGATCGCGGAGAAAATGGATGTCCTTCTGGAACAGGCTGTCAAGCACATCCGTTACAACACCCATTTTGTTGGTGTCAATGATCTTATCCCTGGGAGCTATGACGGTGATCCCTTTGAGCGGCTGATGCCTGGGAATCTCTCTGTTTCTGCGGAGCAGGTCGTGTATCGAAAAGTCTGCATTGAGCTGCTGCAGGAACTATTTGATGCTCTCCCGAAGAAGGACAGGGACATCCTCGGAAAATTCTACGGCGTATTCGGATTTGAAAAAACTTCGCTGAAGGAAATCGGCATGTACCACATGATGAAGGAGTCCGCCGTGGAAAAGGCAAAGGAGCGTGCTGTCACAAAGCTGAAAAAAGCCTATCCGGGTAGCAGGCTGCAGATCTGGAGGAATGTTCATCGTATGATACGCAGACCGATCCTGCCAGCGAAGGATGACAGAGCACTGCGGCGCAGCTTCACGACTTCGACCCTACGAAATCAGGAGTCTGGAAGATCGTAGTTTCGATACAGTCTGGTGAGAATTTTGCGCAGACAGGAGACCGCAACAGTCCCCTTTAGGACATGTTTAGGAAAAATCAAGAGTCATACTCGCTTTTTTATACGTTCCGTGCTATAATGCAGAAAAACACGAAAGGCCGGCAACTATGGCTACACATATTTTAGTCGTCGATGACGAGACTGCGATCGCAGATCTGGTGGAGGTCTATCTGAAAAACGAAGGCTTCACCATCCACAAATTCTATAATGCCTCCGACGCCCTGGCTTGTGTGCGGACGACACGCTTGAATCTGGCGGTGCTGGATGTGATGCTGCCGGACATGGACGGCTTTACCCTCTGCCAGCGCATCCGGGAGGACCACCTGTTCCCCATCATCATGCTCACCGCAAAGGTGGAGGATATGGACAAGATCATGGGGCTGACCTTGGGAGCGGACGACTACATCACCAAGCCCTTCAATCCTCTGGAACTGGTGGCCCGGGTCAAGACTCAGCTGCGCCGCTACACCCGGTACAACCCCAGGGAGGGGACAGTCCAGGAGGTCACCGAATACGACTTTCGAGGCCTTCAGATCTCCAAGGCCACTCACAAGTGCGTCCTGTTCGGCGAGGAACTGGCCCTGACGCCCTTGGAATTCTCCATTCTCTGGTATCTATGTGAGCACCGGGGGAATGTGGTGTCCAGCGAGGAACTGTTTGAACATGTTTGGGGCGAGGCGTTTATGGACAGCAACAACACCGTCATGAGTCACATCGCCCGGCTACGGGAAAAGATGCACGAGCCCAGCCGAAAGCCCAAATTCATCAAGACCGTTTGGGGGGTGGGGTACACCATTGAGTAAGAAAGGAAATACCCGCAGCCGCCGGAGATCTTTGCGCATCTGGGGCGGCTACCTGCTGGTCCTCATGGCTTGGGTGGTCGCAGTGATGGCCTTGGCATTCCTGGGCTTCATCATCTGCGCCAGCATCACCTGGCAGCCCTCGCCGCTCTACGACTTCCTGAATTGGGTCCGAGACTACATCGTTCTGGTCTGCATCGTCACAGTGCTGGCGGGCTGGGTGGTCATCAGCTTCTATTTTATCTCCAAGCCCATCAAGCAGCTGGACGTGGTGGCCAATGCGGCAGAGCAATTATCCCGCCCCAGTGAGGAGCCCATCCAGCTGCCGGATTCCCTGGAGGACATCTCCATCCAGCTGAATCTGGCCCGGGAGCAGGCTCTCCGGGACGCCCGGGCAGCCCGGGAGGCAGAACAGCGGAAAAACGACCTAATCGTCTATCTGGCCCACGACCTGAAAACGCCCCTGACCAGCGTCATCGGCTACCTGACCCTCCTGCGGGATGAGCCTCAGATCTCCCCGGAGATCCGGGCCAGGTACACCGGCATCGCCCTGGAGAAGGCGGAGCGGCTGGAGGACCTCATCAACGAGTTCTTCGACATCACCCGCTTCAACCTCTCTCGCCTGGAGCTGGAGCGGCAGAGCGTGGACCTGACGCGGATGCTGGAGCAGGTCGCCAGCGAATTCCGCCCCATTTTCGCAGAATCGGGGCTGTCATGCAGCCTGGATCTGCCGCCCAAGCTGCACTATTCCTGTGACCCGGATAAGCTGGCAAGGGTCTTTGATAATCTCCTGCGCAACGCGTCTTATTATAGCCTGCCGGACAGCACGGTGGAAATTGCCGGACGGATAGAGGCCGGGAAAATCGTACTCACCTTCTCCAATGCGGGAAAGAACATCCCCCAGGAGAAATTGGACCGGATCTTTGAACAGTTCTTCCGTCTGGACAGCTCCCGCGCCACCCGGACAGGTGGTGCGGGCCTTGGCTTAGCCATCGCCAAGGAGATCGTGGAGCTCCACGGCGGGACCATTCGGGCGGACAGCACCGAGGATCGGATCACCTTCACCATCTGTCTTCCGTCAGACCATTCAGAAGCGCCGTAAGAAAATCACAAGAATTTCGCAGAAAACTTGCAAGGCATCCGTTGGTAGATAGACAAGTATGAAACGCCTGGTTCTGGTACCATTTCAGTATCAGAACCAGGCGCTTTATTTTGATTAGGAGGTCTTATCCCATGAAAACCATTCTCGTTCTCTTCGGCGGATGCTCCACGGAGTACGAAGTTTCTCTCCATTCCGCCTATGCGGTGCTGTCCCACATGGACCCCGCCCGCTATACTCCTTTGGCTGTGGGCATCACACGGGAGGGGCAGTGGCTCTGCTATACCGGCGACCTCTCCCGGCTGGAGGACGGTACTTGGCAGCAGGCGGCAGACTGTATCCCCTGCACCCCGCTGGTGGAACGGGAGGCCCACGCTTTACTACTGCTGGACGGCTCCGGCCGCCGTCTCCTCTTTGACGCGGTATTCCCAGTCCTCCACGGCAAGAACGGCGAGGACGGTACGGTACAGGGACTCTTTGAACTGGCCGGGGTCCCGGTCATCGGCTGCGGGACATTGTCCAGAGCCTTGTGCATGGACAAGGACCGGGCCCACCAGCTGGCGGCCCTGGCCGGCATCCGGGTCCCCCGGAGCCACGTCTTTCATTCCAGCGATGATTTCAGCCGGATCGCCCAGGCAGCGGAGGAACTGGGATACCCGGTGTTTGTCAAGCCGGTCCGGGCCGGTTCCTCCTTCGGTATCACCAAAGTCTCCGGGCCGGAAGAGCTGCCCGCCGCCATGGAGGAGGCATTCCGCCACGACAGCGCCGTGATCCTGGAGGAGACGATCCCCGGCTTTGAGGTGGGCTGCGCGGTCATGGGCAACGAGGAACTGACCGTGGGTCTGGTGGACGAGATTGCGCTGTCGGAGGGCTTTTTCAACTATGAGGAGAAGTACACCTTAAAGACCTCCGCCATCCACTGTCCCGCCCGCATCCCGCCGGAGAAGGCGGCAGAGATCCAGGCAGCGGCAAAAACCATTTACCGTGCCCTGGACTGCCGGGTATTCGCCCGGGTGGATCTGTTCCTCACCCCGGATGGGGAGATCGTCTTCAATGAGGTCAACACCATCCCCGGCTTCACCGCCCACAGCCGCTACCCCAGCATGATGCAGGGCATCGGCATTTCCTTTGGGGAGCTGGTGACCCGCCTGATCGAGTTGGGGGTGGCGGGATGAGAACCGTGTCGATTCCCCGGGAGCAGATTTTTCAGGGGCCGCTGGTCCTGGTCAACCGGGCGCATCCCCTGCATGAAAAAGAGCGATCTGCGCTGACCTCGGTGGACCCGCACCACCCCGACATTCTTCTTGAAAGCCGGGCACGGCAGCTACTGTCTGCCTGTATTCAAAAGGCGGGGGGACAGCGGGAGATCGTGCCGGTGTCCGGCTGGCGGAGCCAGCAGGAACAGCAGCGGATCTGGAACGACTCCATGGCGGAGCATGGGGAGACATTTACCCGCCAGTATGTGGCCCTTCCAGGATGCAGTGAGCATCAGACCGGCCTCGCCATCGACCTGGGAAAGGCTGCCGGATACATCGACTTCATCCGGCCTGCCTTTCCCTATGACGGCGTCTGCGGAAGATTTAGGCGTCTGGCGGCCCGGTACGGCTTTATCGAACGCTACCAGCGGGGCAAGGAGGAAGTCACCGGGATCTCGGCTGAGCCGTGGCACTTCCGCTATGTGGGGGCGCCCCACGCCCAGCTGATGGAAACCAACGGGCTGTGTCTGGAGGAGTACCGGGACTTTTTGCGGCAGGGTCCCCGGAGCGTCGCTCTGGAAAACGGCCGCATGGCCCAGGTGTTCTATGTGCCCGCCGCCGGAGCCGTCACAGAGGTGGAAGTGCCGGAGGGCTGCTGCCAGATATCCGGCGACAATGTGGAGGGATTTATCCTGACATGGTGGGGGGATACCCATGAGAACGGCTAAGAAAACCGTCCCGACTTTGGACCTCTTTCGTCTGGCGGCAGTCCTGCTGGTGGTGATGAACCACACCTCGCCCCTGGCGGATGTGTCTGCCATGGCTGATTTCTGGCTTACCCGGGTACTGGCCCGGGTGGCAGTCCCATTCTTTCTGATGACCACTGGGTACTTTCTGAGCCGGAATCACTGGGCTGGTGTGGGGCGGCAGCTGAAAAAGCTCTGCCTGCTCTACGGCGTCTGCATCCTTTTGTATCTGCCAGTGAATCTCTATGCCGGCAGCTTCACCGGTCCGGCGGATGTTTTGCGGAAACTGCTGGTGGACGGCACCTTCTACCACCTGTGGTATTTCCCGGCGACCATTCTGGGCATCGTCATCGCCCGGTGGCTCAGCCGGCTGGGCCTGCGGGTGGCTCTGCCTGTGGCGGCGCTACTCTATCTCATCGGTCTGGGCGGGGACAGTTACTATGGACTGGTTTCCCAGATCCCGCTGCTTCGGACCCTTTACGACGGCATTTTTACACTGTGCGGCTATACCCGCAATGGCCTGTTCTTCGCGCCACTGTTCCTTCTGCTTGGGGCCGCCGGAAGGCGGTGGAACCAAAAGCTGTCTCTGGCGGGCTTCTTCCTCTCTCTGGCAGCCATGAGCGCCGAGGGGCTGTGGCTCCATCGCATGGATGTCCAGCGCCACGACAGCATGTACCTCGCCCTCCCCCTGTGCATAGTATGCCTTTTTTCTCTGCTGCTGGGCGGAAACAAGGGCGAGTCCAGGAAAGTCCGGGAATTTTCCACAGCCATGTATGTGCTCCATCCCCTCTGCATCGTACTGGTCCGGGGAGCGGCAAAGCTACTGGGACTGGGAGAAATGCTCATTGAAAACAGTGTTCTCCATTTTATTGTGGTGCTGGCGCTCAGTGCGCTGCTCTCTGCCCCTTGCCTGCTGAGGCTTCAAAAGAAGCCCAGCCCCACCGCTCGGGCCTGGCGGGAGGTGGATCTGGCGGCCCTTGGGCACAACGCCCAGGTGCTGCGGAACACATTGGCCCCGGGGACAGAGCTGATGGCGGTGGTAAAGGCGGAGGCCTACGGTCACGGCGGGGCAGTGACCGCCCGCACCTTACAG
>ERZ780148.1212-NODE-1212-length-18131-cov-10.674486_pt1 | contig 18131 bp, 9 predicted proteins | sample MGYA00510984_ERZ780148 | MGnify/ENA primary metagenome ERZ780148 (study PRJEB29588, sample SAMEA2160902) | human gut metagenome | biome: human gut; feature: human-associated habitat; material: faeces | place: Denmark | collected 2008/2010 ...
TTTAATATCTTTTAAGTTTGTGTTTACTGCCATTACTCCTATTCCAGATATTAGTATTAATATTATACTTATACATATGATTTTCATTATAGAAATTGAAGCTTTTTCTTCTTTTTTCATAAATTTTTAATACCTCCTTTTGGCATCGATTCTAATTATACTATATTTTTTTGTTTTTGTCAAATTTGTACAAGCTTAGAACTACAAGTGGTTCATTATAGTATATGTTGTAAGCCTTGGAAATAGTACACATTTTTTTGAATATTTTTTATATTATTTTCAAAATCTCTTGTTAAAAAACTCAAATTATGTTATTATCAATTTGTAAATTGTATATAATAAAAAAGGAGGCAAAACTATGGGATGGATTATATTAGTAATAGTAGTATTAATCGTAATTGCAATAATATCAATGTACAATGGATTAGTATCTGCTAGAGTAAAAGTAGACAATGCATGGAGTCAAATTGATGTTCAATTACAAAGAAGATTTGACTTAATCCCAAATTTAGTTGAAACTGTTAAGGGCTATATGGCTCATGAGAGTGATACATTAGCAAAAGTTACAGAACTTCGTACTTCTTGGGCAAATGCTAAAACAGTTGATGAAAAAGCAAAAGTAGATAATGAATTATCTAGTACTTTAAAAACAATTATGGCAGTTGCTGAAGCATACCCAGATTTAAAAGCAAATCAAAACTTTTCTAATTTACAAGCTGAGTTATCAGAAACAGAAGATAAAATCTCTTATTCTAGACAATTTTACAATGATTCTGTTACAAGATATAATACTAAACTAGAATTATTTCCTTCAAATATTATTGCTTCAATGTTCCACTTTACACCTGAAAATTTATTTGAAGTTGATAATTCAGAAGCAAGAAAAAATGTTAAAGTTGATTTCAACAAATAAGAAAAATGGCAAGGTAACTCTTAACCTTGTTATATAAAAAAAAGCAAAACGTCGTCAGTTGATATGCATCAATTGACGTTTATTTTAAATATTTTTATTGCATTATTATATGTAATTTGAGCCACTTCCTCTGCTGACATATTTTTAACTTCTGCAATTTTTTGAATTATATATATAATATTAGAAGAATCATTTCTTGTTCCACGTTTTGGTTCTGGTGACAAATATGGGCTGTCTGTTTCGACTAACATTTTATCTAAAGGTACCAAATTTATTACTTCCGTAGCATTTTTTGAATTCTTGAATGTTATTGGACCTGCAAAAGATATATAAAAACCTAATTTTAAAGCTTCGCGAATTAATTCTATATTTAATGGGCAGCAATGAAATACCCCATTATTCTTAACATTTATTTGATTTTTTAATATATCTATAGTGTCCATTACAGCTTCTCTTGTATGTATTACTATAGGTAAATCTAATTCATTTGCAAGTTTAATTTGATTTATAAATGCTAATTTTTGTTCCTTTTTATTTTCTTTATTCCAGTAATAATCCAACCCAATTTCCCCAATTGCTACAATTTGGTGGTTTTTTTCAACTAGTTGTTTTATTTTTTTCAATTGTTCATTCATAATGTCTTTAAAAAAGAAGTCTTTCACATCCACATTCTCGTTTTCAAATACAGGTATATCATTTGGAGAAATACCAGCTGTTGCATATATATTATCATGCTCGTTTGCTATTTTCACGGCTTCAATTGATGAATCTAAGCTATAACCTGCACATATTAATTTTTTTACTCCAGCTTCGTACACTTTTTTTATTGTTTCTTCTCTATCCATTTCAAATTTCTCATCATTATAGTGTGCATGTGAATCAAAAATCTGCATTTTTTCCTCCTTATTTAAAAAGTATTGTAAATGAAGCTATTGCATAATTTTTTATGTGTGATAAACTTAAGTCCATTGATTCAATATTTTTTATATTTAATAAGTCTAAATTGGCAACTGGCTTACCATCTTTTTCATTCATAATTTCCATTTTGTTTAAAATATCATCTTCGCTTCGTAATACAATTTCCGAAATTGCCTTAAAAATAGCCTCTTTAGCCGCAAAGCGGGCAGCATAATGTTGGTACATCATCTTGCCCGTATTGCTACAATAATTAATTTCATTTTTAGTATATACTTTATTAAGGAATCTTTCTCCCTGGCTTTCAATTGCTTCTTGTATTCTGTCAACTTCTATTATGTCTATTCCTGTTCTAATTTTCATGTTATTCCTCTCTATTTAAATGACATCCATAATTTTATTAAGTTAATAGCAATTATTATTCCTATAATTATAGCAATCCATTTATGGTGTCTGTTTGTTTTGTCAATTTCATATTCTTTATATAACAAATCATATTTTGCCTTTATTCTAATAAAATTCTCATCTAAGTTCTGTTCCCTACGATAATATTTATCTAAAATTATTCCATTAGAATTGTTAGTTATTTCGTAAATAAAATCTTTTTTAGCAAAATTTATAAATCTTGATTTTATGTTTTCAAAGTTTCTAGCCTGTTTAATTTCATAGTTTAGTTTATTTAAGTGGATTTTTTGGTGCAAATAATATATAAAATGATATAATTGCACATTTTCATATTCATACAATAAAGATGTATAATTTTGAATATTTGAATCAGATGTAAGTAATACTGTTGCATTATTTGCAAATCCATAATATAAATATTTTTCTTTGTATACATTTTCCTGTTGGTATGTAATACCTCTTACTTGTTCATTTGCTGGTTTTATTGTACGATATTTTTCAAATTCTTTTTCTAAACTTAGTATATCTGTGCTTTCATTCCATGAATCTTGAGCTAAACATACATAAGAATATGTTATTAATCTATCAGTATCAATATTTATTTTTTTAGCTGTGATATTCTTTCCCGCAATTTTTGTTAGTAAATCTGAGAATTTTTGCATATTATCTAATTTTTTTGTTTGTATTTTTATACTATCATATTCTTTTGTATGCCCTATATTTGATACTATATCTCTAAACTTATAATTAAAATTTAATACATCTGAAAAGTTGACATTATTTTCTAATGCTGTTTTTATAAGTATAAAGCATATTCCTGTATTAAAACATACTATTTCAATCTTATTTATATCGAAAAATATTCCTTCTTTTTCATTAATTTTACCTGGAATATCCTTTTCCAAAACATATTCAAAAACATTGCAATACTTTTTACTTAATACAGCTGACTTCATTTTTAAGTCCATTGTTTCATAGCTCTTTAAGCCATCTTGTTCTAGATTTAATGACCAAAACATTTTGTTTTTTATTTCTGGTAAAAAGTATGAATCTATTTGAATATCTTTTTTATTGTCAAATAATTTTAGTCTACATTGTTCATTTTTTAAAAGTTTATACAAATATTTTTGATAATTTTTTTCTTCGATTAAATATGGGTAAATAAAATATGTATATTGGTATTTCGTCTTTAGTTCCATTTTTTCTCCTTATTTATCTGTATAGTAATTTAAATTTAAATCTTCTCCTAAGTGCCATTTATTAATGAATTCAATTAATGAGTTGCTCTCTAGTTGATATGCAGGTGTCATTACTTGTTTTCCTTTACTATTTACACATCCCCACATTCCATTTTTCTTTACACTAGCAAATCCATATTCATTTTGTTCTCTTGCATCATCATAAATATAATCAACAACTACTATTCCAGCCTTATTCACAAATCCATATTTTCCATCTTTTTTATCTAAGAAAATAGTGTTTGTTGATAAAACTTCTTTATTTGTTTTTTCTTCAAATTTAAAATTGTAGTATTTATAGTCATTGTCAATTCTTATTCTCATATATCCATTTGTAATATTTATTTCTGATAATATACCTGATAATTTCACTTCTAAATTACTATCTATAAAGTCTGAATTTATTTTTTCTGTTTTATTACCTTCTAAAAATCCAGCATCTGCTCTGTAAACTAAACTATCATAAGTTGGTTTTATAAGTTCTGTTCCATCTAAGTCTATAACTCCATACTTATTATTTAATTTAACAATATATTTATTATCAAATATATAACTCATTTCTTGATATTTAGTTGCAACTTTAGTTTCTCCACTTAATGTCATGACTCCATATTTATTGCTATTTTTTATAATAACATTCTCGCCATTAATTGATACAACATCATCAAATTTACCTTTTAAATATACATCTCCATTTGAATTGATTATTTGCCATTTACCATTTTCTTTTACTACATAGTTTCCATTTCCATATAGGGCTTTTACATCTTGATATTTTATTTCTACTGCAGTTGATTTATCTCTATTTATAACTCCTACTTTTTTATTCGAATCTGTTACTATATAACCATTTTCATATTTATCTGAAATTGGTACTATTTTTGTATATTGATTTTCTAAAATAGTTGCACCAATGTTGTCAACTAATCCGTATTTTCCATCTTTTTTAGTTACTAAACTGCTTTTTACACCTTTTAAAGTTGTAATTTCATCATATTCGCATTTTAATAGCTCTTTTCCTTTAAAATCAACTAATCCATATTTTCCATCTTTTAATGATAATAATACATCATTTTCATACCATACATTATTATCACTATCATAATTTTCTAATGCCATAACAGCATAATATCCTGTTATAATCTCTTCATTTTTTGAATTGATTACTTTTGTTTTATATGTATTATCTGTATAATTTACATCATAAGTACATAAAAATAAGTCTTTACTATTGTCTGGAATAATAATTGCTTCAGTATATTCTGGTTTAATAATTGTTTCACCTTTTGAATTAATTACTCCCCATTTATCATCTGTATATACTGCAAAGTAACGATTTGGAACTGTTTTATCATCATTGTTTCCACTTCCGTTAAATAACTTTATTACACCTGTAATTGCCATAATAATTACTGCAAAAACAAAAAGAACGGCTATTACTTTTTTTATATTTAGCTTTGGTTTTTGTGAAGTATATCTTTTACCTTTATTTGACATATTTTTCACGTTCCTCCTTAAGGCTATACAAAAAATGACATAGTATAGCTAATTTTATAGCTATACTATATCATATTTATACATATAATTACAATATTTTTATTATTTTTGTTGTTAAGTTTTTTTATTAACTTTTGCAACAATTACTGTCATATCATCTTTTTTCATTCCAAATTCGTTATCAATTGCTTCATTTAATACCATGTTTGCAATTTGTTGTGCATCATCTACTGAAATATCTTCTAATAAGTATTTTACCCAAAGCTCTTTATTTATATATTCAGTGTTTGAATCAATAACACCATCACTGCACATTACTAAAATATCTCCATCTTCTAAATCATAATCATATACTATTAGTTCATTTTTTTCTACAATTCCTGTTGGAAGTGTGATTGATTTTAGTAATTGTACTTCTTTATTTCTTTTTACAAATGTTGGACATGCACCACTTTTTATAAATTCCATGTTGCCTGCAAATAAGTCAAGTATTTGAATATCTAACGTAGTGTACATATCTTCTTTTGTATTTGCAATTAAGCTTGAATTAATTAGCTTTAATGATGTTTCTTTATCAAAACCTGCCTTTAATAATTTTGCAAGCATATTTATTGCAATTCTACTACTTTGATTTGCTTCCTCTCCTGAACCCATTCCATCACTAAGTGCTATTAAATATTTTCCATCATCTAGTTTTGCTTCTATATTGCTATCTCCAGAAACTTTTGAGCCTTCTTTAGTTGATGTTGCAACTCCAACTTGTAATTTATATTTATCTTCTGAATAATATGTAAATACACAGTTTTCTTTTTCTTCTCTTAGTCCACAATTTTGTGACTGAATTACAAATTTAGTTTGTAATATTTTTTCTATTATTTTGGCTATTTTTTTAATATTGCATTTTTTGCCTTCAATATCATCACATAAAGGAGCAAATACTTCTACAAAGTATCTTCCAGAAGAACTTTGTTTTATTTTTATGTCATTTACTTCAATTTCTTTTTGTTTTAATAAATTTAATATTTCTTGTTTTTGATTTAAGTATGGATCATCTTCTTTTTGTTCAATTTCTTGTGCCATCTGTGATATTACTTCTGACACTCCTTCTAATTGTGAAGATACATTTTTCTTGTTTTCTTTTAATTTCATTTTCCAAATAAAATTAATTTTGCTGACTCTATATGCTGAATTTATTGCTTTTATCATTTTTGATACATCATTTTCAGCTGTTGTACCATTTTGTTTAAAACCTATAATATATAAATTATGTTTTTCAAAAATACTTGCAAGCTCTTTTTCTGTTATTATTTCATTTTTTAATAAATGTTTAAATATTTCATCTACTATTCCGCAATTATTTCCTGCTATATCATCATATAATAGATTATTTTCCAAATCAGATATATTTACTTCTAATTCTTCTCTAAATATTTGTTCATTTGATAATTCTTGTTCTTTTATGTCTTTTTCCTCTAGCACAGTACTAGCAGCCTCCTCATAGCTTTTAGCTAAATCTGCAATTGTTTCAGACATACTATTTAATTTTGTTACAGTATCTTGAGTTGCTGTTAATGCTCTTGTTGTTGCTTCTGGCAATAATTTATCATTTCCTAATAAATCTTGTATATTTATTTTAAATCTTTTAGGTACAGCTAATAACCCTAATGAAGCTATTAAAATCTCTTGTATTAAAATTATTGGTACTGTATTTCCATTTGCAACATAAGTTAATAATATGTTTCCTACAATAAAACCAATTATCACGCCAATTTTTCCAAGTCTATAAAATATGCCTGCTATTAGCCCTGATATAGCATAAGACGCAACTGTTACTGGATCATTTTCTGCAATAATTCCAATTACTGCTCCTATTGTAACACCACTTGTTGCTCCTACTAGCATTCCATTTTTCCAGCCTAGTATTAGTACTAATAAAACACTTAAAATATTTCTTATGTTATACCCAAATACGCTTAGATCTTTGAACGCACAAAATGTAATTGCTAGTAAAAGGCTTGTTCCAATTACTTCTTCAATTGAAAACGCTTTTTGTTCACCAACTTCTTTTAACATTGGTATTGCATTTGTAAATATTTTATAAAATATATAACTTGCAATTGCAAGCATAATGCTTGTTAATAAATCATAAACATAAAAATTATTAAAAAACATTGGCATAATTTGCACTAGTAATACAGCTAAAAATAAATATGGTCCAATTTTAATTTGTTCATTTACTTCTTCTTGTTCTTTTGGTCTTTTTATTAAAATAAATACAAAAAATACTAGCGTTGTTAAAAAATATGTTAATAAACTATTTGTTCCAAACGAAATAAATGTGCCTAATAATGTTAATATATACCCAATTCCAATTGGCATACGGCTACTTAACATTGCTGCTAAAAAACTAATAGCAAATGGACTTATACTTAGCACTAAACTTTGGTTTCTAAATCCAACCATTGAAATCATAAATGATATTATATAAATAACAATATTTTGCACACTAAAAAGATTTGTTAATATTTGCTTAACAGAGTCTTTACTATATTGTGAATTTTCTTTTTTTATATTCTCAAACACTTCTATCACCTCTACTTTTTTAATTCTTATATATTGTAGTACAAGACATTTAAAATGTTTGTCGTTTTTAGTATAGAAATTAAAAAAGTTTTTTATCTTTTTTGCCATCTTTAGTGTTTTTATTATTTTTTTCCAAATTATTTTTTATATTTTACATTATTTTTGTTAGTTTTTCAATATTTGCTATTATATTTTAGCACAAAAATAAATCTTATAGGCATAACCTATAAGATTTATTTTTTATTATTTCTTAAGAACTTTTTTCTTAATTACTACTATTCCTACTGCAATGATTGCAATTGCTGCAAGTCCAATTCCTAAGTATAAGTAAGTTTGACCAAATGGTGGTAAAATTATTACTTTTTCTGCTGCTGCAGTATCTACTTCAGCTGGCATATTATTTGGATTTTGGTTACCTACAACTGAGTATGCCATTCTTCTACCTACAGTATTAGAATATTGTATAATTTCAGCTATGTTGTCATAAGTCATATCATCAGATGTATTTTGTGATGTAATTGTTTGTGATAATACAAGATTATCAACTTTAACATCTCCTGGTTTTAAGTCTTGTTTAAATTTCTCAGTTTTAATGATTGTTTTATTTTTTATAGCTGCTTTTACACTATCACTTACAGCAAGGTTGCCAGTATTAACTGTACTCCATCCTGTATTATCTACTTCTCTATATTGTAAATTATTTGCAACATAGTCAACTAACACATCTCCTGATGTAGTTACTATATTTCCTGGGTTTGTGCCTTTATAGTAGAATTCTTTTCCTGTATAATCTGTCTCACCAACATTTTTTACAGTTAATTTATAGTCAATTCTTATTGTAGCTCCATGCATTAACTCAGAGTCCATAATTATTTGTATTAATCCGTTTTTTCCACCGTTGTATAAAGAAGCTACATGTCTATTAACTTGTTCTTGTGTTGCATTATATAAGTATTCACTACTATATGGTTTAAAATATTTTTTGTCTTTTCTTAAATTGTAATCTTTTCCTCTTACCCAAGCTAGGTTTGGTACAGTATCATTTGCATCATATAGTACATTTCCATTTGCAAGTGTTATTCTTACGTTATCAACATGTTTGCTTAATTCAAGTTGTGCCTTTGGTCTTTCAGTTAATCCTAAGTCAACATCTTTGATATGGTATGCTCCACTTTCATCTCCAGTAAATATTCTATTGTATTCTACTTCTATTGAAATTACTCCAGTTTCTGCAACCATTTGAGTATTTGTATTTGCGGTACCAGTATTAGCTAAAGTTTGTGCTAATCCATTTGTTACACCTCTATAATTGTTACTACTATATTTATTTACTGCTTCTCTATATGACCAAATATCTTTTGCATCAGACACATTTTTACCATTTGATTTTGCAATGCTATATCCATAGCTTCCAGAAGTATTTTGATTTTCAACATTTGTGTATCCATAATATAATTTTTGTCCCAATTCAGTTACAGCGCTAATTATTTCAGCAGATGCATTTTCATAATTTGTTCTACCTCTTTGATTTATTCCTTTTTGGTATGTTGTTGATTTGTAATCTTGTCCATTATATTTGCTATTGTATTGTCCACCATAAGTAAATCTTACAATATAATCACCTGGTATGTAGTCTTTGAATTCATATTTTCCATCTGTATTTGTTGTTTCTTGGTTTTTATTTCCTAATGTTGTTGTTCTCCATACATATTCTCCACCATTAGCAAGTTTTTCAACTAATTCAACTTTTATATTTCCAATTCCGTTATTTTCATCTTTTAGTCCATTTCCAATCATTGAATCATTTACTTTTTCTGTTCTTAAATCATCCCATACAATACCATTTATTTTTCTTGATGCATTATCATAGAATTTTATTCTTAATCCTTTAGCTTTATCTGTATCATCTTCATACTTGCTTTCATCTTGTATGTCTCCTAAGTCATCAGCATTTCCTGGTACAGAATCTATATCTAATATACCTGCATAATCTCTTGAGCCTTTTGTAACTCCATTTGGTAATAATGTTTCATCTTTATAGTATGATGTATATCCATTTATTTCTGCAACATTTTGTTTTGCGTCCTTATCGCTATTATCTAAAATTATTCCATTATTATCTTTTTTAACTTGGAATGTTAAGTAAATATATTCGACTTCACCAGTTTCTAATTTCTTATCTTTTAGTCCTTTAATATATACTTTGCCTTTTTCTTCACTACTATTTACTGGTTTTGCATTTGACATTTGTAATGTTTCTGTGTGAATAGTCTTATAATATTCTTCATCTCTAAATGCATTATCATCATAAGTTACCCATGATAAATCTGATCTATATTTATATTCATTATCATAATAATCAACTACTTCATTAATTGTATCTATAATTCCTTGAGATTGATTTCTAATAGTAATTTTATATGTTACGAATATTTCTAGCTCAGCTCCTGGATGTGCTTCACTTACTCTATAAGCATAATCTGCTTCAAATATTTCTCTATTATAAACTGAATTATAGTAATTTGTATCAGATTGTCTTACTGTTATATCCCAGTATTCTTCATTATCATCGTCTGGTCTGCTCTTATATTTGTATACTTCTGTTTTTCCATTTATCTTAGTAGCTGCTCTAAATACATCTTTTCTAAGAGCTAAATCGTTAATTTTTCTTCTAACTAATCCTAAGTCTATATAAAATTGACCTGGGTAAAGAGCTACATAATATTCACCGTTAAATACATCACCAGTTGTATCAAATGTTGCACTTCTTGCTTCTTTACCTGTATTAAATTTTTTATTTGTGTTTATAATAAATTTATCATAAACAGGATATAGATCATAAGCTTGTGCGCCTTGTTCCATTGTATATGCCTTTATTTTGCAATCATCCATAAATCTTTTTTGATCTGTAGATGGTCGTTTTTCAGCTTTATTTAATGTATTAACTTCTACTATTTCACCATTTTGTATTTCAAAGAAACAATCAATTACATCATCTTTTACTAATTGTTCCATAGAGTATATTTTTCCACCACTATAACTATTTGGATATGCTCCAATTGTTGCAAATTTAGCATTTAAAGCATCTCTATCTGAAACTTTTTCTGTTGCTTTTGAACTTTTTAGCCATTCAGCTGAATTATATTCTGGTTTATTATATATAGTTGGTACATAAAGTTGTCCATTGTATTCAAATGCAACATAGTATTTTTCCATCGAATTTACTGTAAATATATAGCATCCATCATTATCAGTTGTTGTTTCTCTAACTTTTTTTCCTAATTTGTTAAATAATATAACTTTTGTGTTTGGTAATGCTACATCATTGCTATCACCACTTACTCCATTATATGGTGTATTCATTTTGTCATTTAAGCTTCCATCTACCCATACATATCCTGCTAATTGCATTTGTAAGTTAAATGTTGGTGGAGTATCATTATCAGGTTCACCAATTTCTAATGATGTTTTATATAGTCTTCTGCCACCTTCAAGTACACTAACATTATCTTGTATTTCTCTCTTTTCTAGCCAAGATGTTGTATGGCAATTGTATCCTTTAGTTCCAGAAGAATGCATATGATTCCATCTAACAGTATATGCTGCACAGTCAAGTCCACATACAACACAAGTAGGGCATTCCATCCATTGAAATTCAATATGTAGCTTTACATAGCTTACCATATAGTCTTCATAATTATCTACTGTATAATCTATATTTGCATTTGGATCTGAAAATTCAAAATAAAATTGATTCTCACCTTGACTTATTCCTTTAGGGTAAACTTGTTCTCCATAGTCCACAAAATAATCTTTGCTTGGAGTATAATATGTGTCCTTATTTAGTTCATAGCTAATTCCATTTTGATCGTAATATTTATTTATATCTATTCTTTCTTTTCCAAATACTACTTTTCCTTTGCTATTGTAGCCAATTGCATACATATCTGAAATTCCACCAAAGGCCACACCATTTTCGGCTCCATAATTATAGTCTATAGACACTGGTCCCATAATATAGCTTGCTTGGGTTTGATTTACTGCTGTTCTTACTTTATCTTTATCTGTTTTGTTTTTAACTTTCAAATCACTGTTTCCACCATTTTGGTGTGTTTTCTCATGAAATGATTTATATTTTTGTGCTTCATTATATATAATTTCACTATTTGCAAATGCTTCTGGATCCCTTTCTTCGTCCGAGTCACCTACATCAATACCTGGTGTTCCAGCTGATGTTAAAGAATGACCTGTATTTAAGTTTGTACGCCATATAGCATATTGCTTATCAATAGTCCATTCATCCATTGGTGGATATGTTATTATATATGCTACATCTTCATATCCTTCTGCTAATAAATCATGATGTTCTCCTACGCATTTTAAATATGGGTATGTAGTTTCTCCATTATGTGCAAACATTCCGCTACATCCATTATATGTCCATCCCCAGTCAAATATACTTCCTTCTGTATCTCCATATTGTGATGCAACTTCCATTTTTAATGTTCCAGATCTAGCTACAAATCCTGTTCCATGTTGTATACAATATATAATTCTTCCTGTAGATATAGCTAGCTGTCTTTCGTTAAATTCTGTTACTTCAAATTCTCCACATGTTCCTTCTATAGTATTTTCATCAACTATTTCTATTGGTCCTACTCCATCATTATCTAGTCTTGAACCCTGATTCCTGTAAGTTTCATTTATAAATGAAACTACAAGATTTGGTACTATTAATATAGTAAAAGCAATTAATATTGTTGCTATTAAAGCTATTTTTATTTTTTCCTTATGTTTTATCATTTTATCTCCTCCTTTCCTCACTAATTATTGTTTCCTATTTAAAACTCTTTTTTTAATTTCAACTACGCCTAATCCTATTATAGCTACAAATGTTAATGTTATAATTACATAAAATGCAATTTGCCCACCTGTTACTACTGATAAGATTATATCTGCTTTTGACATATCATCTTCATCTTCTTGTTTATTTCCTGGTGTTGAATCAATATCTTTTAGTCCTTGTTCATTATAACTTTCATATATTTCTGCATTATTATTTAGTATTCCTAAGCTATCATCTGTTATTTGTTTTAATAAAATTATTGTAACTTCTTTTGATTCTCCTGGTTTAATAATTGTGTTTTGTAAGCTTGTATTATATACATTTCCATCACTTGCCTTATACCAATCTTTGTTTAATTCTGTATTAAATACTACTCCTTTTGGTAAATAATCAGCTATTTTCTTAACGTATCCAGCTACTCCTCCTTGGTTTGTTACAACTATTTTATATTCAATAACAATACTGCTTTTTCCTAAGTTTTGTTTTAAAACTTCTATTTTAGTGTTTTTCTCGTTAGCATAAGTAAATGTTTCTGTTCCTGATGTTGGAGTTGTTCTTGTAATTTTGCTTATATATTTATCTAATTTTAAGTCAAATTTTTCTGCTTCATATAAACCTATGTCAATGTCTCTTATGTTGCTATTAGTTACTTTTATTACATCTGATATACCAGCTATTGTTCTCTCTCCGTTTAATACTATGTTAATATCAATTGCATCAGAGTTAAGAGCTTCATCAACTTCTGGTTTTCTATATTCTGTAATACTGTATTTGCCACTGTCATATACAAATATTACTAAATATTCTCCTGGTTTTATATTGTCAAATTCATATTTTCCGTTATTGTCAGTTGTTACTTTTTTATCATTGTTTGTTACACTGTCTTTTACTATTGCATTAGTTTTCTTATATACTAACATTACTTGAATATTTGATAAAAGTTTTTCGTCTTCATCTCTCATACCATTTTTGTTGCTGTCTAGCCAAGCTGTACCAGTTATTTTATAAGATTCTGTTGTTGGATTATTTGGATTGTTGTTATTGCCTCCGTTGTTGCCTCCATTATTTTCCCCTGCATGTGCATTTGCATCATATTCAATTGTTATATTAACTTTATTTGATTCAATTTTATCAAATCCATCAGCTTCTAATGTAGCATAAGAACTTACTGTTTTATCATTTTTGTCTGGTAATAAATCAGCTTTTACAGTAACTGTTATTGTAACTTTTGCTCCTGCAATTATTTCATACATTAGTATATTAAGTTCTTTATTACTAATAGTTTTTATAGTTTGTTTTTTGTTATTGTTTGTATATTCTGCTTTTACAAAAGTAACTCCATCTGGTAAACTCATTATGAATTTATTATTTATAGAAGAAATTTTTCCTGTGTTTTCTATTATATATGTATAAGTTACTTCTTTTCCTTCTTTTATATATCTTGAATCTGCTTCTTTTTGTTGTATTGTTAATTTAATTTCTTCTGCATTATATATTTTTTGATTTGAATAATGCTCTGCTGTTTCATCTGCTTTTGCTGTTGCTTTAGCAATAAATTCACCTGTAAATCCTTCAACCTCAAGTTCAATACCTACATAAGTATATTCTCTCAGTTTTATTACTGTTGCTTTGTTTGTTTCTGACTCATCTGTTGGTTTAGTTCTCTCTATGTATGCATAAAGATTTTCTAATTTTCCAAGGTTAATTGAAATACTATTATTATTAATTATAACATTTTCTCTGCTTTTTTCCTTGAAGTTATTATTTTCTCCATAATAAACATCTGTTATTTTTATTCCTTGTGGAATATCCATATTAAACATTACATTATTTAAATCTTTACTATTAGAAATATTTTTTACTTTTACAACAAATTTAAATTTTCTTCCCTTTTTTAATGTTTCACTTTCATATATGTCTGGAATATTAACAATTTTCAAATCTCCTTCTAAAACTTTTAGCTTGTAAGAGTCAGAATTAATTGGATTTGAAAGTTCATCTGCTGTTACATTTGCAGTACACTCTATTTCTTTATCTCCTGGATATTTATTTTCTTCAATTGTAATTGTTTGTCCTGTTGTTGGATCTGTAACAGTTTTAGTTGTTTTTCCTTTTTTGATTCTTAACTCATAGTCTCTTGTTACTGTTTGGCCTACTGGAATATTACCTATTGATAAAGTTTTAATATTTTCCGCACTATCTGTATAAGCTAATTCTTCTTCAAAAATTTCTGTATGTACTGTTCCTTCTGGTGCTATTAAATTTAATTTTACATTTTTCGCTTCTACAGTTCCAACGTTTTTAACTGTTGCTGTCATTCTTACGATTTGTTCTTCTCTTACTGTTTCAGTTGTTGATTTTACTTCAACAGTCATGTCTGGTCCTACACCTGTTGTTAATTTTAGTAATGGTGATGTTTTTGACTCAGAAATTTCTCCTAATGAAGAAACATTTGTATAATATACTTTATACATTTCATTTACAGTGTTGTTATGTGTAATATTTGCTGGAATTTCAACATCATAAGAAATTTCTTTTGTTTCTCCAGATTTCATATTTTCATTTAATACAATCATATAAGATTGTACTTTATTTGTTAAAGTTTCTGTCCAGTTATTTGATTTATCATTTAAATCTTTAGTTGCATTTGCATTCTCTGAGTAATAAACTTTATATTTTGAACTATCTACTCCACTTAGTGTTATTTTTCCTTGTAGTTTTGTACTAAATGTTGATCCTAAGTCTTCTCCTGTTTCTATTTTTTTGTTTCCTTGTGTTGGAATTCTTCCTAAGATAATAACATCTTTAATGTCATTTTCATAATTGTTTACAATTTTTCCATAAACTTTTGCAGTTCTTTTTTCTGCATAAGTTTTTAATATTCCTGTTGCACCTTCACTAGAAATTGATAATAACTCATTTTCACCTTGTGAGTAATTTTTAATTCCATTTGCAGTAATAAGTCCTTCTGGTGCAATAAAGTTCAAGTTTGTTTCAACTTTTCCACTTTTTTCCGTTGCTACATCATTTTCATTTGTATAATTCATTGTTATTTTATTTTTATTGTTTGGTGTTAATGTTTTTGCAGTAATATTTGCATTAATAATTATTATTGTACCTTTATATTGTGCATCTATTGTATATTCTGTTTGTGTTCCTTCTAATTCTACATATACTACTACTTGTCCATTTTCTAATACTGTTTTTGCATTTTTTATTTTTAATCCATTTGACATTAATATGTCATAGCTATTTAATTTGAATTTTGCAATATATGAAGGGAATTTTATTTTTAATGTTGGATTTTTGTATAATACATAGTTTGTATTTGATGTATCTAATACAGCTCTAATTTCAACATTTTCGTTTTCAACAACTGTTGTTAAATCTTGTTTATTAACTTCTAAATATATTGCTGTTGTTGGTTCTGTTAATGATATTTCTTTTAATTCATTGTTTACTTGTGTAGTTAATTTTGTGAAATTTTGTAATTGTTTTTTATTATATCCAATTTCATTTTTTATTGCTTTTTCAACACTAATAATTAATTGTCCCTCTATTATAGGTTTTGATGTTGTTATTAATAATTGATTATTATTTACATTACTAATATCTAATGTGTAATTTTCATCTTTTAATTCTGTAGTTTTATTAATTGTTCCTAATTTTGTTTTTTGATTATCATAAACTTCAATTTTTCCATCTGTTCCAAGAATTTTTTCAAATACATTTTTGTTTATTGATATAGTTTTATTATATGTATAATTTTTTCCAGAAACTGTTGTTGAATTTTTACTATCATCTGCTGTTACAAATTGATCAATTCCTTGTTGTAATTTAATTTCTCCTGTTAGTTCTTTTGCACTAATTGTTGCATAATAATCAACTTTATATGTTGTTTCTTTTTTGTTTTTAGCATCAAAGCTTGCATACATTTGTCCTTTTGCAATAGATGAATAATTTGTTTTTATTGCATAATCTATTAATTGTCCTTTTTCTTTGCTTTCTTTAATATCTGTAGTTGTTTCTTTGAATTCTATATTTTTTTCTTGATTGCTATGAACTTTTATATTTCCACTTATTTTTAAATTTGTATCAATTCCATTTGCAATTGCATAATCATATACGTCTTTGTTTTCAAATACAAATGTTACAAAATATTCATCACTTACATTTTTTAGCCAAGATATTTTATTGCTTAAGTTTTGTGTACTTATTACTAATTTGCTATTTTCTGCATCATAATTGTAATTGTCAGCATTAAAGTTTAAACCATCTTTCATTCCGTTTGTTGCTTTTGTTTGATTTGCAATTACATTAACAGATGTTGGTTTTATTCCATTTATCTCTGGCACTTGAATATTAAGTTCAGTTGCTTTTATTGGTAATATGCTATCTTTAATTCCAGAATTTACTTTTACTTGTAATACTACTCCTGAATTTTCATCACTTGTATATGGTATGTATTTTGTTAATTCTGTTTTAATTTCTGGTGTAATTGTTGTTCCTGTTGTTCCATCCCATGAAAGTTTATTTATAATTTCTTTTGATACATTCTTTTCTTTAGCATCTTTGTTTATGTATGTTGCTGTAAAGACTGTTTTTGTTTCTTTTGAGAAATTATCAATTGACACTTCATCAGCATTTAAAACATTTACTGGTACTTCTATAACTACATTAGAACCACCATTTATTTTGTTTAACAAAATTTTATTGTTTTTAACATCTACACTTTGAATGTTATCATTGCTGATTGATTTGTCTATTTCAAAGTTAGTATCTTGAAAACTTACTACTCCTTTTTCAAGATATCCCGCACCATTTAATTTAATGTTAAGATATAATTTTACATCAGAGTTCATTTTTTCTGTTTTTACATGAGCTCCTCCTTCAAAATACGCATTAAATTCTACATTAGAATCTTGAGTCTTAGCATTTTGTTTAGAAATTTCATCTTCTGAAAGTGCATAAGTTATTCCATAAATTCCAATTGTAGATAGGTTCATTCCCATCATGCATATAAGTAATAATACAGCCATTATTCTTTTTAGTGATTTGTTCATAGTATCCTCCTTAATTTTTATATTACATCACATTTTATTATACGACATTTATGCGCATTTTTCAATGTTTTTTTAACATTTTCTTTATATTATCAATTGATATTTTTTTGCTTAGTCCATATGCATCTATTGTTTTCAATTCATAACCTGCTCTTGGTACTAAATCATTTTCCAAACCTCTATTTGTACCTATAAAAATAATTTTTGAATTTGGTTCCTCTTTTTTTATTTTATTTGCTATAGCTATTCCTGGATTTATATGTCCACCTGTTCCTGCTGCTGCTATTATAACTTTCATACTATACTCCTTAAAACGTGGTAAAAGGGCCGCCCTTTTTTACCACACTTTTTTGGTTATGTATGTGGCAAAAAAGGACGGCCCTTTTACCACGTTTTTTTAAACTTTTGAACTTGTTCTTGATATATTCAATAATACTCCCATACAACATAATAATATAACTAGTGCTGTTCCTCCATAACTGAAAAATGGAAGTGACATTCCTGTTGCTGGCATTGATGATGTAACAACTGCTATGTTTATAATTGCTTGTATTCCAACTAAAGAAGTTATTCCAACTGCAAGTAAGCTTCCAAATGAATCTTGTGCTCTCATTGCTGTTAATATTCCTCTCCAAATAAATACTGCAAATAAAACAATAACTGCTAAACAT
>ERZ780148.1217-NODE-1217-length-18106-cov-4.790261_pt1 | contig 18106 bp, 16 predicted proteins | sample MGYA00510984_ERZ780148 | MGnify/ENA primary metagenome ERZ780148 (study PRJEB29588, sample SAMEA2160902) | human gut metagenome | biome: human gut; feature: human-associated habitat; material: faeces | place: Denmark | collected 2008/2010 ...
AAAGATTGTGCGTGTATTGCGCAGTCAGATTTTTCGTCAGATTGTACAATGAGGACGACGCAAGGCTGACGCCTTGCTAGGACGAATTGTGCAAGATGACGGAAAAGATGCAAGCAAGCGTGCGGCAAAGGCGTTAACCGTTAATTGTGCGGTGTTGCCCTAGGTCAAAAAATGGATTTCAGATGCCCACTACGCGGGCAAAGAACACTTTTTCTTCAACAAGCTGAAAATATTATCTTAACGCAGAAAATATAAAGGAACTGAAACATGACGACAAAAGTAACTGCCGCGGAAACAGCGGCACAGAAGGAATATGCTGAAAAGGTGCGTGAACTCAATTCCGCCCGGGAGCTGCCTCCGATAGCCCACGTCCACAGCTTCGGCTGCCAGCAGAACGTCAGTGACGGCGAGAAGATAAAGGGCATGCTCGCGATGATGGGATACGGCTTCTCGGATTCCGCCGACGGAGCCGACCTCGTGCTTTTCAATACCTGCGCGGTTCGTGAAAACGCCGAGGACAGGGTGTTCGGAAATCTCGGCGCGCTCAAGCACAACAAAAAGCTCAAGCCGGACATGCTCATCGGAGTGTGCGGCTGCATGGTTCAGCAGGAGCACATCACGGAACGTATAAAAAAGAGCTTCCCCTATGTGGACATGGTGTTCGGAACTCACGTTCTGCATACGCTTCCACAGCTGATTTACGAGGCGCTGACCACCCACAAGCGGCAGATATCAATACCGCAGATGGACGGCGTTATCGCCGAGGGGATACCGCTTCGCCGGGAGAGCAAACTCAAGGCGAGCATTCCGATAATGTACGGCTGCAACAACTTCTGCACCTACTGCATAGTGCCGTACGTACGCGGCAGGGAGCGCTCCCGCGACCCGGAGGAGATAGTCCGCGAGGCGGAGCAGCTCGTTGCAGACGGCTACAAGGAGCTTCTGCTGCTGGGACAGAACGTAAACAGTTACGGCAGGGGCACCGACGTTGATTTCCCGGAGCTTCTGCGGCGCATAAACGCGATACCCGGGGAGTTCAAGATAAGCTACATGTCCAGCCACCCGAAGGACGCTACTCACGAGCTTATCGACACCATCGCCGAGTGCGAAAAGGTAACGAGGCACTTCCACCTTCCGGTGCAGAGCGGCAGCGTATACTGAAGCTGATGAACCGCAGCTACACCCGGGAGCACTACCTGGAGCTGATAAACTACGCGAAGGAGCATATCCCGGACGTAGCGCTGACCTCCGACATCATCGTCGGCTTCCCCGGCGAGACCTACGAGGACTTCCAGGAGACGCTCAGCCTTATCCGCGAGGTGAAGTACGATTCGCTGTTCACGTTCATCTACAGCCCGCGCAAGGGAACAAAGGCGGCGGAAATGCCCGACCCGATTTCCCAGGAGGAGAAGGGCAGGTGGTTCCGCGAGCTGCTGGAGGTGCAGGGCGAGATAGGCTGCTCTTCCTATCATGACTACATCGGCAGGACCATGAGAGTGCTGTGCGAGGGTCCGGGCAGGACCCGGGACGGCTGTCTCACCGGAAAGAGCATACAGAATATAATCGTTGACTTCGACGGGGATAAGTCGCTTATCGGCAGCTTCGTCGATGTGAAGATAACCGACGCGCTCAACTGGGCGCTCATCGGAGAACTAGTGTAAAGGAGAACAACTATGGACGCAATACAGGCAGTAAGAGAGCTCGGCAAGGCTATCCAGGAGGACGAGCGCTATATCGAGTACGCAAAGGCAAAGAAGGCGAACGACGAGGATACAGAGCTTCAGAACCTCATCGGCGAGTTCAACCTTATCCGCCAGAACGCCGCTATGGAGTATAACAAGCCGGAGGAGGAGCAGGACAAGGAGAAGCTCCAGAAGCTGAACGCAGACATGCAGGAAGCATACGAGAAGGTCATGACCAACGAGAACATGGCGCTTTTCACCGTTACCAAGCAGGGAATGGACGACCTTATGAACCAGGTGAACACAGTCCTCACGCTGACCCTCCAGGGCGCTGACCCGATGACCTGCCCGACCACACAGTCAAGCGGCTGCACCGGAAGCTGCGCGACCTGCGGCGGCTGCGGCTAAATCACAAGGCAAATTCACAGGGAGGTGCGGAAAATGGCGCAGGAATCGGATAAGCTGTCCCCGATGCTGAAACAGTATCTTGACATCAAGCAGAAGTACAGCGATTATATACTGTTCTTCCGGCTGGGGGATTTCTACGAGATGTTCTTCGAGGACGCAGAGAACGTGTCCCGGGAGCTTGAGCTTGCTCTGACCTCCCGTGCGGGTTCGCCGATGTGCGGCGTTCCCTATCATAGCTGCGAGATATACATAAAGAAGCTCATAGACAAGGGCTTCAAGGTGGCTATCTGCGAGCAGCTCACCGACCCGGCGGCTTCAAAGGGTCTGGTTGAGCGCGACGTTATCCGGCTCGTCACCGCCGGAACGGTCATTGAATCCAGCATGCTCAGCGAGGATTCCAACAACTACATCGCCTGCATCTGCCCCGATGAGGAGCGTAAGTCCGCAGCTCTGGTGTTCGCGGATATCTCCACAGGCGAGGTGCACGTTTTCAGCAAGAACGGCAAAGACATCGAGCAGGATATCATCTCCGAGCTGTCAAGATTCAGCCCGGTGGAGATACTTATAAACCAGGCGTTCCTTGACCTTAAAGAGGTTCACGCTTTCGTGCGCGACAGGCTCAAGCGCTGTCTGTGCGAAATGCTCGATGAAAGCAGCTTCGACGGCTCGGATATGTCGGTCATCACCGACCAGTTCGAAAACGGCGCGGAGCTTGGAATATCCGAAATGCCGCTGGTACGTCAGGCGCTGTGCGCGATGTTCCGCTACTTCGGCGAGACCCAGAAGGCGACCGTAAAGCGCTTCGTATCGCTGACCGTTCATGCCGACGGCGAGTTCATGGGTCTGAACCTCACGACCCGCCGAAACCTCGAGCTGACCGAGACCATGCGCACCAAGGAAAAGCGAGGTTCGCTGCTGTGGGTGCTGGATAAGACCGTGACCTCCATGGGCAGGCGCAAACTTAAAACATGGCTGGAGCAGCCGCTGATAAATCCCGCAGAGATACTCAAGCGCCACGACGCGGTGGAGGCTCTGACGAAGGATTCCGCGCTGCTTTACGACATATGCGACGCGCTGAACGGCATCTACGACCTCGAGCGGCTCATGACCCGAATAATGTACAAATCCGCGTCCCCGAAGGATATCTACGCGCTGGGTCAGACCTGTGCGCGGCTCCCGGGATTGAAGCAGTGCATTTCCAGGGTGGACAGCGCGCTTTTCCGAAAGCTCAACAGCGAGATAGACGAGCTGAACGACGTTTCCTCGCTGGTAGAAAACGCGATAGTCGACGATCCGCCACTGACCCTCAAGGACGGCGGCGTTATCAAGGACGGCTTCAACGAGGAGATAGACCGCCTGCGCAAGATAACCGGCGGCGGCAAGGATATCCTGACCGAAATCGAGGAGCGTGAACGCGCCGCCACCGGGATACGCACGCTTAAAGTCGGTTACAACCGCGTATTCGGCTACTACATCGAGGTTTCCAAGGGGCAGCTCGATCAGGTCCCGGCGCATTACATAAGGAAGCAGACCCTCACCACCGGCGAGCGCTACATCACCGAGGAGCTGAAGAAGGTTGAGTCCGACATACTCGGCGCTAACGACAAGATACTCGCGCTGGAGCAGGCGATATTCGGCGAGGTGCGCGACTTTATCGGAACGCGGCTTGAAGCGGTTCAGGCGGCTGCTGCGGCGGTCGCTGCGGTGGACGTACTGTGCAGCTATGCGCAGGCATCCATCGAGAATGGCTATGTGAAGCCGGAAATGACCCTCGACAGCGTTATAGAGATACGCGGCGGACGTCACCCGGTCATTGAGAAAATGCTCACCGACCACCCGTTCACTCCGAACGACACCTACCTCGACACGAACTCCAACCGGCTCATGATAATCACCGGACCGAACATGTCGGGTAAATCCACGTTCATGCGGCAGACCGCGATAATCGTGCTGATGGCGCAGATAGGCTGCTTCGTTCCGGCGGAGTACGCGAAGATAGGCGTAGTGGATAAGATATTCACCCGCGTGGGCGCGTCCGACGACCTGACCTCCGGGCAGTCCACGTTCATGGTCGAGATGAACGAGGTGGCGGAGATACTCAAGAACGCCACCAAAAAGAGCCTTGTCATTCTTGACGAGATAGGCAGGGGAACATCGACATTCGACGGAATTTCCATCGCGAAGGCGGTCGCGGAGTACATCAGCGGAAAGGCTATCGGCTGCAAAACGCTGTTCGCGACGCACTATCACGAGCTTATCTCGATGGAGAAGGAATACGACGGAATACGGAATTTCAGCGTTGCGGCGGTCAAGCGCGGCGACGAGCTGAGGTTCCTTCACAAGATATGCGAGGGCGGCACGGACGACAGCTACGGAATCGAGGTCGCAAAGCTGGCTGGACTTCCGCAGAAGGTGATAAACCGCGCCAAGGAGGAACTTGTGGAGCTTGAAAAACTCGGAAGGACAAAGCTTTCCGAGACCATCGAAAAGACTGCGGATCATCAGTTCAGCTTCACCGCGATAAACGAGCAGAACGCCATCGCGAAGCTGCGCGCCGCAGATATCAACACCATGTCCCCGATGGACGCGCTGATGTTCCTCAAGGACATAAAGGACACGCTGTAATCGCTGTACTAATTCGGGAAGCGCGTCTGTGATCTGTATTTGATCCAGCTATTTTGTATTGCCCGGAACGGGCTTAGAACGGAGCACTAATGCCAAAAATCAACCTGCTCGACAAGAGCGTATACGAGCTTATCGCCGCCGGAGAGGTCATAGAGCGCCCCTCCTCGGTGATAAAGGAGCTTGCGGAAAATTCCATCGACGCGGGGGCTGCCTCGATAACCGTGGAGATCAAGCGCGGCGGAATATCCTATCTTCGCGTGACGGACGACGGCTGCGGGATCTCCCACGAGGATATACCGACCGCGTTCATGCGGCATGCCACAAGTAAGGTCTACACGCAGGACGACCTCGACAGCATAAATACGCTGGGCTTCCGCGGTGAGGCTCTCGCCTCCGTATGCGCGGTCAGCCGCGTGGAGCTGCTGACAAAGCAGCGCGAGGATAAGTTAGGCAGCATTTACCGCATAGAGGCAGGCGAGCCGGTGGAGTACGACCGGGCTGGCTGCGCGGACGGCACTACAATAATAATCCGCGACCTGTTCTACAATACCCCGGCGCGCCTGAAGTTCCTGAAAAAGGACGTGACCGAGGGCAACTACTGCGCTTCGGTCATTGAGAAGCTGGCGCTCAGCCACCCTGGGATATCGTTCAGGTTCATCAGGGACGGCAGGCAGACTATGCTCTCCAGCGGCGACGGCGAGTATTACAGCGCGGTATACGCGGTGTTCGGGAAGCAGTTCGCGGCGGGGCTTATCCCGGTGGAGAACGTCTACCAGAACACGGCGGTGACGGGGTACGTGTCCTCTCCGCTGTTCACCCGGGCGAACCGTTCGATGCAGAATTTCTTCGTGAACGGGCGCAGCGTGAAAAGTCCGCTGTGCTGCGCTGCGCTTGAGGAAGCGTTCCGCAACACGATCATGGTGGGGAAGTTTCCGTCCTGCGTGCTTTGCGTTAATACCGACCCGTCGCAGGTGGACGCTAATATCCACCCGACCAAGACCGAGGTGCGGTTCACCAACGAGAAGATAGTTTTCGACGCGGTGTACTTCGCGGTGAAGAACGCGCTGATGGGCTACGACGAGAGCCGCGAGATAAAACTTAACACAGCCCCCGCCCGCGCCGAAAATATTCCGCAGCCGGAGCGCGCAAGGTCATCGGAGCCGCTGCGGACAGCTTCCGCGCAGGTCATAGAGGAACCTCCTAAAACCATGCCGATACCCTCCGGACGGGACGCAGTGATCTACCCTCAGGAGAAGCGGGAGCCTCCGAAATTCACGCTCCGCCAGGAAACTCCGCAGCCCGCGCAGTTCACGCAGCCGCTTCCGGCGGCGGAACAGACCTACATGCCGGAGCTTGTCCCGGCAAAGAAGCCGGGGCCGAGGGAAACTCCGCTTTCCGACCTGCCGGGCTTCGCGTTCCTCTCTGAAAAGTCGTTTGAGAAGAAGACGGAACCTGTTCCGCAGGAGCCTGATCCGGTAATTCCGCAGGAGCGGCCGAAGGAGCAGATACGCGTAGTCGGCGAGCTTTTCAAGACCTACATCGTGTGCGAGTCCACCGAGGGAATGATACTTATTGACAAGCATGCGGCGCACGAGCGTGTTAATTTCGAGCGGCTGAAAAAGGGGTTCGACAGCTCCGCGCAGCTTCTCATGCAGCCGGAGGAGGTCTACCTCACGCCGGAGGAGTTCAATGGAATGTCGGAGTACGCCGACAAGCTCGCGCAGGTGGGAATCATCATGGAATTCACCGACGGAAAAGCGTGTGTGACCGGGCTTCCGCAGATGCTGGACAAGGTACCTCCGGCTGAGATAGTCGAGTGTATCGCGAAGATAGTTTCTCAGGGCAACACCAATGCAGAGGGCGAGCTTTTCGACGATATGCTGCACACCGTCGCCTGCAAGGCTTCAATACGCGGCAACGAGGATAACGATATCCTGGAACTTCAGGTGCTTGCTCAGGAGGTATTCAACAACCCGGATATCCGTTACTGCCCGCACGGCAGACCGGTCATGACGCAGATATCACGCAAGCAGATAGAGAGATATTTCGGCAGAGTTACATAATAAACAGGGAGGCAGTATGAACAAGATAATAGTGGTGAGCGGCCCGACTGCCTCCGGCAAAACGGCTCTTGCGGTTGAGCTTGCGAAGCTGTACGGCGGGGAGGTCATCTCTGCGGACAGCATGCAGATCTACACAGATATGGACGTCGCAAGCGCAAAGGCAACCCCGGAGGAGCAGCAGGGAATACCTCATCACCTGATGAATTTCCTTGACCCGTCGCAGAGCTTTTCAGTTGCAGAGTGGGTCGGTATGGCGGGGAAATGCGCCGACGATATCCTCGCCCGTGGGAAAACTCCGATAATATGCGGCGGCACCGGGCTTTACATCTCATCGTTCGTGGATAATCTCCAGTTCGACGATTCGGAGTGCGACTACGCCTACCGCGGCGAGCTTCGCAGATTTGCGGAGGAAAACGGCGCTGCGGCGCTGCTTGAAAAGCTCCGCGAGGTCGACCCGGAGACGGCGGCGGAGCTGCACGAGAACAACGTGTCCCGGGTGATACGCGCTCTGGAGGTCTACAAAACGACGGGTCATACCATCGCGCAGGCGAAGCGTGAGTCAAGGAACGCGCCGTCGCCGTACGAGTTCATTCTGCTGACCCTGGATTTTGAGCCGCGGGAGCTGCTCCATGAGCGGATAAACCGCCGTGTTGACATAATGTTGAAAAACGGACTGGAGCAGGAGGCGCGCCGCTGTTTCGAACAGCCCGACCGCCCCACTGCGGCTCAGGCTATAGGCTGCAAGGAGCTGTATCCGTATTTCCGCGGAGAAAAATCGCTTGAGGAGTGCGTTGAGGAACTGAAGCTCCGCACGCGGCAGTATGCGAAGCGGCAGCTTACATGGTTCCGCCGGGACAGCAGGTTCAGCAGGATAATTATTCAACCCGGGGAGGGACTTCCGGATGTGATTTCAGCGGCACGTGAGATCATCGAAAGAGAAAAATGAACCGGAAATATACATTATATGGTATCGCATAGGGCATTATTCCGGTTTTTTGCGGATTTTAACGAAGTTTTTCTATATTTTTTTGAAAAAAGTTAAAAAAGTTATAGCTTTTTTTGAAAAAGTATGCTATACTAGTCTATATAGGAATATCTATGCGCATTTGCACCTCGTTTGTGGCATATTATGCTCCTATATTTACCAATTGAAGCATGGGGAATGCTTCACCTATTGACTACAGAGAAAGAAAAGGTGGTTAATTATGGCAAAGGACATTAATTTACAGGACGTTTTCCTGAACCAGGCAAGAAAGGACAGGATCCCGGTAACTATCTACATCACTAACGGATTCCAGTTCAAGGGCGTGGTGAAGGGATTCGACAACTATACAGTCATTCTTGACACCGATGGAAAGCAGAACCTTATTTATAAGCATGCTATTTCCACGATAACACCCCTCAAGCCTATTTCTATCCTCGACGCCTACGAGAAGGCTGAAGAAGAGTAATGGATTCCGCATGGACCTCTATCATTGTCTTTGTGCTGTCCGTTTTCGTGCTGATTTTCTTTGTCGGTCAGGCCTTTTTTGCCGGCGGAGAAAAGGTGACCACGGAGACCGCGTTCACCTACAGCATGACGGAGGACATACCGTTCGAGGGCGTGTTCCTGCGCGATGAGACGGTGATCCATAACAGCGGCATAGGCGTTGTTGATTACGAGCATTCGGACGGCTCCAAGGTCGGAAAAAGCTCGGTCATCGCGAGACGTTACCGCAGCGAAGCGGATATAGAACGCCGCAGCGAGATAGAGAAGATAAACGAGCAGATAGCGGTGCTTACCGACGCTCAGCGCCTTGCGGGCACAGACAATAATCAGCTTGAGACTATTTCGAGCCAGATAAACGAGCGGCATTCGCTGATACTTGAAAGCCTGATAGACGGAGATTATTCCTCGGCTCAGGCACAGGAAAACGCGATGCTGGGCGTACTGTCAAAGCGCGAGATATCCCGCGGAGACATTGCAAGCTACGAATCAAAGATAAGCTCCCTGAGGAGCCGCGCGTCACAGCTTGAAGCCATGCTGTCCGGCGATGTGCAGGACATTGAGGCGGGCGGCGCGGGCTACTTCGTAAGCAGCGTTGACGGCTACGAGGACAAGCTGAGCATCGAAGATTCCACCACTATCACAGCGGATCGGATCGAGGAGATACTTGACAAGCCTGATCTCGGTTCAAGCTCCAGCGAGGTCGGGAAGCTCATTGCGGACTACCGCTGGCGTGTAGCCGCCGTGATGGATTCGTCGCAGCTTTTCGGCTGCAACGAGGGAGGCGAGGTCACGCTGAGAGTTTCCAGCGACCCGACCCCGATCTCCGCCGAGGTGGTGTCGATAACCGATTCCGGCCGCGGCGACGGAACCGCCGTATACGTTTTCGAGTGCGATACGCTGACCGCTTCGGTGGCGTCCGGACGCACCGCGCAGTTCAAGTACATCGTGAACAGCTACGGAGGTCTGAGAATATCAAAGAGCGCTCTGCGCTATACCGACGACGATGTGCGCGGAGTTTTCATCGTGCAGGGCGGCAAGCTTGTGTTCAGAAAGGTCAACGTTGAGTACTGGGGCGAGGATTACATAATCTGCACCCAGGAAGCGGACGACGGCTATCTGAAGCTCTACGATAAAATTGTAACAGAAGGCAAGGATCTGTATGAAGGAAAAGTTGTTGAGTAATACGCAGACTAGCTTTGACGACATCAAAGAAAGCTATGCCAGGATCTGTGAAAACATAGAAAAGGCAAAGACAGCCGCGGGAAGGAAGGACGATGTTCGCCTGATGGCAGTGACCAAGACGGTCGACCCGGAGCGCATAAATTATGCCGTGGGTCTGGGAATAGACCTGCTGGGCGAGAACCGCGTACAGGAGTTTCTTGAAAAGCGGGAGAGCTATTCGCCGGCTGAGGTTCATTTCATCGGCGGTTTGCAGACCAACAAGGTAAAGTACATCATAGACAAGGTTTCAATGATCCATTCCGTGGACAGCGTTCATCTCGCTGAGGAGATCAGCCGCAGGGCAGGTCAGCACGGTCTGGACATGGATATACTCGCTGAAATAAACATCGGCGGGGAGGAAACAAAAGGAGGAATAACCCCGGAAAGCGCTGCGGAATTCTGCGCGCAGATAGGGGAACTTCCGCATATCAGGCTGAGAGGTCTGATGACGATACCGCCGCCTGGCTGCGGCGAGGACACTTTTGAGGCTATGCAGCGCCTTTTCGGAGACCTGCGTGCTGATAAGGCGGTCAACAGGAACGGCAGTTTCGATACTCTCTCCATGGGGATGTCAGGAGATTACGAAACGGCGGTAAAGCATGGGTCCACAATTGTCCGGATAGGGTCAGGTCTGTTCGGATACAGAAAATATTTATAATTGGGAGGAAATTATTATGGCATTAAGCGACATCTTATCGAGGTTCAGACAGAGCGACGCCGAGTACGACGAGGAAGGCTACGAGGACGAAGGCTACGACACCTCCAGCTCCGCTGTTACTCAGGCTGAGGCTGATGCACCTCGTTTTTCAGCACCCAGAACAAGCGACAAGGTGATCAGCCTGAAGGCTTCCAACTCTCTCCAGAACGCTTCCGTAAAGATCGTTCAGCCCACAAAGTACGAGGAGATCATGAAGGAGCCGGTACGCTTCCTCAGAGAGAACAAGAGCGTTATTCTCAACCTTGAGAAGGTAAACAGCGTTGATTCCAGAAAGAGGATCGTTGACTTCATGGCAGGCGTATGCGCTGCTATCGACGGCAGGATCGTAAGAGTTGCCGAGTGCACATATTCCATTACACCCAGCACCGTTGAGATCAGCGGAGATATGCTCGACGGCGAGGAGTTCTGATGAACCCCGGTACGCTCAGCGAGGAAGAACGTTACCTTTCCGCGCACATCGCCGATATGCAGAGACTGGCTGTAAAGTCAGGCGTTCCGCGGTTCTCCATGTTCCTGAACGAACGTGAGGCGGCGGTCGCAAGGTACGCCGTCAGGGGAGAGCTTGCTTTCTTCGGCGGCTACGACGGCGCGGCAAGAACTGTCTGCGGAGTGCTGGAAGGCACGTACGCGCAGGAAATGTCCCAGGAGGACGTGTTCCCGGTGGGGGCGGTGACTTTCACTTTCCGAAAGAGCGACAAACTTACACACAGAGAATTCCTCGGAGCGCTGCTCTCGCTTGAAATAAAGCGGGAGCTGCTCGGGGATATCCTTGTCGCGGAGGGCTATGCGGTGGTTTTCGTTTATGAGACCGCTATTGAACTTGTCTCCCGCGTGGACAGGATAGGCAGAGTCGGTGTTACCGCGGAGGTCGGCATTACCAAGCCGCTCCCGGAGCAGAAAATGGAGCGAAGGGACGTTACCGTTTCGTCGCTGAGGCTGGACTGCATCGTTGCTGCCGCGGCGAATACATCCAGAGAAAAGTCCGCAGCCCTGATAAAATCAGGCATGGTGAGCGCGGATCACACTCCCTGCACCAACGTAAGCGCAGAGGTGAGGGAAAACACCATCTTATCAATCCGGGGAAGCGGCAGGTACCGCCTGACCGGAATCAACGGAGAGACCCGCAAGGGGAAGCTCCGCATTACTATCGAAAAATACGTCTGAAAAGACGAGACATATTACGGCGCATGTCCGCCCCGCATAGACCGGGGATTCAGAGAAGGGAAGTATCAGCATGAATGCAAAGGATATTCTGTCCAGGCGCTTTGAAAAAGCGACCTTCAACGGCTATAAGACTGATGATGTCGATGAGTTCTTGAGGGAGCTTTCAAGCGAGTTCGCGCAGCTCCAGAAGGACAAGAACGAGCTTGAAAGGAAGCTGGAGGTGCTTGCCGACAAGATACGTGAGTACCGCGATGACGAAGACGCGCTGAAGGACGCCCTTCTGCTTGCACAGAAGCAGGGCAACCAGATCGTGAACGAGTCTAAGGCTGCCGCTGAGAAGCTCCGTGAGGAGACTAAGGCTGCGGTAGAGAAGCAGCTCAAGGAAGCCCAGGAGAAGGCCGACAAGGTGACGAGCGACGCCGACGAATACGCCAAGCGTATGACGAAAGAGGCGAACGAGCGCGCTGACAAGCTGGTAAAGGACGCCCGCGCAAAGGCGGACGAAATCGACCAGATGATGAAGAAGCAGACCGAGATACAGCAGAATATCCTGCAAAAGACCCGCAAGGAAGCCGACGAGTACAGAAACCGCCTGCTGACCGCATATAAGTCACATATGGATCTTATCGCGAAGCTGCCTGAGATGTGCGAGAACGAGTACATAAGGCAGACCGCCGCAGAGGCTGAGAAGCGCGAAGCCGAAAGGGCGAAGGCCGCCGCTGCAAAGCAGGTTGCTGCGAAGGCGGCAAAGCCCGCTGAGACTCACGAGACTGCCGCGGCTCCTGCAAAGCCCGAGGCTGAAAAGCAGCCCGCCGCAGTGACCGCAGGCGCAGCAGAAGAGCCGTTCCGCTCCATGCCGGAGGACAAGCAGGCTCAGGACGATTCGCCGTTCTTCAGCGTTAATTCCATGAAGAAGACGAGACGCACCGCAGACGTTCCGTTTGAAAATGGAAATTCAAACAAGTAAATCACCGCTTCGGCATGCCGGAGCAGATATAAAACAAAAAGCAAGGAGACACATCAGATGTCAGAGGATTTCAACAACACACTAAATCTTCCCAAGACCGACTTCCCGATGAGGGGCAACCTCCCCCAGAGAGAGCCGGAAATGCTGGATAAGTGGGAGCAGGACCGCCTTTACTACGCCCTTTCCGAGAAGAACAAGGGCAAGCCTTCCTATACCCTCCACGACGGCCCTCCCTATGCAAACGGCAATATCCATATGGGTACCGCGATGAACAAGGTGCTCAAGGATATCATTGTTAAGTATAAGAGCATGACCGGCTTCGACGCCAACTATGTTCCCGGCTGGGACTGCCACGGCCTTCCCATCGAGCTGAAGGCTATCAAGCAGCTCGGCGTTGACAGCGGCAAGATAGATCCCGTAACCCTCCGCAAGAGCTGCCGTGAGTTTGCGCTGTCCTGCCTGGACGGTCAGAAGGCGCAGTTCAAGCGCCTGGGCGTTTGGGGCGACTTTGACGATCCTTACCTCACCATCAAGCCCGAGTTCGAGGCTAAGCAGGTTGAGGTATTCGGCAAGATGATGCAGAAGGGCTACATCTATAAGGGTCTGAAGCCGGTTTACTGGTGCGCAGACTGCAACACCGCCCTCGCAGAAGCTGAAATCGAATACCAGGACGACCCCTGCTATTCCATCTTTGTAAAGTTCCCGATAAGCGATTCCAAGGGCAAGTTCGACGACCTCGGAATTGACCTTTCCAAGGCTTACGTTGTTATCTGGACAACCACAACCTGGACTCTTCCGGGCAACCTCGCTATCTGCCTCGGTCCGAACTACGAGTACACATTCGTAAAGGTCGAGGACGAGGAGAGCAAGTCATACGGTCAGTACCTGCTGATGGCGGCCGAGCTTGTTTCCACCGTTATGGAAGCCGTCGGAATCAAGAAGTACTCCACCATCGGAAACTTCCTCGGTTCTGACCTGGAGCTTATCGAGACAAATCACCCATTCATGGGCAGAAAGTCTCCGGTAATCGTCGGCGACCATGTAACCCTCGACAGTGGTACAGGCTGCGTTCATACCGCTCCCGGCTTCGGTCTGGAGGACTTTGAGGTCTGCAACAAGTACAAGGGAATGTTCAAGATCATCGTTCCCGTTGACGCAAAGGGCGTGCTGACCGAGGAAGCAGGCGACTTTGCAGGTCTCAAGACCGCTGACGCCAACAAGGCGATAGCAAAGCGCCTTGAGGACGACAACACCCTGCTCGCGATGCAGAAGATCGTCCACCCTTATCCGCACTGCTGGCGCTGCCACGAGCCGATAATCTACCGCGCAACAGACCAGTGGTTCTGCAACGTGGATATGTTCAAGCCCGAGACCATCAAGGCCATCGAGGAAGTTAAGTGGATTCCCGAGTGGGGCGAGGAGCGCATCAAGAACATGGTAAACATGCGAAGCGACTGGTGCATTTCCCGTCAGCGCCGCTGGGGCGTTCCGATACCAATCCTCTACTGTGAGGACTGCGGAAAGGTCATCGTAAACGACAAGACCATCAAGGCGATATCCGACATGTTCCGCAAGGAAAGCTCCGATTCCTGGTACTCCAAGGATCCTTCCGAGTTTATCCCTGCTGATGTAAAGTGCGAGTGCGGCTGCGGTAAGTTCCGCAAGGAAATGGACATCTTCGACGTATGGTTCGATTCCGGCTGTACGCATGCGGCAGTACTCCAGGAGCGTCCCGAGCTTTCCTGGCCAGCTGACCTCTACCTCGAGGGCTGCGACCAGTACAGAGGCTGGTTCCAGAGCTCCCTGCTCACCTCTGTTGCGACCACAGGCAAGGCTCCTTACAAGGCGGTCTGCACCCACGGCTGGGTAGTTGACGGCAAGGGCGAGGTAATGCACAAGTCCAAGGGCAACGTGGTACTTCCCGAGGAAGTTATCAGCAAGTACGGCGCTGACGTTCTGCGTCTTTGGGTCGCTTCCCTTGACTTCCACAACGATGTAAGAGTTTCTCCGGAAATGCTCAAGCAGCTCTCCGAAGCATACAGAAAGATCAGAAATACCGCGCGCTTTATCCTGGGCAACCTCGGAAACGGCAGCGGCTTCGACCCTGATACCGAGATGGTAGCGCTCGACAAGCTCAGCGACATCGACAAGTGGGCGCTGACAAGACTTGATGCGGTTATCGAGAAGGTAAAGGCTTCCTACGAGAGCTTTGATTTCTACCTTGCATACCACGCTATCCACAGCTTCTGCGTTGTAGATATGTCCAACTTCTACCTTGATGTTGTCAAGGATACGCTGTACTGCTCCGCTGAGAAGTCCGAGGAGAGAAAGGCAGTCCAGACCACAATGTATATCATTCTGGATTCCCTTGTTAAGCTCATCGCGCCTATCCTGACATTCACCTCCGATGAGATCTGGAAGTACATGCCGCACAAGTCCACAGACGACCTTCGCGGCGTTCCGTTCAACCAGATGCCCGAAAAGACCGGCGTTGTTCTCGGCGCTGAGTTCGAGGCAAAGTGGAACAAGATACACGCAGTACGCGACGACGTTCTGAAGGCGCTCGAGGAGAAGCGTTCTGCGGGCGTTATCGGTAAGCCGATCGACGCTGACGTTACCCTGTACGCTGACGAAGCAAACTACAAGGAGCTGTCCGCATATCCGGAGCTTGCGCAGGCGTTCTCCGTATCCAACGTTACCGTGAAGAACGGCGCTGACGGCGAGTACAAGGGCTCTGCCGATGGCGTTTCCGTTACCGTCGAGAAGGCGGCAAGCGAGATGTGCGAACGCTGCTGGAGCCACGACAAGTCCGTTGGCTCTGACGAGAAGTTCCCGCACCTGTGCGCACGATGCGCAGCAGTTATGAAGCTCGATCTGGGCTGATAAGCTATTCCGGCAGGGGAGGGGAAGCGTTCCCTTCTCCTGCCTTTTTGTGGTAAGTTCAGAGAGGATTTATGAGAGCTTTTTTTAGTAAATACAGGCAGTATGCCGCGTTGGTGCTGGCGGCTCTGCTGGTTGGTATAGACCAGCTCACAAAATGGCTGGTCGTATCGAATATGGAGATGTACAACGTTGTTCCCCTGATAAAGATAGACGGCGTTGAGGTACTGAATCTCTTCTACTGCACCAACAACGGCTCCGCATTCAGCATGATGGAGGGCAAGACCGCGTTCCTTATCGGCATAACCTCCCTGGTGATAGTCGCGCTTATCGTGGGTCTGGTGACCAAGCGTATACAGCGCGGGACGTACGTCACGGCGGTGGCGCTGATAATCGGCGGCGGTACCGGGAACCTTATAGACAGGCTTTTCAACAACGGCAGCGTCGTGGACTTCATCGACGTAAGGATCATCAACTTCCCGATATTCAACTTCGCGGATATCTGCGCGGTGGTCGGCGGGGTTCTGCTGTGCCTTGCCGTGGTCATCGACGAAATAAGGGAGAACCGCGCGAAAAAAGCGCAGAAGTCCCAGCAGGCGGAATCAGCGCAGACCGAGGAGCCCAAGAGCAATGGAAACGATTGAGCTTTCCGCTCCGGGAGGGGTTCGGCTTGATAAGCTCATCGCCGATGGCACGGAGCTTTCCAGGAGCGCGGCGGTGAAGCTCATCGAGCAGGGTAACGTACTCGTGAACGGCTCGCCGGCTGGCAAAAAGGACATTCCGGCGGCGGGGGCAGCAGTAGAAATCACGCTCCCGGAGCCGCAGAGCACGGATATTCTGCCGGAGAACATACCGCTGGATATCGTCTATGAGGACGACGACCTGCTGGTAGTCAACAAGCCGAAGGGCATGGTAGTCCACCCGGCGGCGGGGCATTACTCCGGCACGCTGGTGAACGCGCTGATGTTCCACTGCGGAGACAGCCTGTCAGGCATCAACGGCGAGATACGCCCGGGGATAGTCCATCGTATCGACAAGGACACAAGCGGCCTGCTGATGGTCGCGAAGAACGACCTGGCGCACATCGGTCTGTCCGAGCAGATAAAGGAGCACAGCTTCACCAGGGAGTACGAAACGGTGGTCTGCGGCGGGATAAAAGAAGATGGCACCGTGAACGCTCCGATAGGGCGGCACAAGACCGACCGCAAGAAGATGTGCGTAACAACCGAAAATTCCCGGGAAGCCGTGACGCATTACTTCGTAATGGAGAGGTTTCCGGGGTATACTCACCTGCGGGTGCGCCTGGAGACCGGGCGAACTCATCAGATACGCGTCCACATGGCGTACATCGGGCACCCGGTAGCCGGGGATCCTGTCTACGGAAACGGGAAGCCCGCATGGCTTGAGGGACAGTGCCTCCACGCGAAGAAGATAGGTTTCGTTCATCCTCGCACCGGGGAATATATGGAGTTCGACAGCGAGCTTCCGGAGTATTTTCAGAAATTTTTAAAGAGCATAGAGGGCTGAGAATGGATTTCAGCAAGGTCATACTAATGACAGATCTTGACGGGACGCTGCTTACCGACGATAAGCGGATACTTCCCCTGGATCTTGAGGCAATAGAGCGCTTCCGGGCTGGCGGCGGACTTTTCACAATGGCTACCGGGCGCGGTTATTCAATGGCGAAGCACATCGCCGACAAGCTCCGGCTGGACTGCCCGGCGGTCGTCTACAACGGCGCGGCGGTGTACGACTTCCGGCAGGAGAAGTTCCTTTGGCAGTGCGAGATAGGGAGCCGCGCGGCGGACATCATAAAGCGCGTCGCAGAGCGATATCCTGATATCGGCGTAGAAGTTCTGCGCGGCAACGTGGTGCACGTTCCATTCCTGAACGACACCGAGCAGTGGCACCTTAATCTTGAGAATGTCCAGGCTGACTGGAGCAAACTCGAGAATATCCCACATGACGGCTGGCTGAAGGTACTGTTCGCCTACCCGCCGGAGAAAATGGACGGGCTGCAAAGCTACATCGAGGGTTCGCAGGAGTTTTGCGGAGTTCACTGGGTGCGGTCTGCGCCGATGTTCTTCGAGTGTCTCCCGGAGGGTATCGACAAGGCGGCGGGCTACAAGCAGCTTATTAAGGCGATAGGCGCGGAGGACAGGTTCACCGTCGCGGCGGGGGATTTCATGAACGACCTCGCGATGATACAGTCTGCGGATCTAGGCGCGGCGGTCGCGAATGCGCAGCCGTCGGTAAAGGAAAACGCTGACATCGTGCTGTGCGACAATAATTCCGGAGCGATGGCAAGCCTCATAGAGCATATCGAAAAAATGTAAACCTGCGGGAAACCGCTTGTATAATGTTAAACCGGGCGAAAGCCCATAATTCACAGGAGGTCTATATGGACGCACTACTGAAAAAGCAGCTTGAGATCGCTGCAACAAAGGTCAGAATGGGAGTGATCGAGGGCGTACACGCTGCCAAGGCAGGACACCCCGGCGGATCCCTTTCCGTTGCTGACACACTCACTTATCTTTACATGCACCGCATGAACGTTGATCCGAAGAACCCCACCATGCCCGACAGGGACAGACTGGTACTCTCCAAGGGTCACACCGCTCCTGCGCTTTACGCAGTCCTCGCTGAAAGAGGATTCTTCCCAGTTGAGGAGCTCAAGACCCTCCGTAAGATCGGTTCCAGACTCCAGGGACACCCATCCATGGGCAAGCTCCCAGGCATTGATATGAGCACCGGCTCCCTCGGTCAGGGTATATCCACTGCATGTGGTATGGCGCTTTCCGGTAAGATCTCCAGCGATACCTATAAGGTATACACTGTGCTCGGAGATGGCGAGATCGAGGAGGGTCAGGTATGGGAGGCTGCAATGTT
>ERZ780148.1228-NODE-1228-length-18006-cov-2.626149_pt1 | contig 18006 bp, 17 predicted proteins | sample MGYA00510984_ERZ780148 | MGnify/ENA primary metagenome ERZ780148 (study PRJEB29588, sample SAMEA2160902) | human gut metagenome | biome: human gut; feature: human-associated habitat; material: faeces | place: Denmark | collected 2008/2010 ...
CTTGTTTTTTACATCTCCTGCCATACATAACGAATATCCTCCCCTTTCCGCAACAATAAGCCGGCCGCCCCACCCTTCAGCGTCTTACCGCCTTTTGCTTCGGCACGCGGCCACATTGTGGACTATCATCCTGCCATCATGTCTGACATTATCTCGTCCGAAACAAATATGCCCTTGCGTGTAAGGCGCAGCATTCGCCTTCCTTTGCATTCATACTCTTCAAGCTGCCCGGCAGCTATGGACCGCGCGGCATTTTCCATCAAATAATCAAGCCTTTGGCCACCGAACTCATCCCGCACCAAGCCCAAGTCTATCCCCTCACGAGTACGCAGGCGGGTCATCACCATTTCATCATACCTTGTATCCATATCAAGCAGTTCGGACTCGTGCGGAACATCGCCGTCGCTCGATATGTATGACATAACATCAGGCGTATTGCACCGACGGCTCACACCGTCATACGAATGCGCTCCCGGTCCTACGCCCAAGTAAGGCTCACCCGTCCAATATGACGAATTGTGCACGGCACGACGGCCGGGAAGTGCAAAGTTTGAAATCTCATAGTGTTCGTATCCGGCCTCATTCAACCTGTCCATAAGCAATCCGTACATAGAGACATATAAATCCTCGTCGGCTTCAGCTATCTCACCTGCCCGCCTGCGACGGTAGAGCAGTGTTCCCGGCTCGTAGGTCAACGCATACGCAGAGACATGCTCCGGCTTCATTGTTATAGCTTTGACAACATCATTTTCCCACATAGCCAATGTCTCGCCCGGAAGCCCGTAAATCAAGTCAATGCTGATGTTCCCGAAACCGGCTCCGCGCAGCCTGTTGAATGCGTCCACAGCCTGTTGCGCCGTATGACGCCGGTTTATGACCGCAAGCAAATTATCATTGAAGCTCTGCACGCCCATACTCACACGATTGAAAGGCAAGGTACGGAGTGCCTGCACATATTCGTCGCACAAATCATCGGGATTGGCCTCTACGGTTATTTCCGCCCCGTCAGCAATTTCGAAATTATCGCAAATGCAATCAAACAAACGCTTCAGCTGCCGGATTTCCAGGCGTGAAGGAGTTCCTCCTCCAAAATATAAGCTCGAAATCTTCCCTGAACCGGGGTATTTCTTGCGTGCTGAAAGTTCAACGCACACTCGTGCGGTGTATTTCTCCATTACCTCCGCCCCGAATGTAGTGGAATAGAAATCACAATAGCTGCACCTCGTCTTGCAGAAAGGAACATGAACATATATTCCGGCCATGATGTCGTTATTTATGTACAAAACGGCCAAACGCCGCATTGCAAAATTAACGAATCGTGCTTTTTCAGAAAAAAAACAAGCTATCTATTGCTTAATTCATGAAAAAATCGCAACTTGCAAACCGGTTTCGTGAAAATCGCGACAGAATAGAAAATACAAACCTTATAAATTTAATTCACATGAAAGTCTATAAGACAAAAGAGATTAAGAACATCTCTCTTCTCGGCAGCGACGGGGCGGGAAAGACCACTCTCACCGAAGCTTTGCTTTATGAAAGTGGTCAGATTCAACGACGCGGACGCATTACCGCAAAAAATACCGTCAGCGACTATTTTCCAGTAGAACAGGAATACGGCTATTCCGTATTTGCAACACCTTTCCACACGGAATGGAACGGGAAAAAGTTGAATTTCATCGACTGCCCGGGTTCTGACGACTTTATCGGCGCTACAATTACGGCCCTTAGCGTTACCGACACCGCCGTAATAATGATAAACGGGCAAAACGGTCCCGAAGTTGCCACACATAATCATTTTCGCTATACCGAAAAACTTAACAAACCAGTTATATTCCTCATCAACCGGCTTGATGACGAGAAATGTGACTACGACAATATCATCGAGCAGCTCCGTTCTATTTACGGAAGCAAGGTTGTTCCCGTACAATACCCCGTAAAGACAGGCCCTGACTTCAACACGATGATAGACGTGCTGCTAATGAAGAAATATTCCTGGAAACCCGAAGGCGGAGCTCCCACTATAGAAGCAATTCCTGCCGACCAGGCGGAAAAAGCAGCCGAATGGCACGCTAAACTCGTTGAAGCAGCAGCGGAAAACGACGAGACACTAATGGAAAAGTTCTTCGACACAGAAAACCTTACCGAAGACGAAATGCGCGAAGGCATACGCAAAGGACTAATTGAGAGAAACATCTTCCCGGTGTTCTGCGTATGCGCAAGCAAAGACATGGGTGTACGCCGCATGATGGAGTTCCTCGGCAACGTAGTTCCTTTCGTTGACGAAATGCCTAAAGTAACCGACATTGCCGGCAACGAAGTGAAACCCGACTCCGAAGGCCCGACATCCATTTACTTCTTCAAGACGGGCATTGAGCCGCATATCGGCGAGGTGCAGTATTTCAAAGTCATGAGCGGCACGGTACGTGAAGGCGACGACCTTACAAATGCCGACAAGGGGTCAAAGGAGCGCATTGCACAACTGTTCTGCCCGTCAGGCTCAATACGCGAAAAAGTTTCAGAGCTGCAGGCCGGCGACATAGGCTGCACCGTAAAGCTGAAAGACGTAAAACGCGGCAACACGCTAAACGGAAAAGACTGCGAATACAGGTTCAATTTCATAAAGTACCCCGACAATAAATATACCCGTGCCATCAAGGCGGTGAACGAATCGGAAACAGAAAAGATGATGTCGATACTAAACCGCATGCACGAAGAAGACCCGACATGGGTTGTAGAACAAAGCAAGGAGTTGCGGCAGACATTAGTGCACGGTCAGGGAGAATTCCACCTGCGCACGCTGAAGTGGCGTCTTGAGAACAATGAAAAAATCCAGGTTGAGTTCGGAGAGCCGCGCATACCCTACCGCGAGACCATAACAAAAGCCGCACGCGCCGACTACCGCCACAAGAAACAAAGCGGCGGCGCGGGGCAATTCGGCGAAGTCCACTTAATAATAGAACCGCTTGGCGAAAACACGCCCGCACCTTCAGTCTACAAGTTCGGCGGGCAGGAATACCGCATTACCCCGAGAAGCCAGGAAACAATAGAACTGGAATGGGGCGGCAAACTCGAATTCATCAATTCGGTAGTTGGCGGCGCAATCGACACACGCTTTATGCCGGCCATACTGAAAGGCGTAATGAGCCGCATGGAACGCGGACCGCTCACCGGCTCATACGCACGCGATGTGAGGGTTATCGTATACGACGGCAAAATGCACCCCGTCGACTCAAACGAAATCTCCTTCACCCTCGCAGGACGCAACGCATTCAGCGCAGCGTTCAAAGAAGCAGGCCCCAAAATCCTTGAACCCATATATACCGTTGAAGTATATATCCCGTCCGACTACATGGGCGACATAATGAGCGACCTGCAAAGCCGCCGTGCCATAATCCTTGGCATGGACTCGGAGAACGGATACCAGAAACTCTCGGCCCGCGTACCCCTTGCCGAAATGTCCGACTATTCAACGTCGTTGAGTTCCATAACAGGAGGGCGCGGCTCATTCTCGATGAAATTCTCGAACTACGAGCTTGTTCCGGGCGATGTTCAGGAAAAACTTATCAAGGCATTCGAACAGGAGAATGCGGAAGAATAACAATCCTTAAAGAACATACGACTATACTGTGGCGGATAATCAAAACATCCGCCGCAGTTGTTTTTCTGCACACCATGCCTTAGCTGTAAAAAAAGCAGGCAGTTTTTTGCGCATTCCACATGCCTTTCAACATAACCAAAATACCGCACCCGGAAAAACACCCTGAATATAGTGTTGCTTTTGTCCGTTTCCAAAAAGCAAGTTTACGACCAGCCTGAAATTATCTCTGAGATATTTTAAAATATGTCTGACATAATTCAAAATATGTCGGACATATTTTTTCTTTGCTCCCAACGGGGTATAAAGAATTGAAAAACAGTTTTCATTCTCCCGCCAAAAAATCTGCTGTTTTTTATCCCCATTTTAGGCGCATGCTTTGTCTGTTTTGCCCGCTTCCGGGAACATGCTGCACCAACATCAGCCGGTATCCGCTAAAAAAGCCTTTACAATAAAGAGCACCTTGCATACGCGAAAAGGCACTTTATTAATATGGCGTAACAAGAACCAGCAATAATTATGTAAAAAAATCAGACATATCACACTTGAATCGATATTTATAATTAACGATAAAGCAATTTCAGTGAACGAATAAGGTTAATAATGTTAAAATCCGTATTTTTAAAATATCTAAACCGGAACAGACATTAACTACGTTTTTTATATTTGCCGTATGAAGAAATCAACAATGCGTATAATTGTAATAGTGGTGGGCATTTGCTTCACCATATTATTGTATTTGCAACTGAGTTACCTTGAAGAAATACTTGAGATGCGCAGGGAGCAGTTCACCGAATCCGTGAACCGCAGTATCAACAGGGTAATCTATACAATAGAATTGGACGAAACACAGCGCGGACTGCTGAACGACGCAAAAAAATACCTGAAAACCGAGGAAAAAACCACACCCGAAGATACTGCTGTATCGAAAAAGGCCTCGGACAAACAGTTCAAGTCGCACCTGTATCCTCCAATCATAAACGACAGCACATTGTCAGGGCCGCAACTGCGCATGATGCCCGGCATGAAGATACCCAAATTTTCAAAGGACATAACCCATCAAGGCCCAATAACCACGATAGGTACGACCAAGGAAATGCAGGACATAATAAAGAAGCGTTATGTATACCAGCAAAGGAAACTCGATGACGTGATATTCTTCCTGCTTTCCGAATCGGGCAAAAAACCAATAAACGAGCGCGTGGACTTCCGCGTTCTCGACGGCAGACTTAAATACGAACTCGAAAGCAACGGCGTAAAACTGCCATACCACTTCCAAATCCTCACGCGCGAAGGCCGCGAGCTCTACCGTTGCTCCGATTACGACGCCAAAGGGTCCGAACACTCCTTTACAAGGATACTCTTCCCCAACGACCCGCCCGAAAACATGACTGTCATCAAGCTGCACTTCCCCGACATGGGAAAATACATATTCAGCAGCGTGCGGTTCATCATTCCGGCACTCATATTGTCGATAATATTGCTGGCAACATACATATTCACAATGATACTCGTGTTCCGCCAAAGAAAATACACCGAGATGAAAAACGATTTCATCAACAACATGACACACGAGTTCAAAACACCAATATCCACAATATCGCTTGCTGCACAAATGCTGGCAGACCCAGCGGTGGCAAAGAGCGGAAAGATGTTCGAGCAACTTTCGGGAGTAATCAACGACGAGACCAAGCGGCTGCGCTTCCAGGTTGAAAAAGTATTGCAAATATCATTGTTCGAACGCAACAAAGCAAGATACAACAAACGTGAGATTAATTTGAACAACCTCATAGCCGACGTTGCACACACATATACCATAAAAGTAAAAAACGTGGGAGGAACGCTAACCACAGACCTGTCCGCAAAGAACGCCACCGTGTTTGCCGACGAAATGCACATGACAAACGTAGTGTTCAACCTGCTGGACAACGCGCTTAAATACCGGCGCGAAAATGTGGAGCTGCAGCTGAACATTTCAACCCGCAACGAGGGCTCGCATATAATAATGTGCATTGCCGACAACGGCATAGGAATACGGCGCGAGGACCTGCACAAAATATTCGGGCGCTTCTACCGCGTACACACCGGCGACAGGCACGACGTGAAAGGATTCGGCCTCGGACTGGCATACGTAAAATCCATTGTCGACGTGCACGAAGGAAACATACACGCCGAAAGCGAATTCGGTCAAGGAACAAAATTCATAATATCATTACCAATAATCAAAAAACAAAACTAATATGGAAGAACAAATGAGAATTCTCCTCTGCGAGGACGACGAAAACTTAGGCACCCTGTTACGCGAATACCTTCAAGCCAAAGGCTTCGACACCGAGCTGTGCCAAGACGGTGAGTTAGGCTTCCGCGCCTTCATGAAAAACAAATACGACATCTGCGTGCTTGACGTTATGATGCCTAAAAAGGACGGCTTTACACTGGCTCGTGAAATCCGACAGCTGAACGCCGAGATACCTATCATCTTCCTAACGGCAAAAACACTGAAGGGAGACATACTGAACGGCTTCAAAATCGGAGCAGACGACTATATCACGAAACCTTTCTCGATGGAAGAACTCGTATTCCGCATTGAGGCAATACTGCGCCGCGTAAACAGAAAGAAGAACAACGAAGCCACCACATACCAGATAGGAAGTTTCGTATTCGACACGCAGAAACAAACGCTTACCCGCGGCGAGGACGTTACAAAACTCACAACCAAGGAATGCGACTTGCTCAAACTTCTTTGCGAACACGCAAACGAAATACTGCAACGCGACTTCGCACTGAAAACAATCTGGGTTGACGACAACTACTTCAACGCCCGCAGCATGGACGTTTACATTACAAAGCTGCGCAAGCACCTGCGCCCGGATTCAAACGTAGAGATTATAAACATACACGGAAAGGGCTACAAGCTGATTATACCCAACTAAAAAATCAACGCCCTTAGGCAAGGGAAAAAATATCTCTGAGATAATTCAAAATATGTCTGACATAATTTAAAATATGTCAGACATATTTTTTTCTACCTCCAGAGAGAGGAGAATCGTATCTTATTGCAGGGTTTCAAAAATCCCTGAAAGTATCCATATCCCTTAGACCTGCTGCAAAGTGACCTATTGCCTATGTTCGCCCGCCGTATTCTCAAAAACCCTGCGCAACACATCCTGCGACGTGCGAATCTCGTTCAAGCTCAATCCCCGCAACGCTTCCTTCAATGTAAGCAACGCCACGCGTATGGCCGACTCCTGCATGTCAATACCCTTTTGCGTAAGGCGGATTATGTTTTTGCGCCGGTCAAAACGGTTGGGTGTACGCGTAACGAGGTTGAGGAACACCATCGAGTTTATCAGCCTTACCATTCCGGGCTTGTCCTTGTACATTGCGTCGCACAACTCCTGCTGCGACACACCGTCGCGCTGCTTCAAATGCTGCAGCACATTCCACTGCTCCGGCGTAAGGTCAAGCCCCGCCGCATGAAAATTATGCAACAACTTGCGGCTTATGGCCGCCGACACCTTGCCGTTCAAAATGGCAAATATCAATCGCACGTCAATATCAACAAGAGGTTCCATTCGCACAATAAGCTTTGATACAAAAATAATATTTTAATAAGTAATACCGGCAACGTCTTAAAATAGAACTTACAACGTTTTGCCAATAAAAAATAAAACCGTAAATTTGCACCCGATTTCACAAACAAAAACTTTATAGTAAATGATGAACCAGTACGAAACCGTTTTCATACTTACTCCCGTTTTGTCTGCAGAGCAGATGAAGGAAACGGTTGAAAAATTCAAAGGGATTCTGACTAAAAACAACGCAGAACTCTTGAACGAGGAGAATTGGGGACTGAAAAAATTGGCTTACCCCATTGAGAAAAAATCAACAGGCTTCTACATCCTGTTTGAATTCAAGGCAGAGCCTACTCTTATCCAACAGTTGGAAACCGAATACCGCCGTGACGAAAGAGTAATCCGCTTCATTACAGTCAAGATGGAGAAATACGCAGCGCAATACGCTGAAAAACGCCGCAACAAAAAAGAAAAGAAAGAGGAGGAATAAACAATGGCACAGGAACAATCAGAAATAAGATATTTAACTCCGCCCACAATAGAGCTTAAGAAAAAGAAATACTGCCGTTTCAAAAAGAGCGGAATCAAATACATTGACTACAAAGACCCTGAATTCTTGAAGAAATTCCTGAACGAGCAAGGAAAAATACTTCCCCGCCGCATAACCGGAACTTCACTGAAATACCAGCGTCGTATTGCCCAGGCAGTTAAGCGTGCACGTCATCTCGCTCTTCTTCCATTCGTAACTGATTTGATGAAATAAAAAGAAGGAGGACACACAATGGAAATTATACTGTTAGAAGACGTACAAGGATTAGGATACAAGGACGATATTGTAAAAGTAAAAAACGGCTACGGCCGCAATTACCTCATACCCTACAAGAAAGCCGTAATAGCCAGCAAGTCGGCTAAGAAAGTTTTGGAAGAAAAACTGAAACAGCGTGCTCACAAACTCGAAAAAATCAAAAACGACGCACTCGCACTTGCTGAGCAGCTTTCTAAACTCGAAGCATTGGTGGTTGCTACAAAAGTAAGCCCCACCGGTGTGATTTACGGTTCTGTGAACTCACTGCAAATATCCGATCTTCTTAAAGAAAAAGGCTTCGACATCGACCGCAAGAAAATCGACGTCAAGGATGTAAAGGAAATTGGAAGCTATCACGCAGTAGTACATCTGCACAAGGAAGTTTCGGTAAGCGTTCCGTTCAATGTTGTTGACGAAAACGCAAAAGCCGAAACCAAAGAAGCTGCCGAACCCGCTGCTGAAGTAGAAGAAGCACAGGCTTAACAAAAGAAAGAATCCGGAATAAAAAACCGGCAAATCATAACTCAACCTACAAGGCCGCAACAGTTAAACTGCTGCGGCCTTGTTGCATAATAACATCAAGATTCCTTTTACTACGCAATCAAGTTCATAATACCTTCACATGTAATTCCAATATGTTAGGCCGTAATACGGCCTAACATCTGCTTTAAGATGAAAACAAGCAATTACGAATCACACATATTTTATTAGCGCCGGGGCATTATAACGCATTCAAGCTACTTTTACAATAATCCGCGAACTGATGCGGCAACTGCGGGAATCACGAATTCGGACAAAAAACCAATGTAAACCGAACACAAAAAAACAACTGTTTCTGAACAAAAAAAAGTGAAAACTGATTTTCACTCAGTTAAACCTATATAGGAGCAAAGAAAAAATTAGTGGCTCGGATTTCAAAATCCGAGCCACTAATTTTAAAAAGCAAGCCACTATTTTTTTGCCACATGAAAACCAGAGTGAAAATAGTGCTTAAAATGCGGACAAATACAGCCATACTCATTCTGCACATAACCGGCAGACGTTTTTCACTACAATATGCCTATACCCGTTCCTAGCAAATATACGACATTTGAAAAATTAGAAAACAAAAAAACCTGCGAGGACTTTGTCCTTACAGGTTTCAATTCTCTCTTCTCCTCTCGAAATTACTCCTGAGCGGGAGCTTCTTCCGTAGCAGCTGCAGCGCTGTCAACAGCAGCAGTATCAGTTGCTGCGCTGTCAGTAGCAGCAGAATCAACAACTACAGAATCAGAATCTGTAGCAACAGGAGCTTCCTGAGTTTTGTTGCCGTCGCAAGATGCGAAAGACATAGCAGCGAGAGCTACGAACATGAATACTAACTTTTTCATTTTTCCTTTTCTTTTAAAGTAAAACAATCAATTGCTTCTATTAAAAACAGTGCAAAGGTAAGTACTTTTTCTAATACGGTGTACATCGGAGTATGTTTTTTTTAGATTTTTTTTAAGAGAAATCGCATATCCAACTAATTTACAAGGTATTATTACTGTAAATTCTTTTTTATTTTTCTGCAATGCCTAATATTGTTACCTTTGCAATGCTAAATTGAGTTTTCAAAACAGACTTTTATGTCGAAAATCAACAACCTTGCCGGTTTGAAAGCCGCATTGCAAACACTCGGCTGCAAGCTGAATTTTGCCGAAACGGCAACTATCGAAGACAAGCTAAGGGCCGAAGGAGTTACAATATCCGAAAGTAAATCAAACGCCGACATATGTATCATCAACACATGTTCCGTCACGGGCATGGCCGACCACAAATGCCGGCAAACGATACACAAACTAATAAAAGACAACCCTGGCGCAACCATTGTTGTAACCGGTTGCTACGCACAACTGAAACCGGAAGAGATTTCAGGAATCGAGGGTGTCGACCTCGTTGTTGGAACAGAAAAGAAAGGACATATTATAGAGTATATATCCGAATACCTCCACAACAAGAGCATTTCACAGGAAGGAAACATGCCATGCGTTCTCGGTTGTCCTACATCCGGAATAAAAACTTTTTTCCCATCATGTTCCAAAGGCGACCGGACGCGCTACTTCCTTAAAGTACAAGACGGTTGCAATTACTTTTGCACTTACTGTACCATCCCTTACGCACGCGGACGCAGCCGCAATCCCTCCATTGCTTCGCTAATAGAGCAGGCTCAGGAAGTAGCCGCGACTGGAGGCAAAGAAATTGTTATTACAGGCGTCAACATAGGCGACTTCGGACGAACTACAGGCGAGACATTCGAGAATCTGTTGAAATCACTCGACAAAGTTGCCAACATCGAACGATACAGGATTTCTTCAATAGAGCCGAACCTGCTTACCGACGAGATAATATCATTCTGCTCTTCCTCTCGCAGTTTTATGCCGCACTTTCACATTCCGCTGCAAAGCGGAAGCGACACTGTGCTGAAATTGATGAAACGCAAATACGACACAGAACTTTTTGCAAGAAAAATTTCAACCATACATTCTGTAATACCTGACGCATTCATAGGAATAGACGTAATTGTAGGAACGCGAGGCGAGACCGACGAGCTTTTCGAAGAGACATTCAAGTTTCTTTCAGAACTCGACTTTGCGCAACTGCACGTTTTCTCCTACTCCGAGCGTCCGGGAACGCAGGCATTGAAAATTCCCTACGTGGTGTCGCCCGAAGTAAAGCACGAGCGCTCACAAAGATTAATTGAACTGTCAGAACAAAAGCGTAAGACTTTTTACAATAAATATATTGGAACAAAAAGGAAAGTGCTCGTCGAGCATGCGTTGCACGGTGAAACGCTGCACGGGTTCACCGACAACTATATCCGCGTCGAATTGCCGGCAAAATCGGCTGAAGCGTTCGACAACACCATTGTAGAAGTTCTACTCGAAGGATTCAATGATGACAAAACAGCCCTCGTAGGCAAAATAACCGACCTGAAATGAAACAAACCGCAGTAGTAATCCTAAACTATAACGGTGCCGGAATGCTAAGGCGTTTCCTGCCGTCTGTCATTGAATATTCTCACGAAGCAAGCATATACGTTGCCGACAACGGTTCGAGCGACGAGTCCTGCGACGTTGTACGTAATGAGTTTCCCGCAGTAAAACTCATGGTTCTCGACCATAATTACGGTTTTGCCGAGGGATACAACCGGGCACTCGCACAAGTTGACGAAGAATACGCCGTACTCCTAAACTCCGACGTAGAAGTAACACGCGGCTGGCTTTCCCCCATGACGCAGTTCCTCGATTCCAATCCCGAAGTTGCAGCCTGCCAGCCCAAGCTGCTTTCATTCAAACAGAAAGACTTTTTTGAATACGCAGGAGCCGCAGGAGGATTCATCGACAAATGGGGATATACCTTTTGCAGGGGACGGATTTTCAATACAGTTGAAAGAGACAGCGGGCAGTACGACGACACAACCGATGTGTTCTGGGCCACCGGGGCTGCCCTCATTATAAGGAACGAGGTGTACAAAAACAACGGCGGCCTCGACGGGCGTTTTTTTGCACACATGGAAGAAATCGATTTGTGCTGGAGGCTCCGCAGCAGGGGGTACAGGATTGCCTGCGTCCCGCAAAGCCACGTGTACCACGTTGGAGGTGCAACGCTGAAAAAGGAGAACCCGCAGAAAACGTACCTCAACTTCCGCAACAACCTTCTGATGATTTACAAGAACGCCCCCGACTGCCAACTGAAAAAGATAATGCTTTTCCGCAAGGTTTTCGACAACGTCGCTGCGCTCAAGTTCCTCGCCTCGGGCGACTATGCTGCTTTCAAGGCCGTGCGCAAGGCACGCAGGGATTTCAAGGCCATGCGCTCCGGCTACGACAAGGCACGCGCCGAAAACATGAAGCTGGCTGTCACGACCCGCATACCCGAAGTTCTGAAAAGCAGCATATTATACAAATATTACCTCGGATTCAAACACACCTATTCTTCACTAAAATGATAACTCCTGCCCTTTACCTCATACCAACAACCCTTGGCGACACGCCGTCAGCACAAGTGTTCCCACCCGTGAACCACGACATTATAATCGAAATAAAACATTTCATTGTCGAGGAAGTTCGCACAGCAAGGCGCTTTCTTAAATTCATCGACAAAAGCATTGACATAAATTCCATTACGTTCTACCCAATGGGCAAGCACTCCGACTCGGACACATACGCGCAATATCTTCAACCCATACGCCAGGGGCAGGCTGTGGGAATGTTGAGCGAAGCCGGCTGCCCTGCCGTAGCCGACCCCGGCTCGACAATTGTGGCAATAGCACAAAAAGAGAGCATTAAAGTGGTTCCTCTCGTTGGACCGTCGTCAATACTTCTGGCCTTAATGGCCTCGGGCATGAACGGCCAAAGCTTTGCTTTCAACGGTTACATGCCCATCAACGAAAACGAAATGCAACATACGCTGCGCCGCCTCGAAACACGTGCTGTGAAAGAACGCCAAACGCAGATTTTCATCGAAACGCCATTCCGCAACAAACGCTTTATCGAATCGCTGCTCAAAACTCTCAGTCCTTCCACACGCCTTTGCATTGCAGCCGGACTTACTTGCGAGAACGAGTACATACGCACGCAAACCGTTGCCCGCTGGCGCAGCACAGAGATTCCCGACCTTAGCCACACACCCGCAATTTTTTGTATCGGCGCATAAGTGTCCTGCCCATAAGGGCACTCCCCTGCCCCCGCTTTGCGTAAGTGAACCGGGCGGAATACTGAAGGCAAAATGCGTTGTCAGTATTTGTCCACGTTTTTCGCACAGTTTTAATCCCGGTTTTCAAGGGGCAAAAAATAGGTCTGAGATATTTTAAAATACAAGGCACATATTTTAAAATATGTGCCTTGTATTTTTTCTCTGCTCCTATGTGGGTTTAACGGAGTGAAAATCAGTTTTCAATTTTTTACATCGAAAAATGCCATTTTCCCCGTCCGGTTTTTCAATTTTTAAAGCCGGTCTTTATATGCTTCGACGGCCTTTGCCGCAATCTTTTCCGCCTCCGCCATAGTGCAACGCAGTTCCCCGCCTGCGGCATTCAGGTGTCCTCCGCCGTTGAAAAAGCGCGCGGCCATTTCGTTGCAGGGAAAATCATCCACCGAGCGCAACGAAACACGTATCTTCTGCCGGTCGGTATCTTCGCGCAAAGCTATCGAGAGCTGCATGTCGTGAACCATTAGAGGCAAATTCACAAAACCTTCGGTATCGCCTTTCTGGAAATTGAAATTCGACATCTCATCTTGTGTAAGCGTATATATGCACGCGCGCAACTTGCCGTAAAAATGCAGCTTGCGATACAACACATACCCCATGAGCCGCACGCGGTTGCGCGAATAATTGTTATATACGTTGCGGTATATCCTGTCCTTGTCTATACCTTTTTCCAAAAGCCTGGCTATGATATAATAAATATCCGGACTCGATGAATTATACGTAAACGCCCCCGTGTCGGTCATCATGCCGCAGTAAATTGCCGCGGCTCCGTCGAGGCTAAGTTGCCCGAATCCGTCCAGTTGCCAAAGAAGCCGGAAAACCAGTTCACTTGTCGATGACATCTCGGGGTGTGACACTTCAAAGTCCGCAAAGCCCGACGGGTTAAGGTGGTGGTCAATCATGATTTTATGCGCATTGCTGGCCGCTATGGATTCGCCAAGCTTGTCGGCACGCCCCAAATCGTTGTAGTCAAGGCAGAAAATTATGTTGCACTCCTTAATCACCTCATCTGCATGCGAAGCATTATCCTCATATATCATTATATCGCCCGCTCCGCACATCCACCGCAGGAAATCGGGAAACTTGTTCGGCATTACCACCGTAACTTTTTTTCCTTGCGAACGCATGTATTCGGCAAATCCGAGCGAAGAGCCCACAGCGTCCCCGTCAGGGCCTGAATGTGCCGTTATAACAACATTCTCTGCCCGGTCAATAAAATTATGCCAGCGCTGCAATCCGCGTTCGTCAAGTATAGGTGAAAGCATTCGTATAGGTTTTAATAAAGTTTGAAAGGCAAAATTAGTAAAAAAGGAAGTCACGCCCCTATTGCGCCGACAATTTTAAAGCACCTTTTGATTCCATGTCATAATATTTGACACCTGCAGCAATACATTTGCCCGTTATATCCCTGCGTCGGTAATCCGTAAGCCTCTCGCCCAACACTACCATCTCAGTCCGCAAATGCAGCCGTAAATCAGGGAGATTCCCTCTGAAACCACGGGCCACATAAACTATATCCGCCGACATTCCCTCAGGAATACGGTACTGCCGGACAGCAGTATCGAGAACGCACACCCTTTGCCTGCCAAACTGCACCATACATCCTTTGCGTAAAACAAAAGGTGAGACAAACGTGTCCGGAATACGTTTGGGGGCATTCATTCCGCAACGTCGCCAAAAATTACGCGATATGCCGGACAATGATTTAACTACCACCGAGTCGGCATAGCGCGACGGGGCATAAACGTAAGACTCACCGCGCGAAACTACAAACTGTACCACCGGACATGAAAGCCCTTTATAAAAATAAATTCCTGCCACGTCCCTTTCCTTTGCATTGCTGACGGTCTCCACTATCACTGCGGCAAGCCCGCAACATGCAAACGGCACAAAATACAGCATACTTTTCCTGCGCAGGTAAATTACCGCAAAAAAGAAAGCTGCATAAACCAGCATAACCGTAAGCAATGAAGGATAAATCCATACCGAAGCGTGTGGTAAGCCGCTTATCACATCCAACACCCCAAGCATTGATGACAAAACAAGTTTCAAAGCCCAAGCCAAAGCGGCCGCTAACGGCTGAAACCAGGACAGAACAAGGAAAGCCAACCCTATGGCAACAAGAACGAACGAAACAGGAACTACAACAAGATTGCTGAAAATAAAATATACCGGGAACTGGTTGAAATAATACGCCACAAGCGGTGCCACACCCATCTGCGCACACAGAGAAACGGCAACCATGCCCCACAACTTACCCAAAACCGGGCGTTTGAGCATATATACCGGCGTAATGGCTCGCACGAATGCCAGGATGAAGAACACCGAAGCAAAAGACAGTTGAAACCCTATGTCGAAAAGCGACATGGGGTTGAACAACAGAATCAAAAAAGCCGCAACAAAAAGATTGTTCAGCGTTACAGCCTTTCGCCCCATGATAACAGCCAACGACACAAGTGAATACATTATTGCCGCCCTGATTAGTGAAGCCGGCATACCGGCCATCAACGCGTATATCCAGATAAAAACTATTATAACCGCTTGAGCCGGTACTCTCATGCGTCGAGCAAAGCCACCCGCCGTAAACAAAAACTGAAGAATGCCGTAGATTATTCCTAAATGCAAGCCCGACAAGGCTAACACGTGGCTTACACCCGTAATGGAAAACAATTCGCGCGTTGAGCGTTCCAACAAGTGTTTGTCACCGAGCGTAAGAGCCGACAACACAGCAAGACTTTCACCACCTATTCCCGAAAGTTCGTATTTGTTTTGCAGGTAGTCACGGAACTGTCTCGCACGCAAGGCAGCGCACTCGAAGAAACCGAGGTTTTGATTTATGATACTTAGCGCCCTCTCCTGGCTCAACGGTTTGAGCTTGCCATTATAGGCAAAAGCTGTTCCCGATACACCGGAACGGATTAGCGAAGAAGCATAGTCGGGCTCGTATGGATTACCTGTGTTGCGTGGAGTGCTTACTGTAGAAAAAAACATGACCCCGTCGCCCGTGTCAAGCGTATCCGTTTCAGGCGAACGCATAGCCGTGAGCTCTATTGTGCGCGACAATGTCTTATAAGTGCCTTTTTCATAACACGATGTCAGACGCACACGCATTCTTGACACTTTGTCATACTTTTTAGGGCAATCATAAACCACTCCTTCATACACAGCAGGAGAATCCGACCAGGAACAGCGCAAAGCATCGTCCGAACGAAGAAAGGTATACGTGCCCCACGAAACAAAGAATAAGTTGACAACTACTCCAAACCAGACTTTTTCAACGCTGTAATGCTTCACGAACAGCATTGCTATGAGAAGTGCGGCAGAAACAAGCGTTGCGGCAAAAAACACACTGCTGTACTCCGAAAAGACACTGCGCCCTGCGTTTCCAACGGCTATTCCTATAGCCAACGGAAGCACATAGCGCAGTACAGGATAGTTTTCAAACGCATTACCGAGGCTTTCCGGCCTGCGGCGTGAAGCATCCGCATTTTTTTTGCCGTTATACGCCATATTGGAAATGGTTATGCTGCTTATTCCAAGGATTTCAGAGCCTCTATCTCTGCTTCAGGATTAGGAGAGTTGAATATCGCCGAACCGGCAACGAGCACATCCGCACCAGCGTCGACAAGCATTTTTCCTGTCTCCAGATTAACCCCGCCATCTACCTCGATAAGTGCGCTTGAACCGGACTCATCCACCAAAGTACGCAGTTTCTCGACTTTTTTAAGCGATTGCTCAATAAACCGCTGCCCGCCAAAGCCCGGATTAACTGACATAATAAGTGCCAAATCGAGGTCACAAATTACATCTTCAAGCATTGAGACAGGCGTTGACGGGTTCAAAGTCGCGCCGGCCAGCATTCCGGCGGCATGAATCTGCTGTATTACTCTGTGCAAATGAGGACAAGCCTCCACATGTACGTTCATTATATATGCGCCTGAAGCTTTTACCTCGTCGATATACTTTTCGGGATGAACAATCATGAGGTGCACGTCAAGAGGTTTCCTTGCATATTTCGCAATTGCTTTTATAACGGGAAAGCCGAACGAAATATTAGGAACAAAAACACCGTCCATGACATCGAGGTGCAGCCAGTCGGCCTGGCTTGCGTTAAGCATTTCAACATCACGCTCGAGATTGGCAAAATCGGCTGAAAGGAGTGAAGGAGATATTATAGTATTCATCTCTGCTGACTTTTATTAATAAACCTGTATCTTGGCTGCTGCGGCTTTTGCCTTGTCGCGCAACGTGTCTATATCGCAATCCACGTTATCGTAGGCAAGCGCCACACCAAGACGGCGGTGCGGCCAAGCCTTCGGTTTGCGGAAAATGCGCAAATCGGTCCGCGGTTCCGCAAGTGCCTCTTCCTGTCCTTTGAAACGCGGCTGACCGTCCGTCTCTATAGGCGACAGTATTGCGGCACTGGCCCCGGCACGCAACTGTTCTATCATGGGTATCGGCAATCCCAATACCGCACGCAAATGCAGCTCAAACTCGTTGAGGTTCTGCGTTTGCGCGAGCGTTACCATGCCTGTGTCGTGCGGACGAGGCGACAGTTCTGAGAAATAAACACCATCTTTATGACTCAGGAAGAACTCCACGCCCCATATTCCGTATCCCGTTAGCGCCTTGGTTACTGCCGCAGCCATGCGCTGCGCTTCTTTCAAGTGGTCGGGCGAGATGTGGGCAGGCTGATAGCTCTCGCGATAGTCTCCATGCTTCTGCACATGTCCTATCGGAGCACAGAAAAGCGTTTCACCGTTTCTTTGCGTCACGGTAAGCAGCGTTATTTCCGAATCAAAGCGTATGAATTCCTCTACAATTACTTCGTGTATGTCGCCACGGCTTCCGCTGCAGCTGTATTCCCAAGCGCCTTTTAATTCTTCGGGTACGCGCACGAGCGACTGTCCGTGCCCCGACGAAGACATAAGCGGTTTCACCACACAGGGGAAACCTATTTCCTGCGCTGCGTCCTTCAGTTCCTGCAAAGACGAGGCATACCTGTAGCGGGCCGTCTTAAGACCGAGTTCCTTGGCTGCCAAATCGCGTATGGCCTTGCGGTTCATTGTATAGTTAACAGCCTTTGCGCTCGGCACCACCTGTATTCCTTCGCGTTCAAAGTCATAAAGGCGTTCGGTGCGTATTGCTTCTATTTCGGGCACTATTATGTCGGGATTGTATTTCTCAACCACTCGTGTCAGCGCATTGCCGTCGAGCATGCTGAACACCTCGCACTCGTCGGCCACCTGCATGGCCGGAGCATCGGCATAAGAGTCGCAGGCTATCACATGTTGCCCCAA
>ERZ780148.1239-NODE-1239-length-17869-cov-4.527170_pt1 | contig 17869 bp, 15 predicted proteins | sample MGYA00510984_ERZ780148 | MGnify/ENA primary metagenome ERZ780148 (study PRJEB29588, sample SAMEA2160902) | human gut metagenome | biome: human gut; feature: human-associated habitat; material: faeces | place: Denmark | collected 2008/2010 ...
AGCGCATGGCATCGATGATCCGTGAGCGTGCCGACTGGTGCATCTCCCGTCAGCGCCGCTGGGGTCTGCCCATCCCCGTTTTCTACTGCTCGGACTGCGGCAAGCCCGTCTGCACCGACGAGAGCATCGAGTCCGTTGCCGCTATCTTCGAGGAGCACGGCTCGAACGCATGGTTTGAGCGTGAGGCCGAGGAGCTTCTGCCGCAGGGCTTCAAATGCCCGCACTGCGGCGGTGTCCACTTCACCAAGGAGACCGACACTCTCGACGGTTGGTTCGACTCCGGCTCGACCCACTTTGCCGCAATGAAGCGTGACCAGGGCTTCTGGCCTGCAAACATGTACATGGAGGGCGGCGACCAGTACCGTGGCTGGTTCCAGTCGTCTCTGCTCGTTGCCGTCGGCGCACTGGGCATGGGCGCACCGTACAAGGAGTGCCTGACCCACGGCTGGACGGTCGACGGCGAGGGTCGTGCAATGCACAAGTCCCTCGGCAACGGCGTTGACCCCGCCGACATCGTCAAGGAGTTCGGCGCAGATATGATCCGCCTGTGGGCAGGCTCGGCCGACTACCATGTCGATGTGCGCTGCTCCAAGGAGATCTTCAAGCAGCTTTCGCAGAACTACCTCAAGTTCCGCAACACCGCCCGCTACTGCCTCGGCAACCTTGACGGCTTCGACGCAAACGACCTCGTTAAGCCCGAGGATATGCTCGAGCTTGACAAGTGGGCAATGACCAAGCTCAACAAGCTCATCGAGAAGGCCGCCGCCGCATATGACGATTACGAGTTCCATGTGGTGTCGCACCTTATCAACGACTTCTGCGTCGTTGAGCTTTCAAACTTCTATCTCGACATCATCAAGGACAGGCTCTACTGCGAGGAGCGTGACGGTCTCAAGCGCCGCAGCGCCCAGACCGCTCTGTACCTCATCCTCGACACCATGACCAAGATGTTCGCCCCCATCCTCGCATTCACCTGCGACGAGATCTGGCTTGCGATGCCGCACCGTGACGGCGACGATGTCCGCAATGTCGTGCTCAACGAGATGAACAAGCCCTTCACCGAGTACGCTCTCGACGATGACGAGATGGCAAAGTGGGACGCTCTCATCTCCGTGAGAAACGATGTGAACGGCGTTCTCGAGGCTGCCCGTGGTGCAAAGCGCATCGGCAAGCCCCTTGAGGCTTCCGTCACCCTGCACGCAAAGGGCGCAAGCAGGCAGACCGTTGAGCGCATCTCCGACATGAACCTGAGCGAGCTGTTCATCGTGTCCGAGTGCCTTATCTCCGACGAGGACGAGCATGATCCCGAGGCCGTTGTCGGCGACGGCAGCTACAACAGCGGCCTGACCGTTTCCGTCAAGGAAGCGCCGGGCACCAAGTGCCCCCGCTGCTGGATGCACTCAACTAAGGCCGATCCCGAGACCGGACTGTGCCCCCGCTGTGCGGCAGTCGTTGCGAAACTGTAAAATATATGTTGAAATAGGGACAGCAGAACGCTGTCCCTATTGACTATTTGAGCTTTTTGGTGCAAAATAGTCTATATATACCCTAAAGGTGAAAAGATATGTTATATGCAATAATAGCCGCCATAATTTTAATAGGCGACCAGTGGCTGAAATACTGGGTCACGGTGAACATCACGCTTTCAACGGGCGAGGCTGCGCTCATCCCGGGCGTTGTGAAGCTCGTCAACATCCATAACAACGGAGCGGCGTTTGGCCTTCTGGGCGACGCAGCGTATGCACGCTGGCTGTTCCTCGGCGTTGCCGCACTGTTCGTAATCGTCATCATCGTCGTGCTGGCAAAGCACATGTTCAAGTCCCGCTTTGCAAACTGGTGCGCCGTGCTGGCGCTTGCCGGTGCCGTGGGCAACTGCATCGACCGTGCGCTGTACGGCTATGTGGTGGACATGTTCAAGGTCGAGTTTATGGACTTTGCCGTTTTCAATGTCGCCGACATTTTCCTTGTCCTCGCTTGCTTTGCGTTTATAATCTACCTCATCGTTGATATCTTCAAGGGCGGCAGGTCCGATGACGATGACGACGACGAGGAGGAAGAAAAGCCGAGAAGAAGCGAGCGCAAGGCAGAGCGCAAGCCCGAGCGCAAGGCAGAGGCCAAGGCAGAAACCAAGCTTGAGAAGAAGGTCAAAAAGCCCGTGACGGACGACAAGTACGATGTCTCCGGCATCGAGACGCTGTCGTTTGAGTTCCCCGACACGGCGACACCGCTGGTATCGGACGACAAGGCCGACGAGGGCGATTTTTGGGAGTCGTTCAAGTTTGAGCTGAGAAACGGCGACACGGACGAGCAGCCCAAGGCAAAGGCAAAGCCCGCACCCAAGCCCGCTGCACCCAAGGCAAAGGCAAAGCCCGCTGCACCCAAGCCCAAGGCGAAATCGTCCGAGTACGATCTTGATTCGATCCTGGCGGAGTTCAAGGACTTATAATGGAAATTATCGAAATTATTGCACAGGAGAGCGGCGAGCGTATCGACGCTCTCCTTGCACGCTCGGAAGATAGCCTCACCCGCTCGGCGGCGCAGAAGCTGCTGGACGCAGGAAAGGTTTGCGTGAACGGAAAAGCGGTAAGGAAAAATTACAAGTGCCAAAGCGGCGACACGGTGCGGTTTAGTATCCCCGAGCCGGAGGAAACGGAGCTTGTTGCGCAGGATATCCCGCTCGATGTGGTGTTTGAGGATAACGATGTCATCGTCATAAACAAGCCCCGGGGCATGGTGGTGCATCCGGCGGCCGGGCACCCGGACGGAACGCTGGTCAACGCCCTCATGCACTATTGCGGCGACACGCTTTCCGGCATCGGCGGCGAGAAGCGCCCCGGCATCGTCCACCGCATCGACAAGGACACCTCGGGACTGCTCATCGTTGCGAAAAACGACCTTGCGCACCTCGGCCTTTCCGAGCAGCTCAAGGACCGCAGCCTGTCAAGAGTGTACGAGGCCGTGGTCAAGGGCAGATTGCGTGAGGACAGCGGAATGATAGACGCCCCCATCGGCAGACACCCCACCGACCGCAAGCGCATGGCGGTGACGGATAAAAACTCCCGAAGCGCCGTGACGCACTGGGAGGTCATCGCCCGCTACAACGGCTACACGCATGTAAGATGCCGCCTTGAGACCGGCAGAACGCATCAGATCAGAGTTCACATGGCGCACATCGGTCACCCGCTGCTCGGCGACTTCACCTACGGCGCACCGTGCCCCGAAAAGGGGCTTGTCGGCCAGTGCCTGCACGCCCGTGAGCTTAAATTCATCCACCCCCGCACCGGCGAGCAGATCCACCTCACAACCGCCCTCCCCGAGTATTTTGAAGAAGTGCTGAGTAAATTGGGAAACCCCATAGGATAAAAAAGTAAGCTGTTCAAACGAACAGCTTACTTTTTTATTTAACTTTGGAGCACTCTCAGAAATGCCGCCGTCACCGCCGGAGAGAGCGAGAAGATAAGCCCGACGGAAGTCCAGATGAATGTTTTCAGGTACTCCTTGACGCTCTTGCCGTCCAGAGTGTTTTTAATGCACTTCAGCACCCCGTAAAATGTCGCCGGAACGATGATAAAACCGACAAAAAGCATGATCTCGGCCGGAATACCCCAAAAATAAAAGAATATCTTTTCCATAAAATATGTTACCTCTACTACCTTAGTCTAAATATTTAACCGAAGATTTTATTTGTGCGTTTCTATAGTAATTAGTGCAGGAGCCCTCAAAGGCGACACCTAAAATACCCTTAAAGGTTAAGCTCATACCTCCCAAAAAAGTCTTATGACCGTAGGTTGCTTGAACTTTCATGTATTCCATGGAACCGGCAGATGATTCTATCTCCATTTTGAAAACAACATACCCTGACTTTGCCCACACTGTATCTCCCTTATAGATTTGAGACATAGCAAATCCATCTGTGTGCAAGCAATTATACTCCTCTTTGTAAGTGACATTAACATTTTCCGTTTTTGCTATTCCGCCAGAATCGCTATAATAATACACTTTGCAGGATCTGTTTGCCGAACCTTTATTAACAGTTGAGTCTACAGATAGTCCTTTACTGTTGTACGCTTGCCATCGCACAGCCACCTTGTCATTATAAGCCATCAGCGGCATTGCCGACCATTCCCATGTGTATTTCACGGTTTTTGTTTTTGAGCTGTTTGCACCCGCAACAAGTGTAAATTTTCTCGTCTTTAGCGTGACCGACATGACACTAAAGTCATAATCGCCATCCGGATCATTTGCAAATTCCTTCATGAACGCTATCTGATCTTCATCATATCCTCTTGCCTGTAATGTGCTTTCGGGTAAGCTTGCCCTCTCTAAAAGCGCATCTCTGTAAGAGAACTCTAGAATTTCTTCTGCTTCACTCGCAGAATAGCCCATTTCCTGCAATTCCTCGGCCGTGTTTTTCTGAAGAGCGGTTATTTCTTCATACTCGTTGATCCTCGTGGTTTCTGTGGTTACCGCAGGCTCAAAATTACTATCGGCGCTGACGGGTACACAACTAACAACAATAAAGCATACTACAATGATCATTGCAATGATTCCATGACTGCATTTTTTCATTTCGTTACCTCCGTTGAGCGTCTAATCCTACACCTACCGAACAATAACAATGTGGCTTCTGCTTAACACCTCCCTGTAATATAAAACACCGATAACGACTATATGTCTACAATTCACAATCTACACTAATTTTTCAAGAATGTCAAGATTTTCTTTGTGAAAAATATACAAAAAATTTGAACGACCGAACGATAGTAAAAATCGGTCGGCCGTTCCCATTTTCATCTTTTTACGAAGCAAAAAACTTCACTGCGCAAGCACGGGCTGCAATTGCCGCCCCTCAAGCGCCGCTTCGATGGCATCGGGCAGGAGCGTGAAGTCCGAGGCGAGGGAGTAGGGCTTTTTGGTGAAGTCATCCTGTTTGTACGGCACGAGGTAGACATTTTTGCGGTTAAAAAGCGCCGCTATGTTCGGGGCAGAGCCGGTCAGACCGTCGTTTGTGGAAAAGGCGATGACGAGCGGCTTGCCGTTTCTTAGATGCGCCTTTGCCGCGAGAAGAACCGGTGTATCCACTATGCCGTTTGCAAGCTTTGCCGCTGTGTTGCCGGTGCATGGGTAAATCACCATCACGTCAAACAGCTTTCCCGGGCCGACACGCTCTGCCTCCTGCAGTGTCCTGATGCCCTCATCCCCTGTGATTTCGGAGATAGTATGCATAAAGTCTCCCGCCTTTCCAAAGCGTGTGTTCATCATCTGTGCATTATAGGAATATACAGGTGTCACATGTGTGAAGCTATCCACAAGCCGCTTTGCAACATCCTTAGTCTTTTCAAAACTACAGAAGGAGCCTGTAATTCCCATTCCTACGGTGCAATCCGAAATAACCATAAGCCCTCCGTCATACCTTTTCTTTTCATACAGTCATAAAGTATTTTTGCACCGGTTTTCGGACAGTATATGCCCGGAAGGCCGAGCGCATGCGTACAGTTTATCTGATACCTCTTACAAGCCTCAAAATCACAGCCGCCGGGCTTAGATGCAATGTCTATAATTATTGCATCTTTTTGCAAAATCATGATTAAACTTTCATCTATAACCCTATCCGGTACTGTGTTTATGAGAAACAGTGTTTCAAAACAGGCCTTGGCAGGATCATTAAAATCCACCGTTTCATATCCCAGTTCAGCGGCCTCATGCCTTGCCTGTTTTCTCCTTGCCATCACCATGACATGGGCTCCCATAGCAGAAAAAACGCGGGCAATTGCCTTTCCGCATTTTCCAAACCCGCTCACAAGTACCTTTGAGCCGTATATACCATGTATGCTTTTTTGTATTGCTATGGACGCAGTGGCCTCGGCCGTAACAATGGCATTCTGCTCTATGACAGTTTCATCTCTCATAAAGTCACAGCCCCTGTCAATGCCGGGAAAGCACTCCGGCATCATTCCGCCCCACACTGCAATATTGTTAATTATTATATTATGTTTTAATTTTTCTATATCACTATTTATAAGCTTTAGCTTTGAAAACGGTGTAGGAAACACAATATTCCCAACACGCTCATAATCAATCCCGCCGATATTTCTGCAATCTGTCTGTTCTCCTCCCAGCATATCAGCGAGGTACTTTTGCCTCTGATCCGTAACATATATTATAGTGTCTTTTTGCATAATAACTTCTTCCTTTCGCTATAATATATGCGCATTTTTACCGGATGTGAGGGTATTTCGTTTTTATCATTTAGAGCATCCTCATAAAGCTTTTTCAAAGTTTCACTTATTCAAAAAATACAGAGCTTGTCATATATTAATATTACGACAAGCTCTGTATTTTTAATGCCAATTGAATTCTAACTGATTTTCATTTTATTCAATTCGATTTTATTTTATAAATTCTACATTTAATTTTTAAATTATCCTATTCAATTCCGGTTCCAACGGATAATCTCTCCGTAGCTTATTACAGCTGTGTGACAACAAAAATATCGTAGATGGCTTTTATTGCCTTGTCAAAGTCATCATTGCTTACACCGATGATGATATTGAGCTCTGATGAACCCTGATCAATCATGCGCACATTGATATTGGCATGTGCAAGTGCAGAGAAAATCCTGCCGGCTGTACCACGGTTTGACTTCATGCCACGGCCAACAACAGCGATAAGCGCGAGGTCTGACTCGAGGTCAATGATATCAGGATGAGCAAGTCTTCTGATTGAGCTGATAACCTGCTGCTCCTTGCCCTCAAACTCTGCCTGATGTACGAATACTGTCATAGTATCGATACCTGATGGCATATGCTCTATAGAGATACCGTTCTCCTCAAACGCCTGGAGAGCCTTTCTACAGAAGCCCACCTCTGAGTTCATCTTGTCCTTGTCAATATTTACCGCAACAAAGCCCTTCTTTCCTGCGATACCTGTGATGGTATAATCAGGCTTTTGGCATGTGCTCTCAACGATGAGAGTACCAGGTGCTTCCGGGTCGTTTGTATTTCTGATATTGATTGGGATGCCTGCCTTTCTTACAGGGAAAACAGCATCCTCGTGGAGCACTGATGCTCCCATATATGAAAGCTCTCTGAGCTCTCTATAAGTAACAACCTTGATTGGCTGTGGATTGTCGATAATTCTAGGATCAGCTACAAGACAACCTGAAACATCTGTCCAGTTCTCGTACATGCTGGCATGACATGCCTTTGACACGATGGAACCAGTAATATCCGAACCACCTCTTGAGAAGGTAACTACCTTTCCGTCAGGTCCTGCTCCGTAAAAGCCCGGAATAACAGCCTTTTCTGTCTGCTCAAGCTTCTTTGAGAGCACCTTGTCTGTCTTTTCCGCGTCAAAATTGCCATTCTCATCAAAAAAGATGACTGTTGCCGAATCTATAAACTCATATCCGAGATAGTTTGCCATGATGATTCCGTTTAAGTACTCACCACGAGAGGCTGCATAATCTGCACCTGCCTTTGCCTTGAAATTCTCAGCGATAATCTTGAACTCCTCATCAAGCGCCAGCTTTAAATGAAGGCCATTTATGATTGAATCATATCTGTCCTTGATTTTTCTGAGCATAACCTTGAAATCCTGATCATTCTCAGCCAGATCATAGCATGCATAAAGCATATCTGTTACCTTTGTGTCTTTGGAATTTCTCTTTCCCGGTGCACTCGGCACAACATATTTTCTTGACTCATCGCTTCTTATGATGTCGCCAACCTTTGTGAACTGCTCTGCACTGGCGAGCGAGCTGCCGCCAAACTTTACTACCTTTACCATTTGTCTGTTTTTCCTCTGCTTCCTATATAAATAACTGTATTAGCCAATATTATACCGCTTTGATAAATCATTCGTCAATACTCAATATAATCAACATCAAGCTTCATAACATCGTGTTCTTTGTCAAATGTGATGATACCGTATGATGGCATGCAGCCCCACAACGGTGCACCGATGCTTCCCGGATTCATCATCGCAAGACCATTGTGCTTATCATAAAACAGCTTGTGTGTATGTCCAAAGAGCGCCAGGTCTGCCCCGACTTCCTTCGCATGAAGCTCCAGATGCATATATGACATCTTTACTCCATATGTATGTCCATGGCACATGAGTACCTTATAGCCGTCGATATCAATAAGTCTCTCTGTATCTCCCCGTGAAAAATCACAGTTCCCCGGCACATTGACCATGGTTATATGAGGAAACTCTCTCCTAAGGGCATCCGCATCCACAACGCAGTCTCCCAGATGAAGTATCATATCAGGCTCCTCTCTTTTGACTGCCCGAATCATATTTCCCACATTACCATGTGAATCACTCAGTACCAAAACTCTCTTCATGCGCGTCTCTCCTATATCTTGTTTTACGTATCCATCCAGAGCCACCTTGAGAACAAGAAAATCTGCCGCTTACATGCGAGCATGACGCATCAGCTTTTTTTGTTCTCAATGGTTCTGAATAGTTACCTTTTTTATATATTATCATAAGTTTTCCGCGTGTAAAATATTTTTTTCTTTATATACGCAAAAAAGCTCCATGCCGACTTCATTGTCAGCCCGGAGCTTTTAATCTTTAATTTTAACTATGCAAGCCTCTTCCACTGCTTGCTGCACTTATAATAAGAATAGAACATACATCTTTCTGCCTGCTCGCATCTGACCGGTGCACTCTCGATATTGCACTGGCAATTTACAATAGCATCTGCTTTTCCCTTACATGAACCCTTAATCATTACATCGTCTAAAACTTCGTCTGACATTTTCTTTCTCCTCACATTTGTTTGATAGTATATTTACCTGTTACAATATTGATATATTTTATTATTTTTCTCTGTACGGGCTATGCTTTACGTACTCTTACCATCGGCTTAAATACTAACATCTTGTCCGCAACAGTTGTGATTATACTATATATTGTATTTTAAATCCATATGTCATTTCTAACAAAACAAATGATTTTTTATGTCACATTTTTCACTTGACGAATTTCATTTTCATGTTCAAGCCCAAAAATCAAGGATATCTGAGTAAAACTTCTCCAAGGTATCATCATCCGCATTAAATATCTCGTGCTTTGAATCAGGATAGACCTTCTTAATGCCCTGAGGCAGTTTCGCAATAAATTCATCCTCAGCGGCATTTGAAACCAGATAATCCTTTCCCGCCTGGCATAACAGCACCGGTATTTTAATTTCCTGTGCATGCTTCTTTATATATTTGGATGCCTTGCGCCCGGCCCTGCACCATCTGTAGGTGGCGCCATTTGTACGATAGCGTTCCTCCTCCACCTTGCACTTGTATATGTAGTCATAGCGCGCCTTTGACAGACAACAGCTCGATTCAAAATCATACTCATCCGTATACGGTGTCTGGCTCGGCAGATATTTATCGTTCCAGTTAAGCACACTTGCGACAAACAGTATCGCCTCCACGGCAAAATGTGAAAAATTACCATAAAGCATCTCTATCATAGGGCTTGAAAGTACTGCCTTTGTAAACACCTCAGGATGCTTCTCAAGATACAGGGCAGCTATCGCGCCTCCCATAGAGTGACCGTACAAGTAAAGCGGTCTGCGCCCCTCACGCTTCATCACAATCTCGCGGATAAACATATCAAGGTCACTCACATAATCGTCAAAGCTGTTTACAGTGACCATGCTTATATCGGATACACTTCTGTCCGAAAAGCCGTGTCCTCGATGCTCCACCATATATACTGAGTATCCGGCCTTTGCGAAATAGTAAATCATCTCATAATATTTAGGCATACACTCTGTAAATCCATGTGATATGACTATGGCAGCCTTTGCTACAGGTGTCGTCACATAGCCGTAATGTATGCGTGTGCCATCTGCACTCTTCATATAGCCATCTTCAAAATTAAGCCTGATAAAAGGCAAAACATATCTTGTTAATTCCTCATTATATTTTTCTTCTGTAATAATCATAGCATTCCTCACTTTTGGTATTTGATATTTTGTAAGTAACTATATCTCAATCCAGTCAATAAGATTCAGGTCATATTTTCTGACTATATCAAGTGCCTTTTCATAGCTTTCCACATCACATATATTGTCCACTGTATGTGCATCAAGCCCAAGTATCACTTTGTTGCCGATGTCATGCGGTATACACCAGAAGCGCTCTGTCGGATAGTGCTTTCCTGCACTGATACCAAGCATGTTTATCTCAAGCGGTATGTTAAGCTCCTTAAGTGCCTTGCACATCCTCGTCATCTCCCATTCGTAGACAGAATCAAGTCCCTGATAATTTATTAAATCAGGATGTGCTAAATAGCTGTACATGCCTGTTTTCATGCCCTCTATAACAGTATCCACATACTCGCGTATACGACTCTCATCATCTGTCGGTGTGCCTGTATACGGGCCTGTCTGCTCTGATTTCATAAAATGCTGGCCCATTATCATGTAATCACAGCCAAGCCTGTCAAACATAGCCTTCTGCTCCTTGAAAAACTCCGGTATGTACTCCGCCTCAAAGCCAACGTAGAGCTTTATGTCGGATGCATACTCCTTCCCAAGCTCCCTGATGGCATACACATACTCCGGTGCCTGCTCCATCGTCATCCGGATGCCCGACACATAGCCATCCTTAAAGGGGCACGGCACATGATCTGAAAAGCCAAGCTCTGCGATGCCCATTCTGATAGCCGCCTCTATATATTCGCGCTCGCTGCCATATGCATGCTGGCACCTATAGGTGTGCGTATGGTAGTTTGCCTTTAAAAATCCCGTCATTACTTAAACCTCCAAAAATCTATCTCTTATTGCTGTTCAAACAGCTATTCAAATACTACAATTAAAATTGATTTTATCACTTTTTGTACTTTATTACAATCTCATATTTTTGGGACTTTTTTCTCTATGAAATATATATGCGTTATGTTATAATCCATTGATATATGATGGTCATAATAATTCTGTCCACCACACAATCATAAATGAGGGGCAAAATACCTTTTGACCCTCATATCATTATATTTTTATATACGGAGGAAATAATGTTCAAAAAAGGAGTGGTTCCCTCCCAGGGACTGAGAATTATCATCGTCGGATGCGGCAAGGTAGGCCGTACTCTCGTTGAGCAGCTTGGCAAGGAGGGGCACGACATAACAATTGTCGACAAAAACAGGGAGAGGATTTCCCAGGTATCCAATATCTATGATGTAATGGGTATTGTAGGAAACGGTGCCAGCTACAAGATACTGCAGGAAGCGGGTATTGATGATGCCGACTTAATCATCGCAGTCACAGGCTCTGATGAGCTGAATCTGCTATGCTGTACCATTGCCACACAGGTCGGCAACTGTGCTGCTATAGCCAGAGTCAGAACGCCTGAATACAGCCAGGAGGCCAAATATCTGCGCGACAAGCTTGGTCTTGCACTCATTATCAACCCTGAGCTTGAGGCAGCTATTGAGATGGCTCATATTCTTCATCTGCCGTCCAGCCTTGAGGTGACAAACTTTGCTCACGGTCAGGCACAGCTCATCAAGTATGAGATTCCCGAGGGCAGCATCCTCGACGGAACAAAGCTCATGGATCTGGGCACCAGACACCATGCCAACATACTTATCGGTGCAGTCGAGAGAGATGATGAGGTCACTATCCCATCAGGTGATTTTGTGCTCCGCAAGGGAGACAAACTGTCATTTGTCGGCGAACGCAGACATACAAAGGAGTTTTTCAGCCACATCGGAGTCAATACACACAGCGTAAAAAATACACTGATTATCGGAGGAGGCAAAGCCGCATATTACCTGGCAAAGCAGCTCATATCACGAGGCATAAAGGTCAAAATAATCGAAAATAGCTTCGAGCGCTGTGAGGAGCTTTCCATACTACTTCCGGATGCTGTCATCATAAACGGTGACGGAACAGAACAGGCACTCTTAAAGGAAGAAGGCATAGAGACCTGCCAGTCATTTGTACCTCTTACCGGTATAGACGAGGAAAACATCATGCTTACGCTCTATGCGAAGCAGGTTTCCAATGCAAAGGTCATAACAAAGCTTAATCGTATAACTTTTACCAATGTCATAAACAGCCTGGACCTTGGCAGTGTAATCTCGCCAAAATACATCACCTCAGAAGCCATAATTGCCTATGTCCGTGCAAAGAAAAACTCTATGAACTGCAATATAGAGACTCTCTACCACATGTACGACTCAAGAGTTGAAGCAATTGAGTTCTTTGTATCAGAAAGCTCAAATGTGACAGACATACCGCTTCGAGACCTAAAGCTTAAAAAGCATCTGCTCATATGCTTCATCAACCGAAACGGCAAAATTATCATTCCTACAGGTAATGACTGCATACAAAAAAATGACACTGTCATGATTATAACAACCCATACCGGCTTTACGAATCTTCAGGATATTATGGAATAGTGGGGGAATGATATGAACACTTCAGTAATTCGATATCTTCTGGGATATATTTTAAAGCTTGAAGGCTTTTTGCTGCTTCTGCCATGTATTGTTGCCGGTATTTATTATGAAAAAAGCGGCATCTACTTTTTGATTGTTGCACTCATAAGCATAGCTATCGGTTTTATTTTTTCGGCTAAAAAACCGAGGGATTTTACCTTTTACCTGAAGGAGGGCTGTGCAACAACCGCACTGGGCTGGATTGTACTGAGTATATTCGGCTGTCTGCCGTTTTACATATCAGGAGAGATTCCAAGCTTCACAGATGCTCTTTTTGAGACCATCTCCGGCTTCACCACGACAGGAGCGAGCATCCTGCCTGAGGTAGAATCACTCTCCTATTGCATGAATTTCTGGCGCTGCTTTACGCACTGGATTGGCGGTATGGGTGTGCTTGTATTTCTTCTGGCAATCATCCCGCTTTCAGGCGGCAGCAACATAAATCTGATGCGTGCTGAAAGCCCGGGTCCTTCTGTCGGAAAACTTGTTCCAAAGATGCGGCACACTGCCAGGCTTTTATACATAATATACTTTGGTCTTACGACTATGGAGATTATTTTCCTGCTTTTCGGCAAAATGCCTCTGTACGATGCCATCTGTACCTCTCTCGGCACAGCCGGTACAGGAGGCTTCGGTATCAAAAACGACAGTTTTTGCAGCTATAATGTTTATCTGCAATGGGTTGTTACCATATTTATGATACTTTTCGGTGTCAATTTCAACGCTTACTACCTGCTTCTCTTCGGTCACATCCGTGAAGCACTTAAGGTTGAGGAGGTCAGATACTATTTCGGTATCATAATAGCCTCCGTTGTAGTCATAAGCGTGAATATCGCGCATATGTGTACCGGTGTGTTTGACGCAGTCACAAAGGCAGCGTTTCAGGTTGGCTCAATCATCACGACAACCGGATTCTCGAGCACCGATTTCGACAGATGGCCTGAGCTTTCAAAGACACTGCTTGTGCTTTTAATGTTCATTGGCGCATGTGCAGGAAGCACCGGCGGAGGTATCAAGGTATCGCGTATTGTCATCGCTGTAAAGACAATACGCAAGGAGTTAAATGGCTACATTCACCCAAAGAGTGTGAAAAAGCTCACCTTTGAGCACAAGCCTGTAGACCATGATGTTATCAGGTCAATAAATGTTTATTTCATGACGTATGCCGTCATTTTTGTTGTTTCAATGCTGCTTGTTTCCGTTGAAAACTATGATTTCACTACCAATTTCACGGCTGTCGCAGCTACATTTAACAATATCGGACCGGGTCTTTCTCTGGTCGGTCCGACATGCAATTTCGGCTTTTTTAATAATTTATCCAAATATGTACTGATGTTTGACATGCTTGCCGGAAGACTCGAGCTGTTTCCACTGCTCATCCTCTTCCATCCGTCAATCTGGAAGGAATTATTTATTCAAGCAGATAAAAAAGTAAAAGGGAATAGAAAGGAGAAACAAAATGTTCGCATGTAAAAATTGCGGTGGAAATGTGAAGTTTGACATCAAATCAGGCCAGTTAGCCTGTGAATACTGTCATTCACTTTTCGACCCTTACGCGTATGAGGACAAAACCTCTGACGCCGAGGTCCAGAAGGACTTCGACGCAACCATTTTCACATGCCCTCAGTGCGGAGGAGAAATCCTGAGCACAGACGATACCGCAGCAGGCTTCTGCAGCTTCTGCGGTGCATCAACTGTGCTCTACAGCCGCATGCAAAAGGAGCACAAGCCGGCTTATATCATACCATTTGCAAAGAGTAAGGATGACTGTAAGCAGGCCTACATGAGCCTCATGAAAAAGGCTATTTTCGCGCCAAAGGAGCTTAAGGATCCTAAGTTTATCGACGGATTCAGAGGTATCTACATGCCTTACTGGACATATTATGTAACCCAGAAGGCTCCTATTTCACTTCCGGCGAAAAGATCCCACCGTTCAGGAGATTACATAATTACAGACCATTTCAGGCTCGAGGGAGATCTCGACGCCTACTACAAGGGACTGTCCTACGATGCATCTTCATCATTTGATGACAGCATCAGCGAAAAACTTGCGCCATATGATGTGAAGAAAATGAAGCGCTTTACACCGGCATTCTTAAGTGGTTTTTACGCTGATACAGCTGATTTACCATCAACGGTTTACGCAAGCGACGCAATGGATGCTGCCTGCACAAACACAGTAAGCGAAATAAGTAAAGAGCCAGCCTTTACCGGCTTGTCAGTCGACAGTGACTCCGCTGCTCTTTCTCCTTTAAGTCTTGGCACTACTGTAAAAGAGACAGATTACTCGATGTTTCCGGTATGGTTTTTGTCGTACCGCAATAAGGATCGTGTGGCATATGCCACAGTAAACGGCCAGACAGGCAAGGTTGTTGCAGATCTGCCTATATCTGTCGGTAAATTCCTGCTAGGCTCACTCATTGCGGCAATTCCGGTATACATTTTATTATGTCTGCTGACGGTTCTCACTCCCGGAATGACTCTCACCATAGTCGGTGTGCTTGCTATTATCGCAAATATCTGTTACTCACAGGAGCTGACCATGATTGCTGTAAAGGAAGCCGGTACCGAGGATAAGGGCCGTATCGCAAAGGAACAGCCGGAGGCACTTGGTGCAATCAACAACCACAGACGCCTTAAGGCTGCAAAAAAGGCCACGAAAACCATAAAGAAAAAGACAAACACATCGTTTGTAGCTTACTTTATACTTTTTATATTTGTCATTCAATTTGTTCCTGCTCTGTTTGCAATCATTGCAGGTATCGGAGGCAGCTTTAGCAATGCAGACGGCAGCATGATTTTATTTGTTATTTTGACCATCATATCATTTATTTTTTCAATCAGAGCCTTCTCAAGCTTTGACAGGATGCCCGGACACAAGGGAGTTGCCGGACTCATCTTTGGCATGGTATCCATGCTTATTGGCGATGCTGTTCTTTTGTTCCAGCCGGTGCTCGATGCATGGTACTATGGCGCAGCTTTTATCATCATCGCCTCAGTGCTTATCACACTGATTAATGTCATCCGCGCATTCAATGTGCTTACAACGCGCAAGCTGCCACAGTTTGCCACACATAAGGGAGGTGATGACCGTGCATAGAAATAATTATAAAAGTCCTTTTTTGCATTGTATAAAATGCAGGTGTTCAGCTTTGTTTACATTATTTTTGCTTGTTACAGTCCTTGTTTTGAGCAGCTCATCAAATGTATATGCCACTGAGACAGCCACAAATTACAATCTAAGCGGCACAAACAAGTCTACCGGCTACGAGTACATCCTTGAGGACTCTGCCAATTTCATTGACGATGCCGTAAAAGGCAAGCTCATCTCACAGATGAAAAAGACAACCGAATACTGCAACATAGCTGTTGTCACCACTACCTCACATCCTTACGGAAGCACTGAAAGCTATGCAGTCAATACATTTGAAGGCTATTTCGGAACCGGTGCAAACGGTGTCATTTTTGTAATAGATAGAGATTTAAACGAGATTTATCTGGCTTGTGAGGGAAGCACGCAGAGAACCATTCCAAACTCAAAATGTAACTCCATCTGTGACAACACTTATATATATGCCACCTCAAGTCATGATTACGACTATTTCACCTGCTGTACGGAAACAATAGACCAGGTCAACACAGTCCTTGCAGGCGGACATATATCACAGCCTCTCAGATACATTTCAAGTATCTTTATCGCTCTCGCTGCCGGCATGATTTTTTGCTTTGTATATGCATTATCCCTGTCAAAGGGCCGCAAGGCTAAGAGCAACGAGCTCATGGGTGCAGCATTTACAAAGGTAGAGATTCAAAATGCACGCGCACGCTTTATGAACCAGACAAGACACTACAGTCCACAAAGCTCAGGCTCAAGTGGCGGTCACAGCGGTGGTGGCGGTCATAGTGGCGGCAGTCACAGTGGTGGCGGTCACCACATCTAACCTCTGATTTTGATAAATACAATACCATCATCAGCCCCGGCAAATGCCGGGGTTGTTTTATTACAAAAAAACACTAAAAAAATCTCAATTTATGATTGTTTTTAGTACAAATATACTATATAATATTCGTAGTATTTTGAATTGTTTTTAGAGTAGACTTATTTAGTTTTGGGGCAAAAATGATTAAACGCAGATATATGAGAACACGACAATTGAAACCCGGCATGATTATTGATCAGGTCATCAAGGATCCTACCGGCCGTAACCTGGTGGTACAGGGCTCAGCTATCGATGATTATATCATCTCTTCGCTGCTTAAGCTCGGTATAATGTCAGTATACATCCGCGAGGGAAATTCTGATCCTGACGATCCGGATGCCATACTGTCTCCAAAGGCTGCCGCCATGGTCAAACAGCTGCGTACGGACGACCGTTCCAAGGTCACCTTAAGCGACAGTGTCAGGCAGCGTGTATCAACCGGTGTCCAGTACATCTTCAACAACACTAACTCCGAGGAGCTAACACAGGCAACAAACCAGATTGCAGACTCGCTCATGGAGGCCATCAATGAAAACGATGCCATAGCTGTCGATATCAGTTCCCTCAAAACAAGCGATGAGTACACCTTCAAGCACAGTGTGGATGTGGCTACTATTTCAATGATTCTTGCCAAGCAGATGAAGCTGCCTGACAACGAAATCCACGACATAGGTGTATCCGGCCTGCTGCACGATATAGGCAAGACAATGATCCCCAATGAGATTCTAAACAAGCCGGGCAGGCTCACGGATGATGAGTTTAATATCATGAAAAAACATTCCGTGTACGGCTACAATATGCTAAAAGACCGAAAGGATTTAAACAACTCTATACTGATGGGAGTGCTGCAGCACCACGAACGCATTGACGGAACCGGATATCCACTCGGCTTTGATGCACCAAAAATCTGTCAGTTTGCAAAGATTTTGTCTGTCGCAGATGTCTATGATGCGCTTGTCACAAAGCGTCCGTACAAGGATGCCTTATCACAGCGTGATGCAGTTGAGATGCTTATGTCCATGACAAACCAGCTTGATATAGGTGTCATGCGTGCTTTCATGAGCAGTATGATTCTATATCCTGTTGATTCAATTGTACAGCTTAGCAATGGTGAAAAGGCAAGAGTTGTAAAAAACAGTGAGTACTACATTCTCCGACCAACTGTTGTCGGTGTCGATTCCGGCAGAGTATACAATCTGGGCAATGATTTGAAGTGCGCAAGTATTATTATACTTTAGACATAATGATTTGAGCCACCTTAAGAATAAAAAAGCTGATGCGTCATGCTTACATGCAGGCATCAGCTTTTTGTTCTAAGTGGTTTTATAGTTATTAATTGCTTGCAAAAATAAAAAGCCCTCAGCACTGTGTACTGAGAGCTTTTTGTTTTAGCAGTCCGTACGGGAATCGAACCCGTGTTTCCGCCGTGAGAG
>ERZ780148.1240-NODE-1240-length-17861-cov-3.586656_pt1 | contig 17861 bp, 9 predicted proteins | sample MGYA00510984_ERZ780148 | MGnify/ENA primary metagenome ERZ780148 (study PRJEB29588, sample SAMEA2160902) | human gut metagenome | biome: human gut; feature: human-associated habitat; material: faeces | place: Denmark | collected 2008/2010 ...
GAACTTGGTCGTCGGATATTCCCACGGCAACGAACGCGGGCGAATATACCGTGTACTATAAGGTACTTGGGGACGACAACCACAGCGATATTGCCGAAGCGAACGTTACCATCGGCATAGCTAAGGCGGCTTCGACGTTCGGGAAACTTCCGCAAGCCTTGGATTTGAGTTACACGGGTGCGGCGCAAGCGTTGTTGAGCGCTGGCGAAACGACGTGCGGCGAAATTTGGTATAAACTCGGCAACGGCGAATGGACAAATGAAATCCCGACGGCAACCGAAGCGAAAACGTACTACGTTTACTATAAAATCGTCGGTGATAACAATCATAACGACTTAATCGTCGACGAGACGGAAAAACGATTAACGATTACGATTTCCAGAGTTGCCGACAGTATTGACTTTTCTCTCGATAACGTAACCGTACGTTGCGGAGATCCTGTTCCCGAACTTACGGCAACATCGACAAGCGGTACGGCGGTGACGTTTACTTACTCCGATAACGGCAACGACTACTACACAAAGGAGCAACTCGGCGACTTTACGTTTACCTATGGTACAACCTACTATGTTAAGGCTGCCGTTGCCGACAGTACCAACTACATAGGCGCGGAGAAAGTTTTAACTATAACTCCGCAGCACAACATTAGCATAAGCGAAAATGACGGGGTGCAAACTGCGGCTTGTCAGTGCGGCAAAAAAGACGTGACGGGTACGCTCGGAACTAAACAAACGATCGAGCTTGCCGCAACCGTTGATAACGGACAGGTAAAAGCAACTGACGGCAAACTTGATCTGACAACCATAGGTTACAGCGGAAATGAGGAAGTGACGCTCACTGTCGGCGAAACGACCTACCATGCCGCGGCTCAAAGCGGCGTCGTCGGGCTTGCCGACGTTTTACCGCTCGGCATATACGGCGAAAACGAGTTTGCCGTGAGTGTAACCGACGGAAAAGAGACGTACAACGTTATCGTAAAAGCACTTGTCGTTACGATGACAATCACGACCGCCGACCAATATGTAAACTGGATAAAGATTGCAAATGCGTGCGAGATCGAAAATCAAATTCTCGGCGGTTACTTCAAGTTGGGAGCAAATATCACCGCCGAAACGATGGTTACGTTCGATCGTTTCGATGTTGACGGGTTGTATGGCTTCAAAGGCGTGTTCGACGGTTGCGGTTATGCCATCGACGGATTGACCGCTACCGGCAATGCATTTATCAGTTGCATGACTAAAGACGGCGTATTGAAAAATATTGCGTTTACTAACGTCAAAATCACGGGCGAAAGCAATTTCCTTTGCTCGGGCGGACTCGGCACGATAGAAAACGTTTACGTGCAATACGTTTCTATTTCCGCAGGTAGCAACAATAACGGAACTATATATAACCATTGCAGGTTCAATCAAGAAGGAGGCAAGATTACCGGTATATTTATAGACGCAAGTCAGGCCGTTCTTTCGGGAGAGGGCGCGTCGTTCAGACTTATCGGCGGCAACACAATCGGTTATAACGGAATATTTGCGGTTTGCCCCGAGGGATACACCCTTACGCAAGCGCGCGATACGGGTGCGTTTGCCGACCACGCGGTTTGTGCGTTTGCAAACTTTGCCGAACTTAAAGCCAACGAAACGACGCAAGGCGTACTTAACGGATGGGACAGCACATACTGGACGATCGTCGACGGCGTTCCCGTATTTGCGGTAAAATAGTCAGGGTAGGGTGAAACAAAACCGGTTTACTGAGTTCGTCAATGCGATTAAAGAAGCATATTAAGAACAGAAGATTGTCGCTTACTTAACGTGGCGGCAATCTTTTTAGGTTCGTTGATTTGCGCAATACGGAGGTGAATTGATTTGATTGCAAAATTTGGTGTCGTATACATCGTTTGCAATAAAAGTCGCTAAATTATTTAATGAATATAAGAGTAATGCTGTTATAAAAATGCCTGAAGAAATTAAGCTAATGATAGTGCAGAAAGCGGACATTTATGCGACATTACTTAATGAAATATTCAACATGGCAAGAAAAACAATCAAAGAAAGATTTAATATTGCTATTTGTAAGCGGTACAAGCACTATTGGGCCTTGAAAATATATTTTCATCTTTGTACGATCACATTCGGGAATATTGATTTTGCGCCGTCCGCAAGTCCGCTTACTCCGTCCATAGATATGAAAAAAATTTCTTCAACGGACACATTATTTGATAGATTTTTTTTGAGTTTTGCGGTAAAATCATACATAAGAGAGTTATTTCTTGTGTTTATTGTTTTTTTTGTCACCTAATATTAGACAAGGTTTTAACTCTCTTGTCTTTTTTAGAGAGTGTTTACACAAAATATTTTATACTATCGAAATAGAGGTAAATGATTATGAATAAAGCGACTTGGATATGGTATCCGGGAGACTTTTCTCTCGCTCTTTTTAATAAAACAATGGTAAAAAGGTATGAGAGGGACGTTCCGATACCGCCTTTTTGGAGAATGGATTATTTTTATCCCGATGTAAAGTTTGTAAAAAAGGTTTGTTTGGAAAAGCCCGAATCGATTCAGGTGCGGGCGGAAGGATTGCTTTCCGTTCAGATCGATCTTGCGTATCAATACGGCGTGAAAGATTCTCTTATCGTGCCGGAAGGCGAACACGTTCTTACATTCTGTGTTTACAACAACGAAAAACTTCCCTGTCTTTTTGTGGAGGGCGAAACGATCGTAAGCGACAAGAGTTGGACAGTGTCCTGCAACGATCATCATGATAAACGGGCTGAATGTTGGAATTTTGATGATATCGAACATTCTCCCAACTCTTTTACGCTTTGTACGCGCCCGCTTTTGCCGGTACGCACCGTCCGGCAAAATGGTAAAGAACTCTTTGATTTCGGCAAAGAGATGATGGCGTATGTAAAACTATCCGGCGTTTACGGCAGCGGGAAAGTCAATATTTATTACGGAGAATCGCCGGAAGAAGCCGCCGATACAGAGCATTGCGAGCTCACCGATACATTGGAAGTGAACGATGAGGATATCGTTACACCTATCGCAAAGGCTTTTCGCTATATCGGCATTGAAAGCGAGCTGAAAATCGGGGCGGTGTGCGCACTTTTCGAATATTTGCCGATTGAGAGTAAATGCTCTTTTCACTCGGATGATGCTCGCCTGAATGCCATTTACGGTACTTCGCTCTATACGCTGTATCTGAATACGCGGGAGTTCTTTTTCGACGGAATCAAACGCGACCGATGGGTATGGGGCGGCGATGCGTATCAAAGTTTCCTGATGAATTTTTACAGTTATTTCGATATCGAAAGCGTAAAGCGGACGATGTACGCTTTGGCGGGGAAAGAGCCGTACAAAACGCACATCAACCACATCATGGATTATACGTTTTATTGGATCATTGCCGCGTATGACGTATATAAATTCACGCAAAGTCATGAAATATTGGAGTTGTTTTATGAAAAAGTAAAGGGCTTGCTGGAATTTTGCATCGGTAGAACGAACGAAAACGGTCTTATGGAAGGATACCCCGAAGATTGGGTGTTTGTTGATTGGGCAGATATCGACAATACGGGTGAAGTGTGCGTGGAGCAAATGCTGTACTGCATTGCGCTCCGCTACAGCGCAACGCTTGCCGAAAAGATGCAGGACTCCGCGAGCAAGGCACGCTGGGAAACTTTGGCGAAGGACGTATATTGCAAACTCGAAAAGTTTTGGGATAACGAGCGCTGCGCATACGTTCATTCCTTTAAGGACGGCAAAAGACAGGAAAAAGTTACGCGCTATGCTGCTATATTTGCGATTTTATATGATTTGTGCGATGATCGGCGTCAGGAAACGATCATCAATACGATGATTCTGAACGACGGTGTGCAGAAACTCAAGACCCCGTATATGCGTTTTTACGAACTTGCGGCGCTCTGCAAGGCAGGGAGACAGGATATAGCGCTCAAAGAGATACGCGATTATTGGGGCGGTATGCTGGACGAAGGAGCTACGTCTTTCTGGGAGCTTTACAATCCCGAAGAAAAAGGCGCGGATAAGTATTCGATGTACGGCAGGCGTTACGGCAAGAGCCTGTGCCATTCGTGGGGAGCAAGCCCTCTGTATCTTTTGGGCAGATATTTCGCAGGATGCAATCCCGTTGGCGACGGTACATACGAAGTCAAACCTTGCCTTTGTGGCATGAAAGAGATGAAAATGACGGTGCCGACGGCAACCGGCAGTATCGAAGTGGATATGACGGAGGAGCGCCTGTGCGTTCGGACGCGGGGCGTTGATTGTAAGGTTTCCGTCTATGGAAAAACGTGTGATTTGACGGCAGGGGAAGAAATTACTCTGTATCGGTAAGGAGAAAATGCGAAAGAAATGACTTCAAGAGAGCGTGTTCCGGCGTCTTTGTCCTCGGCTGTGACATCATCGAACGGCACTTGCCCCGTTATCGCGAAATTCATAGGAGTGGCGTTTCTATTTGAAGTATATCACCGAACTTATGCAGTCGGGTAATCTGACAATCGGAAAGGGGGTGGCGGCTAATTCCGTGAATGAGATTTTACGGTGATTCAGAACTCTCTTAAACCGGTGTGCCGATTATGAATATAGCGGATAACATAAAAAATCAGGAGTGGTAAACGGTTGACAGCAAGCGATTCGACTTTTCGTTTATGGGGCAGAATGGATTGAAAAAATCGGAAAAATATGCTATAATATAGATAACTAACGAAAAGGAGAAACGCGGAAATGCGGACTGCTATTAACAAAAAACGAATAGTTCTATATGCCGTATGCGCGTTTTTCTTTTGTCTGGCTGGCGTATTTCAGGCGGTAGATTCGAGCCTTCCCGATTTTTGGCACGCCTTGTTTGCTTTGTTGGCACACACGATACTGATTTCTCTCGTGGTGGCGTGGGGCATTTCTCTTATACATAGAATGGTGCGGAAAGATCTGCGTGCATATTTCCTTACGGTTGCCGTGCTGATTTTGTTTTTCCTTGTGGTGCGAATGATAAGGTACGGACTGACAAAGGACACAGACGCCTTTTCGCGCTATCTTTGGTACGCATACTACGTTCCGCAGATGTTTATTCCGCCGACGATTTTGCTTGCGGCGTTCAGCATAGAGAGCAAAAAGGGCAAACCGCTCGCAAAAGCGTGGTATTTCTTATATTTGCCCGCCGTGATATTGCTTCTTTTGATATTCACAAACGACGCACACGAATGGGCGTTCGCTTTGAACTTCGAGAACGGTTTTTCCTACAAGCATAAAACCGTATTTTATATCGCGCTCGTGTGGGAGATTGCCGTAACGTTTACAAGCCTTATCGTGCTGATTTTGAAGTGCGGCATATCGGCGTGCAGGCGTAAAACGTGGATACCCGTAACCGTTTTCATTGTGTGCGTGGCTGTTTCCACCGTATGCTTTTTGACAGATACGCCGGCGTTCAAAATCCCGGAACTGTTGTGCTTTACCTGTATCGTAATGATAGAAAGTTGTATCGCCATAGGTTTGATTCCGTCCAACTACGAATACGAAAATTACTTCTATCATTCGGCATATTCGGCGGTTATCACGGACGAGAATCTGAGTGTGATATACGACTCCGAAAAGTCGATTTTCACGGATAAAAACCTGCTCGGTCGTGCGACGGAAAGCCCCGTAATGATAGATGAAAATACACGGCTTTCGGCAGAAAGAATACACGGCGGATATACTTTCAGAATCGAAGATTTATCCAAGGTCAACGAGATAAACGCGGCGCTTTCCGAAACCAACGAAAGACTGTCCGAAGAAAACTATATCATCGAAGCGGAGAACGAACTCAAAGAGCAAAAAGCGCAGATTGCAGAGCAAAACAAACTGTATGCAAAGACGGAAGAAGTTACCCGCGGAGAACTGAAACGGCTTGACGCGCTTTTGTCGGATATGTACCACAAAACGCAGTTAAACAGCACGGAATATACCGATAAAATGCGTTTTGCGTGCGTTTTGGCGGCTTATATCAAACGCAGAAGCAACTTGGTTATGATTGCCGAAAAGCAGGAAAATATCGACGTGGGCGAACTGTCGCTTGCGATAAAAGAATCGCTGGGGTTTCTTTCGCTTACCGGTGCGGAATGCACTTTCGATTGCGCCGTTTCAGGTAAAATTCACGGCAAAAACGCAGGTATTTTCTATGACTTTTTTGAAGCCTGCATTGCAAATTACGATGGACTATCGAGCGCCGTTATCGTTCGCCTTTCAAAGCGCGGCGATAATCTCGTTTTGCGTATCGAATGCGACAACAAAGCGGAAGAGATTTCGGAGAAAATAAAGTCGGAATTTGAGAAATATAACGTAACAATCCAAACGGGCGACGAAGAAGTTTATTACTCGCTTACTTTGCCCGAAGGGGGTGCTGTATGAGATTTATCGACGCACCGTTTTATGTAAGACAGATTATTGTCGTTTCGTTTATTTTCACGTTCGTTCTGGCGATTATCGGGTTGTTTGCGTCGGTCAGACTTTGCAAGAAACGCCGTTATCTCGTTTTGCCGGCGGTAACGTTCGCATTGTCGTTTCTATCGGTATTCCTTACAATGTGCGGAAGTTATCGCTATCGTGTAGGGAAATCCGTATTCGAGCCGTCGCTCACGATAATTTCTTTGCCTCTGTGGTTGCATTGCGTTGTGGCTGTCGTGTTGCTCGCCCTTGCGGTTTACGGACTTGTCGGCGCGGTGCTTTGGAATAAAAAACACATCTCGCCCGTGTCCATAAAAGAGAGCGCGGACACGCTTCCTGCCGGAATATGTTTTTACGAGCAAAGCGGACTCGTGCGGCTTATCAATACCGAAATGAACCGTCTTTGCGTTCTTGCGAGCGGAAAAGCACTTTTGGACGGCGCAAGTTTTTGGCGGAAGATCTCGCAAGGCGAAATAGAAGAAAACTGTCTGCCGCTTCAAACGGGAGAAAAACCTATTGTAGAATACGAGGGCGGCAAAGTGGTATCGTTCAAACGATACTTGCACGAGATAGACGGCAAAACCGTTTACGAAATCGTTGCGGCAAACGTAACCGAAAGATACCGCCTTACAAAAGAATTAGAGCAAAAACTCGAAGAACTGAAAGCCGTCAACAAACGTCTTGTCGCATACGGGGATAACGTTGCGCTCCTCACGAGAGAAAAGGAACTTTTGGCGGCGAAAATCCGTATCCACGACGATATGGGCAAACTCTTGCTTGCAACGAAACGCAGACTTGCCGAACCGCCCAATGAAACCGAGCAAAAGCAAATGATATGCTTTTGGCAAGCGGAAATCGCCGCCCTGAAAAGCACTCGTCCGCGCATCAAGAAAGATAACCTGCAAGTGATAAAGGACGCGGCAAAACTCGTAGGCGTAACCGTGGAATTTTGCGGAAAGCAGCCGAAAGCCGATACGGTAAGCGAAAAAATACTCATCGCCGCAATGCACGAATGTCTGACGAACACCGTTTCGCACGCAAACGGAAAGACGATGACGGTTACGGCGAGCGACAAAAACGGCAAATACACGATTAAAGTCACCAACGGCGGCGAAAAGCCGAAAGGCGAAATCATAGAAGGCGGCGGACTTTCGGGGCTTCGCTTGCTCGTAGAACGGGAAAACGGCACAATGCTTATTCACAGCACCCCGCAATTCGAACTCATTATCGAATTGCCGCAAGGAGAAACTTTATGAAAGACGGAAAATACTCAGTCATGATAGTCGAAGATCAGCAAATGCCGAAGGCGCTCTTTTCGCATTTTGTAGAGTCGTCGGATAAATTCTATCTGCAAGTAGCGATAGAAAACGCTTCCGTTGCGGATATTGTCTGCACTCGCACGCCCGTGGATTTGATACTGATGGACGTAGTTACGGAAAACGGCGAAAGCGGACTCGAAGCGGCGGCAAAAATCAAGGCGAAGTTTCCCAAAACGAAAATTATCATAGTTACGAGTATGCCGGAGTGTTCCTATATAAAGCGCGCAAAACAAATCGGCGTGGAAGGCTTTTGGTACAAGGAAGTAAACGAACAGCCGATTCTGTCGCTGATGGAACGAGTTATGAATGGCGAAATCGTCTACCCGGGCAGTCCGCAACCCGTCAGAATGGGACTTGCACTCAGTACGGAATTTACCGAAAAGGAACTTGAAATCCTGCGCCTTATGACGGGCGGATACAGCAATACGGAAATTTCCGAAAAACTCGGCGTTTCTTCGGGCGTCGTCAAAAACCACGTTGCGGATATGCTGTTTAAGACGGGTTTCCGCTCCCGCACGCAACTTGCCGTAAGAGCAAGAGAATCGGGGCTTGTGATTCTCGACAAAACCGACGACGAAATCTGACCGATAATGCAATCAAATATACAGCAACAGGCAGTCGCTTATCCGCGGCTGTCTTTTTTTTGCAAAAATTTTTTCTGAAAAGCATAAAAAACTTGCCAAAGGGGTGCCGAATGGCACTCCCCAACCGCATACCACCTATGATAAAATATATATGCAGAATGTAAAACAGGCGTAGTGTACGCAAAGGAGAAATGATATGAAATGAAAAGAGCCGTACTTGCAATCAGAAACAGACTCGTTTTGGAAGCGGTGGCAAACGCCCTTAAACGCGCGGGGTTCTTTGTGGAAAAATCTTCTTCGCAGGAAACTGAGCGTATCCTTACGCTGACGAACGCGCTTGCGGCAACAACTCTTGTAATGGACGTTACAAGGTCGGGCGACGGCACGTTCGATATGCGAATGAACACCGTGCGTGAAGCCAGGAGGCAGAACCCCGAAATCAAAATCGCGCTTCTTTGCGACAACGTGTCGGATGAAAGCAGCGCATACAAAGTCAAATGCGCCAAGGAAGACGGCAGCATCGACGCATTTTTTTATGAATCCGTCTCGTCCGACTATCTTGCAGACGCAATAGACGTACTTTAACGAACGAAAACGGAAAATTATTAACGGTTTTAGAGCGCAAATACTGATTTGCGGTTTGAAATAAATCAATTCAGGAAAAAGGAGATAAAAACCATGAAAAAGAAATCGATCGCCACATTTTGCGCGATAGCGTTGATGCTTATTTTGTCGCTTTCGGGTCTTGCCGCTTGCAACATGAACGGGGAACACAACTTTTCGGAAGAATGGAGCAACGACGAGAATCATCATTGGCACGCGTGCGCAGACAAGGACTGCAAGGAAACCAAAGACAAAGCCGAGCACTCCTGGAACGGCGGCAACGTGACTGTCGAGCCGACCACGGAACAAAAAGGCACAATGGTTTACACCTGCACGGTCTGCCGCAGAGAAAAGACCGAGTCGATTGACGAAATTGTCGCCGGAAAAGAATATACGATAACCTTTGACAGCAAAGGCGGCAGCGCGGTACAGCCCGTTACGGCAAGCGCAGGCGCGGCGATTACGGCTCCGACAGATCCCACCAAAGACGGTTTTGTTTTTGCAGGTTGGTATGAAAGCACGGACGGCGGCGAAACGCTTTCCGACACGGCATTCAGTTTTTCATATATGCCGGCAAGAGTTTTCACGCTTTACGCAAAGTGGGCGACTGCCGACATCAAGGGCAAGACTTTCAATAAAGTTGACGCAACCGTCGAGTGGGAGTCCGAAGAAGCCAAGACTGCGATTCTTTCAGAAATGAAAATGACGGAGGAGCAGTTTATACAAACTCATAAGGTATCAAAAGTTACGTTCGTTTTTGCGGCTGATAAAGATTTCGTGACGGCGACTTTTGATCAAGCCCCGGGCGAAGAAGACGATAAAGGCAAAGACATCGTAACGCTGTTGTACAGGATTAAAGGCTCTGCTATCGTGTTCTATGACAGCCAGGAAGATATGGAAAACGAAATCCCCGCTCACAATTACGGATTGCTCGTCGGCTCGACGTTTGAGTTGTCCGCAGATAAAACGACCATTATACAGAGCAATATCCTACCGGGAATGGGAACGATTAAATATAAGTATACCGTTGTGGTAAAATAATCCGACAAAGGTATACAAACACAACAAACAACGGTTTTAGAGCGCAAATACTGATTTGCGGTTTGAAATAAATCAATTCAGGAAAAAGGAGACAAAAATCATGAAAAGGAAATCGCTGTTCACTATTTTGGCAATAGCAATAGTGTTTGTTTTGTCGCTTTCGGTTCTTGCCGCTTGCAACAACAATAAACACGAGTTTTCAAGCGACTGGAAGTTTGACGAAACAAACCACTGGCACGAATGCACCACGAAGAATCACACCGACACGACGGAGAAAACCCCGCACGAGTTTAAGGAAGAAATTGTGAAAGCAGCGGACTACGGCGTGGTCGGCGAAAAGAAATTCACGTGCACGGTATGCGAATATAGCTATACCGAAGGAATCGACGCAGTTGATGCAAAAGACAACGAAATCAAACTTGCAGAAGGCAAAATGCTTGACAAGACTTATGACGGAAAAGTTGTTGATACCACGGACAAATTCTCGTTCAACGGTGACGGCGCGGTTACCGTTATGTTCAAGGCAACAGGCGCGGCAGACGACACGTACACAGCGGACGCTCCGAAGAACGCCGGCGAATATACCGTAAAAGTCAGCGTAAAAGACACGGCAGAGTGGAAAGCCGCGACGCAAACTTTCGACTTTGCAATCGCAAAGAAAGAACTTAACGGGGCGACGACAACCAAAGCGTATGACGGCAACGCAACAATAGAGGCAACCCCTGACGGCGTAGTCGCAGGCGATGCGGTCACCGCGACAATCACGATGACAAGCAAAAACATCGACGCAACCGTCCAAAGCGTTATGCTGGAAGGCGCGGACAAAGACAATTACGTAATCGACAAAGCAGACGTCGTTGCAAGCATCACCAAAAAAGACATCACCGAAGATATTCCTCATATGAACTACTTCTATAATGGTACGACGTCATTGTTCTTATACAATGGCTCGACAGGTGGTTACGGCACGATATACGGCGATGCTGTTATTATTCGCATTATTTTTGAAAGCAAAGATGTCGGAACAACTAAAATCACAGGCGTGAGCATTTCCGGCGCCGACGGTGGAAATTATCGCATCGACCATGCAAAATTGAGCGGAACGATCGTTCAAACATCTTTGGGTTTGGTTGGAATTAATTTCAAGATTTTCAAATTCGGTGATAATTATTACAGTGTTCCTTTAAAAGTCACAGAAGACCACGTAGATATGAGTGGGTTTAATGATGACGTCACCATAAAAATGATCAAATACAACGGAACGCATGCTATCGGCGAAACTTGGACGCTCACAAACGCCGACTCAGACTGCTTTGAGATTACGGGTGCCGATGCGAAAAACTACAAAAAAGTCATGTTCAGCGACGAAGAAGACTTTGCATGTACGGCAACCTTGGCGGTTGATGAAAGCATGCCCGAACTCACGGATCAACTTTATAATGTCAGCTTAGGAAAAGGCACGTATTGGTATAAGAAAGATGTTGAAGCCGGCAATAAAACGTTAGTGTATACCCAAAGCAAGATGAAGATAAACGTGTATATGCCCGACGGAAATAATGCGACGTTTATTGATAACGAAATTATTGTCTCGCAAAAAACAACCTTATATTTCTATGTAGTAGTTACCGAGGAGGCATTCAGGGGACCTAGGGTTGATAATTCCACCACCACGTTCGCCGAGATGACTATTGGGACGACGTATGAGTTACCTAAGGCACCAAACACTCATAATTTAGGTAAAAAACACTTTTTGAAAGTTAATCTGCCTCAGAACGGATACTACCAAATAGCAAAGCAGAAATTTTATAGTTCTGATAGCATAAAGTTCTACGATGAGCAAGGCAAACAAATCACCCCGCTTAAATGCACAAACCGTACCCATGATAGCGCTACTGATACTTATAGTGACTACATTTATACAATTGCTAATTTCAGTGACAGTGTGAAAGTTATTTATATTTCAATCACAGTTTACGATAAGAATTCCGTCAATGGAATCACTGTAAGCAGTGCCAAAAACCATACGGCAAGCGAAACAGGCAAATACTTGCGCTATGAGACAAAATATTTTGCGGCACAATTGAACGCTGGAAAAATTACAATCAATGAAAATGGTTCCACCGTGCTGTCAGCGAGAAAACTTACCTATAAGGTGTACGACGCCGATTTGAATGAAATCACAATGAACGCGGACGGAACCTTTGACATTCAGCCAAATGGAAAATACCTTATTGAAGTCAGCAACTTAACAGCAGGTGACATCGAATCTGTGACGTTTAGAATAGGGGCATAATTCAAAACAACAACAAAATTACGGATAAGCGGGCGTAAAAACCCGCTTATTCGTGTCGTGTTCTATAAAGGAGACGTCGATGAAGAAAAAATCTTTATTATTCCTTATGCTTGCGCTTGCGTTGTCGCTGTGTCTTGCGCTGGTCGCTTGCGACGATAAAAACGGAGAAGTAAACAAACTGACTGCCGAAAGCGGCATTACCGCGGACGGCGTGTTTGAAAGCGACTCCGTGCTGAAAGCCGAACATCATGCCGCCGACAGCGAACAGGGCAAGGCGGCTATTGCTGCAATCGACAAGCCTTACGACAGTGCCAAAGTTGCCGTATTTGACATCACTCTAACAAAGGACGGCGAAAAGGTGCAGCCGGGCGGCAAGGTCAGAATCACTATGCTGAAACCGTTCGAGTCTGACGGATAAGTTACCTATCACCTAAAGGGCGATAACACGGTAGAGGAACTCGCAACGACGGTTGATGGCAACAAAATCTCTTTTGAAACGACAGGTTTTTCGTATTTTGTCGTTGCGGGCTTGGTAAACGTCGATCAACAGCACATACACAGTTACGTCGAAAAAGTTACCGACAGGAACCTCGTGGACAATGCAACATGCCAAAGAAAGGCCGTATATCGGCTTGTTTGCAGTATCTGCGGCAGTCTTGGCAGAGAAACCTTCGATTACGGCGAACTTGCGCCTCATAATCTCCGCGAGGAAAAGGGCTACGATCCTCGGTGCGAAAAAGACGGTCTTACCCACGGCAAACGTTGTATAAACCCGGGTTGCGACTACACCGAGCAGAAGCCGATACCCGCTCTCAAGCACGACATGCAGGACGTTGCCGCCAAAGAGCCGACTTGCACCGAAATCGGTTGGAAAGCATACAAAAGGTGCGCACATTATTGCGGAAAAACCGAGGGGTACGAGGTAATTCCTGCTACGGAACATAACTTGACCATAACCGTTCCGCGCGTTGAGCCGACTTGCGAGAGGTGGGGTACCGAGGAATACAAAAAGTGTTCCAACCAAGGTTGCGATTATCACACCGATTACAAGGGGGTGCCCGCTCTCGGGCACGATTTGCAATTGCACGGTTCCTGCGATGCAACCTGCACCGAGGACGGGTATTGGGGGAGTTATTCTACCTGCAATCGCGAAGGTTGCGACTACAACACAAAGGTGGATAAATACGTCGATAAGGCTCTCGGACACAAACTCAAACACTTTGAGGCAAAAACCCCCGACTGTTTGCCCGGCTGGGAAGCGTACGACGAATGTCAGCGCGATGGTTGCGACTATAACACCAAAGTGGAAATCCCCGCCAACGGCAAGCATAGTTACGTTTGCGACGTATGCACCACTTGTGGCGAACTTAACCCTGTCAGGTACACGCGCGAGGGCGACTATATCTATTTCGGTTACTTTCCGCAAACCTGCGAGAAAGACGAGAACGTAATCGCAAAACTTAACGAAATTGCAGGTAAGCCGCCCCTTCCGCGTGATAAGACAAATCCTAATAATTGGGAAAGTCACGAGGGCGCTACTTATATGTGGCAAAAAACCCTTATCCATAACGGCACGAAATACCTCGGCGTTCAAATGAACGACTATCGCGCGTCGGGGGTTTATAGTCTGACCAGCTACATCATGAAAAACGGATATTTCACGTCTGAAGTGTACTGGTTCAAGTATGAACCGATAAAGTGGAGAATTTTAACCACAAGCGGGAATTCCGCCTATATTATGAGCGATATCGCTTTGGATTCCTTTTCGATACAGCCGAACAGAAAGAGCGAGAATCGCGACGGCTTATTTGCTGATTACAACAATTCGACGGGTGTCCCGGACGGAACTTACGCCAACAACTGGGAATATTGTTTTCTGCGCGGATGGCTCAACGAAACCTTCTATAACGAGGTGTTCAACAACTTGCAAAAAGAAATCATAAAAACCATGAAACTCGACAACAGTGCGAGAAGTTCCAACCCGAACGAGTACCCGAAGTATTACGGCTACGGGGAAAATGCAGGGAAAAACAAGTTTGCAGACCAATGCAAAGATACGGACGATAAAATCTTTCTGCTGTCTTTGAGAGATATTACCACCACGGCGTACGGATTTAATAAGGACGTATTAGCAAAAGATCCCGCAAGAAACCTGCAAGCAACCGATTTTGCCAAATTACACGGTGCGCCGATGAATACCAACGATAAAAAATACGTTACCTGGTACACTCGTTCGCCCGCTCCCGCCAACGGCAATCAGGGATACGCCACCTTCGTTCTTGACAGACATGCAAAGGGCGCCATAGATAGTATCGATCTGACGCCCGACGGCGGCGTAGTCCCCGCGCTTTGGATAACCCTTTAAGACAATCTGAGAATAAGGCAATCGGGTCGTCTTTAAGTCGCATAAGCGATACGGGAAATATCCCGCAAAAAATAGAAAGGAGATAATATTATGACACACAACAAGGCGAACAAATCAAAAATATTAGCGCTTATACTCGGTCTTACGATGTGCCTTGCGCTTATGCTCGGCATAGCGATGGCAAGCCCGACGAGTACGGTCTACGCAGAAGGAGAAGACGGAACAGCACCGACAATTATCCGCACGGGCGGTATTGACGTCGATAGAAAAAACCATATGGGCAATCTTCCTGCTGCGATTAAGGGCAAGCCTTACAAGGCGGCAGACGGTAGCAACTACAAAATTGAGGCTACGGGAACAGAACCGTTCACTTTTTACGCATATAAATCGGGCGAAGGCCGTGCCCCATTGCCCGAAGGACTTTCACTAAACTCGGTGACAGGCGAAATCGAAGGTACGCCTACGGGAGAGTCAGGTCCATACAATATCAGCGTTACCGTTACAAATAAATTCGGTAGTGATAACATTTTTGTGGGGATGTATGTTTACGACGAAACCTCCAAACCGCAAATCACAACGCCAGCAGGAGCATTGCCGGACGGTTATTTAAATTCTTCTTATAATCAAAAGATAGATTTTACCCATAATATGAGCAATTTCCCCGAAGTAAGTATTGCAAGTGGTGCTTTACCTGACGGGTTAACAATCATACGTCAAGGTATTACTGCCATAATATACGGAACGCCTACCAAGGCAAGGACATTCACTTTTACCGTGCGCGTAGAAAACGGTGCAGGATTTGACGAAAAACAATATACCATAACAATCAAAAATGAAATCGTCCGCCCTAAAATTCAAATGGACATGACTGTCATAAAAGATGGCTATTCTAAAGTTAATGATAGTGGTCATCTTGAAATAATCAAAGGAAAACCGGTAGACGTTCAGTTTTACGCTACGGGTACAAATACACCCGAGAAGCCTATCAAATGGTCTTGCGATGAAACCGTATTGCCGGCAGGGCTTACTCTTTCGGAAAGCGGTCGTCTGACAGGAACTGTGGCTGAAAGCGTTGACCTTGGCTATTCTGGCAATAAGTATTTTTATATTAAACTTAAGGCAACAAATAAAAATAGTTCAGGAGTGGAACAAAGTAATACATCGTCTGCACCTTTAATAGTGTATGAAAACGGAAAAATAACAGGAGTTACTATTTCCCCGGAAAACACTTCCGTTCCTAAGGGCGGGCAAAGACAATTTACCGCAACCGTAATTGGATACGGCGATTTTGACAAGTCGGTTACGTGGAATGTATATTATCATAGTTCCAAAGATACAAAAATATCTCAAGACGGCGTTTTGACTGTCGGAGTTGATGAAACGGCAACAGAAATAGGAGTTGAAGCAAGAATCGACAGAGACACTTTTAAAGAAATACCGGTAACCATAATAGGCCATACGCACTCGATAACGCTTGTCCCTAAAACACCGAAAACCTGCACGACGGACGGAAATAAAGAACATTACAAATGTAACGTTTGCGGAGATTTGTTTGCAGACGCAAGAGGGGTTAATGTACTTACCGAAGAACAAGTAAAAATCCCTGCTGGACACGAATACGGTGATTTAGTGCCAAAGCAAGAGCCTACCTGCAAACAAACGGGTATGCAAGCACATTACAAATGCTCGGTTTGCAACAAGTATTTTGACGAAAGCAAAACCGAAAAGACTGTAGCGGAATTGACTATTCCTGTAAATCCGAACGCTCACGATTTTGGGGCGTGGAAAGACGAAGTTCCTGCAACTTGTGTGGCAACTGGAACAAAAGGTCATAAAGATTGTAGTAGGTGCAATAAGCATTATGATGAGAGCGGAAATGAAATCACCGACCTTACTATTTCGATAAATCCGAACGCTCACGATCTTGGGGCGTGGATAGCGGAAGTTCCTGCAACCTGCGTGGCAACGGGAACAAAAGGTCATAAAGATTGTAATAGGTGCAATAAGCATTATGACGAAAGCGGAAATGAAATCATCGACCTTACTATTCCTACAAACGACAATCACGACTGGAACGCTTGGGTAAGCAACTTAGACGGAACGCATACCCGCACTTGTAAGAGAGATAGCAACCATAAAGAAAACGGCACTTGCTCGGGCGGAACGGCAACTTGTAAAACAAAAGCAGTTTGTGACGTTTGCGGAACAACGTATGGCGGGTTCGCACTACATAATACAACGCAATACAACGGAAAAGACAGTTCGGGACACTGGGATACTTGCTCGACTTGCGATGATAAATTAAACTTTGAAGCACATACACCTGACAGAGAAAAGGCTGACGAAACCAACCCTGTAAAATGCACGAAGTGTGGTTTTGTAATCACTCCTGCGGGACATTATGAGCATACGGCGGACAGCGAATGGCACAATTCGGCAGACGGAAAGTATCACTATCACAAATGTACGCATAGCGGTTGCTCGGAGATTTTGGACAAAGCAAATCACTCGGGCGGAACGGCAACTTGCGAAAATAAAGCAGTTTGCTCGGTTTGTGGAGTGGCATATGGCGAAAAACTCGGTCACGACTATGGCGAAGTTAAATATACTTGGACGGACAACACTTGCAAAGCGGAAAGAGTTTGCAAGCACGACAGCACTCATATCGAAAGCGAAACGGTAACTGCAACAGGAACGACTATCAAAGCGGCAACCTGCAAAGAGAAAGGCAAAATGAAATATACCGCTACCTTTGTGAATACTGCGTTTGCTATGCAAGAAAAGGAAGTAGATATTGATTTTGTTCCACATACTTTTGGAGCGTGGAAAGACGAAATTCCTGCAACAACGGAAGACTTTGGTACGAAAGGACATAAAGATTGCTCGGATTGCGGAAGACACTTTGATAAAGACGGCAACGAAATCACCGAACTTAGAATTGCCAAAATCGGCACGCATAACGTAATAGTCAACGGCGAAAGCAAATTCTATGCACACGGCGAAAGCGTAACCGTAACGGCAAATGAGCCTGCGGAAGGCAAAGTGTTCGTAGGTTGGCAGGACGCAAGCGGAAAAATCGTAAGCACCGAAAAGAGTTATACCTTTACCGTAAACGGCGAAACAACCCTTACGGCTGTGTATGACGATAAGTCTTCGGGCGGTGGCGAAATCACCCCGCCTGCTAAAAAGGACGGACTTTCGGGCGTCACTTTGCAACGC
>ERZ780148.1253-NODE-1253-length-17693-cov-4.814548_pt1 | contig 17693 bp, 12 predicted proteins | sample MGYA00510984_ERZ780148 | MGnify/ENA primary metagenome ERZ780148 (study PRJEB29588, sample SAMEA2160902) | human gut metagenome | biome: human gut; feature: human-associated habitat; material: faeces | place: Denmark | collected 2008/2010 ...
GCCGATGATACGGATTCCAAGGCCCGGGCCTGGGAATGGCTGACGGAATACGAGATAGTCAGGTAATCCGAGCTCCAGTCCGACCTTGCGGACCTCGTCCTTGAAGAGGTTTCTGAGTGGCTCCACGATGTCCTTGAAATCGACATGCTCCGGGAGACCTCCTACGTTGTGGTGTGATTTGATGACTGCAGATTCTCCGCCGAGTCCACTCTCCACTACGTCCGGATAGATGGTTCCCTGCGCAAGGAAGTCAACCTTTCCGATTTTCTTAGCTTCTTCCTCGAATACACGGATGAATTCCTCACCGATGATTTTACGCTTGCGCTCAGGCTCTGTGACGCCTGCAAGCTTGCTGTAGTAGCGCTCCTGTGCGTTGACGCGGACAAAGTTGATGTCGAATGAACCGCCTTTGCCGAATACGCCCTCTACCTCATCGCCCTCGTTCTTACGGAGAAGTCCGTGGTCTACGAATACGCAGGTGAGCTGCTTGCCGATTGCCTTGGCAAGGAGTGCTGCGAGCACTGATGAGTCTACTCCACCAGAAAGTGCAAGGAGCACTTTGCCGTCACCGACCTGCTCTCTGATTTCGTCGATTGTGTTTTTGACGAATGAATCCATCTTCCATGTGCCTGCACATCCACATACGCCACGGACGAAATTGTAAATCATCTGTGTTCCGTTCTTGGTGTGAAGTACCTCCGGATGGAACTGTACTGCATATAATTTCTTCTCAACATTCTGTGTTGCAGCTATTGGACAGTCTGCAGTGTGCGCAACTACCTCAAAGCCCGGTGCAGCCTCTGCAATTCTGTCGAAATGACTCATCCAGCATACTGATTCTGATGGCAGATCCTTGAACATCACGCCGTTTGCAGAATATGTGATTTCTGTCTTTCCATACTCTCCAATCTCCGGTGTGATTACCTTTCCGCCTAATTTATGCATCATAAGCTGTGCACCGTAGCAGATGCCAAGCACCGGTATTCCCAGCTCAAACAGCTCTTTCTGGTATGATGGTGAATCCTCTTCATAACAGCTGTTTGGACCTCCTGTAAGGATGATGCCCTTTGGATTCATTTCTTTGATTTTCTCAATATCTATTTTGTATGAGTAAATCTCACAGTACACGTTGCACTCGCGGACACGGCGCGCAACAAGCTGATTGTACTGACCACCAAAGTCTATGACTATGACCTTTTCCTGATCCATGTTTTCCTCCTAATTGTTTATTCGCTATGCTGCTGTTTTACAATCTTTGAAACGTCACGTAATTGCTGTTTGCCACACAGTGGTGTAAACAATAACAAAAACATAACATATGTTATCTGCTGCCATCTCATTGATTACGTAAAAGCAACATGTTTTCTTATGTCATTATAGATTACGGAGTGCTTATCTGCAAGCGATTTTGTTAAATTTCTGTTTTGATTTTGTGTGCAATTACGTTATAATGAATTATAAACACTTTTATAGGCTGGGAGGTTTCATCATGAGTTTTAAAATAATCACTATAAGCCGAGAGTTTGGCAGTGGCGGTCGCTTTATCGGAGAGCAGATTGCTCAAAAATGCGGCATTGAGTTTTACGATAAAAAAATAATTGAGCATGTGGCAAAGGAGCTTGGTATCTCTGAGCAGATTGTCGCAAACCAGGGCGAATATGCACCTGCCGGAAGTATTTTTTCATATGCATTTGTGGGGCGCGACATTACAGGAGTTTCTCTTTCCGACCAGATTTTCAATATCCAGCAGAAGCTCATCAAGGATATTGCGCAAAAAGAGCCATGCGTTATTGTTGGACGTTGCGCAGACTACATTCTTTCTGACAGGGATGATGTGCTGAATGTTTTTATAGAGGCAAACACTCCTGAGAAGGCTGCAAGAATAAAAAAGCTCTACCAAAAAAGCGATGACGAGGTCAAAAAGCTGCTAAAGGATGTCGATAAGAAGCGCTCTGTAAATTACCGCTACTTCACCGACAAGGAGTGGGGCAACAGAAAAAATTATGATCTGGTGCTAAACAGCTCTGTGCTTGGATACGATAAATGTATTGAGCTCATCGCATCCGCATACGCTTAATTCACTTAAGATACCGCTTTCCTGCGGTTAAGAAATCGTTTTCTTATTTTATTACGAAAAACGTAAATAGAATTACAACCTGTGTGTAATATTAAAAATACTCCTGCATAAACTGTAACAACAGAATATGCAGGAGTATTTTTTGAAATCATATATTGAGACAAGGGCGGTGGAAATCGCCAACTACATAGTTGAAAACAATGCCACGGTGCGTCAGGCTGCAAAACAGTTTGGCATCAGCAAATCCACTGTGCACAAGGATATCACGGATGCTGACAGGCTGCTTCGCATTGACCCGGAGCTTGCCGCAAAAGCGCGTCACATTCTCGATATCAACAAGTCAGAGCGCCATATCCGCGGCGGACTTGCCACCAGAGAGAAGTATCTGCATCTGCCTCATGTGCATGCCGGCTGAGTGCATGGATGCTTCTATCCCGGCATTAGCAGGTGCGCCGTTTTCCGTACATCTGAGGCTTTTCGTTAATTCAAGACCGGTGTCACATGACTTGTGAGCACACCGTACAGCCACTTGCCCTCATCGCTTAGATCCTCATAGGTAAAGCCGCTTGTCTTATCGCAGGCAGGTGTTAGAAGCGCTGATTTTTCGTCCTTATTGGACAGATTCCAGCACACATAGCTGATGCCGTAGCTGTCAAGCAGGCTGATCCAGCTGTTTGCGGAATCTATGTCCACCTGACCGTTTCCATCGGCGCTGCAGATGCCAAACTCTGATACAAATATCGGCAGTCCGGCGTCCGCCGCCGATTTTAGCTTGTTTTGCAAGTCCTCCTTGTTGGTTGCGGCATAGAAATGCAGTGTATACATGATATTATCATAGCCTGTGACAGGGCCCTTGACTGCCTCATCCACATCCTGGCTCCAGTTAGGTGTGCCTATCAGTATGACTGCATCCTTGTCGTAGCTTCTGATTGACGGAATGACCTCGCTGGCGTAAAACTTCACATCTCCCCAGGTCGCACCGTTGCACGGCTCATTACAAATCTCGTAAATCACGTTGTTGTATGAGGCATACTGCTGTGCCATTTTGGCAAAAAATGTCTTTGCCACATCACTGTAGCGGTTTGGATTGCCCTCGTTTAGCACATGCCAGTCGATGATGACATACATGTCGTTGTTGAACGCGTACTGCACTCCGTTTTGCACAAGTGTCTCAAGCTGCTGCCTGTCACCGTCTGTGCAGTAGCCACCGCTTTCGTAGGTGTACATGGCAAGCCTTACCACATTTGCACCCCAGCTTTTCAGCGTGGCAAAGCAATCATTGGTCACATACTGTGGATACCACGCAAGACCGTGTGTGCTGACTCCGCGAAGCTGCACCTCATTGTTATTTTGATCAACGAGCTTGCTTCCCTCCACATGCAGCTTACCGTTTACTGACGGACAGGCAAGAACTGAGCTCTCCTGTCCGTTTTCTGTGGTGAGCTGCTCTGTGTCAGCCACATTCTGATTTTCTGTACTGCTTTGCGTACTGTCCTCAGTATTATTTTCTGCAGAATTCACCGACTCAGTGGCTTTCTCATCTGTCTGTGATCCTGTCTCTTTGTTGCCCTTGTTACCACATCCTGTAAAAATCCCAAGCACCAGCACTGCAACCAATACCAATGCTATATATTTCTTCATATTGTTATACTGTCTGACTGATTACTGAATTGATGTAACCTTGTAGTCCTCAGCCTCTACAGTCTCCTTTAATTTCTCATCGGAAATGTCAGAGCTTAATGTCACTACTGCAGTTCCGCTCTCATGGCTTACTGCTGCCTCACTAACTGCATCAAGCGCCTCGAGTGCCTTCTTTACTCTTGCCTCGCAGTGGCCGCACATCATTCCTTCGATATTCATTGTCTTTGTCATTACTTTTTCCTCACTTTCGCTTGTTTTTATTTCTACCGGTTCTGCTGCCGGTGCAGCATCTTTATTTGCTTTTCCGTGTACGGAAAACAGGTTCAGCCGTAATGCGTTGGTCACGACACAAAAGCTGGATAAGCTCATGGCTGCCGCGCCAAACATTGGATTTAATTTCCACCCAAATATAGGATACCACACTCCGGCTGCAAGTGGAATCCCTATTACATTATAAAAGAATGCCCAGAACAGATTTTCATGGATGTTCCGCAGCGTTGCCCGGCTTAGGCGGATGGTCGCCGGAACATCCCGCAGACGGCTCTTAACCAGGACAACGGATGCCGCATCGATTGCCACATCGGTTCCGGCACCGATGGCGATTCCGGTATCTGCTCGTGTCAGTGCCGGGGCATCGTTGATTCCGTCTCCGACCATGGCTACTTTGCCCTGTTCCTTCAGCTTACGGATCTCTGCCTCTTTGCCTTCCGGCAGTACACCGGCTATGACTTCGTCCACTCCTGCCTGTGCACCGATGGCTTTTGCTGTGCGCTCGTTATCTCCGGTCAGCATAATGACACGGATTCCCATGTCACGCAATTCGGCCACCGCCTGGGGGCTGTCCTCTTTGAGCGTGTCTGCTACGGCAATCAGGCCGGCACAGGTATGATTTTTGGCAAAAAGCAACGGTGTTTTTCCCTCTTCTGCCAGCTTTTGAGCCTGATCGAGCAGGGTGGAATCTACAGTTACGTTCTCTTTCATATAAGAAACGCTTCCGCCGAGCAGCAGATCTTCCCCACGCACCGCGGAAAGACCATTTCCCGGAAGTGCCTGAAAATCATGTACCACCGTCTGGGAAATCCCCGTCGCTTTGGCATGCTCCATAACCGCTTTGGCCAGCGGATGTTCACTCGAACTCTCCAGATCTGCAGCAAGCTGCATGAGATCACGCTTCGTGTAGCCTTCTGCCGGTAAAATATCGGTCACGCGCGGCTCTCCTGTTGTGATCGTTCCCGTCTTATCCAGCACGATCGCATTCACCCGGTACATCAGCTCCAAGCTCTCCGCATATTCCAATCCATTTACCTTCTTTATGGGCATTGTCTGCCGCCATCCGGATAAGCTTTAATACTGCCTTGTGATGAATATTGCAAAATGGCTCTAACATTCTGTTCTGACGGTCTATTGCAAGTGTATACTGTGTCAGGTCATTTGTTCCCACGCTAAAGAAATCAACCTCCTTTGCAAGCTCGTCACTTATAAGGGCCGCAGCCGGTGTTTCAATCATTATTCCTGTCTCAACATCGTCTTTAAATGGAATGCCCTGTGCCGTAAGTTCTTCTTTAACCTCTGATACAATCTCTTTAATCTTTATTACTTCCTCTACAGATGTAATCATAGGATACATTATGGAAATATTGCCAAACATAGCTGCCCTGTATAAAGCCCTTAGCTGTGTTTTAAAAATATCAGTCTGTGTAAGACAGATTCTTATCGCCCTGTAACCTAATGCCGGATTATCTTCATGCTTAAGATTAAAATAATCAGCCTGTTTATCAGCACCGATATCCATGGTTCTTATTATTACCTTTTTTCCTGCCATATTCTCTGCAACCTGTTTATATGCAGCAAACTGCTGTTCCTCTGTCGGAAAATCATCATTTTCAAGATAAAGAAATTCACTCCTGAAAAGTCCTATTCCACCGGCATCATTATAAAGAACCTTTGCAACATCTGCCGGACTTCCTATATTAGCATAAATATTAATCTTCGTTCCATCTATTGTAACATTATCCTTCCCCTTTAATTCTAAAAGGAGCCGTTTCTGCCTGTCAGCTTCAAGCTGCTTTTCCTTCATTATCTTCAGGGTGTCTTTATCCGGTTCAATATATATCGTTCCCGTAAATCCATCCACAATACAATCAGCCTTATCATACTCTTCTAATAACTGTTCTCCTATTCCAATTATTGCAGGTATTCCCATACTCCTTGCAAGTATGGCTGTATGCGAACTTGCCGAACCATTCTTAAGAATAAAGCCCAATACCCTTGATTTATCTAACTGAACCGTCTCCGACGGTGCAAGGTCATCTGCCGCAATAATATACTTTTGATCACTATCATCAATTATATTATTATCTACTCCATTTAATACATTTATAAGCCGTTCTGATACATCCCTGACATCAGCAGCCCTGCCCCTCATATACTCGTCATCCATGGCAAGAAACATATCAGAGAAATTATCCGCTGTAACACCTATAGCATATTCTGCATTAACCTTTTGAGACTTTATAATATTTTCTATTGAATCACAATAATCCAGATCTTCTAACATCATCTGATGTATCTCAAATATGGCAGCATCTGCCTCCCCCACTGACTTAATCATCTTCTTATGCAACTGTGACAACTGTTCCACCGCCAGCTTCTTAGCATTATGAAATCTTTCAATCTCGGTATCACTATCCTGTACCTTTATTCTCTTTATGATGCTTTCATTTCTTTTAAAAAAGGAAATCTTTCCGATACATATGTCATTATATACACTTTTACCATGTAGAATAATCATTGAAATCTCCGCCTTTCATATATTAATATTACAACACTAATATAGTATCCTCACACATATTATTATCATTAAAAATCTAAGTCATAAAAAGTAAAAACCCGAAAATAAAAGATATTATAAAATCCTTTAATTCCGGGTTATGTGTTCTTGCAATAAATATTAATCACCATCCATACTTATTATTAACAACGCCTCAATAATAATTATAAATAATCATAAATATATATTGAAATATTAAGTTTGTAAAATTAAATACTTTCTAAAACTCACTAGTTGATACGTCATCTCCTTACTAAATGCGATGACAATCTCACACATTACCCATTAATGTATAGAAAACAGTCATCAAAAACAATTCCTTATCTATACAGATATAATAATCTCACCGTTACACTAACATTAGTATTAATCAAAATTAAAATACTATTCTAATTATTATAATCTATAAAAATACGAAAACACAAAAAGTAATGAAGTAAATCTTAACCAGCTTTACTTTATCTATAAAATAGCACTTGTTCTTGTATTTGTCAATATCATTGTATATTTTTTATATTTTTCTTTTCCACAAATATGCCTCAATGTGCATTTTTACCATATGATTTAATAAAACTAAAAACCTCTGTTATTATCTTATTATCGCATATGCTGTATATGCCACATACATAAGCACCATTGCTGCCCCCTCATATCTGTTAATTTTTTTCCCTGTTGTCGCAAAGATAAATACACATACATTCATTACAAGTAATATACATATATCTATTAATGAAAACATTCCAGCAGAAATAGGATGTATAAAGCTTGATACACCAAGTATAAGTAATATGTTGAAAATATTAGAGCCTACTACATTTCCGACAGCCATTCCATTTTGTCCCTTTGATGATGCCACAATTGATGTTACAAGCTCTGGAAGTGATGTTCCTATTGCTACTATTGTAAGACCTACAAGAGTTTCACTCATACCGCAAAACAGTGCTATTTCCCTTGCACTGTTTACAACAAGCTGTCCACCGATTACAACGGCTGCTATACCGCCAAGTATATATACAGCGCACTTTATACCTGACATATCTTCAATCTCTTCCTGCTGTGTCTGTCTGTTTTTAATTGCACTTCTTACAGTAATAAGAATATATCCGGCAAATAATATTATAAATATAAGTGCTTCCCATCTTGATATACCACCTGCTCTTGCCTGTGTATCTGTAATAACACTCTTTCCTGTTAATATCATGTCTGATATAAATACGGCTAAAAGAAGAGTAATAGCAATTGAAAATGGAAAATCTCTTTTCATAATTGACTTATCAACAGCCACAGGTGCCATTACCGCACATACCCCAAGTACTACGATAAGATTAAATATATTAGAGCCGATTACATTGCTTATTGCTATTTCATTAGAGCCTGTAAGCCCTGCTGATATACTTACAGCAAGTTCAGGGGCACTCGTACCCATAGCCACAATTGTAAGGCCTATTATGACTCCCGGTACATGCAGTTTTTTCGCAACCGCTGCACTTCCTTCAACAAAAAAATCTGCACCCTTAATAAGAGCGACAAATCCAACAAGTAATAATACTACATTCAACAAAATATTCATTCTTTTGTATCCCTTTCATAAAAAATACATATAATAATGGATTGCAGCTTGTTTCTGCGTAAAAAAAAGAGACTTTTATTGCATCAAAATAAAATGCAATAAAAGTCTCGCTTCTAAATATGCCCCGGAAAAATATTATCTATACTGATAAATCTTTCGTACTGACGAAACATATAACATAGGTAATATGCAAGCTACTCCCTTTTATACTGTTGAGTATATTATCAGATATAATACTGCTTGTCAAGTAATAAACAGACCTTACAATATAGATTATTCTTCATCCTGCTTTTCTGTTTCTTCGTCACTATATTCTACATCCTTGATATATACATTATCATCTGATGTATCATCATCATCTTCTTCTGATTCTTCTATTTCCTCTGTTTCTTCCTTATCACTTGAAGCATCATCCTCTGATTCTTCTGTTTCATCTACATCAAGTTCAAAATCATCATCGAAATCGTCAAAATCATCAAATTCTTCTGTATCTTCTTCATTCTTCTTTGACGAGAACTTCTTACATATTAATACAACAAATCCTACTAATACAGCTATAACTGTTCCTGCAATAGCTACTATCTTAAAAATCCCACATTTACCATTATCTTTACATTCATTTTTACAAAATAATTTCTTCATCAAACTGACCTCCGTTCATTTTTTCTAATTTTACTATTTTTATATAATAATATCAACCAAAATATGATAAAATTTTCATAAAATCAAATATATTTAAACTAATTCTCATTTCTTGGCAGCTTTGTTACGAATAACCAAAGAAACTTTCGCACATACTGTTTTTCTTATGCCATCAAAATCTATTTGTGACACCTGCGGTACAAACAGCCGTGCAAATAATCATCACATGAGTGTGATTTTTCACACTGATATCACCGCACTGCTTCCGCCTGTCTTACCTTTACTAACCACAATCTGTTTATCAATTCTGTCCTTTAAAACGCTTACATGTGATATTATTCCAATAAGACGGTCAGAAGATGACAGGCTGTTAAGCACCTTTACTGCCTGTGACAACGACTCATCATCTAATGAACCAAAGCCTTCATCTATAAACATAGTATCTATCTGGATTCCTCCTGACCTTGACTGTATCTCATCTGACATGCCAAGTGCCATAGATAATGAAGCTTCAAAAGCTTCACCTCCTGATAGTGATTTCACACTTCGTATTGTTCCATTATAGTGGTCGATTATATCAAGCTCAAGTCCTGTCTGATTCTTATAGTTATCCTTACTATCACTTCTCTTTAATTCATACTGACCATCTGTCAGCCTCATAAATCTTGTATTTGCACGCATTATAATTCTGTCAAAAAAAGACATCTGAACATACGTTTCAAGCTTAATACGTGATTTGCCTGAAAGACTTCCATTTACGGTATCTGAAAGTGTTCTTAACCAGCTATAATGCTTCTCGCTTTTCTCTGATTTTTCATTGACTCTTTCTATTGATTTATATATTTTCTCATTATTAGCTATTCTTATATCCACTATATTCTTTTTTTCACGTAGCTTAAGTCTTTCTTTTTTCATATTCTCAAGCTGTTTTTCATACATTGGAATATCAATATCCGGTGTTTTTTGTTTATCCGTATGACTTATCTGTTTCTGTAAATCGCTGATTCTGTTTTTTAGTGTTTTAATATTGATTGTATATTCATCATACTGTTTTTTTGCAGCTTCATATGCCTTATCCAATTGTACTTTTTTTAATTTCATATCATTTATCAGCTTTTTGGCCTGCATTATATCTTTATTTCCAAGCTCTTTTTCTAACTGTGATATCTGCTTTTGCATATTTTCATTCTGCGTACTTAATATTGCAAGTTCGTTCTTACTTTTATTAATCTTATCTTTTAACTGTTCTACCTTTTTATCATAATCACTAAGCATTTTTATAAGGTTATTATATTTTGATATATTCTCATCAGCATTTTTCTTTTCAAGCATAGCTTCATCTAAAATTTTACCTAAGTCTGCAAGTAATTGTATTATGTCCACTCTTATCGTTTCATCATCTCTGGAATTATCCAATGCTTCTTTCCATTGTGTATTAAAATTAACGATACTACCAAAAAACATGTTATTCATACTTTCTGCCTGTCCACTTAAGAGACCGGATTGTGAACTCAGTTCAGAACATTCTTTCGATTTATCTTCAACATATATTTTGTATTTTTTTAATTGCATCTCGGTTGGTGCATCATCTCCTGCAACTGCAGGTACAGGATGAGTGACTGAACCACATACAGGACACGGCTGTCCCTCTTCTAATGCTGCCGCCATTATTCCTGCCTGCTCATTAAAAAAAGCTTTTTCCATTTTAAGATATCTGTTATTGGCTTCTTCATAGGCTGCAAATGCACTCATATATCTATCTTTTGCTTCATCTGCCTGCGACACAGCCTTTATCTTTCTTTCAAATACATCTTTAAGATATTCAACACCTTCTTTTTTCTTAATAATATCAGATATTTTAGAATTAAGCTTTTCTATCTCAAGCTCGGTATTTTTTAGTATCTCTGCTTCTTTTTTGCAATTATCAATCTGCTTTATACATTCATTAAGACTATTTGTATCTTCATGTATATCTTGCGTTATATTGTTAATTTTATCCAGCTTTTTTCCATAATCCTTTTTATACTTTTCAAGTAGTTCATATGATTCAAGCTTTTCACTGCTCTTTTCTATATTAAGTGATAATTCATTTCTCTCACTATCATTCTCACATTCGGCTTTATATATACTGTATACATTTTCATACTCCTCTGTAAGATTATTTAATTGTGTAAGTGCAGACTTGTAATCATCTTTAATTCTTTCTGTCTGGATTGCTATAGTAAGTTTTGAATTTAGTTGATCAATTTCCTTATCTATTGAAATTATTGCTTTGTCATATTCATCGGCACATGACTTATCCTGTGCTATAATTTTATCTATTATATCAAGAATCTCTTTTATGCTCATCTGACTGTCATTTTTTATATTGATTAATGCCTGATTATATTCACTATTTTCATCACAATATACGTCAGCCACGTACTGTGCCATGCTCTTTTTATAATCTGATACAAGCCTGTATAATTCATTTGCATCTCTTTTTATCCTGTCCTGCAATAACAGATATGGTTCTGTATCAAATATTTCCCTGAATATTTCTATACGCTGCTTAGTATCTGCAAGCAGCAGACGCATAAATTCCCCTTGTGGAAGCATTGCTATCTGTGAAAACTGATTTTTATTAAGTCCGATTATTTCAACAATTTTATTATTTACAGATACAAGTCCTGTTATCACTTCTTTATCCGGCATTGTAAGCTGTGCCTTAGCTGATTCTTTTGTAAATCTTCCCTCGCCCCTCTTACTTGGTCGTAAATATTCCGGATTTCTTCTTACAATATATGTCTTATCCTTAAATACAAATGTAAGCTCTACAAAAGTAGCTGTATCTGCATTGGCATATTTACTGCGTAGCATATCAGTTGTTCTTATATTTCCGCTTGCTTCACCATAAAGAGCATATATTATCGCATCAAATATTGTTGTCTTTCCGGCACCCGTATCGCCCGTTATAAGATACAATCCATCTGTACCAAGTGCATCAAGCTTAAGTGTTGTAAGCCCTGCAAATGGGCCAAAGGCGGACATTTTTAATTCTATAGGTCTCATAAGCATTTTCCTTTCCGGGAAATTCTATAAATTTTCTTCCCATATCTGTCTTGCAATATCTGATAAATAACCTCTTTGTTCCTCAGACATTGCCTGTCCGTTTTGTATTTCATAAAAATCATCCGTAATCTCAACCGGAGACTTATATATAGCATTATTATCACATAATACATAGGACTGGTTTCTGGTTCTTGTATTATCATAATCAAGTTTCATTATATTAGGATAAATTGAACGAAGTTTTCCTATTGCATCAAAAATATCCTCCTCATCAGTCAGGGTTATATACATATAATCCGTAAGACACGTATTAATATAACTGCTTCTGTCAGTTATTTCACTATAACTTCCCTTTATATGTCTCATATTATGAAGAGGCCTGGCAGGAAAAGTGGATATTTCTATATCACAGCCGCCATCCGGGTGTTTTCCTTTTATATCTGCGATTGTAATGCTTTTATTATGATTTATTTCCGAAAAAGAATATTTAAGAAGAGAGCCACAATATCTTATGGTATCCCTTGATACCGTCTGTGGGCCATGAATATGACCTAATGCAACATAATCAAATGCATCAAATACTGATGCCTCAACATTATCAAGACCTCCTACAGACAGTTCCTCCGAATCGCATGTGACAGCTCCTGTTACAAACTGGTGTGCAATTATAATATTTCTCTTACTCCTGTCAATATCTGTATTATCAATAACCCACTTAACTGCATCTGTATATGTAAATATTGTCTTATCTTCCTGCGCTGTATCAGCTTTTTGTTTATTAATTATATTGTCTGCTATGTCATTTTCATCTTCTGATATTTTTTTTTCGTCATAATTCATTATGTTATCAGTTATGGCTTTATCAGTTTTTTCATTATTTACTTTACTTACATCTTCTACCATATATCTTTTTACAGTTGCAGGTCTTATAAATGGCAGCATATATATATTAATCTCTCCATACTTATCATGCATTGTCACCTTTTCTAACTTTCCCTCAAATACTGATGCTATATAAATGTCCGATTTTTTCAAAATATCAGATGCAAAAGAAAGCCGCTGTGCATTATCATGGTTACCACTTATTATAAATACAGGTATGTCCAAATGTGAAAGTGACGTAATAAATCTGTCATAAAGTGCCACGGCTTCCGCCGGAGCTACTGCTTTATCATAAATATCACCGGCAATAATTACTCCATCAATATTATTATTTTTAATCACATCAATTACCTGTTTTAATACATATTCCTGATCCTCATACATAGGAAAATCATTAACCCTCTTACCTATATGAAGGTCTGACAAGTGTATAAATCTCATACTAATCTCCATTCTGCAGGCAATTTTTCTTCTGCCATCAATAATTTAATCACTCTCACTCCACATCAATGCACATTTTACTGCCCGTTTCCAGCCTTTAAGCCTTTTTATTCTCTTTTCCTCATCCATCACAGGAATGAATTTTTTACCAAGCTTCCAGTTTGCACTGATTTCTTCTTTATCTTTCCAGTATCCGGCTGCAAGTCCTGCAAGATAGGCTGCACCGAGTGCTGTTGTTTCAATACACTCCGGTCTTATGACTGATTCTCCTGTAATATCTGCCTGAAACTGCATAAGAAAATCATTTGCACTTGCACCACCATCGACTTTAAGAGTTGTAAGCTTAATCCCTGCATCCTCCTGCATTGCCTTAATCACATCGTATGACTGGTAACTAATTGCTTCAAGACATGCCCTTATAAAATGTTCCTTACTTGTTCCTCTTGTAATTCCAACCATCATACCTCTTGCATAAGGATTCCAGTAAGGCGCTCCTAACCCTGAAAATGCCGGAACTATATACATTCCTTCTGTATCATTAACTCTCTTTGCATAATCCTCTGACTGTTTTGAATCCCTTATCATACGAAGTTCATCTCTTATCCACTGTATTACGGCTCCGCCTACAAATACACTTCCTTCAAGTACATATTCATGTCTGTCATCGGTACTTCCTGCACCAATAGTTGTAATAAGTCCATTTGACGAATGTATCATCTTATCTCCTGTATTCATAAGCAGAAAACAGCCTGTTCCATATGTATTCTTTACGTCACCACTGTTAAAGCAGCCCTGTCCAAAAAGTGCACACTGCTGATCTCCGGCTGCCCCTGCAATAGGTATCTCTTCACCAAAAAGTGAAACCTCAGTAAGTCCATATATACAGCTTGATGGTTTTACATCAGGAAGAAGTGAACGTGGGATATCAAAATATTTTAAAAGCTCATCATCCCATTCAAATGTATTAATATTAAAAAGCATGGTTCTTGAAGCATTGGTATAATCTGTTACATGAACCTTTCCCTTTGTAAGATTCCATATTAGCCATGTATCAACAGTTCCAAATAATAATTCTCCTCTTTCGGCACGTTTCCTTACACCTTCAACATTATCAAGAATCCATTTTATCTTGGTTGCACTAAAATACGCATCTGGAATAAGCCCTGTCTTTTCGGTTATAAGTTCTTCGTAACCATCTTTTTTTATCTGTTCAACTATTTCCGCCGTTCTTCTGCACTGCCATACAATTGCATTATATACTGGTTTTCCTGTAGATTTATCCCATATTATTGTTGTTTCCCTCTGATTTGTTATTCCTATTGCTGATATATCAGCCGCTGCAGCATCAATCATTGCCATTGCTTCGACTGCAACTGAAAACTGTGATGACCATATCTGCATTGGATTGTGTTCTACCCATCCTGGTCTTGGATATATCTGGTCATACTCTTTTTGTGAAATACTGCATATATCCCCCTGTTTATCAAATAAAATACATCTTGAACTTGTCGTTCCCTGATCTAATGCCATTATATATTTACTCATTATATTCTCCATTCTGCATAAAAAATGGAGACTGCATTAATATGTACAGGTACCGGTATATTTTTATATTCAAATATACCAGTCAATTACACATCAATGCAATCTCCACCTGATTCCCTATATTTATGGAATCATTTTACCATCTTTAATTGTAAACGTAAATATTACCTTATATCATAATTCATATCATCGCCATCACCAAACTTAATAACACTGATATCATCATCCGTACTCTTACTATCGCCAGAACCCGTACATACTACTATATCAAATGCTGCCTCTGCTGATGAGCCTACATTTTCATTTCTATTTTCTGTTCTTGTATAGGTATTCCACGGTTCCAAAAGCCTGTTGACCGCACCATAATTATATAATGCTGCTGTCTCTGTTGTAAGAAAATATGCAATAAAACTAAACATAAAAAGATACCTGTATCTGTATACTTTATACACAGACACAAGTATCTTATAATATAATCAACTATATAATTATCATTTTAATAATATTGTTTTTATTTTATAAATTCAATTTTTGACTTATCAGATAGTATTTCCACTCCGTAAAATCTTTACTCCGTAAAATCTTTACTCCGTAAAATCTTTATTCCATAAAGAGAGCTGTTGAATAATATCTGTCTCCACTGTCAGGAAGAAGAGCTACTATTGTCTTTCCTTTATTTTCAGGCTTCTTAGCCCATTCAATCGCTGCAAAAAGAGCTGCTCCCGATGAAATACCAACCTGAACACCTTCTGTTCTTGCAATCTCCTTACCTAATGCAAATGCATCTTCATTGGAAACCTTTATAACTTCATCATATATCTTAGTATTTAATATGTCAGGAACAAATCCTGCTCCGATTCCCTGAATCTTATGAGCACCTGACTTTCCTTCTGAAAGAACCGGTGATGTTTCTGGTTCAACTGCATATATATTAATATCAGGATTCTTTTCTTTTAAATATTCACCAACACCTGTAACAGTTCCGCCTGTTCCAACACCGGCCACAAATGCATCCACCTTACCATCTGTATCATTCCAGATTTCAGGTCCTGTAGTTTTTCTATGTGCTGCCGGATTAGCCGGATTAACAAACTGTCCTGCAATAAAGCTGTCAGGGATTTCCTTTGCAAGCTCTTCAGCCTTTGCAATAGCTCCAGGCATACCCTTTGAACCATCTGTAAGAACTATTTCTGCTCCATATGCCTTAATAATATTACGTCTTTCAACACTCATAGTCTCAGGAAGAACAATAATAAGTCTGTATCCCTTAGCTGCTGCAATAGCTGCAAGACCAATACCTGTATTACCTGATGTTGGTTCAATTATTGTTGAGCCCGCCTTTAATAATCCCTTGCTTTCGGCATCTTCTATCATCTCTTTAGCAATTCTGTCCTTAACACTTCCTGCCGGATTAAGATATTCAAGCTTTGCTAAAATTGTCGCTTCAAGTTTATATTTTTTCTCTATATGCTTTAATTCTACTAACGGAGTATTACCAATTAATTCTGCTACTGAACCATATATCTTTGACATACTTACGCCCTGCCTTTCCATCATTTATACAGATATGTTTTATTCTGCAATTGCCTTAAATGCTTCATCTAAGTCTTCAATAATATCATCAATATTTTCTGTACCAATTGAAAGTCTTATTGTATTAGGCTTGATTCCCTGATCTGCAAGTTCTGCTTCATTTAATTCTGCATGAGTAGTTGATGCAGGATGTATTACAAGTGACTTAACATCTGCTACATTTGCAAGAAGTGAGAATAATTCAAGATTATCAATAAACTTCTGTGCTGTCTTTGCATCACCCTTGATTTCAAATGTAAATATTGAACCACCACCGTTAGGGAAGTATTCATTATATAATCTCTTCTGTTCCGGATCAGTTGAAAGTGATGGATGATTAACCTTTTCAACTAATGGCTGCTTTGAAAGATAATCTACTACCTTTAATGCATTCTCAACATGTCTTTCAACTCGAAGTGAAAGAGTTTCAAGTCCCTGTAAGAAAATAAATGAATGGATTGGGCTTAATGTAGCACCTGTATCTCTTAAAAGAATAGCTCGTATTCTTGTAACAAATGCTGCAGGACCTGCTGCATCTGCAAAGCTGATTCCATGATAGCTTGGATTTGGCTCTGTAAGCTGTGGGAACTTTCCTGAAGCCTTCCAGTCAAAATTACCACCATCAACAATTACACCACCAATTGTTGTACCATGTCCACCTATAAACTTTGTTGCAGAATGTACTACAATATCTGCTCCATGTTCAATTGGTCTTATAAGGTATGGTGTACCAAATGTATTATCAATTACAAGTGGAATATTATGTGCATGTGCAATCTTAGCAATTGCTTCAATATCAACAACTTCTGAATTAGGATTACCAAGTGTTTCTATATAGAGTGCCTTAGTATTATCCTGTATAGCCTTTTCAAAATTATCAGGATTAAGTGGGTCAACAAATGTTGTAGTTACACCATAATCTACAAGTGTATGTGCAAGTAAATTATATGTTCCACCATAGATATTCTTAGCTGCTACGATATGATCTCCGCTTAATGCAAGATTCTGTATTGTATAAGATACTGCGGCTGCACCAGATGCAACTGCAAGTGCTGCAACACCGCCCTCTAAGGCTGCAATTCTTCTTTCAAATACATCCTCTGTAGGATTAGTAAGTCTTCCATAGATATTACCTGCATCCTTAAGTGCAAATCTGTCAGCAGCATGCTGTGAATTATGGAATACAAATGATGATGACTGGTAAATCGGAACTGCTCTTGCATCTGTAACAGGATCTGCTGTTTCCTGTCCTACATGTAACTGTAATGTTTCAAATTTTAAATTTCTGTCTGCGTAATGTTTTTTGCTCATTTTAATACTCTCCTTTTTCTGCTATTTTTGGAATCACATTTACCTGATCCGGTAAAGTGTGGGGTTTTCGTTTGAACTGGTTATATCATACCACAGAGGTAGGAAAAGTGTTAGTCTTTTATTTTTATAGC